>Ga0307378_10001231_pt1 | contig 42116 bp, 59 predicted proteins | sample UN1MG_FD_202238 | JGI IMG/M metagenome (GOLD analysis project Ga0307378, IMG submission 202238) | Soil microbial communities from Risofladan, Vaasa, Finland - UN-1 | ecosystem: Environmental > Terrestrial > Soil > Coastal area > Acid sulfate soil | place: Finland: Risofladan, Vaasa | collected...
TCAGCATGTGTAAATGGGCTGCATTCGCCATCGTCATTCTTGTCGTCTTCTGATTCGTCGCAATCTTCTTTAAACATGTCTGACTCGTCCATATAATTAAACGATAATTCATTAAATCTATCGTAATTATGTAGCATAAGGTCTTTCTCGCCATCATTAAAAACAAGCGCCTTGTTCTTTACTTGCGGCTCGCCATACATAGCAGTAAGCTTGTCTATAACTGTAGCAAGATGCTTTTGGTCTTTGCCGAACGACAAAAACGTGCGTCCACGCTCACTTGATGTTTCGCCTGGACCGACAATACGCCGTAGTGTTGATGTTCTCTGTCCACTAGCTTCTTCAACTACTTCTTCGTCACAATCTTCGACAACTGGTAGGCCAGCTAGTTTACGTAGTTCTTCGAGTTCTTTAGTCATTTTTATACCTTTGGTATTCAAGCTCTTCTATTTTACGACTTTCATCTTTTGTTGGCCATCTGCCATTCTTTTTATGAAAATCTTTATACAATTCCCAAGCAAAGTCATCCATTGGTGCGTAGGGCGAACGGTCAATATATGTCCACTCCTCACCTGGCGACTTTACGTAGTGCCAAATCTTGCTGTTATCTTCTTCGTAATCAACTTCTTCACGATATCGATAACCGTCATTCTCTTCTTCGGCAAGCGCCTCTTCGTCTGCTTCGGGTTCGTTATCTGCCGAACCTACAAGCTTCTGCTCGCCGTCTTTACGGTAGAGATAGTCCTCAGGACCATCATCCATTGTAGCGTAGGGCTTGTCGTCTTCAAATAATTCAGCAACAATCTTACGCCACTCGTATATAGTGTTCTTACTTCCCCGGGCCATCAGTAGTCTCGCCGCCTAATGTTGACCAACCGCCGCGCTCACCGACATCGTCGGGCGCTACAGAAGTGTTGTCAACTTTTGTCTTTAGCGACAAAGGGTTTTCAAATTCTACTACGTCGCGATCATCGCGAACCTTCTTCATGTCTTTTAGAAATTCGTCGTTATATTCTTTACCGTATGCTGGCTTGTCTTCTACAGCATAATCGTTGCCTAGTGCTGTTTCGTAGTCGCCGTCAACGCCGTCGCGGATAACAATAGCTTCTTCGTTGTTCTTATCACGCGGATCGTATGCATTATATACAGCAATCTCTTGCTGATTGATGCCTACTTTGCCTGATAGGTAAACACGTAGCTCATCTACTGTGACAGGATAACCTAGTACAAACTCTGCAATGTACACTGTTGAATTGCGTACATTCGGGAAGTCTACAGGATGCTGCTGAATCGGCGTATTCTTAAACGCGCCAAACGAGCGAACGTCAAACTTTGCTAGTGCTGCTTCTAACGCATCTTTCTGGTCTTCAGTAAGGTCGTTTACAGCAAACTTAATTTTGTAGGCATAATCCTTTGTGGATTCAGCCAGCAAATAGTCTTTAAATGCTTTCATTTTGCAAAAATTCCTCAATGCTATTTCTTAGTATTTATCATAATCCAGGAATATAAGCCTCATATTAATTAGGCTCGTCCTTTCTAATCTCTTTAAGCGACTTCAAAAGTACGTTTCGATCGAACGGCATACCGTCGTCGGGGCCTACTGCCTCGTCGCCGCCTGCTTTATCAATCTTCATCTTCTTTAACTGTAGATCAATTGTTTTTAGCTTACGATTTACTTTTGCGTCACGTGCCTCAAGTGCTGTTTTTAGCATAGTTGCGGCTACTTCCATAATACGTCCGCTATGGCTGTCAGCCATGTTCATGCCAAGCTCTTTCAGTTCCATGTATGATTCGAGTGCTTCTTTAGCAATCTCGTCCATTTCAGTGTCGTGCTCATTCAAGCCTGCCACTGTTGTTAGGGCGTGATCTACTTTTTCGGCTGCGGAAAGTGCTGTAACAATCTCAGTAGCGTGTTCAATTGCTTCCTTGGGTGTTACTGCGTTCTTTTGCGCTTCTTTCGCATCATCGGGATCTGTGTCGTCAAAATCGTCTGATTGGCTTTCTTCTGCTTCCTTAATCGGACGCAAATCAAAAGCTTCTTCTAGTTTCGTACCCATACGGATTTCCTTTTGTGATATACAGTGTATTTATCACGAAACCAGACTACTTTTTAGGTTTGTTGAATATCTCGTTCTCGTTTATGACGCGAAAGCTTATTCCGTGGTTGCGGCACCATGCTGCTGCCGATTTCCACTTTGCTGCGTTAATTGCTAACGACACTTTCTCATAGCGAGACTTTGCTTCAGTAATATGTGTTTGTGCGGAGGGCTTTACTTCGATGAGCTCTTTGCGGCGATTGCCGTTCTTGTCTTCATAAACAACAAGAAAGTCTGGAATGTAATTAGCAACTTTCTTTGTGATAGGATTTAGGTAGGGAATTTTTATCGACTCCGATGCCCATGCGACAACATCGGGGTGTTTATCAAATACGCGCATAAGAGCAACTTCCCAACTAGAGCGCCAACGTATCGGATACGTGCCTTTATATTTGTCAGGATTGATCGGCGTATATTCGCCGCTCATAAATTTCTTTTTCTTAGCCATTATGCTTGTATGCGTCTTGCAGGAACACTCGCTGTATTGTCGACGGGACTCGAACTATTTAACTGGCTTGATAAATCGCGTAGTTGATTAATGCGATTGAATACTTGCGCATTAACTAGCGACAATGCATTAGTATTTGTTGATTCTAGCAAAGACATAACGCCGACACCTTCCGATTTTGCAGCGTCTACAAATACTGCTGCCATTGTTTTTGCTACAAGAGGATCAACGCCGCGCGCACCTAGATAGCCTAGTGCTGCTTGGTAGTCTGCAATTTTAATTGAGTCTTGCGTTAGTCCCGGTGTTGACAGGCGGCGTGCCGAAGGGTCGTTTCTTGTTACGCTGCCTTGCGTGTCTTGCGCTACGTTAGCAAGCGAACCGCTGCTACTGTTTGCCTTTACAGTGGCACCTAGGTAACGAACGAGTGAGGTACTGCTTCTATTAACCGCCACTGCCGAAGACTCCGCTTAGAATGTTTGCGCCTGTTTGCGCTACTGCTGCCGCAAAGTTTCCGCGCGCTCTATTAACAACGCTACGTCCTACTTGGTTGCCTGTGGTGCGCAATGATTGAAGCGGGTCAGGATTAAAACTAACTTCGCCGCCAAAGATGCTTGCACTAGCATACGCGCCAATAGCGCCGGGAATAGCACCTACTACGCCACCAATACTATCGGTAATACGTGTTACGTTTCGATCACCAATGACGCCGCCGATTGCTTGGAAGAATGGACTTTGTGTAATACCTGCGCCGATAAGCGGAATTACACCACCACCGCACGTATCTACGCGAGGCTTAGGAATGCTTTCGATTTTGCGTCCGTTAACAGGAGTGCGAATAGTAATAAGATTCGCCATCTCCCAAAAGTCGCCGTAACGATAGCGTTCTAGCTCTCGATCCGAAAGACGCTCATTAATGTTTGCGTAAACAACGCCCTCGTATACAAAACCGAAATTCATTTCTACCAAGCCAACATTGTCTTCGTAGCTTAATGTATCGTGTGCAAAGCTGGCGATGCGTGGATTAACAAGCGTCGTGCGCGAGAAGCGTCCGCCGTGTACCTGGAAAATATCTATGCTGTCGATAAGGTATTTGCTGTTTCCGACACGTGATAGGTTGTAACCGTAGTTGTCGTTAAACTTGTCGCGAATAATATCATTTTCGTATTCGCGCTTATTAAGTTTAGGTGCTTCGGTTCCTGCAGGACCACGGATTAATGTTTCAAAAAATCCTCTGCTCTCTGTCGAGCCGCCCTCGCCAAGTTTCTCATAAGCAACGCCATCTTTAAAGTAATACTCGTAATACATTTCCCACAGGCGCATAGAACGTCCTTCAACAGTATCGTGTAACGTAATGTTGACGGGTGAATAATCTATGCTTGTTTGTGAGATGCGTTTCTTGTTGTATTGATTTAAAACTTCCGTGCCCATTGTCATTCCGGGCATCGTAACCGACTTGACTGCTGTCGTAATAACCTCTTGATCGGGTTCAGTAAGGAATTTTCTAACGTAAGTATCTAGGTCGCGGTTAAAATTAAACCGTAGGAAAAACTCGAACTTGAGTCGAGGTGTTCCATTACTAAGATCCGATTTGTTGTAACCATATGCTTCAGCTGCATGTCTCGAATCTCGTAAGTGTACGTTTTGATCGAAGATACCTCCGAAGATTCCATCTGGCACGTTGTTATCCTATTAAAGTTCTATTAACCGATGCTCGTACCACCAGTGTATCCATCCGACAAGTTAGGGAATGGATCGCCACCGACAGTAGTACCATCGTTATCATTAGGACCGCTAAGTAGAGTTGCGTTATCATACTGGATCTGCATACTAATAAGCATGTGACCCGAAGTATCTGTGTAGTTGAATTCGTTGTTGGTAACTTGCTCTAAGAAGCATCCGTCTAGCTGCCAGCTTTCTGTCTCTTCAGCATTTGTGCCGTCAAGCGTATGAATTTGCATACCAAACTTGTAGTTTGTTCCTGCTACAGGACCAATCTGTTCGTAGTGGTTTAGCTGACGCTGTACCTGCGAATGAACAGCCGAAGTAGTAGCATTTGTAATGTCATCACGTACCGTTAGTGTAATCGGTGCCCACGCATGTTTGCCCGAGTAGTATGCTACGGAATTATACGAATGCACTTCACCCTTGGCATATGTAATGTCTGGGCGTGTAACCGACTGAACGTTTGCAGTTAGCTCTCTGAGGTTGTTGTTGGTGCCAAAATTCTGAAACACGACGCGGAAACGGTACATCAGCTTAGGCTGTAAAATGCCTTGCTTATCTCCGTCTAGCGGTACACCAAATTTGCTTAAATCTGCCATTTAAAGTTCTCCTGTTGAGCAGTAACTATATCACTATTATTTATCACTTTTGTCTAAAAATATTTTCAAGCCGTAAAAAAGCCCCGCCGAAGCAGGGCTCTGTGTGGGTCCAACTAAGCCTTATAGGTTTAGATCGTCGCCGGTATTGCGTAGTCGAATTGGGATGAAGATAAACTCTACTGCCTTTGTAGGCTGTATAGCAATATCTACCCAAAGTTCGTTGCGATCAATACGTGCTGGCGTGTTATTGCTCTCGTCTACAACAACCAGGAAGTCAGTTACGCCGCGTAGTGTAACAAGTTCTGCTAGGAACGAGTCAAACGCTTCTTTAACTGCATCTCGTGTTACTGTATCGTTAGGCTCAAACAAGAATGGCTGTGCCAACAGGTCTGATTGGTAACGAATGTAGTTAACAAGACGTGCAACATTTACACGGTCTAGCGAACCTGCTACTGGGTTACGTGTCTTCTGTCCCCAAATAACAATGCCTCGTCCAGGAAGTGTTGCAATAGCGTTAACGTTGTTTGTGTATAGCGTGTCGCGCTGACCTGCGTTCAGCGCAACTGTTACAAACTCGTCCTCGCTATCCAAGTAACCAACTGCGGATGAATTGCTAATTGTGCCACGTGAGAAGCCTGCTGGTGCAAACCAAGGATAAGCAACCTGGTCGTTAAACGCCATTTGACGTAGTACCATGTGGCTTGCAGGAACAACTACTTCGCTGCCGTCTACGTTAGTAGATAGGCCTGATGGGTAGTAAACACCCAAGTAAGGACTTGTTGTTACTAGTCCGTCGTCGCCGTTGCCTGCTGCATTGTTAGCATTAGATGACCATGCTTGCAAACTTGTCGTTGCATTAGATAGTCCGAATGGTGCGTCGCCAATTACAAACGCCTGTTCCTTACGATCAGTGTTTAGAGTTAGCATTTCGTCCATTAGCTCAGTGAAGCCAGGTGCAGCAATTAGGTTGTAGAAGATTGTGTCATTGCGTACATCTTCATTTGCAGTGATTGTTGCTGCAATTGCGTTAATAACAACTTTCTTCTGTGCCGCTGCGCCAGTAATTAAGCTACCGTCTAGGTTGTTGCCGCTTGCGCTGACCCAACGATCAACGGAAACTAGTCCCGATACATCTGTTGTAGCTGCGTCTTGCGTCCATACCTTAACGTTGCGTCCACTGTAGCGTGTATTCCATAGGAGTGTGCCTCCTGGATACAGTGCTGGATCTGGAGCATCGCTGTCTAGATCTGGATCACTGCCGCCGCCGTTGTTAACGCCGTTAGTTGCCGCTGATGAGTTAGTTGGTCGTGCATCGGCAAAGATAATACCTAGTGGTGATGTTTGGTCAGTGTTGTCAACTAGTACCCATGCACCTGCTGTACGACGGTAAATTACCGGATACGATGTGCCTGAATCTGTTTCAACCCAAATGTCACCGTTCGATGGTGAAGTCGGAGCGTCTGCTTGCGTGGAAACTGTACCTGCAACTTCAATCCAACCTGTGCCAGCTGCATCTTTAACAAGTAGGTCTACGTTAAAGTTTGCGTCATACCAGTATGTACCGTATGCTGTATCGCCTGCAGGTGTTGTTAGTGATGCTGCGTATGTTACACCAGATACTGAGTCTAGGTCACTGAAGTTTGAATATGTGCCACCGGAACCGTAACCCATTTCTGCTAGTGGAGTATTAACGTTATTAGCAAGTGTTACGTCTGCTCCGTTAGTAGCAGTAATTACTAGTACTTCTGCGCCGCCCGTAAGTGTTGTGCTGCTTGCGACAATATTGCCGTTTGTAATAACGTCTGCATCAGTGTTAATTGTTGTTGCTAGTTCGTCCACTGTAGTTTCAGCACCCGTAAATGCAACCGTAACTGCCGCGCCTGCACCGAGCGTAATGTCGATCGAGTCTAGTGCTGCAATGTTAACAAATGTTGGTGTTGCTGTACCTGTTGCTGATGTTGTTGTTGCACCACTGTGGGACTGGAATACAACGTCTAGTACATCTTCGCCCGACACACTGTTGTCTGTCGAATCAACAAAACCTACTACTGTGCCTGCTGTTACTGCTGATGATGTAACACCCGACGATGCGTAATACGCCGTTGGATTCTGGAAGATTGGCGTTGTACCTAAGTCAACAAACTGCGCTAGTGTTGCATCATAACGCTTAAGGTTGAGACTTAAACCACTGTTTGGTGTAGTTGTCTTCAACCAAAGGTCGCCAGCAGTACCGGTAGGTACTGTATAGTGCGGAGACTGGTATATCTCATTAGCTAGTGCGCCGCCGTCTAGTTTAGCCCAGGTGCCGCCCGATGTAAAGTTATAGTATTCTAGGTGAACACCCGTCGTTGCATCTACGCTTGCTGGATAAAATACTGCAATTATGTCGCCTACTTGGCGTCCGCTTACATTGCTAGATGTATCAAACGCTGTAGCACTAGGGTTAACTATTACGTCTACGTCTACTGCTGTCCAATTACTGGATGCATCCGATATAAACAAACCAGGCGTAAACTCGTTTAGATCAACCCAATAAGTGCTGTCTACCGCATCGCCTGTTGGTGCAATTGATAGTGGATCTAGTTCTGCTAGATCAATGTCTGCGCGAATTACATACGCGCGGTTAGCAAGTCCTAGGTAGGAATATGCAGCAAGCAAACCGTATTCGTTTAGTGGGTAGCCGTTCTGTGCTGATCCACCGACTTCGTTAAAGTCCGGGTTACCAAATGTCTGTAGTAGCTCACGCTGACTAGAGATTAGGTAAAGATTGTTTGCGTTGGCTGCTGTCGTACCTACTGCTGTCGCTGTACCGTCTGGTGTTGTCTTATCCTGCTTAGTAGCAACAAAGACAAGCGGTACTGTACCTGGTCCTGCGCCAGTCGAGAAACTCTCGTCCGTCACGCTCACCTGCACGCCTGGGGATAATAGGGCCATTCTTTTTCTCCTTAGATAAATAATATGTATAAATATGTCCAATTGGACTATAGTGATATTTATCACATACAGGAATTTATGAGCGGTTTAGATAAAATAACATCTTTTAATGATATCGAGAACCTTGTTACAACCGATCCTGTGGAAGTCAGCCCGCATCATAGCACAAAATCACGCACAAAAGAGCATAACGAGAAGATTAGCGAGTCTTGCAAAAAGTTTTACAAGACAGACGAAGGTAAGGAAGTGCTTGAGAAACGTTCAAAGCGTATGCGTGACTTTTACGACACACGACACGGACAAGCAATACGTAAAAAGTTAAGTGCTAAATGCGGAAGGCCTAAACCAAAGGCAATCGCAAAGGCTGTTAGGAAGCATATTGCTAATGAATACAGCAATGGAAAAAAGATAAGCGAATTAGCAAAACACTATGAAGTGTCTCGCGCATCTATCTATCGTTATATAAAGGAATTTTGTTAGTAGATATCGTCTGCTATATCAGCAATAAGGCCGCGGACGCCGCCGATGACATCCTTCTCAAGTCCTTTGTCTTCGATCTTTGAGCGTAATGTATTTTCTAAGTCATCACCGAACTTATCTAATCGTTGCTTAATACGGGCAATATCTTCGTCTGATATAGTGCTTGTGTCTGTTGTACTTGCTTCGGTATCGTCTTTTTCGATTTTTGTTGCAAGTGCTTTAGGCTTCTCTTTGTGAACAGTGCCGATAATCTGCATAATTAGTTTGTTCACTTCTTTAGGGTTGAACGTAACTTCTTGCTCTTCGCCAGCTTCTGTTAGCATTGCTGCTAGGCGCGCTTCTAGCGATTCAGTATTGATGTTGACCTGTCCGTACCCCGGTACATTTTGCGAAGGACCTTTCTTTTTGTTCTTAGCTAACTGCGCATTAGCTTGATCCGTATAGTCTGTACCTGCTTTTGGTTCATCTTCCGATGGTTGCTCAACTTGCTTAGGTGCCTTCTTTTCTGCTGCGGCTTTGATAACTCGCTCAGCAGTCTTAGCATAGCCCTCTTCTTGAAAGAAATCCATAAGATTTGCAACGGTAAGTGCTTTAGGATTGACACCCGACGCCTTTGCTTTACCGAGCCACGTATTAAATGCACCTGCAACCTCATTAGCTGCCTGTTGCGTAATTTCCTCACCGGCGGCTCGGTCACGAGCAGCCTTATTGAACGGCGTGTGCTTCTTTAGTTTGGTGCCCATGCGAGCAAGAATGCCTGCAGGTTGGGCTTCGGCTAGGTTTTCGTCGATATCAGTAAGTTTCATACTGTTATTTATCTAGGAAACTAAAATTGATACTTGTTATTCAGTAGTCCTACCATGCTGTATAGCTGTTCTAACGTGCCATCGTTGTGAATTAGCTCGTCGGGAGTTTCATTTGCCCATGCCCACTCACTTGCATGTATATTATAGTGGTCGTTCATTGCAACAATGCCGGGTTCGTGTCCTGCTGCTGCCTCTTTTGCTATAGGCCACCACTCAGGTTCTTCGCCGCGGTCCACTTGTATAATGTGTCCACCTAGACTGCGTATGATTTGCACTTCATTAGGAAAACGTGCATCGCTGATCACTACATTCTCGCCTTCTTTATAGCGGCGCATTGCGCTGAGGACCCAAATGTCTGTGTGGAAATTATTGCGAAATACATCCGTACCGATCAACTGAAGTGCTAGGCGAGGAGTGAAGTTAGGCATGCCAAGCTGTTCTGCCCACCACTCATCTACTTCTTCGCGGAATGCACGACTCTCGACAGATCCGCCAGATAGCAATTCCCTGTCCCAACCAAATATTTGTGCTGTAATGTCTTTTAGTGTAGATGCAAAGCTGTCTTGCCTGAAGCCGTATGTCTCAACGAGTTCTCTCGCAACGGTATCTTTACCAGAATTGATGCGTCCGAGTATTCCTATAAGCATGAAGAGAGTGTCCTAATAATTGTTTACGCAATTATAGCAGGAATTTATGAAATTGTCAAGCGTAAACGAGTTCTTTAATTTGCGACATTGCGTCGTCAATTTGTTTGCGGATCTGTTCCACCTTTTCTTTCGCTTCAGGTGTTTGTGCTTTGTCGAATTTCTTAGCTGTCTTTGCTGCTTCTGTTTTAGCAGTCATATCTGCCATAAAGCGTTCAATGTATTCGTTATAGGAATTTATACCTTTTAGATTATACTTGCCAAACATGTCGTTTAGCTCAAAGCTTCTTCCTAATCCTCGCACGACAGAAATAAGTCGCGACATTTTAAGATTCTTTTTGTCAATGCCCGGATTCTGTTTTAGCTCTTTAGCAATCTGCATAGCGCCAGATGCGGTATATGGATATACACGATCAAACAATTCACGCAAAATGTCTATGCCGAAATTTTCTTGGTCCAATGATAGTGTATCGACAGAATCTACTTTGCGACTGCGAGCAAAATTAACAGGCTCGCCGCCTTTTATCTTCATCTGTGCGCCGCTACTCTGTATGCTCATCTCTAATACGTTGCCTAGGCTGCTGTAAATGCTGCCGTATACAAGGCCTTTAATGCCACGCTCTGGCGTTGAGCGATAACGTGCCCAATCTGCCTCGGGTTCCGATGCCCATAGCATATCAACTTGCACGAAGACGTCTTTGTTTAGTTTGAAAATCGGATGCCCTGCGAGGCTCTTGCCTTCGTAGTGAATATATGCAGGCTTAGTAGTTGCTACAAACTCGTCCATATGCTTGTTATACATGTTTGCGAGCTGGCTCGTAGTCGTGCCTTCCTGTGCAGGGGCAATCATTTGTAGATCGATATCGCCATACACCTTGTCTTCGGTGTCTACTTTATAATACGCAGACGATCCAGTAGGGTGGCCCATCTTGACAGGATTGACACCTTGCGTTTTTAGGTATTTGTTGAAGTCGTTTGTGAATTGCTTAACGTGCTCAAGCACCGCCTTAACGGTTGATGGCGTAATCTTAGTGCTTTGCGTAGCTGTAGATTGCCAGCCGCCTTCATACAATTCACAGGCGCGCATTACTCGTCTCCGAAATCAGGAACCTTAAATGTGCCTGTCACATCAACAAGGCCTTGCTCACACCGTTCGCAACCATCACCGAAACACTTAGGACATACTTCGTACTCGCCTGTTGGAATGTCATCGTCGTGCGAGAAAGTTTCTTCCTCAACTGGTGATAAGTGATATGGCGGGAATTTTAGATCACGTGCAATTTCGTCTGCTTCTTCGGGAGATATTTCGCCTTGATCATGCATGAAGTCTTCGAGGTCGTCTGCGCTATAGCTATCTTGCGCGTCTCCCATCAGCTCATCAATGCGACGTAAAATATTGAGACGTCGTGCTTCTGCGTTTCGGTCATCCATAACAAACGCAATCATGTCATCCATCCGATCTTCGCCAGATTGTAACAGGGTTACAAACTCTGCTTCTCTTGCTACTGCTGGATGTCCTACGACATCGCCCATTTCACTAATCTTCATTCTCTACCGTAAGCTCCTTAATTTCTACTCCGCGCATGTGAAGAACTTGCTGAATCTTTTGCCTGTCCTTTGTCTTGCCTGGAGCGAAAAACTTCTTTAGCAACTCGTCACTTGAAAGTGATAGTGCTGATGTAGAGCTTTTACGGCCGCAGATTTTAAACTTAAAGCGAGCAGGATCAGACTTTGCTGAAGATCCGCCCCTCTTTTTTGTGTTTCTGGTCTTTGGCATTTCAGTATTCCTTGTAAAACTCTATTATATAATCGTGTTACTCAAATGTCAAGCATAATCTACTGGCTTGAAATTTGGATGCATATTAGTAATTGTCTCTTTATCAAAATCGTCCATCTTAGACATGGAACGAATATTGGAACCGTGGTAGTCTAAGACATATCCTGATTTACCTTGCTTGCCGTATACGTTCTTATCTTCAAAATTTCCACTATCGTAATCAGTGTCAAGCTTGTCAGCAATCTTTTGTGCTTGCGCAAACGTAGGCACGTTGATAGCTACAATGCGTCCGCCGTCGCCCTTAGGCTTATAGCGTCCTTGTCCATCTTCTGGATCGCCGTCACCATACCATTCCCATGATTGAGCGTTCCACTCTACGTAGTAGGGCGCGTCTTTCATATCTTGCTCTTTTTCGCTGCGCTCGCTATTGTAGTCTGCTAGTTCGGAGTCGTCGCGACGTAACGCAACTTCTGTAATCTCAAATAATCTCATGGTCGTGTTTTAACAACTCCTTCAAATTCGTCTTCACTCACATACCAAAATGGACGCGCATCACTCATGTCGTGTCCATTATTTTCTAGTAAGTTGAGTTGGTCTTCTGTTAGGTAATACATTTTACCAAAATCTTCTGAATGTATAGTTACATGGCTAAGCAGGCGTAACCCGTTTGTCATGTTGCTATCATCCCAGCCATCGTTTCTCATCATCCTTACAACAATAAGAATCAATAGTGAAATAAATCCTGTAATAAACAAGCCTAAGCCTAAAAGGACCAATCCCGAAATAGTTAGTGCTTCCATTACTTCTTCCTTTGATCTTTACTAAACATGCTCATTGCTTTATCGGTATCTTTCTCGCCGTTCGGCAATTCTAATACGTCGATAAAATCATCTACAAGTTCTACGCCGTACATATCTCGAACCTTTTTACGTGCTGCCTCGGAATCAAAGCCGTCAATAGCACCCTTATCTGCTCCATCGAAAGCAGCCGAGGCTTGCTTTGCTGTACGCGCAATTGTAGCCTTATCATTACCGACTTTAGTGGCATTCTTTCGTTCTATAATGATATCTCTAATCTTCATTAGCCAATCCTAAACGGCATGCCGTCTCTGCTTGTTACAAAATTCTGTACTTCAGCTTCTAATCGTTCCATCTCTGCCGCAGCGTCTGCTTTTAGCTGATCGCCGTTTAGCTGAACTGCTCCGCCAGGACCAACAAGACCGCCAGGAAACTTGCTACGTGCTTCGCCTAAGATTTGCTTTGCTTTTGCAAGAGAATAATCACGCACCCAAGGGCCTGTGTAATCATCTGTAATAATAATGTCTTCGGGCTTTCTCATCCAGCATTTTACAAGGACGTCTTCCGCTGCCGTTGGGCGACGAATGATTTTAAGCTTGTGAGTGGATGGCTCCCAAATAAAGTTAATCTCCGAACCAAATACGCGACCGAGTGTCTCTTGATACTGCGCAAAGAAATCCCACGTAGCAAGTCCGCCTGTGCGGCCTGCTTGCAGTAGGTAAATGTTGGAGAATGCTGCCTCGAACGGATCGAAGTTAGTACCGCCTGTGCTGTTAGCACCAACGCCGCGACGGTATAGGCGTTCTACTTCCTGTACCTCTTCGGGCATCGTGTACTCGTCAACAAACGGCTCAAGGCTGAAAAAGATGTGGGACTCTTCGACACCGCCCGTTGTGCGCTGGCGTATGCGCTCGATAGCAAGATCGATCGCTGTATCGTAATCCTCGGGATCAAGCTCAACCTCAACCATGTTGCTTCCGAGCAAGACTCGGATTTGGCGGGTTAACTTTGTACGTGGTGTTTCTGTAGCTGACATTCAAATACCTCTATGTGATATAGAGTATTTATCAGCCTTTAGCTATTAGTGGTGCTCTCTTTTTGGGTGATCGCGGTCTCTGCGGTCATCACGCCTATCATTGCGCCTATTATTGCCCCTATCATCGTCTCGTCGGTCGCGCCTGTCATGATTTCTGTTGCGATCATTGCGCGTATGACGCGGTGGCGTATGACGCGGTGGCGTATGACGCGGTGGCGTATGACGCGGTGGAGTGCGAACTACAACAGGCGGAGTGTGGTGATTACGTGGTCGATAGTTATGCTCACAGTATGAAGTATGAACGTGCTGATGTACAACTACTGGACGAGTAAAGTGCCTATGGTGGCGATAGTTGCGCGGGGCGTGATAATAGCGATGTCCGTGCGTACCATATACACGATAGCCATTGTAATAACTGTCGCTGTAGTAACCGAGCGTGTAGCTAATGTATCCTGCTGTATGGATCGACGGACCATAATTATATCCGTGATGGTAGTCTACGGCTGTAAACTCCATTGTCTCACAACCTGATAAAGTAAATAGTGCCATTAATACAAATAAAATACGCATAATGTTCTCCTTGCTGTATTAGTATTTAGTATTATAGTAGCATATTAAACCTTAACGTAAGCTGAACAAAATGGACTACGGTACAGAATTATGTTCACAATTTATAGAATGTTGGTGCGGGAATGGGGCCTTGCCAAACTTGCCAGTTACCATAAAGCCGACGTAATCATAATCGTCGTTATATCCAAACGATTGTTTGGAGTTAGGTGTTTCGTGCAATTGCACATTGTACTTCTTTTCGCGGATAATTTCTCCGAGCGATTCACAGCCGCACAATAAAGTAAAAAGCATAAGGGCAAAGAGCATTTTCATAGTAGTCACCTCTTATAAACTATTTAGTCCTGATCCTGCCATTTATTGATAGAAAAATTCTTAATTAGCTTCTTATCAACACGCCCACGCTCTTCAAATTCAATCCAACCGCTCCCTGTATCTAAAAACTTGTCTACAAAAACGGTACCGTCTTTCATCTTAATACGGACGCGCTTGCCTTTGTATGTAGATGAATGCGTACTCATTAGTACTCTGCTATAATACAGTTATCTGTGCCTGCGCTTGTTACACGAGCCTGCGGGAATCGTTGCTTGACTATGCCGTGCGCGATGTTTCGGAACGGACCTCCCCACATATGAACGTGTTCGTTGTTGCTCATGTCGCCTTCAACATGAAAGAAGTACTTCTCGCCCGTTGCGAGTTTGCGACGCTGTACCCGAACCTTTAGTTTGAACGCACGGAGAGCCGCTTTGCATTCATTTGCTAATGCTACTCGGTCTTCGCCAGTTGTAAGTGTATCAAGCAAATCTTTAGGACGCGGTTTCATTGTCTTGCTCATCTTCGAGAAGTGCAATTGCATAGCGCACAGTAAGAAGCCAGGAACCGTATTCTTCCGAGACACCAGCTTCTACCATGCTTGCTTCAAGAAGCTTAAGGGTTTCTAATGCTTCGTTCATTTAAACACCTTCAGTATAACAATGTTTTCGTTCATTCGACCGTTCATCTTAGCGTCGACTGCCTTAATGTCTTCGAGGAACTTGCGAAGTGCTACCTTGCCTGCCTTGTTAAACTCGGCGAGCTGCTCCTTGGGCTTGCGCAACGTCTTCTGTCGGCTCTCGTTCTCGTTGAAGTCCTTGATGCCTGTGCCCTTCACAGTAAGGCCTGCATCATCCTTAGCAACATACTTGCCAAGCTTGCGATACTTAGTGTTGTATACCCAAACTTCCTTAGCACCAATAATACCTGCGGGGCTCACGCTCGCAATACTAAGGTCGGGGAATGACTCGCAATACTTGAGTTTGCCGATCAGCTTCTCCATTGACGGCGCTTTCTTCTTGCGCGTCTTGCGCTGAGCCTTTGCCATCGTCTGCAACATGCTCGCCGCACCGACAATCGACTCAAGCAATTTCTGTGCGCGGAGTGCTGCGCTCTTTTGGATGTTGCTGTAGCCTTCCTTGACCTGCTCGTCCTTGCCTGCGACGACAGCCTTCATCTCTTTCAATTCCGGCTTGTAGAATGAGCTCACATAGCGAGCCTGTCCTGCTTTGAAACCTGCCAGCGTCATAGCCTTCGCAGGATCCATGTTCTTCGTAATCTTTTTGCCGTTGAGCAGCACATCGTCCAACCAACCATCAAACTCTTGGCAGACGTCCTCTGCTTGCATACGCATACGATCCTGCACCGTCAGTACCGGACCAGCTGTTTCTTTGGCTTTAGCTTTTGCTGCTGCCTTGCGCTCTGCTTGAGCACCTTTAGCCTTTACAAACGCTTCGTCAAGGGCGCGGGCAAATCCTGCTTGGTAGCTGTCAGTGAACGTGCCACCACCAACTAAAATATAGGCGTACTTACCAAGGAACGCAAGCTCTTTATCATTGAGCACGTTCAGCAGTTTGTGATCCAGCTTCTCGTTCTTTGCGTAAGTGATCACAGCCTTCTTCAATGCTTTGTCTGTCATGTCATACTGCGCATAATGCAAAGCTTGAAACAGAGCGTGTGAGTTCTCTTTCGTAACAAGAAGTAAATTCGGTTTTGTACTAACGTATTTTGCCACTTTATGTATTCTCCATTTTAGGACTATTTAGTATAACACCATTTTAGTGCTATTGCAATCGTCCTAATCGTTTATCAGTTCAAGCTCAAGGGCGTCGTCTTCTGGATTGCTGCCGATAACAAGCTCGTCAAGCAATTTGTCATCTTCAACCTGTTCCATCAAGTCTTCCAGTGAACGTGTAACTTGGTCTTCTGTTGATTGCGATTCGAGGATGAAGTGCGTAAACTTCTCACCAGTCGTTTCGTCGACTGACAGTTTTTCGGTAACAATTGTGTCCTCAAACGTCTCACCAACAAGAATGGTCAGTGTCTGCGTTGTATCATCAGTGCTGCGGACGTATTTAATTTCTTGGCGTTTCATTTTCTGTTCCTCTTAAAATGCTTTTGCAAGATTGTTGTTGAAGTAGGTCTTAGCAAGTCCTTTGCTCAGTCCGCAAACATCTGCAATCTTAGCAATGATTTGGTCTTGCGTCAATTGATCCGGTCCTGCCGGGAAGTGAAGCTTGATCAGGTTACGCGCAATCTGTGCCTTCGTCAAGCCGCCGGCGCGCTTCGCTACCGTGCGCTTCTTCGGTGCTGCCTTCTGCTTCGGATTGTTAGCAATAATGCTGATCGGCTCAAAGCGCCATTTGCTGAACTCGTTTACCTTACCACCGTTGTCGCGGTACGTGAGCTGGTAACCACCACCAAGCCGCTGAATCTTCTTGTGGCGAATTTTTGTAATGCGGCGCTCAACACCCTTGCTATCGATATAAACATACGGACGACGAGCGTCACGTGCTGCCTTGCGCTCGTCTTTCGACGGTGCACCAAGGTCCATTGCATGACAGCGTTGACCGTTGCCGCCCAATGCCAAACAAACGCGCTTCCAGCCACGGTCGTGTCGATTACCAGTGCGGGGCATTGCGTAGTTTACAAGGTGTGCAACTTCATGCGGAATTGTATTTTCGAGCGTGTCCTTCCAGTGCTGCTCGATTGCCGTCGGATGAAGACGGAGTTCAAAACTGTGGGCATTGCCAAAGATGTCACGCTTACAACGTGCTTCACCGGCAGTTCTAAAGCCGCGGATGTCGCAACGGATGTGAACATTACCACGAAGCTTCGTACCGTAAATACGATCAGCTTCTTCCAGGGATGCTTCTACCGCTTGGATTGCTTTGATAACGTTTGACATGTTTTGCCCTTTCCCTAACTGTTAAATATAATTATAGAGCCATATATTTCACATGTCAAATCTATAATCCGTTAGAAAACAAGGACTTACAGGTATTTTTCAGGAAAAATCGGGCAGGGCTTGGTCAGTGTACTCCCGCGTCTATATACGGTCGATTTCCACAAAATCAATGACTTACAGGCGCCGCAAACCCTTATATATCAAGCACTTGCGCGTCCAGGAAAAAGCTCGTGGTCATCTAGGCGCGCCAGTAGCCCTCAAGTCCCATGCCGTGCGCGTTGATCGGGATGCCTTTCAGCTTCGGATAATTCTCGGACTCACGCATGAAGCCTTCGATCACAAAATACTCGTCGCTGATCGTGCCGTCCGTAAAGTAGTTGACGCTGTCAATATCAGTTTTGACCGTCTGCCAGAAGCATACCTCTTTTCCAGCGATGGCGTACACAGGAGCAGCATAGAACTCGCCAACTTGCTTGTGCGCTTGCTCCACTTGTTTTAGCAGCCCATCAAATGCTAGTGCATCTTCGATCAAATAGTCCTCGCGGCTGTCAGTGCAGATTCTGCGCACCTGGACATATTGTACAGATGGGAATTTCCCTAACCACTCAAGCATCTCAGGGATTTCTTTGATGTTGTATTTGCTTGCAACAATCGACACGCGACAGTGATCGACTTCGGTCAAAATTTTCTCCCAATCTGGCATCGGTGATTTGCCCATCATCAATTGCTGCGTATCGAAATCTCGCGTATGAATCGAGAAGCCGGGGTTAGCAATACACTTGTCAATCGCTTCCATCTTCTTATGTGCAAGGAAGCCGTTTGTGCGCAGGCCCATTCTAAATCCTTTGCCTTGCACGTAGTCGAGTATCTCAGGCAAGTAGCGATACATTAGTGCATCTGTGTTCTGCCCTGTGATATAGACATTCGGAATATTGCGTTCCTTACAAACATCGAGAAACTCGTCAAAGTTTTTCCAAGTGCTAAAGTGATCTCGCATTTGATTTTGATTTGAGAAAACGGGATCAATGTCTTTGCCGAGACAGAAATAACAATCTGCATTGCATTTGCCAAGGACGTTTATATTGGCGAAGCTTGGTGCAGAACGATTCCAATTCTTTTCAAACTCCGGTCGTAGAAGTTTATTTCGCCATTTACTCATTAGTACACCTTTTCCTTCCAAATCGTATACATCACATGCCGAAGGTCGCCGCTCGAATAATGATTGCTACTTTTCTTCCAAGTGATCTTCTCGCCGAAGTCCTTTTCGGCGAGTTGTTTTGCTGTCTTAAGATCGCTTGCAAGCATCTCCCAATTAGTCTCGGTACCTGCTCCCATGTGTCCGAGGAACCTAAGGTCTTCGCTTACTACTCTGTAAACGTAGTTCTTCATTAGTACACCTCTACCTCGAGATCATCTAGCGTTCCTACGTTAGCTTCTGCTCTGCGAATACGTTCTGCTGGAAGTTTTGCGTTCTCGCGAACCTCTGCCAGCGTCATGTCGCGTACCAGCTTGCCGCTGTCGTATACTGTCTCCAGCATTGGTGTGAAGCCCTCTGTTTCGTACCGTGCAACTTCTTCGATGCGAACTGTCAGGAATTCGTTGTTTCTGCGCATGAGCTCCAAACGTCCTGCCATCGACTTCTTGAAGCTTGAGCGTACTGGCTTCCAGGTTGTTGCGTCGTATATGGTAGGATCCTTGTAAATGTCATGCCAGCCATCTGCATCATGCCTTGCACATGCCTTCATTGCAAATTTCAGTGTGTCTCTGTTGTTCTTCTGCAGAAGACCACCACCCATTCCAAATGCAATGTTGCTGATGCTGAAGTTCTCTTCTTCCAGCTTCGCTACAATCTTGCGAACGTCGTCGATGTCGATGCCGTCGCCCTGTATTACGCGGACGTTAGCAAGCACCTTGCAACCTTTTCCGTTATACGTGAATCCGAAGATTCGCGACAGTCTGCGAACAAGCTCAACCGGTGTCTCGACTGGGTCGCCACTGTCTGGACGGATAACCCAGGTAGCGCCCGACTTGAGTAGACGATCCTTGAACTTCGGTGCAATGTTCTCAACAAAGTTCATGATGTCGTAGCTGTCTGCTACCGTTGCGAAAATCGCGCCAGGCTTAGCCACCTTGTCAAATACTTGATCGAGGAACTTTTCTTCGCCGTCGGGACCAAATGCCGTTGTCGTGCTATGCTCCGTTGCAAAGATGCTGTAGCCTGCCATCTTCTCGTGATAGCCGATGTTAGCTGCCATAATGCCTACAGTCGTGTCGCTACCGAGGAAGTTAACAAGATGTGCTGCGCCGTTGAACGCCGCGCTCTCCATGCTGCTAACACCGCGGGAGCCGAAGTCGTGTAGCTTGAAGCCGATTTCTGCATCTGCGTCGTCTGCTGTCCTTACAAGAGCATCATAAATGATTTTCTTGATGTGATAGGACGTTGTTGCTACAGTAGTAGGTGCCCAAACGCGCATTATCAACGTTTCCATATAGGTCGTCAATGCAATGATGCGTTCGTCTGCTACAGCGGATTCGACCGTTGCGAGCAACTGCTTCGTAGGAAGAACTGTGCCTTCGGGGATTGCGCGAATCTTGAGCGGCATGTAGCCGTCGTAGTCGTCAACCACTGCGCGAAGTGCGATTTCGAGTTCCTCAATTTCGACACCAAAAAAGTGTTCTTTCTGAAACGCGATAATGTTGTCAACTTGCTTGTGCGTTAGCTGGCGAAGCAAATGCTCCTTGATAACCAACTGCAAGCCGAACCACTGTAGCTCTTCGTAGTCTCCGCCGCGGCTAAAAATGTGGCTCATTAGCCTGTCAGTGCCTTTCGGATACTGTGCAGGGTGTGAGAATTTGTAGCTGTCTGTGTCGCCAGCTGCTCCGTATGTATTTCTAATTTCTTGTATAATGCTCATTGTAATACTCCTTACAATATTGCCCGCTCCATTGCAGGACTTTTATCTCATAAAACCGTCGCGGCCTTCATCGGCTACGGGTGCTGCACCTGTTGCTCGCCAGTCGCTGTTATCCATGTCTTTGTCGTACTTCGTAGATTCGACTGCGGCTCGCGCTGCTTCCAGTGCTACTTTGAATGGCATAGCAACTTTGATGCCATGCAGTTCGCGCATAACGCGCTCGTTATATTCAAGGTATGCAATAAATTCTTTGTTAGTCATTTTATCTCTCCTTTCAGCTTCAACTGAAATAATGTTTTCTTTGCTTTTGTTTCGTCGTTAAACGTATGCTTGCGGTCAACTTCAAACATGTTGCTGTAGTTCATGCCTTTTGTTCTTTCCGAGTCTTCTTCAACCATCGTATAAGAACTTACAAGTCCGCGAACATTAATGTGCGTGATTGAAATCTTTGCTGACACAACCATGCCGTTGCGAATAGCGAATTTTTGCATTCCGTAATGTCTGCGTGATTTCATCTTAGTTCTCCAGCTTCGCAACCATTGTTTGAATGATTAGTTTATGGTCTTCGAAAAGTACGCTACCCATTGCATCAACTACGTCCAACGGAAACCAACGTGCTTCTTCTGCGTCGTCTGCGCCTTTCACCTTAGGCAGGCTGGGTTGGTCTTCGAGTGCGAACAGATATGCGTTTGTAATTGTGCGACCACGCAAGCTTCTGTTAGGTTCGTCAAAAACCTGAAAGTGTTTCATGCTGCCTCTAAGAACGCGAGACGGTACTTTCAGTTTTGTTTCTTCGCGTAGCTCGCGAATGACACCATCTTCCAAACGTTCTTGCTGATTTACAAATCCGCCCGGAAGTGCCCACAGCCCTTTGCCAGGTTGTGTGCGTCTTTTTACAAGCAGGATGTGCCCGCTCTGCACGACGACTGCATCTGTCGTTACGAATGTGACTGCGTATGGTGCCTGCTCCCACATTTTGTGATAGCGACGAACGTATTCCTCTTCGTCAACAAGTATCTTGTATTCTTTCATCTTGTGAAACTTGTCGAGGAACGCAAGCACTTCTGCAGGCACGTCTGGCACAATCTGCTCAAACTCGCCGTCGAAGTAATGTTCGCGTATGATAGAGGCGTCAAGGATGCGTTCGCCGTTTGCGCGGACGCGATGACCGATTTCGATGAATTCCCAGGTAGGGAACTGGTTGAGGTAAAAGCTGGTGTGGTCCTTGTCGTGACCGAGGATAGCAATTTTGGCGTCGAAGATTTCGTAGCCTTGCTCGATTAGATGTTTGTGTGCTGCTGTCTGTACGTTCTTCAGCCACTCTGTGTTTGGGTAGTAATCTTCCACTCCAATAACACCGACGCGATCTTCAGGAAAGATATCCTTGATCATGCGTTTGCGCTCATCTGCTGTGAACGGGTTTTTAGGAGTGCGGGGTTGGTTAGCTGAACCGGCGATGACCAAAACGTGGTCTGCGATTTCTAATGCTGTTTTGATGTTGCGAACGTGCCCGTTGTGTAAGGGCTGCATTCTGCCGATGAACACGGCTAGGTCGTATTTTCTGTCTTTCATCTCGATATCATCCATATCGTCTGCGCTACAAGAATCCCTTGTAACTTAGGAAGGTCCACCCTTCCTTTATATGCTATTATTTAGCTAATATGTGTATATTACGCTCTATTTCGGGTATTGTCAAGCTATTTGTGAAAGTTTATTTTCACTTGTTTTGCTTTTACTTATTATGGACAGCAAAGCCATTGGCAAAATAAGTCTGATTACCGCTTACAGATAGATTATAAATAGGCATATCATTTTGATACCCGCCATTACCCCTTATGCTTTTTATTTCTACAGGTTCCCCATTCTTAGTAAGCACAAAATCGCCAACCTCTAATTTATGTATATTATCTTTAGAAAATTCCGAGCCCGTGTGTTCACGCAGAGTTTTTGTTGGGGAGATAGACTTCCAGCCGTCCGGTGTCATAAACGGATGTTCAGAAGTCACATAAAATGGACTACCGTTAATGGAGTAAAGTTTTTTATTACCGATAGGTCGTATCGGGTTTGATCGAACAACATTTGTGGTGCTGTCTAACGCCAAAACAACATCACCAGCAACAATATCTTCAATTGCTTTTTCTGAACCATTTGCCATTGTAACCATCGTTCCGGCAATAAAGCAACCGCCACCGCCGCCACCACCGCCACCCTTATAAGTCAATGTCGCCGAACCAGCGTAGTAACCTGTTGCAATAGTTATGCCGGGGGCCAATCCTGTTCCGTCGTCTCGTGCAATTTCTATCATAAGGGTACCTGCCGACTGTGCGCTAAACTTACCTTCAGCTTGCCATTGCCAATCCGGTGCAGGCGTTGTACCCGGCGCCAAACTGTGCCACGTATTTAGAGCTTGTCCTACATCAGGAGCATCGCCGCTGTCGAGGGTTGCACGTATCCAATATATACCTGTATATTCTTTATCACTAAGCCACGTCGTATCTTGTTGGTAATACGAATAAGCTCCTGCACCAAAATCAGAATCAAATCTCGTAATCGATCCCTGTTCTGTAAAATAGCCGCCGCCGCTAACTGCATCAGCTGCTCCGAATATCCAAGAGCACACCGCGTAACCGGCTATCACGCCATCAGTGTTGTCAATGCTATATATTGTGTTAGGTGATTCTGATGTACCCGATAGTGATGGGACCGATACGCCTGCTGCGGCTGTATGTGCGTCAAAGTGCATAAATGACATTCTTACTCTCCGATAAACTTTGTGATGTTTAGATCTTGCATTACTGCATCAATTGGATTTGCAAAAGTAACAACGTCGTTACCTGCAAATAGCAAGCCTACTGCATTGTCGTTGTTGTCCATAACAAGTGAGCCACTGTCACCACCTGCTGAGAACGGCGAACCATCTACGCCTGTCTCGATCCATAGCTGATCTTCAAAGCGGCAAATGCCGCCGTCATAACCTACGTCAACAATAACGTCTGTCTGTAAAATTGTGCCTGTTGTATGGCCTGTTGTGCGACCCAGCTTGTGTACGCTTGTGCCTACACCAGCAAGCTCATTCACGCCCTTTACACCTGTCGAAAATGTCAAGTAATTTGTTGCATATTCGATGCCGTCGTCAATCGTTGCTACAGCGCCGTCAACACGGTTTAGAATAATTTGCGCAATTGCGTATTCCTGCTTCGCTACCGTTGTCGATGGACGAACTGCTCTTAGGCGTGTGCTGCGTCCTGTTAGCTCTGCTACCTTGTTTAGCACCTTTGCAAAAATGTTAGCTACCTTACACTTGCTATCTTCCTCAGGCTCGGGTGTTGGGTCAGGTTCCGGTGTTGGGTCAGGCTCTGGTGTTGGATCTGGGTCAGGTGCTGGGCCTGGTGGAGGTGTCGGTTCGCTTTGGTTGGTGAAGGTAAGAGGCACGTAATTGTACAGAGTACCTACGCGATCCGAAAGATCGCCGCCATCATAATCCCCTGGCTGAATAATGGCATCGCCTAACTGCGCATCGTTTTCGTTAGCAAATACGTGGTTGTTGCTTAGTATCATAACGTCGCCATCAACTTCTACTATAGCACCGATCGTACCTGCTGTGATTGCGTAATGCCCTACGCTAATGCCCGGCATGACAGGACGTTGCTTGTCGCGCCATGCTGGAAACTTACGTGGGCGGTCGCCGATCTCAACAATGTCAGTCGGAATGCCGTCAATACTTTGCGGGATCATTTCTTCTTGCGTTAGCTGCGCTACTGGTTTCTTTGCTTTGATTGAGCAGATAAGTGCTTTTCTACCTGTGCGCTTGCCGTGGGATATTTTCTCTCCAATACCTACAGCATATACGCCGGGTTTGCTCAGTAGTTCCTCTGCATGTTTACGCAGAGTATCGCGATGTTTGGTCATTACAAGTCCTCTAGATTGTTATATAGTATTTATCGCAATACTAAGAATCTTCGGACTCGCTTTTACAATGTGCCGGACCAATCATCGTAATCGAAGTCGTCCCAATCATCTTCGGGTATGCCCTGCTTCTCGAGCCATTCCTCATATTCTTTGCGCATATCGGGGTCAAACTCTTTGCCAGCTAACTTAGCACGGAATTCCTTCTTTTTACGATTTTCGCCTTCCCACTCTTCTTCGGGGTCATCACCAGCAAGATAATCATTGAGCTCATCTTGCCAATAGTCCTCGACTCGATCATACTTGGTACGATCGCGAAAAGTTTCTGCACGATTGAATTCGCCTGCGTGTTTTGCAACAAAGTTTCTACGCTTCGGTGCTTGCGGGCGCCGTTCCTTCTTACTCATTTCCTTCCCCACTTTAGCTGGAATGCAAAAGCGTCCTTTTCGTTCTCAAAAAAGTAGCAGTCCCAGTCTCTGGAATACTGCCCTATACATTTTCTATTGGCCCAGTCCAAAACTGCAACCCTATCAATGCTCGGTAAATCTACTGGACATTTATGCCAGTCTTGTGTTATGTTATTACTGATCGTCACATACTTGCGACTTGGTTTCATAGCTCGAAGTTTATCGAGGCTTGTTTTGGCTTTTTCACGCATAGTACTATTTATGCGGCCCACGTACCGTCGGGTTTGATTATGATAACAGTTTTGTCTTGATGCCGTGCATATCTTACCGTTGCCCATGTTCCCGATCGTAAAATTTCCTTATCCTCTTTAGGACAAGCAATTAGATATTCTGTTTCATCAACAATGTCGTGATTGCGTTCTATGTATTCCTTCTCTTCACGCAATTCGTCGTATTCGAGAAATGCTCGTTTGCTTTTGTTGATTGGTGGATGACCAACTGTCTTTACGTCTGGTCGAATCTCTTTCACTAGCACAATACACTCCGCATCAAAGCCAATACAATCGCCGCCGTGTATTTTCTCAAACGGTGCGTGAGCTAAAAATGCTGACAGGGCATTGAACTGCGCTTCAGTCATTCCAGATTGTGTTCCTGTGATTCCTAGTTCCATAGATACATTATAACAGGAAAGTAACGTTTTGTCAAGCCAAAAAAATAGCGCCCGTAGGCGCTATTTCCTGTATTCAGTGTTTGTTAATCGACATTTAGCTCTTGCAGTTTTTGGTTGAGTACATTTAATTCCGCTGCTTCGTGCGGGTTTAAATCACCTTGAGCAAGTAGTACATCGCGCCTAACAACCAGTGTGTAAACGGTGCCATCTTTGATGGCTTTCATAATCTCATTCTGGTCGCGTTCTCGGTCTTCTTCTATTGCTTCAATTAGCCTAGCTGTCTTGTCTTCTAGTTCGTCGATGTCTTGTACCGTTCGTGTATTATCTCTTTCATAAATATCAGCACGTACATACGTGCTATCCAAATATACAAAGATACTCGAAAGTGTCACTAGTAGAGCCAAAAGTGCTCCGCCTAGCTTTAATAAAGATCTAAGATCTATTGTTCTATTTTCCATGACATCATCACCCATTAGTTATTTTCCTATTAATTGGTGCGTATCCGATCATCATGGGCTTCGTGTGCTATTTCAAACTGTTCCAGTAATTCTTCCAATGTAGGGAAGTCCTCAGGATTGGATGTGTCGAAGCCCAATAATTCAAGGTCGGCTTTCGCACCGTCCATGATTTTCTGTGCTTTTACGTGTGCTTCAACATTTTCTTCGGGAATTACAGAATGCATAAATTCTGCTAAACGATATACACCTAGTGAGTATACTACATGCTGCATTAATCGTTGCTCTTCTGCGTCTTCTATTGATATACATTCGCCTGGCGTGGAAACTTTAGCAGAATGCCGTTGATCTTCAATATCGTCAATACGATTACGAAGATAAACATTTTCTTCTTTTAAAAGATCTCGTTCGACTCTTATATCTATAAGCTCACTCTTTAAGCGACGAATTTGCTCATCCGCCGGAATTACTGACCCCGGCGCACGTTCTGTTCGTTTTTGCTGTATGTTGCTTAAAAGATTATCTAATGACGATTGTTGAGGTTCTTCTCCCGCATTAATAGGGAGAGATAAACACATCAACATCAGTCCAGTTAATATTACTTTCATTGTATGTCTTCCATGTTGCTGCTGAGTTATTCAGCGTAGTATTTATATATACTTGCTAGGGAATTATACCGCTGCTTTATGCCGCTGCTCTACGCAACCAGCCCTTGCGATACTTTTCAAACTTAGGTTTTGCTGCGATCAAATCAATGTAGAACTGTGCGTGTTCTTGGCGAATCTCTGCCATAAGCAACTCAGGGTTAGTGCAGTTGATTGCAGCAAAAGTATTCTTACCTATTGCACCGTCTACACCTACGTTCTGTCCGCAGTTGTTTAGTGCGCGCTGTACAATCTTGCCTGTCTGTTTAGGCCCCATGTTCACAGTCATATCAAATACTCTTGCTGCTACTGTAAAATCTACAATCTCATCATAGTCGTATTTGTCCCAAAAGTGAATGCGGTATAATTTACGTGCTTGCTCAACAGTCATGTTCTTAATGTCATCAACATCAATGTCGCCATCCTTGTCGAGGTCACCATCTAAGAATCCATCGCCATCCGAGTCACCAGCATCGTTTTTGAGGAAGCGAATAGACATGCCCCAATTTGTTGCGCCACCTGGATCGACAGGATCGTTTACAAATCCGCCTTCGTGTTTTAGTGTAATTAGTATTGCTTTGTCAAAGTGATCCGATGATTCACTGTCTTTTTCGTTCTCTTTGATTACAGAACCTAGAAATTCTTCCATGCCCATTTGATAAATCTCCTGTTATGATTATAACAGTATTTATCATAAAAACAGGAAAATCAGAAGATCAGGAAACGTCTTCGTCTAGGATGGCGCTTAGATAAGTTACAAGCAAATGAGGATGAATAAACTTTTTAGGGTTCCAATTCCAACCTACGTCCAATACCCGGCGAGTGCCTGAATGTGTATAAGGAAGAACGTACGGCAAGTTAGGCGGCAACCAACGAACTAGATCCCATTTTGTAACAATGCGATTGTATTCGATGTTATCTAGATATTCAGCTAATTCGGGTCCAGCTACGCGCGGCGCGCCGAACGTGCATAGTTCGTCAGGCTTGTACTTAGCGCATAATAGCGTCGATAACGCTCCGCCTAACGAATGCCCTACAAATACTACGCGCTTATGGTCAGGCACGTTACTGAGATCGACAAGAATGTTAGGCACTAGCTTTTCGATGGATTGTGCAAAACCTTTGTGTACTCTTATGTCGCCAAAGTCTTGCTTCCAAAATGTAAAACAGCTCTTCAAATCATCAGACTGATCTAACTGCGTTCCTCGAAAGGCAACAACAGCCATGTCATCAAGTTCTGCAAAGAAACCTTGTGTTCCGTTGTGATTATATAGGGAAAGTTTTTGCGCTCCGAACTCATCCATCTTTTCACGGATCATATCAAAGCTAAAATATGCAAGTTGGGAAAGGTACAGGGCAGTGATGTGCTTGTTTTCTACAAGCTGGATTGAGAGTTTACTATGAGTTACATTTTCGCTTACAATATTTTGTATGCGAGTGAATAATGAAGCTTTGTGTATTTCCCATTCGGTCATTAGTCTACTTCGTTAGCGTTGACCAATCATATTCGCCATCGCCGCCGAAAATAACATCAGCAAAGTTATGATCTAATGCTTCTTCTGCTGTAAAGTATACTTCTTCTTTTTCTTTCATCTTTTTGCGGAGCCAAGTATCAATCTGCTTGTCGCTTTTGCCTTTGAACTTTTCCGACCGGCGAAGTTTTCTAATATAAATATCAAACATGATTTGATCAGCTTTGATCATCTCTTCATATTCGGTCATTACCTGTGTGCCTGTGCCGACAATACAATTCGTACCTGTGTGAACCATGAACGTCGAGTGTGGCATCATTGCGCGCCAGTCTGCTGCGCAAAAGATAATTGAGCTCATGCTTCGTGCGCTTGCATAGTTTAGGATTGTTACATGATTGCGGCAGGCTCTGATTGCTTGATAGATAGCAAGGCCTTCTGTCCAATCGCCACCGCAAGATTTGAGGTGAATCAAAATAGGGTCATCTGTAATGTTTGACAGTAGGCGAAGATTTTTGATGAACTGATTTGCCATTGTATAATCGACACCGGGTTCGCCGATTTCTTCGTGTGCGCTATAGGAGTATTCTTCTCGAGGAAACAAAAATATTTCCCTGTGCTCAATATCAAGTCCGTAGTCATTAACGTGGGATATTATCCCACTTTCTAGTATCGACTTTTGTTTCTTGATATGTGCTGCTGCTGTCATTTCATACCCTGTGTAATATGCGTCCTCGGATTCCTCCGCCCGAAGTCCCCGTCCTAGTCACTATGTGTATTTAGCTATAAACACACGTAGCATCCTCCGTAGTTCTCCAATCCGCCATACCGAAAGGGGCTACTCGATTCTCGCAATGCCCGTATTCCCCGATTCATGAAATCGTTTGCTTTGCAGCGGGAACAGTGGGTATTTTGTCAAACACTAGGTTCTCTACCGACCTGTATAGGGTCACGCAATAAGGAAGGGCGAACTCGGCGCTGAGAAGAAGCAAGGACCCACACACTGAGTTGCACCGAGCCGCCCGTTTTCTTAGTAATTCCTATCGTCTAAATAGTCAAGCCAATCATCGTATGCATCGCGGCTTGCGAACGTGCCGTCGTCTACAAAACGATACCCAAACGTATCACGTCGTACTTCACGCGGACTAGCTGGGCCTTGCGGCTTCTGAAAATCATCAACAACAACCTTGTCAAATGCTTCCACCTTATCTGCGTTTTCTGCGCCATGGATTCCGACAACTTCGTAACGGCAAGCTCGACCCTTAGCGTTGTTGTAATCGACCGGAATCGAAACAACGTCGCGCGGGTTGATCTTCACTATTACTACATTATTACCGTGGCTGCGACCGAAGTGCGGCAGGTAATCGAGTGAGCAAAAATGCAGACCGCTTGAACAGGTATTTTGTGCGTTCTCGTCTACCTCATTGCGAGGCATGGTAACAACCTGTCCTACGCTGTTGTCCATTGTGCCGCTGTGAATGTCTTTGAAGTCGCTGCGAACGCGCTTGTATGCTAGGAAATGTCCATCGGGCGTAATCGGCAGCATGTTCTTCTCAAGGAAGCCATAAAGCTCGTCAACGGCGCGCTTTGAAGGATTGTCCTTCAGGTTGCCCAGGAAGTTACAAAGCGGCTCAACTGGAAATCCTTGCTTGAGCATTTCCAGTAGCCTGTCTGCCAATGCGTTATGAAACGGACGACCGTCGTAATAAACGTCGCCGTCTACTACAGTGATCAAGCCGTTTGCGTATGCTTGGACTGCGCGAGTCACGTCTACCAAATCAGGAATGCTGTCCCAGTCGCTATTGCGAATAGCTTCGAGGATGCGATCATAATTCGGATGCGTTTCTCTGTTTAGGGTATGCTGGCGGCCATTGATAACAAGTACCAGGTTATCGCCTTGCATGATCCACGGGAGTGAGTTTGTCATTTTACCTTACCTCTCAATTAAAAATTGCTTCAACTATAATAACACCATTACAGGGTACTGTCAACCAGTAAAATGTAATCGTATGCGTCGTCCCAGTGTCTGTCCGAACGCCAACCATTCAGGTCAACGTGTTCCAGCATTGGGTATGTCTCTTTCACTTCCTTTAGAAGGGCATCAATTTCAGTATCTGCCTCATCAATTTTCAAGCCTTTCAGAAGCTTGTCCATCTTTTTACGTTCAGCTTCGTGAGTAACTCCGTTTGGAATTAGTCGTGTTGCTCCGCGGATCAACCAATCATACTCTGTCTTGTCTTTAGCAGTCGTATCTTTGTTGTCCGCAAAGAACGTTGCCAGCTTGCCCATTGGTGATTTAGAGTTTCTCAGTCCGTCAAGCTTCTGCTTGTTTAGCTTGGTGAAATCATATTCGCTTTGATTTACAAGTGTTTGAATGTGCTTGCGAAGTGCTTCTTTCTTAGCCGCTGCCCAATCAATTTTTGCAAACTCGCTATTAAACAAGTCGAAAATATTCGCCCACTCTTTGTCTTTTTCGATCAGCTTCAGCGTTGTCTTGTTGACACCGTAAACATGGTGTTGACGAATGCCGAGGAAATCAAGGATATGATGCCGTTCCAAAAAGTCCTGAAAAGCTGTCGGATCCAGTGTTTGATTTCCGACAATTGCAGACTTGTGATTGAGCGGATAATAAACGTACTTCTTACCGTGTCCGTGTTCAAACAAGGTGTCGTCTGTTATCAGCTCTAACTTGTATCCGTCCCGATTATAACCGCCGCGCTTGTGAGCGAACTTGTATGCAGTCAAGCTCTTTTTGCTGGTATGCGCGTTTGACGTTTTTGGCAGCGTAGAGGACTTAATAACAGTCGGATTGCCGAGAAGCCTGCGCACCTTCTTGTAAATTGCGTCCTTGTCGGCGTCCTTGTTCGTTATGCGGAATGCTAAGACCTGCCTATTTTTGATATTGCCTTCGGAAACACCTTCCTTAATACGCGGCAACAGTCCGCCCTTATCGTCTTGTATGACAACCGAGGTATCTGCTTCGATCTGCCATGCTGCAAGATGCTTGGGATTCGACTTCGTGCCTGCCTCGACTTGCGTGGTGCGTTCGCGATGTGCAATCATGTTGCTGTCAGCATATCGCTTTTCGACCTTGTAAAACGAGACCTGCAAATCCTTGCTGATTGCATCGAAGTCTTGCAGCGCAAAATACGTCTTCAATCCGTACAAATTGAATCGCGTGTATTTAAAGAACTTGCGCGAATTGTTTTCGATGTAAGCGTTAATGGCAGGGGTAAACAAATCCTTGTTGCTCTTATGCAACCGATTCAATACTTCCATGCGCTCCCACTTCGTTTTCGCGCCGGAAAGCTCCTTGTCGATATACGTGCCAAGGTGTGCAATAATCTCCTCGCCGCGTCGATACAGTGATTCCATTGTATGCGGAATGTAGCTCAATTCTTCACGTGATGCTGCTACGTCCAAATCACCAATACCAAACTCAACAACTAATCCGCCCTGTTCGTACATTTTGCGAATTGCGTTGCGGCGCTTGCCGTCGTCGTCGCTGCTGTCTTGGTCTTCAAGTTTGATCGGATACGCTACGTTGCCCATAACAGCCCAGGACCGATCCTGATTGTAGCCGTGGCCACGATTGTTGTCTCGAACATGCACACCAGGAATAATATCTTTCTCAGCATACGTAATTTCGGGAATGTCAACTTCCTGTCCGGTGATTTCTGGCTTAACCTTAAACCACTTGTAAACGTTTGCTGCTTCAGTGCGGAACCGATGCATGTCGTTTCGATCGTTTACAGCGAACTTAACCTCAACGCCGTTGCCGTCGTCAGTGTCTTCCTCATGCAAAAGTGCAATCGTCGGAACGCCCTGCTCGTTAATAAAAGCAGAATACAGCCGCTTTGTGCCGTCTTTGATCGCTGTGATAGAAAAGTTGTCTGTGTAGCTGAACGGCGACTTGGAACCAAGTCCCATACAACCAACATAATCGTTGCTGTCTTGCTTGGTTGACTCGAAATACGTAGTGTAGATGTTTACTACACCTTCGTGATCGAGGCCAATACCGTAATCTCGGACGATAAATTCCGGGTTCAGTTTGCTTGGCAAATGCACCGTGAACGGCACCTCTGCTTTGCCTGCTTCAACGTGGCTGTCGTATGCGTTGCAACCAAGCTCACGCAAAATTGCTTGATGCTTGTTTGAATACAAGCCGCTTGACAGGATCGAAAACGCCTTGGCAGAATTCTTAATGCGGAATTCGCCTTCTTGCTTAATACCGCCGCTTTCTACAGGCTTTGAGGGTGTGTTAATTTTCATTGCTTACCTCAGTTCTCAGTGTGTTTCAGTACTATACAGCCTTCACTATACTGTGTCAAGCTCTTTTTGAGTGACAGCAATAGGACGGCAATGCTTAAGGATAATGTCGTGCTCCTTGGAGCGAAGTCCTTTCAGTTTCGCTTCAAAGATCTCTTTCTTTGCTGCTTCGCGAGCTTTGTGAATTTCCTCTTTAATGCCTCGGAAGTCGTCAACAAAGAACTGGTAACTAATGTTACCATCCCAGCCCGGACAACCTGTGCCTGTGTGGACGCCGATATACGATAATGCGTCTTTAGGCTCGATGCGGTCTGTCCCCGCGGAACCGTGTCGGAGTTCCTTCGGACCAGTAAGTTTCCACTTCATCTGTCCACCAAAACCCGGGTAACCTCGCGGGGCGCCCTCTTTGCGGCCTCCCCAATTCGTAACACCGCTGCGCGGACAGTTATGCGTATTGCCCTGGTGATCGCTATAGTGAATGGTGTCAAATTTAAACCATTCCATCTTAACTTGGCTAATCTGCAGAAGCTTCTTTGCTCCATAAACAGCAACCAGTATGTCGTGGAAGTTTTCAACAATAAACTTTTCGACATCTGCTGCTGTACGCAAAGCCGCAATTTTGATATCCATACGCTCTCGGGCGGCGGCACGTATTGCTGTCTGCCTGCGCTGGATTTGGTGGCGCTTACGGCGCTCTGCTTGTTTAATACGAAGCTTGAGCAGGTGGCGACGATAGCCGCTGCGAGTCTCGAACAGTTTCTTTGTGAACGGGCATTTGTATGCTGTAATCTTAGGCACAAGCGTCTTCCACTGTAATATTCCAATCTTCCCAATGCTTAACTTTCGTCTCGCACCACATGTACGCCATTGCAGTAACATCAACGGCGTCGAGCGGGGCAGACCCAGTAATTTCTGTAATGTATTCCTCAACAATAATGTCTTCGCCAAGGCGTTTCGGATCGTTAATGTCATCCGCCCTGTTCGACAGTTTTGCCTTGAAATAATACTTGCGAATTTTTTCTTGCAGGTGCTCTATTGCTGCATCTGCATTTTCAGCACGAACATAAAAGATGTCACTGCCAATCCACGTAATCGGATTAGTCTGCTCAAACTTGAGCTCGTCGACAGTAATCATGTAAACCTTAGCCATTAAGATCGTGCTCTTTCAAAACTTTGATCAGCGAAATCGCTAACTCGTAATCTCGGTCGTCTATTGCAAGCTTCGCACCAGCCATTGTCGATTGCAAGATTGCGTTGCGCTTCGTAGCAATGCCGCTAACGCCGATACCTTCCGACATCAACGTGCGAACTGATTCCGATGGGCGGCTGCCGTCTGTAATTGCGGAAGGATGAATGTCCCACTCAACCTTATTGCCTGCCATTACGTCCTCAACAGCGTCCTTGGCCTCTTTCAAGCCTGCGCCGCTCAAGAAACGGAATGCTTTGATAGCGGCGACCTTGTTATTAGTCTCGCCGACTTTGTGAAATTTAACTATGTGTGACATTATACAATAATCCCTCGGGCAAACCAAACGCCCTTTTTCGTGTAACCTGCGTTCTCCAACGCTCGCTGCATATTCTCAGCGCCGACGGGGTTAGCTGTGACCAGCTGTACGTGAGACGGTACAATGCCGCGCTCCAGTGCCCACGTCAAAACTTGATACCCGTTTGCGTCGCTGTACGCACCTAAGTCATGATCCATGTAAAGGTGTGTGACAGGGAACGCCAACAGCGCCTTCCTGCCCTCTTGTGCTGTTCGCGCAATGTGATCCATTTCATAGAAACGGAAGTCATCAATTAGTAGGTGGAATTCGTTCATTAGTTCGGTGCCATTACCAGTACGGGCGTACCTTCGCCCTCTGCTTGTTCTTCGGTGCGATCTTCGTGTTTGTAAAACATGCCGCTGCCGCCAATGTAGTGATACGAGCCATCGCTGCTGTAAACTACGATAGGCAGGTCAGCCATTTCAGGATGCTGTTCCATTAATTCGCGTAAAGTCATTTGCGCATTCCTTTCTGCTTGTGTTCCAGGCCCGTCATTGCGATGCGCGTTATAACAACCGCGTCATTCTGCTCGCCGACGTTCCACTTATGATTTGTGATCGTACGTAATGCTTCGCCACGTATGTGAATCAAGCGCCTTGCTCGATTTCCGACGACCTTCGCCGTGACAAACGAGCCTATAGCAATCCCTGCTACGAACAGTCCAAGTTCAATCATTTATCAGTACCACTTGTGAAATGCGCTTGTCGCTTACTGGTTCGAAGATGTATGCTACAATCTCTTCGCCAGTCGCGTCGAACTCGCTGCGAACAGCCTGCATCAAAATCTTGTCGCCGGTGTTTTCTGACTCAAGCCAAAAGCCGACGCCGCGAATGCCCTCGAACAGCAAATTCTCCATCGGAATCTTGTTGTTAGGGAGGTCGCTAATCTCGCCAAAGAACGAGCGAGGCAGTTTCTGGTAGTGCAAAAATTTTGTATTCAGGGTGCCCATTACTTGCTCCTCGGAGCTTCATTTTGCAGAGCGCAAAAACGCCCAATGAACAGACTAGCTGGGATGCTAACGAGCGTCCATACAGCCAGTACCTGCAATACGAGTACGAAAGTGTCCATGTGTGTTGTCCTTGTTTCTTTTTAGCTTCTCAGTATATATAATTGTAGAGCCATACTACCAGTATGTCAACCACTAAAAACCCCCGTAAATCAAAGACTTACGGAGGTTTATAAAATTCAATAACTTACGTAGCCAATAAAATCAATGACTTACGCAAGCCCGCCTTATAGCATAGGCGATAGTGGTACTGCTACTGCTGAAATTACGATCGCAACGATGATAATCATCTGTACGAATTCGTCGTTTAGCATATCCTTAAGCCTTTTCATCTCTCTTCTCCTCTGTTAAATTATTTCTGTTGGTTTTGTTTCTGTTCTGCTTCACGCTTGGACATAATCCAACGCCACAAGCTTTGACCGTTAATGTATGCATACTCCATTGTTACTTCTCCTCATAGTTATAATAATATTCTAAATCATCTTTCATGCGCATATCGTTAATGCGTTCTTGCATTGTTAATCTATCGCTTGCTGATCCCCACCAGCCATAGCCGCGCCGCGGATTAGAGCAGCCAGGACACTTTGGCCTGCCACAATCTGCAAATGAATGATTTCGGAATCTTCCTAGTTCTGATCTTGTGAACGGATCAATATCATAACCACCTAGCATGTTAGAAAATTTCCAACTGCGTTCGCGCTCTGTCCAAGTATGCCCCACTTCTCGACCACAAAGCAAATCATAAAACCGCTGCCTCACGGCTAGCGGTCTTCGTAAATAGCGTTGTTCGTCGTAAGGCTGATAGCGCCTAGATAGGTTAGCAAGACGTACTTGTCTCTGCTGATATTTCTCAGTTAAATATCTGCGTTCTTCTCTCTTCCTCAATTTGTCCTCCGTTAAGCGTTTAAACTGCCCCGGAGTGGGACAGTTACTTAGTGTTTCTAAGTCGCATAACGAAAGATTCCATTAAATTATTCCACAATTATCGTTGTTACTTGCTGCTTCAGTGCTTTGCCGATTGCAAATTCGCCTTTAGCGGCTTTGCGTACATCGCTTTCATTCACTGTTACATACATTTTATATATACCTGATGCAATATCTTCTAACACAACTTCGACTTCGTCGTTTTCTGCAATGTCAGTAGGTGCACGGAACACATTAATGTAAGCGTGATCGTTGCTAATGACTTCCACTTTGACAACTTGACCTTTTTCTATGGTCAAGCCTGTTAGTGCTAGGGTGGTGTCATCTGCAAAAGCGATTGAGCTAAACAATAAAACAAGTACAACTAGTAAATTCTTCATATTCTCAATACCCAATTATAATAGCATAGTTGCTATAAATTGTCAACTATTTATCATATTTAGCGTTTCCTGCTAAATAGTAGTGCAGAAATAGAAGTTTCTGTTTAGTAAGTCGTTTCTTCGCGAGAATCGGCGACCACTAATTCATGTACAATAATGTATATGATACAAGAAAAGAGGAAATTAAAATGGGACGTCCATTAAATAAGAAGTTTTTCGGTGATACAGCCAATGCTGGTTATCAGGTATCATGTAATGCATATGTTAGTGCCAGCAACAAGGCATCTTACATTCTAGAACAACGATCTAACACAAAATACCGTGTAACTGATCTTGCGACAGATACAGATACAGGCATTTGTAAGCTTGTTGATGCTACACCATCAGCAATCGGTGAGATGCAGGTTGTTGTAACTCCAGAAAATGCTGAAACACCGCGCCAGGCTACAATTGCTATTACAGCAGCAGGCGGTACTGGTGCATTGCTAACGGTAACAATTGTTGATGCAGGTTACGGTTACTGGGCACCTGCCACAGGTGATTCACAGGCAGGCGGCGACGGCACAATTGACTACACAGTTTCTAATGGTTCACTGGCTACCGTGGTTATCAATAATGCAGGTTCAGCTAACACCGACGGTACTGTAAATATCGGCGATACGCCAGCGGCTAACCCACCAACAGAAAATGCACGTATTATTAATGCGCACACTGTTAAGACATTCGGTGGTAACACGTATGCGTGGCCTGTCGTTGCACCACTAGGCGGTCGACCAGGTCGTGGTTCATCTGCGTTCACTGAAGCTGAGATTGGCACGTAAAACTTAGAACATTCGTTCACGAAAAAGCCCCTTTATTGGGGCTTTTTTGTCTAAAACAGTTCTAGAATGTCGAGGAGCTCGTCGTCCTCTCGAGATATTTGCAGTTTCTTATCCCTATCAAACACCGTAGTGATGAATGGGTTGCCCTCTATGCTTAGGGCGTCTGCAATAATGTAATCGTCATCCAGTGAAATGATCCACTCGCTAAAGTCGAAGAACGTTTCGTCTGCCCTACCGCTAAAGCTTAGGTTGCTTACACCATCAGGTTCGTAACTAAACGTCTTCTTAGGCTTGTCAAGCAAGAATCTCTTGTAAAATTCTTGGAACTCGCCTTCCTGTTGCTCAAGCTCTCTAGTTGGTATACGTGGTAGTGACTTGATAAACGTGTACTTGGCAGGTACAAACATACAATCAGCTTCGCCGCCGACTTGTATTGTAGCATCAAAGAATGCGTGTGCGTTATACAGCCATATCGAACGCTGTGGCTGTATAAGTCTGCGTGGAAGTGGTACACCCTTGCCACCACGTCCGACACCAATAAGAATCGCCTCGTAGTCTGCTTCGCCTCCGCAAATGTAACCGTAAGGAGCAGGCTTGTAGTCTGCGCATAGGATGCCATTGACAATCGTTGTTACGTGAGCTGCGCCGTCTGTAACGTAGCCGTCTTCTGTTTCGACGTATGGTTTGTAATCTACGCAAATAACGCCGTTACGTTGTACAACAAATAGAGCGTCACCGCCGGCAACATATCCCTTATATAGCGATGGCTGGTAATCGTATAAGTCTACGCCCGTTGCTTCGTTGTGGAATGTAACTGGTGCGCTGCCATCCGTAACCATTCCGCCTTCGCCGATAAAGATTCCCGGAGCGATGGCGTCTGCTTCGCCTCCGAAGCGGTAACCAACGGTTGGTGATGGTTTGTAGACAGCGGTAAGGACGCCGTTTAGCGTGACGGTAAAGGTTACATCACCTCCGGTAACGTAGCCTTCATACGTGGACGGGTTGTAATACGCAACGAGCTGGCCGTCGATAACAGTTACCCATGCTGCGCAACCGCCAGTTTGTATATCGATGTTATCCGCAACAGGCGGCTCCATGTATAACGGTAATAATTTCCCGTCACGTGCCGTTAATATCGGTTTATTTGAATGACGATTAGCCATCTTAGGTCAATCTCGTCCTGATACGTCCGTCTGCGCTTAGGCTGAACGTTGCTAACACTGTTACCATATCTTCATCGTATACTGTTACACTTAGATCATCAACAGATACAGTAGCGTTGCCTGAAGTCATCTGTTTGATTAGACGTACATCCTTTTGATCGATAAGACCTACGTCATTAATTGCTAATGCCGAATCATTGTTATAGGTACCCGTACCACGTACACTAATTGAGCCGTTGAGGAAATCAGCATCAATTGTCATTTCACCTGATAACAAGTCAACACTTGCTATTGATGCAGCATTACTATTATTGCTAATAGAAAATACACCAATCATTCCCCTAATGAATAGGTCAATTGCGTTACCAGCCTGATAATCGAAGTTTACAACCTGGGCGCCTGGTGCTGCACTGTAACAGTTAACTATATTTGATTGACCCGCAGCCAAAAGAATGTCATCTTCTAAGCCACATGCAGTTATTGTTCCCCTATAATCTGTTACTGCGCCTACCCGACACTTGGTGAAATCGACATCTCTCGTTAATGTGTCAATTGTGCCCGACACAGATACGTTCTCAAATACGCTTCCGCTTAAATTCTGGCCTGCAAAAGCAACTACATTATCTACTTCTGCGCCGTATCCAACTACTCGCCAATCGGTCAGTGGATCAGTTAGTGTGATGCTCCCGCGCAGATAGAAAATCTCAAAGTCTAAGCTGTTAGCAATAGTTCGTGCATTTGCTAAGTTATTAACTGGACTTGCTTGTGTTCCAATTGGATAGGATGTTCCTGTGCTTCCATTAAATGTATCAATCCATACGCCACCAGAGTATTCTGCGAATCTACTAATTTCGAGAATTTCATCTACGCGCTGTGTAACTGGCTGCAATCCCAAGTGAAGTACAGTATATCCCACAGTTGGAACAATAAGTTGTTCATTTGAATCTTCGCCTACAAGGTTGCCAGAATAGTTAAGTGTCTGATCTTCTTCAGTACTGATAATACGCCAACCGTCTCTAGCAGGATTTGGACTAGAAGCAGGTATGTCTTGGTTTTGCAAGAAGAAGTATCCTCCAGCTTCTACACCTGGGGTTAGTTCGTCACCACCAATGGTACGAAACGCTGCCGCAAACTTAGCATTGTCTGCTGTTATCCGATGTTGTTCGCCGTTGCCGACGCCCGAAGCTGTAAGGTCCATGCGTCCTGTTGTTGCCGGACCGCCTTCTGCGTTAACTTTTGTATCATAGAGCTCAAACGTATTACGGTCACCAGTACCATCATCTGCTCGCACATAATATGTTGTGCCAGTAACTAATCCGATGCTCTCTGATCCAAATTCATTGCTGTAGTTTACTGCTTGGCCAGTATGTAAACTGTGGTCTGTGTATGTTATTCGTTCTGTCGTTCCGTTAACATCGGTTTCTGTATTAAAAAAGTAGCGACCTATAACCCATTCTTTCCATTCACTGTACATGTTTTCTTCAACACTAAGGTTCAATACGCCAGCAGTCGGCGCATCTTGCGTGATCAGTAATTCTGGTCCGTTGAAATGAGTCATGTTATACGTCTAAGTCCTAGAGTCCAATATCAGACTCCTACCACGTATTTATCACTCTTTTGGCGATTTGGTGAATCGTATTTGTAGCGGCTCGCTTTCGTATCGCTTAATGTTGCCTCCGATCGAATCTAACACATGAACTAGCTCTTTCTCTGTAGGAATATGGCAAATTACTTGGACGTCTTCGCTGGCAAATTCGTCTTCGATGATCGGATACACAATGTTCCAGATGTTAATGTCATCTTTTAGTGTTAGCAGCGGAATGGATACTGCAAGTTGATTTAGTTCTTTTGCTTTGTTGAGTACACTCTTACAAATTAGTCGAAATGCACCAAAGTCGATTTCGCTGTCCGGACCTTCCTGCCAAATACCGCAAGCGATATGCTGATTGCCGGAGGTGTGTGTCCAAATAACATCACCTACGTCTGGCGGCTCCACAGGATCAACGCCTTCAAACTTCGTCCACATATCGTTTTTAGCACGTAGCGTAGGTTCAAACGTTTGTTCTGCTATTACTTGATAGCCTTCGTGATTTCTATTCTCGTTATTGATAGTGTAAAATAGTAGCTGGTGCCCCGAGTGTACAAATTGTCCTAGCGTGTATAGTATTTTCATTACGAGATTTCTTGCTCGGTGAATGCTGTTGGACGCAAAGCACCTAGCTCATCATAGGATCCGCCTTCAGCAAACCAGCGATCCTTTGTAATCATTTTTGTGTGATCCCTAGGATGTAGATCCCAGTTATACGTGAACGAATACCAATTTACTTGCTTGTTTGAATTGTCGTTTAGTTGTGGATCAATAATTGCTTTAATTGCTAATAACTCTGCGTGATCTGCTTCTGTCATTTCGAGTTCACGTGTAAGACGCTTAATGATTTTAAACATATTGTGTCGCATCTTACGACGCTTTGTCAATTTATCTTTTCCGCTAGATGGAATAATTTCCCATTCAGCTTTCAGTTTCATAACTGCGGCAGTTGCATCAAGTTCGTCGTCACCCGTTTTGACACCCATTGCCATTTTAAGAAGCTGTTCGTCTGAGATTTTGTTATTCATTGTTTTCCTATAGTGAAAAAATAAGGGAGCGTAATGCTCCCTTATATTTATGCCACTTTTGGCAGTGGCTATTAACAATACTGGCTTTTAACTATTATAGTGCGCCATTGTAGTTACGTTCTAGAGCCGCAACAGCCGAAATCGTAATACCGGTAGCCTGTGTAATGGTACCGGACGCGATAACGAACTGCGCCGTTGGTGCGCCAATAGCAACTAGTGTTACTGGAGCGTCAATACCTGCCGATGCGCCGCCGCGCTGTACGTTAGTATCGTAAGCGTATGTGAACGTAATCGACGTTGTGCCGTCTACTACCGAACGTGTACCACCGTGAGTTGCACCACCCGATGCGTTAACAAATCCCTGGATTGCATTTGCAGTTGGGGTTGTTGCGTCTTCAACGATAATAGCGTTCTCTGTACCGTAGTCACGTCCAAGATTGTCACCAGCGTCATCGTTACTGAAGAACAACCAGTACTTGGAGTTGTCGTCGTTTGTTAGGTTCGGGTTGAATACTAGTGAACCAGCAGCCGTAAACGGGAAGTTTCTAGCTGTGCCAGTGTGATCATTAAACGTCGCGTTGTTGATGTCGTTACTGTCTAGGTCATCGATGAACAAGTTCAAGCCAGTACCTGTTGGAGAGGCAAAGCTCATTAGTAGATCATTAATATTACCTACTAGTCCAACTAGTCCTGTGTTTGTACCGTCAACGAAAGCGCCTGCGCCGCAGTCGATATCTGTAGATTGACGTAGTTCTTGCTGAATGAACTGGAAGTTATCCTGTAGTCCTGCGCCGTTGCCCGAAATCTTCCAGCCGTAGCTGAAGTCACCAGTACCGATTGTGCGCTTGAAGCCTTGCTTGACCGAAAGTGTTACACCTGCTTGATCGTTAGTATCGTTAGCTGATAATGCTTCTTTAACTGTTACAGTCCAAGCATCAGATCGTGTGGCAACCGTGTAACGACCGTCGTTACTTGTTGTACCCGAAAGCTCAATAACGTCGCCTTCCGAAATATTTACAGTTGCACCAGTGTCGTCAGTAAAGTCAAGCGTTGAGCCTGCACCACTGTTGATTGCAATTGTGTTTAGACCCGAGAAGTCCAAGTCAGACAAGTCACCTGCTGCAACTACGTCCGTAGCGTCTAGCTGCTGTACAGTCTTGTCCTTAAACTGCAAGTACATGCCAGCTTCTACAACACGATACTGCGTACCGATTGTCTTAGATGTTGTTGGGAACTGATAGTCAGTTGTATCTACAACTAGTGTTGTTGCTCCCGGCGTAATGATTGGGTAGCAACCGTCGCCTTCATGTACGTGTAGTAGATGTGGCTCTGATGAACCTGGTGTCAGTGTAATTTGATCTGCTTCGCCCTGGAATCGTGCCCACGCATCTGCTAGTGTTGCGCAAAGGTAGAATGTGCTTGACGATGCAACCGATACGTAATATACCTGTCCGTCTGTTAGACCGCCAATTACTGTGCCGCCGTTAATGTCATATACAATACGATCGCCTGTACGCAAGTTATGATCTGTTTCTGTAATCAAATCCGAACCAACGTCTGTCGATGCGTTAAAGTTAATGTCGTAAAATTGTGATATAATAAGAATATCGTCTGCTGCTATACCATCTGTTGTTACAAAGTCTGCGCCTGAATCAGTTAGTGTACCCGTTACACCAGAGGTGTCAACGAGTCCTGTTGCTGTAGCATCAACTATTACACCAGTTGTTTGTGCTGGTGATAGCAAGCTTGAGTAAATTTCAAAGTCTGTTGCTGCGTTTGTTACTGCCCAGCCTGTACCGAACGT
>Ga0307378_10001232_pt1 | contig 42110 bp, 32 predicted proteins | sample UN1MG_FD_202238 | JGI IMG/M metagenome (GOLD analysis project Ga0307378, IMG submission 202238) | Soil microbial communities from Risofladan, Vaasa, Finland - UN-1 | ecosystem: Environmental > Terrestrial > Soil > Coastal area > Acid sulfate soil | place: Finland: Risofladan, Vaasa | collected...
CCTCAACCTGGCCGAACGCGATGCCAGCGTGGACTGATAGTGGCAACTGCAAGATGTCCTTGAAGTGGTAGTTTACCGCCGCAAGTCCGATCTCTACCTCATCAACGGCCGTTATCGCCCGCTCGCAGGGACGCTCAAGCGCAAGAGGCGCCCCGAAGATGGCCATCACCTCGTCGCCGATGAACTTGTCAACGTAGCCGCCGCAACGCGTGATCGCCCCGGACATGACGGAATAGACGTCGCGCATGACCTCGCGCACCTCCTCCGACCCAAGCGCGGCGAACATAGGCGTGAAGCCCGAAACATCCACGAACAGGACCGCAACGTCACGCCGCTCGATGGCGATGCCTTTCTCGGCGATCTCGCTCAGTTTTGAGGCGTATTCATTTGTCTGCGAGCGCTTCTGAATCTCGGCTATCTCTTGCTCCGGGAGGATCGCCTGTCTGGCCGGCCCCTGCTTCGCGCCGCACTCGAGGCAGAACTTCGCCCTGTCCAGCAGCTCAGTCCCGCAGTTTGAGCATCTCATTTGAGGCCTCGAACTCTTTGCTTTAATCCCTGTTCAGGTTCGATTCTTAGCTCAAGGCTATCGTTCGTGGCTCCGCGTGTCAACGTGGGGCTGAAGCCCCAGCAATCACATTGAGGGGGCGTCGGGCTCGAGGAAGGTCGGTCGCCCACACGGTCAATCTGATTTTTGGGGGTCAAAGCTTGCGTGGCTTTTCACAAGCGAATATCTTAGGATAATCGCGAGATTATATTGTGGCGCCATTGGCGTCGGCCAGCGCAACTGGGAAAAAAGAGCGGATGAAGGGCCTGATACTTAGCGGCGGGACGGGCACCAGGCTTCGGCCCATAACATACACAAACGCCAAGCAGCTGATCCCTGTGGCTAACAAGCCGATCCTCTTCTATGGGATCGAGGCGATCATCGCGGCGGGCATCACCGATATTGGGATCATCGTAGGCGATACAAAGGACGAGATAATGGCAGCCTGCGGTGATGGCTCGAGGTTTGGTGCGAGTTTCACGTTCATTGAGCAGTCGGCGCCACTTGGGTTGGCGCATGCGGTCTTAACGGCGGAGGAGTTTCTCGGTCAGGACAGGTTCATAATGTACTTGGGGGATAATCTCATCGTAGAGGGGGTTGCGAGCTTCGTGGAGCAGTTCAAGAGGGACGCCCCGAACGCTCAGATTCTCTTGGAGCACGTGAAGAACCCGTCGCAGTTTGGCGTGGCGGAGCTCGAGGACGGCAGAATAGTTAGGCTTGTGGAGAAGCCCAAGAGCCCCAAGAGCGACCTTGCTCTGGTTGGTGTATATTTGTTTGACAAGAACATCTTCGAGGCGGCCAGGAACATCAAGCCGTCGCCCCGCAACGAGCTGGAGATCACAGACGCTATCCAATACCTCATAGACAAGGGCTACACTGTGGCTCCGCACACGATTACGGGGTGGTGGAAGGACACCGGCAATGTGGAGGACCTGCTGGAGGCGAATAGGCTGGTGCTTGATTCGCTGGAGCCGAAGCTTGATGGCTATGTTGATGCGAACTCGCAGCTCGTCGGGAAGGTGGTGCTCACGACGGGATGTGAGGTGCGCAACAGTGTAGTTCGTGGGCCTGCGATTATAGGCAGGAATACCCAGATAATAGACTCCTATATTGGCTCTTTCACGTCGATCCATCATGACACAAAGATAATCGGCTCTGAGATCGAGCACAGCGTTGTCCTTGCCAACTGCTTGCTTGAGAACATTGGGTTCAGGGTCGAGGACAGCCTGATCGGGCGGAACGTTAGGATAGGCAGGAGTAATGCCAAGCCCAAGGCGCTGCGATTTGTGCTAGGCGACAACAGCGAGGTTGGACTTATCTGAACAGAAAGGGAATACAATGGCGATCAAGCACGATGATAGAGAACAGAAACTCCGAAACGCGATAACGCAGATAGAGAAATCCTACGGCAAGGGGGCGATCATGCGCATGGGTGAGAGGGGTGCTCTCATGGACATAGAGGTCATACCGACCGGGTCACTGGCGCTCGACCTTGCACTGGGAATCGGTGGCGTGCCTCGTGGGCGCGTGGTCGAGATATACGGGCCGGATGCGTCGGGCAAGACCACGCTTGCGCTTTCCATTGTGGCCGAGGCGCAGAAGCGTTCGGGCGTGGCGACATTTGTCGATGTTGAGCATGCGCTCGACCCGACCTATGCAGAGGCGCTGGGTGTCAACATGGATTCGCTTTATGTTTCCCAGCCTGATACTGGGGAGCAGGCGCTTGAGATTGTCGATACGCTTGTCCGCTCGACTGCTGTTGACATTATCGTCGTTGATTCGGTCGCGGCGTTGGTGCCCCGGGCCGAGATAGAGGGCGAGATGGGCGAGCCACAGATGGGGCTTCAGGCTCGGCTGATGTCCCAAGCGCTGAGGAAACTCACCGGGGCGATAAGCAAGACCAAGACATGCGTTATCTTCGTCAATCAAGTCAGGCAGAAGATTGGTGTCATGTTCGGGAATCCCGAGACGACCACCGGCGGCAAGGCACTCAAATTCTACGCCTCCGTGAGGCTTGACATACGAAGAATTGCGTCGCTGAAGGCCGGAGCCGGAGAGATTATCGGCAACAGAACTCGCATCAAGGTCGCCAAGAATAAGCTTGCGCCTCCTTTCAAGCAGGTGGAGTTCGACATCATATTTGGCGAGGGCATCTCCAAGGAGGGAACACTCATCGACATGGGACTTGACCACGGGGTAATCCAGAAGGGCGGAACTTGGTTTTCCTTCAAGGACCAACGGATCGGACAAGGCAGAGAGAACACTCGTAAATTCCTCAAGGAAAACAAGGCCATCGCGCTTGAGATCGAGAATGCCCTCCGCGAGGAGCTCCACCTCCCCTTGGTTGCGTCGCCCAAATCCCCGGAAGACGCTAAACCCAACGAAGGTTGAGCAGGCGGGTTGTTCTCAACTTGGCTATCTGGGTGTGCATGCGACGTGAGCAGCTGGACCGCGCTGTACCTCTCGGCGTCGGAATTGGAGCTTTGCCACGGGCAGAGAGAGCCTCATGCCGGTCTTCTCGTTACGTGCGGCCGGCCCCCTGACTACAACCATTGGCCTGAACAATCAGACTCGGTCAGTTGCGGTAGGTGAGGAATGCGCTTCAGCGAGAAGGAGCTGATCTCGCTCATAAAAAGGAGACTTGCGAAAAGTGCTCCCTCCGAGGGGATCATTGTAGGGCCAGGCGACGATGCAGCCATCATCGCCCCAACACCCGGCGAGGCGCTCGTGATATCGACGGACGCTGTCGTTGAGGACGTGCATTTCAGGCTCGAGTGGGCCACGGGGTTTCTCTTGGGCTCAAAATCGCTGCTGTCGAGCATCAGCGATATATTCGCAATGGGTGCGAGGCCTCAGGCGTGCCTCGTGAGTCTGGGGCTTTCGAGTCGGATTGATCCTTTGTTCGTCGAGGACCTGTTCGAGGGGATGCTCAAAGGGGCCGGCCGTCTCGGCGCCTCGATAGTCGGGGGGAACATCACGAGGTCAGACAAGGTCTTTATCGATATGACTGTGACCGGCCTTGTGGCCCCGGGCGCTGCGATCACGCGGGCGGGGGCAGAGGTCGGCGACGCGATCTACGTTACGGGCTGCTTGGGTGGTGCTGCGCTCGCTGCCGAGTGCCTTTTCGGAGGCCGGATGGATAAGGGAGCATTGATCAAGGTTGAATCGTTTCTGAGAGATGACATGGCCGAGCCGCAGGGAGATGACGCAGCCCAGATTGCACTCTTATCGAGGTTCTTTGCGCCTCCGATCAGAGCACAGGAGTCGTTGACACTGGCAGCTGCGAGGATATGTACCTCGATGATCGATATAAGCGATGGTATAGGTTCAGACTTGAGAGAGGTCTGCTGTGAGAGCGAGGTCGGGGCAGAGATCGAGATTGACAGCATCCCGGTGTTCGATAGGGTACCGGGGAGTGCAGCGATTAAAGAGAGTGATATGTTGGAGCTGGCGATATCTGGCGGGGAGGATTATGAGCTGCTTTTCACAGTGCGTCAGGCTGACGAGCTGAGGCTGCATCGTTTGTTTCGGACAAATGACCTGTGCAGAATCACGAAGATTGGCCGCATCACTCCGAGTTCGGCAGGGCTTGTCTTTCTGGATAAGAACGGCAGGCAGTCCGGCGGCTTCACAGGGTTTGACCATTTTAGGAAGAAAGAGGAAGGGCGCTGAGCGTGCAAAGGGTCTCGTGGCGAAGAGTCAAGGTGACGTTTCTTAGGCTCTTGCATCTTCACGACAGCCCGCAGCGAACGGCGGCAGCGTTCGCCATAGGCATATTCTGGGGGATGTCCCCAATTACGCCGCCTTTCTTCGGTCTCCAGACCGGGATGGCGCTCTTTTGTGCTTTTATTTTCAGGCTCAACAAGATCGCTGCGCTCGTCGGCACGCTCATCTCCAACCCGTTCAGCTTCATGCCATTTTACATGTTCGGGACCTACGTAGGTTCCGTCATTCTGGGCTACGACCTCAACGTCAACGCCTCAACGTTGAGGCACTTCTTCAGGCACTTCTCTCTCAAGGAGATGTTTAGTAGTCCGATCGCTCATGCCTACTTCGCCGGCAACTTCATAACCGCAACAATCGCATCACTCGCCGGATACTTCATACTCGTCTGGTTCATCGGGCGCTATCGAAGGCTGAGAGAATCGCGCCGCAAGCGACTCAGGCTAGAGACTTAATAATGGGCAACACCCCCGGAATGAGGCCGTGTCCGCACAAATAGTAACGGTCGTATTCCTTCTCCTACTCTCGTTCTTCTTCTCAGGCAGCGAGGCGGCCATGCTGTATCTCTCCCGGCGGCGAGTAGGCCGTCACCACAAAAGCCAGGCGAGGGCACAAAAGGCGATAGAATCTCTGCTGGCGGACGCGCCGGGCCTGATCACGACACTTCTAATCGGCAACGAGTTCGTGAACGTCGCGCTCGCATCCGTAACAGCCACGATTGTGGTCCCACTACTCGGCAAGCCAGTGGGTGCGCCCGTCGCGTTCTGCATTGCCTTTACGTTGCTGGTCTTATTTGGGGAACTGATGCCCAAATCGCTCGCTCTTCGGTATCCTGACGACTTCGCGGTCGCAGCAGTTCATCCTCTGAGATTCCTTTATAGAGTTCTTAAACCAGTGCGAAAGCTAGTTCACAGCATAACAGGCGTTCTGCTTGGCTCAAACGAGGGCGCTCGCGAAAACGAGGAAAGGGGGTTCTCCGACGAGGAATTCGAGAGTCTTATCGAGGATGGCCTTGTCAAGGGCATCTACAAGCACGACGAGGCTCAAATGATGCAGCGCATACTCGCCCTGCGACGTCTAACGGCGAAGGAGCTCATGACGCCTCGGACAGAGGTGTTTGCGATGTCGGAGCAAACCTCTGCCGCTGAGGCCACAAACGCACTTCGCGACCGTTACTTCGCAAGAATACCGGTCTTCTCTGACTCGATCGACAAAATAGACGGAATAGTCTTGGCAAAGGACCTGATCAAGGCCGCCAATTCTGGAGGTGGCAGCTCAGAGATCAAAGAGTTTGCAAGAGAAGCGCTGCTAGTGCCGGAGACGAAGAAAGCAAATAGCCTGCTTGCGCTGCTTGTGATGAAGCGGGCACACCTTGCGGTAGTGATTGATGAATACGGTGGTACAGAGGGGATAGTGAGCCTCGAGGATATTCTGGAGGAGATAGTCGGCGAGATCGTTGACGAGAAAGACGAGGAGGTGGAACAGGTCACCAGGGTAGGGCCGAACGCATTTAGGGTGCTTTCGAGCGCGCGGACAGACCTGTTTGCCCAGAAGGTAGGATTCGAGCTGCCAGAAGGAGACTACGATACCGTCGGAGGGTTCATCGTGACCAAGCTGGGGCGGATACCGGTCCGGGGGGAGCGATTGCGGGAGGGGCAGCTGGAGTTTGTGGTGCTCAGGACTGAGAAATCCAGAGTGCTCTCTCTGCTCGTCAGGAAGTTGTCGCCGCCCAGCGACCGAGGGGAGGCTGAATGACATGACAGTTGCGCTCCTGATACTTATAGTAGTCTGTCTAATCGCTCTTGAGGCGTTCTTCTCGGGCGTCGAGGCTGCGGTTATATCTTGTGATAAGGTCTCTACGCGGCAGCTCGTAAAGAGCAGAAGTCGGGCCGCTCGTCAACTTCGAGACATTCTCGCTGCTCCGGACAGGCTTGTTGCGACGACGCTTCTGGGCACGAATCTGTGTGTCGTGGGCAATTCGGTCCTGGTAACGGTCTTGGTGTCCCAGCATTTTGGTCTGGCCGCGCCAGCCGCCGTAACTGCCGTGCTTGGGCCTCTGGTCTTCTTTTTCGGGGAGCTTCTTCCAAAGGTGTTTTTTCAACAAAGGGCCAACCACTTGGCGCTTAAGTTCGCCGGGCCGCTCAAGGTCGCCCAGACCATTCTTGGCCCCCCGGTTTGGGTCTTGAGCATCATCCTGCGACGCATGTTGGGCGGGCAAATATCTGAGAGCGGACTTTGGGACGCGGCACTTATCAGCCGAGACCAGCTCGCCAGCCCAGCACAAGATGCGTTGCAGTCGCTCCGGCGACTCGGCCCAACGGCAATTGCCCGGGTTATACAGTTCTCGAACAAAAGGGTTGGAGATGTCATGGTTGACATTAGCCAGGTGTTCTCTGTCTCGCCGGACACCGGCGCGTCTCGAGCCATGAAGATCGCGCTTCAGAGGGGCCTTTCGAGGCTGTTGGTCCATTCAGGGCAGATCAACAACCCCGTAGGTTTCGTTCACATCTCATCTCTACACCGAGCGCACCGCGACGCAACAGTCCGCGAGTGCATGAGCCAGCTGCTCTATGTCGCCGAGGCTCAGACGTGTCCGGGGGTGCTAAAAGAGATGCAGAATCTCCATGTGCCAATGGCAGCAGCGGTAAATGAATTCGGTGCTTGTGTAGGGACCGTCACACTTGAGGACCTGATTGAGGAGATATTCGGCGAGATTCGCGACGAGCTCGATCGTTCTCCGAGAATCGATCGCCATGCTGATGAGGGATACATTGACGTCGATGCCTTCATCGGGATAAGTGAGATGAAATCTATGCTCGACATCTCACTCCCCTCCGGCAGATATGAGACACTGGCGGGTTTCCTGATCGAGCGGTTTGGAGCGATTCCTCCGCCTGACACGGAGATCACCGAGGGCAAAAGGCGGTTCATTGTTATCGATTCGGACGAACGGAGAATAAGACGTGTGCGGATTCTTCAATCTAAAGCCGCCTACAGCAAGAGGGCTGGTAGCGAGCGACCGGATGAAAAGCGCACTCTCTGATAGGGGACTTGGTCGGACCGGGCAGACCTCGGCCTCCACCCGGACGCTCACCGCATCTGTCGCGGTCCGTTCGCAGACCCATGGGACGTAACACGGTGAGCTCGGGGGCAGCTTTGAAGACACCGATTGTCGTGATAACTGGCCCCACGGCCGTAGGCAAAACGCGCCTCGCCGTCGAGGTGGCCAAGCAAGTGCCGGTGGAGATCATAAGCGCCGATTCGAGGCAGATATACCGGAGAATGGACATCGGGACCGGCAAGCCGACGCTGACCCAGCGGCGAATTGCGCCACACCACCTCGTCGATATCCTCGATCCTGACGAGAGTTTCAGCGCCGCTGATTTCGCCCAGCAAGCAGAACTTGCGATTGGGAGAATCGTCAACAAGGACAAGTTCCCGCTTGTTGTCGGCGGAACGTTTCTCTACCTGAAGGCCCTGCTGTTCGGGTTCTTCGAGGCGCCGGGACGCTCGGACGAGATCCGGGCGAGATTGCGTGCCGAGTCGGAGCGCTTTGGGGGCGAGAAGCTTCACAAGATGCTATTAGATATCGACCCTGAGGCGGCGGGCGCTATTCACCCAAATGACCACGTGCGGCTCATCAGGGCACTTGAGGTCTATGAGGCGACGGGGCGGACGGTGTCGGAGCTGAAGCGCGAGCAGCCATCTTTCAAGAGGAATCTCTTCGCGGGCGTCATTTTCGCACTAACGATGCCAAGAGAAGTGTTGGGTTTGAACATCAGGAAAAGGGTAGATGAGATGTTTGCCCTGGGCCTTGTCGAGGAAGTCCGGAGCTTGCTCGACGCTGGATACGACCGGTCTCTCAGCTCGTTCTCAAGCCTCGGCTATCGCCACGTGGCAGACCTCATTCACGGCAAATTGACGCTCAGTCAGGCCGTTGAGGCCACCAAAACGCAGACATGGCGCTATGCCAAGAAGCAGATGTCATGGCTCAAGCAGGACTGGGGGTTCGAGTTCCTAAGCGCCCAAGATGGTGAGTTGAACGTCACCAACGTGGCCCAGCGGTGCAAAAAACTCTTGCAACCAGTCTCAAGCTAACCTATTGTGGCATAATGTGCGCTTCACCGGCAGTTTACGGTTATAGATTTGAGAACTGAGAGGGCCCGTTTGGGATGGCGAATCCTCCAATGAACATTCAGGACACTTTTCTGAACATAGCAAGGATACGGAACATCCCCGTAACTATCGTGTTGGTCAACGGGGAGCAGATTCTCGGCCGTATTGAGGGCTTTGACAAATTCACGATCGTTCTCGATGGCGGAGACGAGCAGCAGATGATCTTCAAGCACTCGATCGCCTCAGTTTCCCCAGCGACTCCGATTAAAGACCTTTTCAAACCTCAGGATCGAAAACACGAGGCCCGAGATACCGTCTTGAAGCGAGCTTAACGCCGTAGCTGCTCCTGATCCCGACCGCGATGGACCCGGCGAAACACAGGTAGGCGAACAGCTTCCCAATCTTTCTGAACACGCTGCTTTGTTTGCCGATTGGCACATCAACCACGTCGGACCGCCGGACAAAAATCGGCGTCCTCAGCCTGATTGTGCCGGTGGCATCGACTAGGCCGGAGATGCCGGAGTTAGCACACCTTAGGACTGGGACGCGGTTCTCAATCGCCCTGAAGACCGCCGCTGCGAAATGCTGATAGGGTCCGGAGGTTCGGCCGAACCAAGCGTCGTTTGAGAGGGTGCAGATCAGATCAGCGCCGGCGTTTGCAAACTCCCGCGAGACCTCGGGGAAGATTATCTCGTAGCAGATCGGGACCCCAACTTTGATGTCCCGAAGTGGGAGAACGTGCAAAGCATGCCCCTCTGTCAGCGAGCCCTCATAGCCAGCGAGCGCCTCGACGAAGCTCAAGAGCGAGGGATAGGGCACGTATTCGCCGAACGGGACGAGGTGGACTTTGTCGTATCTTGATGTTCGGCCGCTCGGCTCCACCACGAAGGCGGAGTTCATGTAGCGGCCATCATCACGAGCCAGCGAGCCGAACAGCGCTGTGCATCCCCTCTCGCTGAATGTTCTCTCGACCCAAGCCTGAGAGGTCGGGCTGGTGTTGTAGGTGTCACCCATGGCCGCCTCGGGCAGCACTGCGACCTTGATCCCCTTAAGCTGAGGCTCCGCGGCCTGCTGTTCATAGACCTTGAGAATCTGCCCCCTGAAATGCCCGCTGAGCTTCATCGCTTGCGGGATGTTCGGCTGAATGATGGCCATCTTGATCGTCCTTGTCGCGGGCCGGAGAAAGGCGAGCCTTATGCCGCCGTAGGCCCAAGCAACCGCGAAGACGAGGCAGAGCCCTGCAACCAGCCGGAAGTAGCCGAGCTTGACGGGACCTCTCAGGAGCTTCGCCAGCAAGAGAAAGGCCAGCCAGTTGACGAGCACTATGCCGAACGAGATGCCGTCCCCACCCAAGATATCAGCTATCTGAATCAGCCTCGTCTGCCGGTAAAGCGCCCAGTAAAGATCGTTCCACGGGAACCCGCTGATCACCTTCGCCTTCACTAGCTCCATTGCGACCCAGAACATTGGGACGAGGATGATGCTGGTGCCGCCCAGGCGGCACAATGAGACCATATTGGCGAAGACCCCAACTAGCGCCGCGAGAAAGCACACCAAAAGGAGCACAACGAGCACGCTCGGCACGAAGCCCAGGTTGCTGTAGTTGCGCATCGCGTTGCTTATCCAAAACAAAGAGATGAGGTAATAAAGGAAACCAGTGATGAAACCGAGGCCGAACGCCCGCAGGCCCCGCTCGCCTCTAAGGACGAGAAACAGCGGAACGAGGGCCACGAAGACAAGGTAAAAAAGCTCGAACTTGGGAAAGGCCAGGGCCAGTAAAATGCCGCTGCCGACTGCAACAATCGCCTTTCGGATGTAGTCCTTGCCTGCTCTGTTGCTTTTCATACTGTCTGTCTGCTTAGGTCGCCTGGCCGGAAGGGAAGCACTGCGGGTTCGCCTCCGGGACAGCCGCGACGAGGTCTTCCATCTCTCTCTCAACCCTCTGAGTTCTCCACAACGGGTTCCATCTGCCACAATCGCATATCTGTCCGCAAACCCTCAGCCCTACGACTCTTGGCTTCGGACTCTTGATTCCACGTCAGCCGCCGAAATGCCCGCTACAAAAATTACCTTGTTACGCGAGGTCTCGCCCGAGTGGATGCGTATCCCGGACTTGGGAACGCCCAAACTCTTGGACAACAGCTTGATGAGTGCTTTATTGGCCGCACCCTCGACAGCTGCCGCGGTTACCCTGACCTTCAGTATCCCATCCGGGCCGCGCGCGATTTCGTTGCGCGATGCCCCAGGCTGTGCGCGCACGCGAATGAGCACGCCGTCCTCCTTTTCTCTTGCGCTAGGTGCAGGCATCTTGGTCAATCTCCGGATCTGGGGAACATCTTTGCGTAATCCTCATACTCGGGGTTGCGGCATTGCCATTCGCCCCCCTCCTTCACCCACCGCATCGTGTAACGCTGAGCGGTGATAGCGTCGGAGTACCGGACCGAGACGATCACATTTCCCACCATTCCTCTCTTGAGGAAGATGATCTTGTCAACTGAACAGAGCATTGCGCCGGGGGAACTAGCTTTCAAAAATCCCAAGTAAGGCAAGTCCATGAAGTCCTTTAGACTGTACCTGCCCTTGAAATCGTCCGACAGCCGCTGATAGACACGATCGAAGCGCTGCATCGCATAATCCTCAAGCATCGACTCTGCCGTCTTCGTGAGGGCGTGCTCATCTGAATTGACGTGGATGAGAGCAAGTGTGGCCGAGACAAATAGAGCAACAACAGCCAGGATGAATGCAGCCTCGCCCAGCCTCCTTTTGGGCCGCCCGTAGGGTCCTTTGCGCCGGGCGGAAGGCTCCTTAAACGACAGCTCCACCTCCTCAGTCAGGCTGAAACTCTGCCTGCTCTGCCACGCTCTCAGGTCATCTCCGAACTCCGCTATCGAGAAGTACCTCATGCCCCGGTCATTGGCGAGCGCCTTTTCAATAGCGGCCTCGATCTCGGGCGGCAAAGTGCTATTCAGCTGCCTGGGCCTGACGAACTGGCCCGAGAGAATCGCACGAACGATCTCGCTGAGGTCGTCGCCCTCAAAAGGCTTTTGGCCTGTGACCATCTCGTATAGCACGATGCCGGCCGAGAAGATGTCGCTGCGATGGTCAACGTCCTGGGCCCTGAGCTGTTCTGGGGACATGTAATATGGTGTGCCGATTGCTAGTCCTGCCTCGGCGACCTTTCCTCCGAAAGCGACTTTAGCTAGCCCGAAGTCTGTTATCTTCACCCTATCGTCCTCGAGCAGCATTATGTTCGACGGCTTAAGGTCCCTGTGGACAACCCCATGTCTGTGGGCGTGATGCAGAGCGTCGGATACCTGTATCATTATCGACACCGCGTCCTCGGTCGGGACTGAGCGCTGCTGAATCAGAAATGACTTGAGCGGCCGGCCCTTTACGAACTCCATCACGATGTACAGCACGCCTCCCTCATTGCCCATGTCAAACACAGTTACGAGGCCCGGGTGCCTCAGCCGGCCAAGCACCTGACCCTCTGTCCGCAGACGCAGGAAGCGGGTGCTCACATCCATCCCGTCCGCCGACGTCGTCGAGAGGACCTTGATGGCAACGACGCGGTCAAGGTTGGTGTCAATCGCCTTGAAGACCGAGCCTGTCGAGCCGCCGCCGATCGCGCGGGTCAGCCGGTAGCGCTTGCCCATAAGCCGTTCTCCTGACTGGCCGAAGCGGGCAAGTAGCTCGTCCGCGTCAAGCGTGAGAATCGGCTCCAAGGGGACTATCGCAGGCGCGCCGCAAGTGTGGCAGGACCGATCGCTGGCGGAGTTCATTGCTCCGCACGAGATGCATTCCCAACTGTTTGGCCCCAGTTCGCTGTGTGAGCTGTCCCTCGGCATGACAGGCTCCGCTATGCTCAGGCGTGGCCGACTTCGCCAGCCGACTTCGCCATACAGCTACGACGGCTGAATGGGATCATCGCCTGTAAAGGCCAAGTCTTAGCCGCCAGACCATCCATATCGCCTCCCAAACGATTCGCTTGGACATCTTCGTTGTCCCATGGTAGCGGCCGAAAAACACTATCGGCACCTCACACGCCTTGAAACCAGCCCTGAGCGCCCTATGCGTCATCTCTATCTGGAATGCGTAGCCAGTAGATTGCACCGCATCAAGGTTAATAGCCTGAAGCACCTCGCGGCGCCAACACTTGAACCCGCCAGTCGCGTCTGTAACTTTCAGGCCACCGATCACGCGACAGTATATGCTCGCGCTCAGGCTCAGCAGAACTCGCCAAAGGTCCCAATGGATGACGTTTATACCCTCGATATAGCGAGAGCTGAGTATGAAATCGCAGTTGCGGACCCTGTCGAAGAACACGGTTAAATACTCCGGCGCGTGCGACAGGTCGGCGTCCATCTGAATGATGAACGAATAACCCTCCTTGATCGCGTATCTGAAGCCGGTAATGTAGGCGGTGCCCAGACCCATCTTTCTCTCCCGATGGATGACCCGAAGCCCAGCGTAGGATAGTGAAAGCTCGTCGGCAAGCTGCCCAGTCCCGTCCGGCGAGTTATCATCCACAATCAGCACACTTATCGTCGGATAGAGCCGGAAAAGTCGCGAGACAACAAGCTCAAGGTTCTCCCTCTCGTTATAGGTGGGGATGATAACGATCGACTGAGAGGCAGCTTTTGAAACCTCTTCGGCTGTCACGTTAGATTCAAAATTAGGCAAGATGAGACTGTTATCAAGCACCATCCCAAGGCCCTGCTCTCGCTCGCCTTAATCGCTGCCCCTCAGACTCCGGCCGTCCGACCGCATCAAGCAACGGCCGCCTCGCCCCTTTGCTGAAACAATACTGCTCCATGCGAGTCATGTCCGCAAAGTATAGGATGTCCTCAGTCAACCCGTAAAGCGCAGAGAGAACCATCGCCGGACGCGCCGTCCGGCCATCCCGGTCCACTTTCAGCGTCATTCTCAGAAAGAGTTTGCCCCTCTCAACGCCGGTCATGCTTAATGCGCCAATGAACTGGCGGAGATCAAGCTCAACCGTCCTCTTCGGCGTTACTCTTGAGACCATAATCGACTTCTGGGAGAGCAGCAGCTCGATTCGCTCCTCATGGAAACCCGCTTCGCCCAAATGCTTGAGGCCCAATGCGTGCCCAGCCTCTGCCAGCCGCCCCAGACTCACCATCACAGAGTAATCGATCTCCGAGACGAGAGCACACAGCGAGAGCGACTTCCTGAACAGGTGCCGAGCAGCGACAAAACGTATCCCCTCCATCAGATGATCGTTCAGCAGTGAGATGAGCCGGTCGGGCGCGACCGGCCTTGTAACCCTGATATCCACGTATTCGGCGAGGGAAGCATGGCCAGTTGGCAGCGGGAGACCGGCCGAGATGCGAGGTTGAGGATTGAAGCCCTTGCTGAACTCGACCGGCAGTCCCGACTGGCGTGCTGCCCGACCCAACGCGGTCAATACCTCAAGGTGAGAGATGAACTTAGACGGCCCAATCCGCTCGTACTTGCACCTCAGTGGAAAGACGATCTGCCTCGCGGACGCTCTCCCAAAAGCCTCACGCGAGCTCGCGCTGCCTGTGATCGAAACGCCTTTCGATTCCTCCGCAGCTCTCCGGATCGCCTGCGTTTTCTTGAGATAGGACGAGGGGTCCGAACAAGCACCACACAACTGACACTCGCCCGAAGCAAGGCAGTCCGGCGTCAGCTTCTCTTTCTCGGCAGCGTCTTTCTCTCCAAGCAAGAATCGCCTCGACACGCCGCAGGATATGTGCTCCCACGGGAGAAACCTGCCCGGCTCGCGCGCTGCGATGTAGTCCTGATATGCCAGTCCGGTGTCCTCAAGCGCCGCCATCCATTTGTCGAAACTGAACTCCTCGCTCCAGTTGTCCAGAACGCAGCCGCTCCTCCAGGCTCGTTCCACCGCTGCGGAAAGCCTCCTGTCCCCACGGCATAGGACGCCTTCAATGACGCTCATTTCGGCGTTGTGCCACTTCAGTTCCACATGCCGGCCGCTTATCGAGCGACGCAGGCGCGAGAGCTTCGCAACCACCTCCGCACGAGGCGCCTGTGCGGCCCACTGAAATGCTGTGTGCGGCTTTGGTATGAACGTTGCGATGCTCATTACCACCTTGCAGCCGCCGCTGCCCCTCGCCATGGAACCGAGCCGCCTCGCGAGCCCCACGATCGCCTCTAGGTCCTCGTCGGTCTCGCTCGGAAGGCCGATCATAAAATAGAGCTTTACACGCTTCCATCCCGCGGCAAACGCACGTCTGACCGCATCGAGCACTATCTCGTTGCTCATCGGTTTGTTGATCACTCTCCGCAGCCTCTCGGTCGCTGCCTCCGGAGCAACAGTGAAGCCAGTCTTTTTGATGCTCCTGATGCCATCCACTATGGCCTGCGTCATCGTCTCAACCCTCAGCGACGGAAGCGAGACCGAAACCTTGCTCTCCGCAAATCCCAGCGCACTGCGCCTGATGAGTCGTTCTATGCCAGAGTAGTCTCCAGACGAGAGCGAGAGAAACGACAGCTCCTCGAAGCCCGTATTGGCGATTATCGACTCGGCCAAACTGGTAACCTTGCCAAGACTCCGCTCCCTCACTGGGCGGCAGATGTATCCCGCCTGGCAGAACCTGCACCCGCGCAGGCAACCTCGCATTATCTCGATCGGCGCCCGATCGTGAACGACCGCGATGTTGGGAACGACCGGTTTTTCGGGATAAGGCGAGCTCTCGAGGTCCTCGACAAACGCTCGCTCCACTTTCGGCGCAGCGAAAGGGTCCTCATAGACCTTACCGGCGTGCATCACCTTCGAGACGTAGCCGCACGAATACTCAAACTCGTAGTCGCCCGGAACGTAAACCCCCGAAATATCCTTTGCCCGCGAAATGGCTTCTGCCCTTATCCAGCCCTCGCGCTTGTGGTTCTCCCAGAGCTCAGCGAGCTCGCTGATTACTTGTTCACCATCGCCAACCACGAAGAGATCAAAGAACTCCCACAATGGCTCCGGATTGAACGCGCACGGCCCGCCGCCTATCACCAGAGGTGCACTCTCGCCCCGTTCGGAAGCGCGAATCGGAACGCCGCCCAGGTCAAGCATCTCAAGCACACCGGTGTAGGACAGCTCGTGTTGAAGCGAGAAACCGATGACGTCGAACTCCGAGAGCGGCAGTTTGCTCTCGAGGCTGTAAAGCGGCAGCTTCAGTCGGCGAAGAGCCCTCGCGAAATCCCTCCAAGGCATGAAGACTCGCTCCGCGGCCGTCCTATCCCGAAGGTTCAAGATGTTATAGAGAATCTTCAGCCCCACGTGCGACATCCCGATCTCGTAGATATCGGGAAATGCGAGCACAACTTTCAAGAGGACCTTGGATAGGTCCTTTCTGATGGCGTTGCGCTCGCCGCCGCAGTAACGGCCCGGCTTCTCCACGGTGCCCAGGACAGCGTCGAGAATACCGCTCATGCTCGCTGAATCCGGCTCAGTCACAGAATCTAGTCCCAGAGTTTCCATCGCAATCTGCCTGATGGTCCGCAAAACGAGAACGCCAAACAGCTACTTCCGCCACATCTTAAGGAGAGCGAGCGCACCGTCAATCGACTTCTTGGCCTCGAACCAGAACTGAGGCGAGAGCGCCTTTCTCAAAATGACCGATGGCCTTAGATAGAACCTGGCGAACGAATCGCGAAGAATCGCCTCGAGTGCCTTCTCGTCGAACTCCGGGCTCGTGAAGTACGGGAGTCTGTCAACCGGCTCGCCAAGTGTGTAGCGTCTCCAAAAGTCGCCATCTATGTAACCGGACCGCTCGAACTCGTCATTAAGTTCTGTCCGAGGGGCAGGTGTAGTTATCGAGAAATCTGCCCAAGAAAGGCCTAACTCAAGGGACAGGTCCCTCGTCTTCTGAATGGTCTCGAGCGTATCGCCGGGGTAGCCAAACATGAAGTAGCCGACCGTCTCAAAACCCATCTTGTTGGCCAGTTTGAAGACCTTTCTCACCTGCTCGACCGTGATCCCTTTCTTCATCCGTTTCAAAATCTCATTGCTCCCAGACTCAACGCCCATGTGCAACTTATAGCAGCCAGCCTTTCGAAGTCTCTCAAGAAGCCTCTCATCAACGCAGTCAACCCTCGTCCTCACGCTCCACCGGAACTTGCGACCCCGCTCGATGATCAGGTCGCAAAGCTCCTGCGCCACATCTCTCTTCACGCCGAATGTGTCGTCATAAATCATGAAATCCTTGATCCCGTATCGGTCCTCACACTCCTCGAACTCTCTAACGATATTAGGCGCGCCTCTGGCGCGAACCTTCCTGCCAAAATAGAAGCGCGAGCAAAAAGAACAGTGAAAAGGACAACCACGGCTAGTGATCATCGTCGCAAACGGCTTGCGAATGAATATGGCGTTGTAGGCCCCGTTGTCAATCAGGTCTCTGGCCGGAAACGGGATGCTGTCAAGGTCCTGAATGAAAGGCCTGGGAGGCGCTACGACGACCCGATCCTCTCGCCGCGTTGCCGTCCCCAGAATCCTGTCCAGCGGCGCACCCTCATTGTAGAGCGAGACTATTTCAGCAAAGGTCTCCTCCCCCTCTCCAATTACGCCAACGTCAATCGCCCTCGTCTTCAGACACTCTCTAGGATATGCCCCGACCGCCGGCCCCCCCACAACAATCAGAGAGTCCGGCAGAGCCTCGCGCCCCATGTTGATCGCTCGCAACGTTGTCAACCACTCGAACGTCGAAGAAGTGAATCCCAGAATATCTGCCCCCGACGAGGCGACGCGCCTCATGAATGTCTCGTTATCATCCTGACCGACATTCGCGTCGTACACCTCGACCTCGGCCAGACCCCTTTTCCGCAGAACCCCCGCCAAATACAAGAGACCCAACGGCGGGAAAGCCCCTGTTACCTTCGTCACAGTCTTTGGGTGATATGGGTTCAGCCCCCGATTCTGCAGATAATTAACGAGTAAAACCTTCGTCACACCCTACAACGCCTCTTCTGAACAACGCCTCACTGCTGCAAACGGCGCGAGATGAACCCGGCCACAACTGCCAGAAGCCAAACTCTATATCCTGCACCCGCTTCGATCAACTTGCGACTTAGCTGCGATGTGCCCACATCTTGCGATGCGATCGCCCCGGCTCAGGCCGCATAATACACAAGTGGGGCGTACTTATCATTGGCGGTCTATGCCCCCAATAATCAGATTGGAGCGGGGAACGTTAGGGCTGCCTCGCGGATGGAGGGCAGAAGCTCGTGCCCGAAGGGCAGACCATGGGTAGCCGCAGGCGTAGCCTGACGGTGCGAATGGCGCCACAATCCCCCTTTCTAACCTCCCCGTTGCGTTGCACGCACGGCTCTACCCACGGTATCCCCTTTCGGGGATTACTATTGTTTTGGAACGCAATTTAGGCCAACAGGAGGAGAGCAAAAACGCGGCTGATAGCGGCCGAGGCGCGTCAGTATCGGCCGCTGAAATAATCTTCGAGTATTCGTCTGTGGTCGAACGCGATGTTCGCTGGAAGATTCCTTTTTGTGAATACAGCTGCCTGAATGGCATCGTCCGCACCTTTTAGGGTGCCCTTCGCAGTCGCAACGAAGACCGTCGATATAGAGTGATGCCTCTTGTCCCTTGATGGGTCCGAGTACGTGTGAAACTGCCTGACCAACGTGACGTCAAGCGAGGTCTCCTCCTTCGCCTCACGCACGGCACAGTGCTCTAGACTTTCTCCGTAGTCCACGTACCCGCCGGGAATCGCCCATCCGTGGGGCGGGTTCTTGCGTTCAATCAGGACCACGCTCCCCGGCTCTATCTCAATGATGATGTCAACGGTCGGGATCGGGTTACGGTATCTCATCTGCCGCTCGATCGCCTGTTCAAGCTCTTTCAGCAAGCTGGCTACCGCGACCGGTATCTTGCTCGGTGCGGCCCCATTGCTATCCTCACTCATCCCTTCCGATTGCCTCCGGCATGCTAAGTGTATTGGTCTCAGTTCGATGTCGAGGTGAGTTGATCGACAAGGTGATGCGCAGCGTAGTCTCGGGACCCTCACCGGGGTTGAAGCTGATGTGCCCATTGTGCTTCAGCACGAAGTTCCTCGCCTTGGTCAGCCCGAGTCCGATGCCTCCTGTCTCTTCCCTCGTCGTGAAGAACGGGTCAAATGCCTTTAGCTTATGCTCCTCGGCAATGCCGATTCCGTTGTCCGAAACAGTAATGATAATATCATCCCTGTCCTTTCTCACGGCGATCTTGATACGCTTCTGAACATCAGCCCGCGGCGGTTTCTGCTTGAGCGATTCTATACTGTTAAGAACTGTGCCGAACAGGGTCTGGACAAGTCCAAGCTCGTCGCATAGCAGCTCCACCGGAGGCTCGGCCAGCTCCTTCTCCACCACAATTGAGCTCTTCTCAAACTCGGCGTCCAGCAATACAATGAGAGAGCCAACCACCTCGTTGAGATTGACTTTAGACGGCAGCTCTGATGAGGAGAAAGAGCGAAGGAACTTCGCCGCGAGCTGTATCTCCGCTATCTCTGACTGGCAGACCAGGAGGGTCTCCCTTATCTTTCGCACTGGCTGGCGAAAATCAGGCCGGCCAACAGCCTCCGCGTTACCTTCAGAGGCAGAAGAGAGGGCCGTGCTGAGCTGCTCGCAGATTCCCTCCAGCGTCTCGACGTATTTGGCGATGAAGCGCAGCCTCGGCATGAGAATGGCCAATGGTTTGTCGATCTGGTAGGCGAGGTTGGCAAAGATGTTTCCAAGAGTGCGGAGGCTCGCGGAGCGCACGAGCTGCTGAAGCACTTGTTCTTGCCGCGACAGGCACCTTTTGACGTCGGAGGACTGCTCCTGAAGCTTCTGTTCAAGCGACCTTCTTATGCTACCCAGATACTTGACCAGCGCCATGTTCTTACGGAGGTTGCCATCCCGCGCGACAGCCATTCCCATCTGCTTCCCGACGGCGCTGGCGTAAGCGAGGTGCCGCTTGTCGAACCAGGCCACCTTGTGGTGATGGGAGACATAAAGGACGCCAAGCAGCGACTCCTCCGTCCATATCGGGACCACGAGCGCAGAATGAATGCGGAGCTTGCTCACGCTCTCCGATGACGAGAAACGCGAGTCAGCCATCGCATCATCCGTCAGGACCGAGACCCCTTCCTTGACCACCGTCTCGGCAAGAGATTTACTTATCGTGGCCTTCCCCGGAACCAACGAGCAACTGTAAAGAGGCGCCAGCCGCTTCGTCTTCTCATCTATAAGGAGGATGTACCCAAACTCGCCCTTGACGTGCTCAACCACCCGCTCCAGCACAGCCTGAAGCTTGATCGAAGTGTCGCTCTCGGAGGCCAGGGTGTTCGAGATGGCGAACAGCGACCTCATCGAATCATATTGCTGCCTAATCGCCTCGACCTTCGGCCCTTGCCGAGAGCCCAGAAGCTCCTCAATGGGGAATAGATTTTCGCTCCCGAATTGGCTCATAAGCTCTTGGGGCGTGCGCACGAACATCCTCATACCCGAGAGCGGGGAGCTCGCCCCATCTTGCCCTCCATCACGTTTCAGCGCCTGCTTCTCTCGCAACCTCACGGGCTGTGCACCGAGCGAGATCAGGTCGTCGGCCGCCAGCCGCTTCTCCATAACCGGCTCGCCGTTGACAAACGTCCCGTTCCTGCTGCCCAGGTCTCTGATCTCGATCGTGCCAGCCTCGTTGTTAATCATCGCGTGCTGCCGGGACACGCTGGGATGCCGTATCCTCATATCGACGTTGCTGCCACGGCCAAGAACGAAGGAGCCGTTCAGAACGTCGTAGCGAACGATGTCGCCCTTTTGGTCCTCAAGGACGAGCTCGAAGTCAGCCATATCAGTTACCATAGAAGGACTTCATCACTTGTAGCCGGCTGCCAGAGCCGAGAGTTATGAGGCCGCACGCTCCAACTCCGGGCTTGTCCGACTTGACGCTCAAGACAGCTAATCCGGGCCCGAACGAATGACCCAGAGGGATGACCTGTATCCCGCCCGGTGAAAGCGACTGTTCGAGCAACCCCACACTGTGGCCATCGGGCCCCGTCGCCACTATGTCTATACTCATCGCGTCCTGCACTGGAGAGTTGTTCGATAGCACCAAAAGCGATTCGGCCTCGACGTCAACGTAATAGAAGTGCAAATCGACACTTTTCGCCTCCTCTGGCATTAGATCAATCGAACAAAAACCCAACGAGTTTAGGTCAACCAGAAACGCGGAGAAGTTAAAATCGCTCAGGTTAGGACAAGAGAATACGGCAGACCAAAGTCCCACTCCGGCCTCAGCGCCGCCAGAAAAAACGGTAAACCCTCGCGATTCGACGATTGCTGACGAGAGACGTTTCCTGCCATCCTGAGAGGTGAACTCCACTTGAATCGGCCTGGGGCCGTCGCTCCTGTTCTGAACGACCATTATCGTGTCCAGGCGCCCGTCGGACGATGAGAAAACGAGCGGAAGTATCGCCCTTTGCATCTTGGCGGCCGAGGCCTGGCACCCGGTTACAGCCACATCATCCAAGTACAGGCCGCTGTATGCGTCCGAGTCGTTAGCCAGAAGCGAGAAGCGAACGCGGACGTCGGGGCAATCGTCCGCCCACCTCGAGATATCGAGCGATACAGAATGCCACTGCGTATCACAAGTCTCGTCCAGGCTCTGCCAGACGCCATGCCACTCCCCATCAGCCATAACGGAGACTGAGACTCGATACTGGTCCGCCGGACCCACGTTCATCCACCTCTTAAACGAAAGAGTCGTGCAGGAGAACCCCTCGCATGAGAACGCCGGCGAGGTCAGGAAGAACCGCTCATCCGGGCCCGAGACGTCGCCCGAGAGGTCTGTCCCGTAAACCTTCTGACCCGAGTAGGCCAGGTCTGGCCCCGGGCCGCCGTTGACAGCGCCACCGCGGCCCTGCGGCACGCCTCGCTCCCAGCCGCCGCTTGCCTCAAAGCCCCCATCCTCCTCGAAATCCCACGACGTCACGGTCCGGGTCATGTCGAGGCCGACCGGCACCTTGATCTGGACCTGCCGGTGAAACCCCTGAGCCTCAAGATCGATAGTAAGCGGCACGATCTCGGGCAGCTCCTCTCCCAAGACAGCGACCGCATCAAAACTGCACTCCCCATTTGAAAGCCGAGCCAGCGGGTCCATGCCCTCAAAATAGATAGTTGGTGAGACGATCGATACGAGCGGCGAATTGCTGAGGCACGAGACCGCAACAGGGCCGGTCTGTTTGACCGAAAGCGATTGCAGCGAGAGCTCGAGCGTAAAGCTCTCGCCAGCGCGGATGATGCCGTCAGGTTCCTCCTCGAGAATCGCAGATTGCAGGACGTCTATCCAGTGGCCGGATGCGCGAATGGCCTGAATGCAGCTTTGTAGGTTCTCCTGGCATAGCTCATCTATCCTATCCTCGCTTTCATAAAAGGCGTCTCCAACCTCAAAGGTCAGTCCGAACACCTTGTTATCGAGGCCCAGTCCCGCATAGTTCCAGTCGTCAAACTCACCATTGGCTGGACAAGACTCGTGGACCGCCGTGTCCCCATACGTGTAGCCGCTCTGTGAGGAGATGATGCTGGCAAACCTCGCCTGAAGCACGTGGTCTGGCGAGCGCTCGTCGCAATAGGACCAGGGATAGAAAAGAACGTTCCCCAAGCTGTGAAACGATAGCGAGACATCGTAGCCCGCCTCCCTAAGCGACCTCATCGCCTGCGTTTCTGGCTCAGAAAACGGGCTGACGCCGCGATATGTCTCGTCCGAGGTTATAGGCGACGACCCGATGTCGTCACACCCCCACATATAGCTGTAATTGCGGTTGAGGTCCACTCCGAACGTCCCATCGAGGTTGTCCCGCATGTTCTTCCGCCAGTCCGAGCCGTTCTCGACGCGGACATGCCCGTCAGGGTTAAGCATTGGAACGAAAACGACGCGTCTGTGGTTCAGCAGGTAGGTGACGTCGGGGTCTGTCCCATATTGCTCGAGCAAGTAGTTGAGCGCGTAGAGGACGACCTCGGTCGAGATGATCTCCCGACCATGGTGAAGCCCGACCAATAGGCACGTGCCCAACGGACTGTCCTCAGGCTCCGCGCCCGACACAATTGCGGCGAGCAGCTCTCTTTGTTGAATGCTCTGCCCAATCGATTGCACCACCATCAGCTCTGGATACTGGGATTCAAGCGTCCTGAGCTCCTCTTCTGTCTCCTCGTATGTATGATACTTGCCCATGTCCGAGCCGAGCGACCTGAGATTGCGCGTCAGGTCATCGTCAAGGACGACGAACGCCACGCCGGCGTCGGTGAGCAGTTTGAGACCTTCCTCGCTAACTATCACGACGGGCCACGAATGGACGCTAGGGCCGGCCAGCTCGATGCTCGGCGGCCTGCTGTCATAAAGCTGCGCGAGCTCTTCGGGCGAAACTGCCAGAACCATCTTGCGGGCGCTCTGCGCAGCTTCAATTGGCCAGGCAAGAAGCCATGTAACGGCAAGAATAACCAAAAACGCCGTCAAGGCCAGCCGAAGTCGATGAGTGTGAAACGTCTTCACCAGCCTAACCAAACTCGCTCAAACAACCCTTCCCAAGCACCTGATAACCTCGCGCGATGAGCGGAACCGCGAGAGAGCTATTCTCCTAAGCACCATATCGCCGGCGAGTATAGCTGATAACAGAAAAATCATCCATACCGAGGGGACTGGGAAGCCTGCCGGGCACAAGCGGCGATATAGATGTATGAGGCTATTATTATAACCCACTGCTTCAGCTGTGGGTTTAGGAGAGCTGAACATCCTCCCTTGGATTCTCAGATGAGGATTTAGGAAACGCTACCATTATAGTAACCCCCATCTTCAGATGGGGGATCTGGGCCAGTCGAACCTCATCCTCTTTCCTCTTCGAGTGAGGTTTTTGCGGAGGGAGGATGTGCGCGCCGAGGCGTCTTCAGACCACCCGAATGAATTCGGGTGTTAATATAATAAGAGCTATCTATATGGCCGTGTTGAAACGCGGTCGAGCTGACAAACTCTGCACACAATCTCGCCCTACACCCCACAGAATCCCATCGGAGGCGTAACTGTCGGGCCCCGTGCGATTGTTGACAGGCCGCTGCCGCTGCCGCATCATCAGGAGGGTAATTTGTGGAACATGCACACACTTATAGAGGTGTACTCGCGGGGAGTCTGGATGTGAGTATCTCCCGGAAGGATTTTCTCAAGGCGTCGCTTGCGTGCGCAGCTTGCGCTTTCGTAACACCGACATTGGCGAAGTCGAAGGGCCTTTTTCGCGGGTCTAGCCCCTCAGCCGGCAACCTCACGAAACACAAGGCACTGAATTACACGAAGCTTAAGGGGAAGATGGTACACTGTGACCTCTGCCCACGAGGCTGCATAGTGCCGGACGGCGGACGAGGTTACTGTAGGGTGAGGGAGAACGATGGCGGCGATTACTACCTGGTCGTCTATGGCCGCCCGTGCACGGCGCACGTTGACCCAATCGAGAAGAAGCCCTTCTACCATTACTTGCCCGGAACATCTGCTTTTTCCCTCGCCACCGCTGGGTGCAACATGTGCTGCAAGTTCTGCCAGAACTGGCAGATATCACAACCGAAGCCTGAGGAGCTCGAGAGCTTCGCGCTTTCACCCCAGGAGTGTGTGTCCAGCGCAAAGGGAGCCGGCTGCCCGACGATCGCGCTCACCTACACTGAGCCGATCGTCTATTACGAATACACGCTGGACATAGCGAAGGCCTCGCCGGCGGCGAACATTGGGACGGTGATGGTCTCGGCGGGCTACATAAAGACGAAACCGCTCGAGGACCTTCTTGGGCACCTATCTGCCATCAAGATCGACCTGAAGTCCTTCAGCGACGATTACTACCGAAAGGTCTGCGACACGACGCTTGCGCCCGTCCTGGACACGCTCAAGACAATCAAGGCATCGGGAGTGTGGCTGGAGATCGTCAACCTTGTCCTCCCGACGCTGAACGATTCGGACAGCGAGCACAGGCAGATGTTCGAGTGGGTAATCAAGAACCTGGGGGACTCGGTGCCGGTACATCTTACGCGATTTCACCCGATGTATCAGATGCGGAATCTCCCGCCGACCCCGAAGAGCACGCTGCAAAGGCTGCACAAGCTCGCAAAGGATGTCGGCCTGAAGTTCCCCTATATTGGGAACGTGCCCGGCGACCCAGCGTCAAACACCTACTGCCCGCAGTGCGGAAAACTGTTGATAAGAAGAAGGGGATTTGCGATACATAACGTCGGTATAGTTAATTCGAGGTGCAAGTTCTGCGGCAAGCCTATTCCGGGGAAGTGGTCTTTGAAGCAAGCACAGCAGGAGAAGGTCAAAGTTGGCTGATTTTAACAAACCCTACCTGGAGAGAGTTTTAAAGCCGCTCTTCTCTGTCCTGGGTCAACCGAAAGCTGCCGACCTGCTTTTCGAGAGTTTCGAGGAGCTGGGACTGTCGCCCTTTACGCTCGATGCGTCCGGATATCACGAGCTCGTGGTGTCGCTTTACGGCCGACTCGCGGAAGATAGACTTATCGATAGTAAAACGCTCAAGCACCTCAGCAGCAACTGGGACCTTGACAAGGTTCCCGAATCGGAGGTCTTGGGCAGTGAATCAGACAGTATTGGGCGCACGGTCGTCCTTCCTGCCGATCCGAAATCGATGTGCGAGACCGTTTCTGGTGCTGTCCTCAAAGGCACGTTGGCCAAGTTTCAAGTATCAGACCAGTCAAACGAGATGCAGAGGAACGTTTCGAACGCCATGGGTCTCATGACGAACTCGATCTCGAAGCTGAAAGAGGCATCGACGGACCTTTATTCGCACCAGACGGGCGCTTTTCTCGCCGCTCAACTTGAGCGATACGAGCGGATGACCGCGTTCAGCAGTCAGATTAATACAGTAGATATGCAGCGACTAAGGGAGAAGATAAAGCTTCTGCCTGACGTGCTGGCTGTTGACAACGTGGCGATGTTTGTGGCGGACGAAAGCGGAGCGTTTGAGCCGTTCTACATCAGCATGGAAGAGGTTGCGGAAGATTTCAGCGTGGGGCTGCTTCTCGCCTCGCTTGCTGAGGAGGCCGGCAAGAGGCGCGGGGTGGTATCTGGTTTTGAGGAGGCGTTGGCCGACATCTACCACGATTCGATTGCTTCCGCAGGCATCTCGCCGTTTTGGGTGGCCTTTCCGCTACTTGTTGAGGACACTTTTCTTGGCGCGGTGATCGTGTTCGGCGAGTCGAGCGACATCTATACAGAGGACGAGACGAATGCGATCATGCGGGTCTGCAACCACCTCGCGAGCGCACTACAAAGCTGCATTCACTACAAGAGTGTTAAGAACCTAGAGGAACGGCTTGACAGCGAGCTGCGTGGCGTAGGCACTGTGCAAAAGAGGCTTTTGCCTGAAGTGCTGCCTCAGCTTCCTGGCTGCGAGGTATGGGCCTTCTATCAGCCTTCCGGAAGAGCCAGCGGAGACTACTACGACGTCGTGAAAACACCGGAAGGCACGCTCTCGTTCATCGTGGCGGACGTGTCCGGACACGGGGCGCCGGCCGCCGTCGTAATGTCCATGAGCAAGACCGCTTTCAGACTTTTCCTGTCCCAGGGAACGTCCATCGAGCGCATGTTTCCCAAGTTCAATGACTACCTCTGCGATAACCTCAGTGCCGACATGTTTGTTACGGCAATGGGAGGCAGCATCGACGTCGCGGCTGGCCTTCTGCAATACATATCCGCTGGTCACAGCCCTGCCATACTCTCGCAAGCAAGAACCGGCGAGTGCGCGGTATTGGGTGAGCACGGAATACTACTTGGTGTTCTCCCCGGTCAGGAGTTCCCTCCGACTTCTGTCCGAATCGATAAGGGCGACAAGCTCATCATCTATACTGACGGGATTACCGAGGCAAGAAACGATCTCAACGAGGAGTTCGGGCAAGAACGGCTGATCGAGGCCATCAAGAAGGCCTCCGCCTCGTCCGCGGAAGAGCTGGCCAATGACATCATCGGCGCAGTAACCAAGCATACGAGCGGGCTGGAGCCGAACGACGACATGACGCTGCTCATCTTCTCTTTCTAAGACTTTAGTCGCAGCTCCCATGCCGCATACGCAGGACCGCATCATCAACAAAACCGCGGAAGTCCAATGCCCAACAGACCGCTATTCCCCTCACATCGAAGAGACCCCCTAGAACAACAGGCGAAGCAGGCCGAGCTCTCAGCTGGCCAGGCCGCTCCTGAACACCTGACCACGGCCGGGACGATCGAGCGCATTGTTTTTGCGTCCGACGACGAGCGATACGTTGTGGCTGAGTTGAAGCAGCCGGATGGCGAGACAATCGTGGTCTGCGGCAATCTCGGTCCGTGCTCCCCGGGCGAGGAGGTCGAGGTCCAGGGCACTTGGTCGCAACATCCCAAATATGGCAAGAGGCTTCAGGTTCATTCATTCCAATCGCGAATCCCGCAGACACTTGCCGGGCTCAGAAAGTTCCTGGGCTCGGGCCTCATCACAGGCATCGGCGAGACGAGGGCACGTCAGATAGTGGAGCACTTCGGAGACAAGACGGTGGAAGTACTCGACCACGACAGCGAAAGGCTGCTTTCGATTCCCGGCATCGGCCCGCAGACTGTCAAACGCGCAGTTGAGGCGTGGAACAGGTATAGGGGTCTGCGCCAACTGCTCGTGTTCCTACAGGGGTACGGCGTCAGCATCGCGCGAGGGATGCAGGTCTTCAAAGAGTATGGCGCCTCGGCGGTCAATGTGCTGACGTCGAACCCCTACAAGTTGGCGGACGATATAACAGGCATTGGGTTCAAGACAGCGGACGCGATCGCCCAGAAATTGGGCCTGAGCCCCAAAAACCCGGAGCGCATCAAGGCGGGCGCGTCCTACGCATTGCGAAGGGCGAGCGAGAAGGGACACACTTATCTGCCGAAGGATGTGTTTGTGAGCTCGGTTCAGGAGTTGCTGGCCGTCGAGGAGAGTCTCATTCTCGAGGCGCTCACATCCCTTTGCCAAGAGAAGAAGCTCGCCCTGGACCCGCTCGCGGAAGACGCGGTGTTTCTGGCTGAACTCAAGGTCTGCGAGGAGTCCGTCGCCAAAAGCCTTCGCGACCTAATCGCTGGGCCTGCGCCGTTCGACGCGGCGAGAGCGCTTGCGGCCAGCGCCGCGGCCGAGAAGACCGATAAGCTTATCCTCTCTGACGAGCAGTCCTCGGCCATCCACAAGACATTGACCTCAAAGGTTACGGTCATCACCGGCGGGCCGGGCACCGGCAAGACCGCGCTGGTTGGTCGGCTGGTGAGAATATGCCGCCGTCTGCGAGTTAGGCTGGGGCTCTGTGCTCCCACCGGAAGGGCCGCCAAGCGGCTCTCGGAGGCGACCGGCTTCGAGGCCAAAACGGTCCATCGCCTCTTGGAATATGATGCCTTCAAACGTGCCTTCAAATACGGGAAGCATCGCAAACTCCCAGCGGATTTCATTGTGATGGACGAGGCGTCGATGGTTGACATCAGGCTCATGTCGAAACTCCTGTCAGCCCTTGCGCCCAGCTGCTCGCTCGTCATTGTCGGGGATGCCGACCAGTTGCCGTCAGTTGGCCCGGGTGCGGTTCTTAATGACATCATCAGATCAGGGTCCGTCCCGGTTATCAGGCTGACGCACATCTTCCGCCAGCAGTCAGTGAACGGTTATGATAACCTCATCGTGGTGAACGCACACAAGATAAACCAGGGGGATGCGCCGATTCTACCCAAGCGGTCTAGCTCCGCTCATGGTCAATTCTATTTCGTCGAGCGGGGCAGCCCGGAGAGCGTCCTGAAGGCCATCATAGAGCTCGCAACACACAGAGTGCCCCGGCGCTTTGGGTTCGATCCCCTAACCCAGATTCAGGTCCTGACGCCGATGCACCGCGGACGCGTCGGCACACACACATTGAACGTCGAGCTGCAAAACGCTCTCAATCCAAATGGGAGGCCCGTGCAGTTCGGGGGCCGCGTCTTCCGAGAGGGCGACAAGGTGATGCAGACCAAAAACAGCTACGAGAAAGAGGTCTTCAACGGAGATATCGGCGTGATCGTGATGCTCAACCGCGCGAACCAAAACCTTATCGTCGATTTCGGCGACAGGAAGGTCAATTACTCGCCCATCGACGCGGGTGAGCTCGAACTCGCCTACGCGATATCGGTGCACAAATCGCAGGGCAGCGAATACGAGGCGGTGATACTGCCGCTCATAACCCAGCATTTCTTACTCCTTCAGCGTAACCTCATCTATACGGCAGTAACGCGGGCCAAGAAGCTCGTTATGATGGTAGGCTCAAAAAAGGCTCTTTTCATGGCAATAGGCAACGACAAGACCTCGAAGCGATACACGCTCCTGGCTGCGAGGCTCAGTGCCCTCAATTCGGAGCAGCTAACGTGACCGTAAATCGTAGGGGCGTCGCTTGGAGGCTGTCCAATAAGTCGGTTTCTACGGGGATGACGCAGCGGGGTATGCCACATGTAGGGGCAGGCCTTGTGTCTGCCCGAATATATAGATGGGCGGAGACAAGCCCCGTCCCTACACGAGCATCTAGGGCATGAACTCTTACGCCAGCGATGACGTGCTCAAAGCCAACATCGAGGTGCACAAGGTCGAGGCGCCCTACTACGACGCGCTGCACCCCGAGGAGCGGAACTTCTTCGAGCGAGGACGCCGAAGGCGAGCTCTCGAGGCCGTCAGGCGAGCGTTGGGCAGAAGAGGCCGGAGGCCAAGAGCGCTCGACGTGGCCTGTGGAACGGGCAAGGTCTCTATCATGCTCGCCGAGGCGGGCTTTGATGTTATCGCGTTCGACGCCTCGCTTGCGATGCTGCGTATCGCAAGAGGCAAGGTTCGGGCCATGAAGCTCGACGTTCAGCCCAAGCTCATCTGCGCTGACCTATTCTCGTTCCTCGCCGGCTGCCCTCAAGAATTCGACCTAATCGTCTTCTGCGGCGCGCTGCATCACGTCCCGGACGTCCCCGAGGCGCTTCGGCTCGCCTCGTCAAGACTTGCCGGCGGCGGCGTCATGCTGATCACGCACGAGCCGCTCAAACAGACTATATCGAGCAGGCTGCGGTATTCATTTCATCGTGCGATCGCCCGGCTTGACGAATCGCTTTACAGGCTGCGAATCCGCTCGCTCCCAGCCGAGGCGAGATGCATCGACTACTCCATGTCCGATTTTCAACGGCGCTTTGGAGGCATCGACCCGGCGGCCGTCGCCTCTGCCCTCAACTCGAATGGACTCTCAGTTATCAGTATCGAGAAATACTGCTCGAGACGGTTTGGAGTTTTCTGCGCTCTGGCCGACGTGCTCGTCCGCTCGCAGAACACATTCCAGATAGTCGCCAGACGGTGAGGCTTATGGGCACCTGAGATGAGAAGGATGAAGGATGAAGGATGAAGACTTTGGACTTTCTTACATGCCCAGCTGCCTTCGCTTAGATTCCGTGGTAGTTTTGTCGAAGCAGACCCTTTTCAACGTCTGCTCTTTCTTGACAATCGTTTGGCATCTTGCTAAGTTTAACGCAGTTTGTTCTTTACAGTTTAAGTCCCTTTGTTCCGTCAAGGAAACGGAATAAGGGGGAAAAAGCTGAACCTCGGAAGGGGCGGGGTAAGATCCTTAAAAAAGGAGATGAAAGATGAAGAGATTGATTCCTGTTTTAACGGTTTTGGCAACTGCGCTTGTGATATTGACGGTGACCAATAGCTTTGCCGAGGATAGGTGGACAAGTTATAACACCGGCAACAGCGGTCTTGCCGGCGATAGTGTGATGGCCATTGCCATAGACGCCCATGGCAACAAGTGGTTCGGGAGGGGCGGCGGTGTCAGCGTTCTCCGCTGCGACGGCAGTTGGAGGACTTACAATAGCCTTGTGAATGCCATTGCCATAGACGCCCATGGCAACAAGTGGTTCGGAACCAATCGCGGCGTCAGCGTTCTCCACCCCTACGGCAGGAGGTGGACGACTTATAATTCCGGCAACAGCCGTCTGGCCGGTGACTATGTGAATGCCATTGGCATAGATGGTGCCGGCAACAAGTGGTTCGGCGCTGGGTATGACGGCGTTAGCGTCCTCCATCCTGATGGCAGTTGGATGACTTACAATACTGACAACAGCGGTCTGGCCGACAACTATGTGCTTACCATTGCCATCGAGGCCAATGGCAACAAGTGGTTCGGCACTACCGGTGGCGTTAGCGTCCTCCGTGCTGACGGCAGTTGGACAAGTTACAATACTAATAACAGCGGTCTGGTCAGCAACTATCTGCTTGCCATTGCCATAGATACCAATGGCAACAAGTGGTTCGGGACATACGAAGGCGGCGTCAGTGTCCTCCACTCTGATGGCAGCTGGACAACTTACAACACTGGCAACAGCGGTCTGGTCAATGATACTGTACAAGCTATTGCCATAGACGCCAATGGCAACAAGTGGTTTGGGACAGACAGCGACGGCGTGAGCGTCCTGACCCAGATGCCCGTTATCTCGGTCGCCACCAACAAATCTCTCTATCGTCTTGGTGACAGGATGATAGTTGAAGCGAGTTTGGAGAATCCGGGCCCGGCGGTCACGGTTGACATCTATCTGGGTGTTGGTCTGCCGGATGGCACCTTCCTCTCCTGGCCAAGCTTTGCGGCAGGATTGATGCCTGCTTTTGCCGACTTCACTATTCCTGCCAGCTTCTCATTGGGACCCTCAGTGATTTTTGAGATGAATTTGCCTGAGCTCTCCGCCGGCGAATACTCCTGGTTTACCGGCTTGACTAAACCGGGTGATATCTCCGAGATTGTGGGCGATATTGCTATTGCTCCCTGGCAGTTTGAATGAGGCGTAGCACTTCAGCAAGATTGAGCCGTCTTTTTCTTTTTGATGTGGGAACGCTCCTGTCTGGATGTTTCTGCTATTGTTGCCTTATGCCCAGGGTGGTATTCATAAGGAGAAAGACGTAGCCAAAGAGTCGGTGAAGAAAGAGAGGAGGGCGGAAGAGATGGAGAAATTCACCGCCGTGTTGGAGCAAGAGGGCGACTGGTGGATTGGGTATGTAGAGGAGTTGCCTGGAGCTAACACACAGGGCCGAACGCTCGAGGAAACACGTGATAATCTGAAGGATGCGGTGCAGCTTGTCCTGGAGGCCAATCGGGAATTGGCGCGGCGCCAGGCCGAGGGCCACTCATCTCTCGGAAATCCACGAGGAACACGAAGAGACACGAAGAAGGGATAGGGGATCGTGGCCCGGTTGCTGGACTTGCCTTCGTGCGCCTTCGTGTCCTTCGTGGATCATCCTCCCATCATCATGGCCGGACTGAAGACCAGATGAATATTCTCATCCTGAGTGCTAACTGGCGGGCGGACCTCGTTAAGGCCTTTCAGCGGGCGCTTTCCGAGCTCGGAGGTGGGCTTGTGATCGCGGCGGACATGTCCCCGCTGTCGGCCGCGCTCCTTCAGGGCGATGGGTTCGAGGTCGTGCCTCCACTTGACTCGCCCGGGTTCATCGACTGCCTGTTAGATATCTGCAAGAGACATAACATCTCCGCCATAATCCCATCGATCGATAAAGACCTCCAATTCCTCGCCGAGCAACGCGAGCGGCTGAGGAAGAGCGGTATCACGGCGGTCGTCTCCAGCCCCGAGACCATCGCTATCTGCGATGATAAGTATCGGACTTATCGGTTCTTTCGGGATAACGGCATCCCCACGCCGGCAACGTGGCTGCCGGAGCAGCTAGAGGCGGGCGGCGAGGGGCCGCGTTACCCACTTCTGGTCAAGCCGCGACGCGGGATCGGCGGCAAGGGCGTGTTCAAGCTCGAAAGCGAAGATGAGCTACGTTTCTACCTAAAACGTGTTGCGGACCCGGTGGTCCAGGAGTTTCTGCCCGGGCCAGAGTATTCCTTCGACACGCTGTCGGATTTCAGCGGGAAGGCGCTCTGCGTCGTCCCACGGGAACGGATTTACGTTCGGGACGGCGAGGTCTTCAAGGGTAGGACTGTCAGGAACATGGAGTTCATCCGGCTGGTGGCGAGGGCTGCCGAGTCACTGCGATTGACAGGTCCGGCGGTCATTCAAGGGTTGCTCGACAGACAAGGCAGCCTCAAGTTGACCGAGGCGAATCCTCGGTTCGGCTCGGGCGCTCTGCTCTCAATCGCGGCCGGGGCCGAGCTCGCAAAGGACCTAATCCGTCTGATTCAGGGCGAGAAGCTCACACCGAAGCTTGGGCAGTTCAGGGATGGCGTCTATCTTCTCCGCTATTACGACGCCTTCTTTCCTACCGGCGAGACCCTGCCAAAGTAACGGCTTGCGCACCGGCAAGATGCGTTGATTCGTGGCCTTCTACGTCGCCCGCTCTCTCGAGCTATTCTGCGTTCGCTACCGAAAACGACTCCGCCCAAAGCAGCGCCACAGAGGTAAGTGTGCCCGGCCGAGGTGTCCTAAGCGCCCCACTGCCTTACGGTGCACTCAATCGTAAACAGGAGTGCCCCTGTGCTTTGTCATCTCCCGAAATTCGGCCAATAGATTCTTGAATATCGGCCCCGGCTTGCCATCGTCAATAATCCTGTCGTCGGCGTTCACAACCGGGATGAGCTCCGCAGCGGAGCCAGTTAAAAAGACCTCATCAGCAGTATAGACATCGTGCATGACGATGTTCCGCTCGATCACCTCGATGTTGAGCTTCTTAGCAATGTCCAGAACGCACTGGCGCGTTATCCCCAGAAGAACCCCCACGTAAGGCGGTGGCGTGAACATCACCCCGTTCTTCACCACGAATATGTTGTCCGCGGTCGCCTCGCAGACGTAGCCGTTGGGGTTCAGCATGATCCCCTCGTCCGCCCCAGCCCGGTTGACCTCGATCTTGGCCAAAATGTTGTTGAGGTAGTTGAGCGACTTGATCTGGGGGCAGATGACGTCGGGGCTATTGCGCCTGGTTGAGCACGTGATGACCTTCAGTCCAACCTTGTATTTCTCCGCGGGGTAAAGCTGGATGCTGTCGGCGATGATATAGATGCTGGGCTTGGGGCATTTCCGGGGGTCGAGGCCGAGGTCCCCCTCACCGCGCGAGACCACAAGCCTTATGTAGGCGTCCTTATAGCCCGTGCGCCTCACGGTCTCTATCGTTATTCTGCTGAGCTCCTCCCTCGGCATGGGGATCTTAAGCGCAATCGACTTAGCCGAGTCATAGAGCCGCTTCATGTGCTCGGGGAACATGAATATGAGACCATTATAGACTCTAATCCCCTCGAAAATGCCGTCCCCGTAGAGAAAGCCATGATCGTAGATTGACGTTACGGCCTTCGCCTTGTCAGTGAGGAACTCCCCGTTCGAGTAGATACACAACCCCATGTCTGAACCTCCGTATCCTGTAAGATTAAGCACTCATCCTATTGCAGAACAGGTAAACAGCAAGCATCTAACCCCAAACCCTCAATTCTGTCAAGCCGAATGGGTGCCCCGGACATCAGACTCATGGGCGTTCGCTCCCACCGACGCCCATTTTGACAACGGCCGACGAGAGCATTTCAAAAGCACTAATCAGCTTCAATCAAGATACATTCGCAGCGAAGGCGATTCCTTGCGGCCAATTGCTTGCGCTTGATCGACGCTGGCCGAAAGTGCTACGCTTGGTGTTGTATTGCCATGGCCAGTCTGGTCTAGCCTGATTGACGTGTAATCTCGACATGCTGGATGGATATGCACAAGATGCCAACAATAAACGATGTCAGACGAAAGTATTGAGCTGAGGCTTACTGCCGCGGTCAGCGGCGCAGGCTGAGCTGCGAAAATAGGTCCGGGAGACCTTTACAAGGCTTTGTGTGGGCTGCCGCTAATCATGGACCCGAACATCATTGCGGGCCCGTCGGTTGAGCGCGCCGAGGACGCAGGCGTCTATAAATTGTCTGACGAGTTGGCCCTTGTGCAATCGGTCGATTTCTTCACACCAATTGTCGATGACCCATTTGTTTTCGGCCAGATAGCTGCCGCCAATGCGCTGAGCGACCTGTATGCGATGGGGGCGAGGCCGCTTTCGGCGCTCAACATCATGGCGTTCCCGGTCGCTAAGATGGACATCAGCGTCTTCCGCGCTGTCGTGTTGGGCGGCCTCGACAAGATACACGAGGCGGGTGCGGTTCTCCTGGGAGGCCACTCGATCGATGATCCCGAGATGAAATATGGTCTCGCCGTTACCGGTCTTGCGCATCCCGAAAAGATTGTGTTCAACTCAAGCGCTCAGATAGGCGACAAGATCGTCCTCACCAAGCCAATCGGCACTGGCATTGTCTCGACAGCGGTCAAGCGCGGCGCGGCGAGCGAAGCTCAGGCCAAGACCGTGGCAGAGACGATGGCCACCCTGAATAAATCGGCCGCCGAGGCGATGCTCAAGGTCGGCGCCTCGGCCTGCACTGATGTTACAGGTTTTGGGCTGGTTGGGCACCTCTGCGAGATGATGTCCGACGAGAGGTTCGGGATACGGCTTGAGTTTGGATCGATTCCGTTTTTTGAAGGTGCGCTCGAGTTTGTAAAGGCCAAGATTGCGCCGGGCGGGCTGTTCCGCAACCGCAAGTTCTACAGTGAACGGCTTTTGGTGCAGGGCGAGTTCTCGAAGGACGACCTGAAACTTCTGTTTGACCCTCAGACGTCCGGCGGGCTTCTTATAGCGGTCTCCGGCCCGCGCTGCGAGTCGCTGCTGGCCGAGCTCGAGGCCGCAAACGTCGGGACTTTTGCAGTGATTGGCGAGGTTATTGCGGAGCCTGTCTCGAAAGTCGTCTTGGCGTAGCCGCATCATGCTGGGTGGAACCCGCCTGCCGTAAGCGGTGTTGAGAGTATTGAAGGCAGCGCTTTGAGAACACTTCGATATCAACACAGGAGACTCAGATGAGAAAACTAACTATTGTTGCTCTTTCAATAGCTGTTCTGATTGGGGGATTTGCCCTGGGCTACTTATCGGTTCCGGGCCCCAACGAAAGCATGGGCTCAACGTTTGCCCAACCCGCGGTCGCAAAAGAGGACCCGCTTCTCTCCGATTCGAGCGGCAAGGCGTTAACTACCACGACATTTCGCGAGGTGGCCCAAGAGGTAAGTCCCGCGGTCGTAGCTATCACAGCTAAAACGGCCGTCAAGGTTCGGCAGCAGCAGTTCCCGTTCTGGTTCTTCCAGGACCCATTCGGCTTCAGCAACCCGCAACGGCGTGCCCCCGAGAGTCAGGAGAAGGAGTTGTGGAAAACCGCTGGCGGCACTGGCTTCATTATTGACAAGTCTGGCCTCATTTTGACGAACAATCACGTCGTAGAGGAGGCGGACGAGATCACTGTTAGGCTGTTTAACGAGCGGGAGTTCCCGGCAAAGGTGGTTGGTAGGGACCCCGATACCGACGTGGCCCTGGTCAGGATTGACACGGGCGAGGACCTTCCTGTGGTCAGATTGGGCGATTCAGATGCCCTTCAAGTCGGCGACTGGGTCGTCGCAATAGGCAACCCATACGGGTATGATCACACGGTTACGGCCGGAGTCGTGAGCGCCAAGAACCGCTGGATAGGGATGGGCAACTACGACAAGTTCATTCAGACTGATGCGCAGATAAACCCCGGCAACAGCGGCGGGCCACTAGTCAATGTCTGGGGCGAGGTTATCGGCATAAACACGGCGATCGCAGGCCTCAGAACGGGCATTGGATTCGCCGTCCCGATCAATATGGCTAAGGCAATCCTCCCCGCCCTTCAGGACAAAGGCAAGGTTGTCCGCGCCTGGATAGGCGTCGTGATCCAGCCAATAACGCCCGATTTTCAAGAGTCACTTGGGCTCAAACAGAGGCAAGGTGCAATAGTCGCAGAGGTCGTCAAGGGCAGCCCTGCCGAGGATGCGGGTCTGCAGGTGGGTGACGTGATTTTGATGTTCAATGAGCACACGATTCGCTCGTCCCGCGAGCTGCCGGAGATAGTCGGTCTCAGTCGCCCTGGGACAAAAGCATCGCTCACCATACTTAGGAACGGCGAGACCAAGCGCGTGAAGGTGAAGCTTGCGCCCAAGCCGGCATCCAAGACTCTCGCACAAGAGGAACAGAAAAAACGATACGAGCTCGGCCTTAACGTTGAGGACATTACTCCCGAAATGGTGTGGCGCTACAAACTGCCCAGGGACATTGCGGGCGTTGTTGTCGTAGAAGTAGAGTTCAAGAGCTCCGCCCAAAGGGCCGGCATCGAAGAGGGCGATGTGGTCCTCAAGATCGGCTCGAGGCGCATCAAGAGCGCCAAGCAGTTCTACGAGGTCAGCTCAAAGCTCAAGACCGGCGTGCACATACTCTTAGTCTATCGTAATGGCGCCCAGACACTCGTGCCGGTTCGCATCAGGGGTAATGATTGATCTTTGAGGTCGCAAGAAAGTCGGGCTTGGGCATGCGTTTTCGCTCTCATAGAAGGTGGCCTCGCCTGGCCCTTTATCTTGCGCTGCTGTTCGCGGGAGTAGTGTGGCTGTCGATCAGGAGCGATAGCGCCTCGGCGGCACTGCGAGTGTCAAACGACGTCCTGTTCGTCCCGTCGCCAGCGCTTGTGAAGACAGCCTGCTTGGGTTTTGACAACCTCCTATCCGATATCTTCTGGCTAAGAACAGTTCGATACGTTTTTAACCAGCAGAAAGGGCACAGGCGCTTCCGAATGTTAAAGGACATGCTCGCGGTCGTCACTGGCCTCGACCCGTATCCGTGTGACGTCTATATTCGCGGAGGTTGTTGGCTTTACGAAGATGCGGAGGATGCGAACGATGGCATTGGGTTTTTGCAGCGCGGCCTGCGGTTTGTCCCCGGGCACGCTGCGAATCGTTGGCAAATAGCGTTTCATATAGGAAAGTGCTTTCGAGAAGAGCTCCATGATGAGGAAAACGCCACCCACTACTTCGAGATGGCTCTTCAAATGCCGCATGCCCCTCGCGGGCTCATCGTTGCGGTCGCCGCCGGCTACCAACGGCTGGAGAAGTTCGAGAAGGCAAAAAAACTCTGGAAAGAGGCGAGAGATACCACCGGAGACCCCAAGATCAGGAATGCGGCAAACAGAAGAATACTGGAGATCGAGATGACCCAGAACACAATCGGCCTTTTGCAGCAGAAGGTCGATGCTTTCGCCGAGGCCCACGGACGGTCTCCCAAAAGCCTTTCCGAGGTTGTCGCGTCGGGGCTGCTGGACACGGTGCCAGCGGCGCCTCTTTCGGGTGAGTATGAGCTCGATGCCGACTCTGGCCGAGTTCACTATCTCTACATCCCTCAGGACCTAATGGGTTACCGGTGAGCAAGAGAATCCTGATCTCGCCCGGAGACGCCTCGTTCAACATCGGGGATGAGGCGATCCTCACAGGGACAGTCTCTTTGATCAGAAGGTTCGTACCGGATGCTGAGGTCTGCGTTTTCGCCAACCGTCCAGACCGCATAAGAGATATTCTTGGTGTTGAGGCGATCGATAAGGGCAAGGGCGTTCTGAGGGTTTTTAGGAGTCTTCCAACGGCAATCCGAGAGACCAGGCGGGCAGACCTTCTCGTGTGGGGCGGGGGCCAGCTCCTGCAGGATATCTCCAGCCGACTATACATCCCGTTTCACATCTCGCGACTTGCCCTAGCGGTTGCCCTCCACAAACCCACAATCGTCCATTCGATCGGGGCTGGGCCGATCAGGTCCCTCTCGGGGAAGCTGCTCACACGGTTGTTTCTCAATAAGGCATCTGTCATTACTGTGCGGGACGAGTACTCTCGCGAGGTCATTGCTGCGTGCGGCGTCGAGCGCGAGAGAATACTCAAGGTGCCTGACCCGGCGCTGATCCTTCGGCCGGACGACAGCTTCGACGCCAAGCGCTGCTTATCCGAGCTCGGCCTCGACCTCACGCGGCCTGTTATCGGCATCGCAGTGAGGCGCCTATTTCACAGGAGACACGGCGTGCTTCCGATACGATTCAGAGTCAAGTTCGGGCTTATCTCATCAACCCAGAGGTCCCGTTTCAGAAGCTTCAAGGCCGAGCTTGCAAACTTCATCGACTACGTCGTGTCGCGATATGGCTTCCAAGTGCTGTTCATCCCCATGTACTCCGAGGCGGGGCAAGACGATCAGGGCGTTGGCCGCGAGATCGCTCAGCTTGCGTCCAGCAAAGAAGACATCTTCCATCTGCCAGTCGGATACAATAGCAGGCAAATCCTGAGCATAATGCGCAAGATGTTCGCAATGCTCGCGGTCAGGATGCACGCGGCAGTCCTGTCAGCGGTCGGCGGTGTCCCGCTCCTCTCAATCCACTATGCGTCAAAGGGCAAGAGCTTCATGTCTGACGCCGGGCTGGCCAACTACACACTTCCGGCGGAAGATATGGGCTGCGACATCCTAGTCCGCAAGTTCAACGAGCTGATTGAGAACTATGATGATATTAAATCAGTGCTTTCCGACACCGTTCGCGCCTCGTCGAGGGACCTGCTCGTAAGTGGGCAGCGAATCAGGGAGCTTCTGGGAATGGAGCCGCTTAATGAGACAGAAGTAGCCGAGTTCCTCAGTTTTGTTGAGGCAAGGGATAACGCCGAGGACCTCAACATTGTACGCGTTAAACGTGTAGGAGCAACGGCCGGATATTCGGCCCAACGCCGGAATGATTGAGATTATCGATCTCGAGAAGACGCTCGACGGCCTAAAGGTCCTGAAGGGCGTCAACCTGATGATCGACGGGGGGCAGACGACGGCCATAATCGGCTCATCAGGGGCGGGTAAATCGGTCCTTCTGAAGCATATAATCGGCCTGCTCAGGCCTGATAGCGGCAGAATAGTAATCGATGGCATCGATACAGCGGACCTCAATGCACGCCAATGGATGCAACTTCGAAAGGAGAAGCTCGGAATGCTCTTTCAGGAAGGCGCACTCTTCGACTCGATGAATGTCTATGAGAACGTCGCGTTCTTTCTCACTCAGCACACGAAACTCTCTCAGGAAGAAATAGAGCAGAAAGTTGCGGAGAAGCTCGAGATCGTGAACCTCAAAGGAGTCGAGGCTAAAATGCCATCCGACCTGTCAGGTGGCATGAAAAAACGCGTCGCGCTCGCAAGAGCAATCATCGCTGACCCCGAGATTCTCCTTCTTGACGAGCCCACCGCCGGGCTCGACCCCATCATCTGCGCCTCAATCATTCATCTGATCAGGCAGACACAGGAGCGGCTTGGCATCACGTTCGTGATGGTTACGCACAACATCCTGGACGGCTTCTCCATCGCACAGAAAATAGCCATGCTACATGACGGGACGATCGTCGCGTCTGGCACGGCGGACGAGATGAGAGATTCCGACAATCCCGTCGTGCAGGGCTTCCTCCGCAGCATCACGTCAAATCTGATTTCAGGGGGATGACCTCGTTCGTGCGCGAGGTCGAAAGCCGTTAGCTGGAGGTCCTGGTTCTTCCGGCTATCCCTGAAGGAGGCTTGCTGCGTTCACGTTGGGGTCTGCTCTCATCTCTTGGCTTCATGACGCGGCCGCCCGAATCCCGGACGGAGTGTTCAAAAATCGAGCGCATCTCAGGACGATTTACGCGCACCGCTCGGCTGCGCTGTCCGGCTCACGGCCGGAATGAGGCCGTATAGGGCTATCTAGGGCACGTGATGGATTTGGGAAGAATGTGGCCCGCAACCTGCTCCTCTATTAAGTGGAGGAAATATCAGATGTCTAATGCGAAACCGAAAAGGACAAGAAAGGAAGTGGGACAGATGGGAAAGACTAGAGGGCCGCGAGGCCAACACAAGGTTTCCACGAAGGAGAGCTTCAGCCCGGAACTAACGCTGGAAGTCATCTCAGAAGACTTCGATCCCGAGGAACCGAAGTCCTGCATCGTGGACGAGGCGCCCGAGCCAGGTGCGCTTAAAGATTCTGGCGAGGTCGATCGAAGAATCCATCGCGAAACGGATAGCGGAAGATCTGGGAGGGATAGCTTCGTGCGTTACTTATCAAGCTTAGCGGACGAGTCTCTTTTGACTCACGATGAGGAGGCCGAGCTAGGCAGAGAAATGGCGTTGGGTCGCCAGGTGGTTCGGGAGGCGGTCCTCGATAACGGGATCGAACTGATCCCGTTCAACAACGCCATCAATCGTGTTCGCTCTGGCGAGATGACCGTTCGTGAGATCGTGGACCTCGACAGCTTTGAGTGTGGGGACGAGCTGGCCGACCGCAATTTAGCAGTGCTGGACCTGTTGAAGAAGTTCAATCTCGAGGCAGAGCGATATGTCCATCTGATCAACGATTGCTTGGACGGCTCCCTGGACGACGCGTCGCCTCAGCCGATTGATCTTGTTCGCGCGAGGGTCGCGAAGTTGGTTTCCCGAATTCCGTTGCAGGATTCGTTCATCACACAAATGGCCGATGCAGTTGTCAGTTTCTTGGATTCGGTGCGGTCGGAGGACGATGTTGAAGACGTCAAGCTGGCGTCTGTGGCCTCCAAGTGCGAGCGCAGCTCACAGGAGGAAGCAGCCGTCGAGAGAGAGGCGTTAGAGACCTTCGGTCTGCCCTATCGTAAGATTAGGCCGGTCGCGGAGCGCATTCGCAATGGGCTGGAGATCTGGCGGAGTGCACAGTCTCAGCTTGTTCGCTCCAACCTTCGACTGGTGGTTTCCATCGCCAAGCACTACATAAACGCGGGCGTCCCGTTCGAGGATATGGTGCAGGAAGGCAACATGGGACTGATGCGGGCCACGGAGAAGTACGAGTATCACCGTGGGACGCGGTTCTCGACTTATGCCGCGTTCTGGATCAGGCATGCCGTCATCAAATCGATTGAGCGCCAGGCCAGAACGATCCGACTGCCTGGCCACATTTTCGACTTCTCAAACCGAATCTCGACCACTGCTGTTGCGTTCCAGCAGAAGCTCGGACGTGCCCCGACGGAATCGGAAATAGCGGACGTGCTTGGCGTTAGCCAGGAGAAGGTCGAGGAGATAACAGGCTATTCACATTACTCGATCGTTCCGCTGTTTACGGACACAGACAGTGAAAACGAGCTCAATCTGATCGATATCTTGCCAAATCCGTCCTGCAACAAACCTGAACGCTACATCGAAGAGCGCGAGATCGCAGACGGGCTTGACAGAGCGCTCGACGTCTTGACCGAGAAGGAAAGGCTCGTGGTAGAGCTCAGAAATGGACTCAAGGATGGGCATCCGCACTCGCTGCGACAGGTTGGCGAAGCGATGAACCTGACGAGAGAGCGGATCAGGCAGATTGAGAAGGTCGCGCTCGAGAAGGTCCGCGTATCTGGGCTGGCGGACACGCTGATGGCTTACACTTAATCGATGGACCATCAGGCGCTCGTGTTTTGAGTCGCTTGTGTTGTGAGCGCTCGAAAATCGAGCTCACCGATTCTGCCTGAACTGAGGCAGCCTCAGTGAGTAGGTCTTCGACAGTCCACACATATACCATCTGATATACCATCCTGCGCCGCCATTGCGGCAAGCGCGACCCCGATAATTAGATTGACGGTCCGGGAAGTTGTCTGTTGCAGCTGCTCGACACGTAGATAGAGGAGTTCATGTTGTAGTCCGAACAGCTGCCTCCTTCACCTGCGGGGTGCAAATGAGGGACCCACGCTGCAATCCCCGACAGGGGATACCGTGGGTAGAGCCGTGCGTGCAACGCAACGGGAGGGTTATCATAGGGAGCTCTCCTCTTACCGTCAGGCTGCGCCTGCGGCTACCCGTGGTGTGCCCTGTCGGGCAGAATCTCGTGCGCCCCATCCCCGAGGGGGCCA
>Ga0307378_10001234_pt1 | contig 42069 bp, 27 predicted proteins | sample UN1MG_FD_202238 | JGI IMG/M metagenome (GOLD analysis project Ga0307378, IMG submission 202238) | Soil microbial communities from Risofladan, Vaasa, Finland - UN-1 | ecosystem: Environmental > Terrestrial > Soil > Coastal area > Acid sulfate soil | place: Finland: Risofladan, Vaasa | collected...
AGTAAGCTTAAACCGATAGAAAAAGGGTATTTTCCCATATATGAGAATTTTTGGATGTCAGCCGCTTTTCAAAAAGTTGCAGACAATAATCTCATTTTTTAAGGCAAATTCTTGATATTAATGTACCACCTTGAATCGGGCATTGAGCTTAAACAGACGCTTCATAGGTAAATTAAGGATTTGTGAAGGCTCAAGTGATAAAGAAGTGCGTATCTGCTCAAGAATACATTCAATTCTTTCCTCGTCAATCGCAATTAAGGTAAACCAAATATTAAAATTATCATTACGAAGATAGCTATGGGTTACTTCAGGAAATTGTCCTATTATTTTGGCGGCTTGCTCGATAACATCCGCCTGGCAATTGATCGCAGCTAAGGTGCTGCAGAAACCGAGCTTGTGGGAATCAAGACTTGCTCCAATCCGGCGAACTACCCCTTCGCTTATCAATTTCCGGGTCCTGTCCCAAAGCTCGTCACAGGGAATTTGTAACCTCTGCGCTATGATTTCATAAGGCCTTTCGCTTAAAGGAAAATTATTTTGAAGTGCGTCCAGTATCCGGCAATCCTGTTCATCCATAGAATATCCTTCGCAGTATAACAACCATAAACAATTTAACGTCTATTTAGTTACTTCACTGTTTTTGTAACGTAATCGGACGTGATTTATATTGCAACGAAGTAGATCACAATCATATCTTTGCCCTTGACCCTCGTTGATCCGATTGCTATATATTGTATATATGAAAACTGTTGAAATGTAAAGCCAAAGGTTGTGAGAAATCGTCAATTGCCGGCATGTTTATACCTCATACTCTGCCGGAATTCTCAATATTGAGAATGTAAAAATATTTTTATTTTTTTCATTTTTTTGCTGAAAGAAGGCAATGTCATACGGAAAAATATATTTCGTAGGTGCTGGTCCAGGTGATGTTGAGCTGATCACCTTTAAAGGCTACAAACTAATATGTCAAGCCGATGTCATTTTACACGACCATTTAATACCCTCTGAGCTATTGAGCCTTGCTAAACCGGGCGCTGAAATAATATCTGTTGGTAAATTTGCCGGCCGGCATACGCTTCCCCAAGATCAGATTAATAAGCTCTTGATTGAAAAAGCCAGGGACAACAAAGTTGTCGTCAGACTCAAAGGTGGTGACCCGTTACTTTTTGGCAGAGGCGGTGAAGAGGCCGAAGAATGTGTTCAGGCAGGAGTGGATTTCGAGTTTGTACCAGGTGTAACAAGTGCCCTGGCGGCACCCTGCTATGGGGGCATACCACCCACACACAGAGATTGTACATCTAATGTTGCCATTGTTACGGGGCATCGAAAGGATGAAAAGGAAATTGAAATACCCAAAGCCGGAACGATTATCTTTCTAATGGGTGTCGCAAATATTGGAAAAATCATCAAATCACTTCTTGAAGCAGGCTGGCCGGGCCAGACAAAAATTGCAGCAATCGAAAAAGGCACCTGCTATGACCAAAGAGTTATTCAGGGAACTTTGGATGATTTTCTTTCAGTAACTCAAAAGGCACAAATGCGGACGCCGGCTATTTTTATTGTAGGTAAAGTAGTTGAGTTTAAAGAGAAGCTGGACTGGTTTGGAAAAAAGCCGAGAATACTTCTACCGGGTACCCATCCGGACAAATATAGACATCTTGGAATTATTATTCACAGGCCTCTGATTAAATCGGTTCCTCTCGATGATTATACGCAAGCCGATAAGGTGCTCAAACGGCTCAATACTTTTGATTGGATAGTATTTACCAGCACCAACGGCGTAGAATTCTTCTTTCAACGCTTAAATGCTGTTGGTCTCGATACGAGGTCCATTGGCACAGTGAAAGTTGCTGCCATCGGCAAAACAACCGCTGAAAAACTCAAAACGTTTGGTGTTCTGGTGGATATGCAGCCGAGCCTGGAATCAAGCACCGGCCTGCTTGAAGAGTTTAAAAAAGTTTCAGTCAAAGGCAAAAGGATTCTTCTTGTAAGACCGAAGGTTGGGTCAAGTATGCTGTTGGATGGTTTGGCTGATGCTGATGCTGCTATCGAGGCGGTGGTGGTGTATAGAAATGTTGATATAGAGCCTGAAGAAACTGATTTTGATTTCATCGACCAGATATTATTCACAAGCGGTTCAACGATCCGAGCTTTTTTGAAGCGATATGGCTCTGTACCTGACGGCATAAAAGTCTATTGTCTGGGACAGCCTACATTAAACGAGGCTAAAAAACATAATATACCTGCAGAGCTTCTGCCTTGATGCATGTAATTCATCCTTACCTGGCAGATGTATTTCGAAGGGTGTATTGTAATGCTCTGAAAGAAATGGTTTAAAGAGCTGATACATTTGGTTCGGACTTTTTTCTGTTTGGTTTTTTCTTTTCAGTCTTAAGCGATTCCGGCAGGCTGTGAAAACGATGTTCCGGATGGTTCCAGGCTACTGTTGCCAGAGTTGTTTCCTCAAATAGATTACGGAGTTTTTTGGTGGCGCTAATCCACTGGGCAAAAATATAGCAGTTCTCTGGTTCCCCGCCGCATTCACAGTGTTTTAACGGACAATCGTCAAACAATGGTTCACTTTCGATACTGTTAATTATCTCAAGCAGGCTGATTTCCTCTGGTGGTCTGGCAAAAACATATCCTTTTTTGCGACCTTTTACGCCTTTGACTATATGTGCTTTTGACAGCCGTTGGAATATCTTAGCCAGGTATTCGGATGGAATTCCTTCTCCTTTTGCTATAGTATTGGTTGTAACGGGCAACTGTGTGGCGTGTCTGACCATATACATTAAAGCATGCAAAGCATAGGCGGTAGCTTTCGTAACTTTCATTGGAAAATCCTATCTGATAAATATATCAAAAAAGTAAATACGATACTTTCAAATTTACCCTGCTTTCCCTTTTTTTGTAGCTCTGCCAACATTGACTCCCAGTTCATCAATCTTCCTGTACAAACTTGACAAGCCCACCTTCAAAGCTTTTGCTGCTTCAACTTTATTCCAATTATACTTATTCAGCACTCTGCATATATGTTCCCTCTCATATATTTTGACGGCCGACTGCAGGTTCTCGTTTGCTTCATTTGGTAACATCGCGGTTGAGCCTAAGGATCCGATATCAGATATCTTTATAACATCGTCTTCAGCAAATATTACCGCTCTTTCTATTATATTCTGAAGTTCCCTTATGTTGCCTTTCCACTCATAATTCATAAGGAACTGCATGACATGGTCACTTACTCCCACACACTGCTTGCCCATCTCGGTATTATATTTTTTAATGAAATGTTCGACCAGCAACGGAATATCTTCTTTCCTTTCCCTTAATAAAGGAATATGGATGCCGACGACATTCATCCTGTAATATAAATCTTCTCTGAACCGTCCCAGTTTTATCTCTTCGAACAGGTCTTTGTTTGTTGCCGCGATCAGCCGCAAATCAATATCGACAGGTTCAGTAGAACCTACAGGTGTTATTTGTCTGCTTTCCACTGCCCGGAGTAACTTTACCTGGCAGCTCAACGGCATATAACCAATCTCGTCTAAAAATAAAGTCCCGCCGTGAGCACTTTCAAAAAGCCCCTTCTTGTCTTTTATGGCAGAGGTAAAACTTCCTTTTTTATGGCCGAATAATTCACTCTCAAGCAAACCTTCAGGTATTGCACTACAATTGACTGCAATAAAACGCCTGCCATTCTTCGAACCCAGGGAGTGTATAGCGCGGGCAACTAATTCCTTGCCGGTTCCGCTTTTTCCTGTTATCAACACGTTACTTTTTGTCCGCGCCACTTTCCGAATAATTTCAAAGACCTGATGCATTGCCGGGGACTGGCCTATGATCTGAGTAATGTCGAACTTACTGTTAAGCTCTTGCTTTAATTCCCGGTTTTCCTCCTGCAAATGCAAATACTGCAAATGCTGATGAATTTTTGTCAGTATGTCTTCGAAAATTACCGGTTTCATCACGTAATCACAAGCGCCCAGCTTGATGGCCTCAACAGCCATCTCAATTGTTCCATAGGCTGTTATCATTATCACACGTGTCTGGGGCCTTACTTTCATTATTTCCCGCAGAACCTTTATGCCGTCTGAGCCGGGCATTTGGATGTCCAGTATTGCGACGGGATATGGCTGCATCATAACGGCTTTTATTGCATCAATTCCGTTGTCCACTGCCGTAACTTTCATTCCTTCTTCCCGAAGAACCTTTGTGAAGGTTTCTCTGAAGGTTACTTCGTCATCTGCTAATAGTATTTCATTTATTTTCATTTTCTTTGTCTCTCATTCCAATTATTTTCGTACTGTTTGGCGGAAAACATCAAAGCTAAACGTTATTTTCCTTGATAGACTCCACTTTATTAGTAAAATCTTCCTCGTCATTATTACCGCTGAATAAGGCCTTTTTGGGCCTTATCGGTATTCGGATTGTTACCGTGGTTCCTTTACCCGGTTCGGATTCCATGGAAAGAGTGCCGTCAACTTCGGTCACAAGGTTGTAGCTTATGAAAAGCCCAAGGCCGGTGCCCTTGCCGATTTCCTTTGTTGTAAAGAACGACTCAAAAGCACGCTTACATACTTCCGGGCTCATTCCAATACCGGTGTCACTGACGTGAATCTCAACTGTCTCGTCCCTGGATTGCCTTGTTATCTCAAGAGTGTGTTCCTTTTTGTCGGGCATGGCATTCATTGCATCCAGAGCGTTTATAAAGATGTTGAGGAGTACCTGCTCAAGAAGCTGGGGATTCAGCCACACCATTGGCAGGTCGTTGGCGCTAACATTCCTGATAGTAATCAATTGCATACGTTTATCGAACTTAACAAGTGACAGCGTATTGTCTATCAGCTCATTGATATCGACCCATTTATACACAGATGTCACCGGCCGGGACAAGCTCAGCATGCGTTTGAGGATATTGGATATTCGACTGACATGATGCCTGATAACCAGAAGATGCTCCTTTTCTTCGTGCTTTTGTAGTTTTCGGCCCAAATACTGTGCCACCGAAGAAAGACTTGCAAGAGGATTGCCTATCTCATGAGCAATGCCGGTAGCCATCTGTCCTATCGCGACCATTTTTTCACGCTGGGCCATTTCAACTCGTGACATCTTTAACATCTCGTTGATTGCGGTTATTTCCTCAGTGCGGTCTAATAAATCTTCTTCCAGCTTTTTATGAACGGTTAAGTCCTGGCCCACAATAACATGTCCCAGCTTTTGTTCATCAATGCCGATAACTGGAGAACTCTGCGCCTCAATGTACCGCTGTTCCGGTCTATCCGTTTTGAACTCAATTGCCTTGCTGACACCTGCGTCATTAGTTATGTTTTTACAGGTTGAAAGACTTCTGATATGCTCTGCCATGATCGGTGGAAAATCCTCCGGTAAATCTCCACTCTTGTCTGTGTGGCCGTTGTGCGAGGTGTTTTCGTTTTTCCACAACTTTGCAGCAGGATTGCACATCGCTATCTTGCCATCAGGGGTAATAAATATCAGCCCCTCGGTCATTGCTCCAATAATCGCACGAAGAAGATCATTGTTTCGTGCTGCTTCTCTCTCTTTTGTAGTCATCCTGGCGATGACAATTCTTGTCAAATATTGTGTCAGAAACACTGTGCAAACAAATGCCACAAAGGCGGCAAGAACATATACCGGATTTGTCCACAGACCTTCTATCCAATTTTTGATTTGCAGGGGATAATACCCAAGCCATGCGCCCTCATGTAATTCGTTGATGGCTAATAGCCCGAACAGCAGTATGGTCGTTAATCCGACAGCGAATGAAAGATTTCTTGGCAGTATTATCGTTGCTATGATGACATGAAATATATAAAACAGGAAAAAAGGATTGGCAACTCCACCCGAAAAAAGAAGCACTGCTGTGAGAATGATTAAATCCGCCTCCACCTGAACCATAGCCAGCACAATATCTCTCGGTACGGCATAAGGCTTTTTCTTGGTCGCTACAGAGAAATAGAAATAATTACACAGCAACAGTATCCCTGCACAGATGTAGATTGGAGTAGGGCTTGGCAATAAAGGATAAGGAAAGACATAACTGCCCACCAGAACAGCGGCCACTATCCCGCCTACAGCAATCCACCTGAGCCGTATTAGCCAAAGAATCTGCTCGGCAAGAACCTCCCGCGAGCACCGATTCGGTTCATCTATTGTCCTATCCCTCATCCAAACCTCTTAAGTCATGCCCCATTCCTTGTGCCTTTCTGCTCAATTCTGATCCACCTCAGGATGTGGTTATCCGACTTGTACCTTTATTAGTTCCTTAGAGACCCTATCATATTGATTATTACTCACATTTTATCACCTATGCAACAAAAATACAAGAAGAAAATCCCATTTATGAGAAAATATTAGTTTGATGCGGCTTAATGGAGTCCGATGCTTCCCATGGCCGGTAATCCATGCCGAAAAACGGTGATATCAATGAAGGAAACTATCTTTAACGCTGATTCTGTTATAAATAAGATGTTCAAAAACGCACATCGTTTTGGTTAATCAGGAAGCTGGAAAAGCTCTCCACTACGCTTTAACTCTTCCTGTTTATTTGCATCTAAGCCGATTTCTTCATCTGTCAAATAGCATCCCGGATCCGGCGCCCAGGGGTCATCGAAATACAAATCCGCCCGCACACGAAGACTACCGCCACATACATTAAAGAATTTGCACAGCCTGCAGCGGCCTTTAACATATTTCCCGCGGTTCCTCAAACCCTTAAGCAAAGGTTCGCTTGTATCGAGCCAAATCTCACTAAAATGCCTCTCGTGGATATCTCCCAAATCGTAATGCCCCCAAAACTGGTTTGGATGCACCTTGCCGTTAAAATCAATACAACCGATTCCAACTCCGCTGCTGTACATCCCCCCGCCGTTCCAGAGAAGCAGTTTCCAGACATTGGCTGCGCGATCAGGGTCTTCCTTAAGCAATTTCAGATACAGATAAACACCGTCAACATGGTTGTCAACGGTCAATATATCTGTTTTTCTGCCGGCTTCTTTGTATTGTTTTGTTTTAGCTAATATTGTTTCAATCGCATCCCTGCTTTGAGCATGGCTGAGGTCATCATCTCCAATGGCCTTTCCCCTGCCGCTTGGTACGAAGTGATAAAAACAGGCCCTCTCGATATTCTCTGCTTCGAAAAAGTCAAACAAGCCCTCCAAATCCTGAACATTTCTTTTCGTCAGAGTCAGTCTGAGGCCTGTTCGCACTTCGGCATCCTGACAGTTTCTTATGCCCTGCACAGCCTTGTTAAATGCGCCGGATACTCCCCTGAATTTGTCATTTACTTCCCCAATTCCGTCAAGACTGATGCCGACATAAGAAACCCCCTTTTGTTTAATTTTCCTGGCTATATCAGCGGTTATAAGTGTCCCGTTAGTTGAAATAACAGCCCGCATGCCCTGCTTTCCGGCATATTCTATCAATTCAAACAAGTCTGGCCGAGTCAATGGTTCCCCCCCGGAGAACAACACCGACGGCACATTGAACTGACCTAGGTCATCCAGAACGGCTTTTGCCTGGCTTGTTGTGACCTCATTACTAGCCTTGCCGGTACCGCTGTCATTATAACAATGAACGCACTTCAGATTACACGTTCTGGTTATATTCCAGACAACAATAGGCCGTCTTTCAGATGCTTTTTTCGGTATTATTTCACCCTCGCGCTCGCCTGAGCCTTTTTTGCCATAGCGAAGCCAATCCCCGGGTGTAACCTCATCACAATATAATTTACTGATATTTATCATTGTTTACACTCAACCTCATATTCTAACTATTATTAATGTGTTGCTTCTGGAGGAATATACGCACAAAAAGGCTCTTCAGCCATATAATTTCCCGTTGCGGCGTATGCTCTGCCACGACAACCACCACATACTTCTCTATAACCACAAATACCACACTTGCCTTCGAGACTGCTGCTTGTACGCATTCGTCCAAGGTCTTTGTTGCCCTGCCATATCTCTGAAAGCGTTTGCCTGAGCACATTTCCACATTTTACGGGCAAATACCCACAGGGAAATACGTCTCCCTGATGGCCGACGAAAAGCACACCAAGCCCGGCAAGACATCCGCGAGCAGGTCCCCCATGTCCGGTTCTGCCTGGCACAGGGCCGCTGATATGTGATGGCTTTTTACGCTCCTGATACAGGCCCTGTTGTCTGATTATGCGTTCATAATGAGGCCCGCAGGTTACTTTCATTTGTAACTCTCCGCGTCTGTCCAGCCGGCATATATCGAGCATCTTTTCTTCATATTGCTCTGGTGAAAGCATATCCGTTTCGGCAAGGACCTGCCCGCATCCGACCGGAACCAGCATGAATATATGTACAGCTACTGCCCCTAATGATTTGGCAAGTTCGTAAACTTCCTCCAATTGTCCGGCATTGTGCTTGGTCAATGTTATGTTGATCTGAACAGCCAATCCTTTCTCTCGAAGGTGTTTAATACCTTCAAGCGCCCTTTCAAACGAGCCTTCCAACTGACGCAGCTTATTGTGAACCTCGGCAGTCGCACCATCCAGACTCACTGCTATCCTCACGATTCCACTGTCCCGTATTTGTTCTGCCACTGCTGCATCTACCAACGTTCCATTAGTCGCAAGCGCCGGTGTAATCCCTGCTGCCCGCGCCTGGCCGACCAGCTCGAATAAGTCATCACGACAGAGCGGCTCGCCCCCTGAAAATACTAAAACCGGCATCATAGACTGCCCACTGCCTAATTCAGCTAACTGCTCTATCAGGTTCTTCGCCTGAGCGGTTGGTAAGTCCTTAAAAGCTGCTTCATCGGATTCCAGACGCCGACAATGTGCGCAGGTCAAATTGCATTTTATCGTAGTTTCCCAAAACAAGAGTCTCAGAATCTGATTTGGCCTTATAGCTTTGTTCACGACTGCTCATCCTCCTTCTTGTTTAGTTCCGATGATATCTGTTCAGCATGCTGTACGATACTTCCAACATACCGTGCTGCCTCATTGGCACCATTTTCTTTAGCTATTGTGTTGACGTTCTTAATTACGCAATGAAGCAGCTTGTTGACAACACGGTTCACCATTATCTCCAGAGTTTCTTTGCATGAAGCCTCCTGCCTTGTTCCGACGAAGAACTGTTCAAGCTCATTTTGACTAATCCGGACAAATTGTTCCTTCATATGACCTATTAACGGCCCTATATCCATGGCCCCAAGCCAATCCATAAAATCGGTAACGTTTTTATAAACGATATCCATGCCCGCGGCGATGTCCAGCTCACGAGTTTTGCGATTCCGTTCCACTACCTCGGAAAGGTCATCGACACTATAAAGGTACACGCCATCCATTTCATTTATCGACGGTTCGAAGTTTCGCGGCACCGCGATATCGATAATCAGCAGCGTACTTCCCCACCGCTTGTTCATTATTTTCTTGAAAGGACCCTTTCTGAACAGATAATCCTGTACTGCCGCCGAGGCTATCGCGATATTAGCCCCAATCAACTGGTTCTCAATTTCCTCCCACTTATCGACAGCAATGCCGTAACGCTCGGCCATATTCTTACCACGCTCGTATGACCGGTTCACAATCGTTATGATTTTGCACCCAACCTGGAGGAGATGCTGTACAAGCAGTTCACCCATCTCACCGGCTCCGATCACGACAACTTTTGCCGATGAAATGTCGGCAAAAAGTTGCATAGCTAATTCGACCGCCACTCCGGCAACGCTGACTCTGCCGGCTGATATTGAGGTGGTTGTATATATCTTCTTACTGGTGGCAAAGGCGCAGTGAAACAGGCGGTTCAGAATCTTTCCCGCGCTCTTTGCTGTACAGGCAAGCTGATAGCTTTCCTTCACCTGCGCTATTATTTGTGCTTCGCCCACCACCATACTGTCTAAGCTTGAAGCGACCGTCAGTAAATGTCTTACTGAATCTTCATTTTCATATGCGTAAAGTGATTCTTGAAATTTCTCTATTGGAATGTTGTGGAAATCCGATAAAAACTCAGTCAGGTCCTCCGCGGTTACCTCTTCCGATTCCGAGATTTTGCTGGCACAATACAGCTCGACACGGTTGCACGTTGACAGCAATACAAATTCCGCTTCGTGGAATCTGTTTTTAAGTTCTTTAAGTGCCCTGAGAGTCTGCGTCGTATCAAATGCCAGTTTCTCACGAATTTCTATCGGAGCACTCTTATGGTTAAGACCTAAAACTACTATCTTCATCTTCTGTTCTTATTTATTTTGTTCTATAGCTTCAACGTCGCAGCCGCCAAAGTCATGGTCTGAACCGCAAAACACCGAGGTTCCCACTACTGCAAATAGAATCAGGGCAAATGTGACAAGCGTAACGTAAGCTATAATCTTTTCACGTAATTTGACTGTGTGCCACAGTATCATAATAAATCCAAGAAGCAGCCAGACTAAGGCGATAAGAACAATTTTGGGATCTGTGAGCCAGTCAGAAGCTGTCATATTGAGCGAGGACGAGGTGGCTGCCAGGCCAATCCCGCTCGCAAAACCGAATGTCATCAGTACGAAACACGCCTTTAGACCTAAAATATTCATTCGTTCGAGTTTTTCGAGGTTGGGCACCTTTCCGAGGACTTGAAGTACCTTCTTTTGTTTGAGTTTATGCCTGCCGAGCAAATAAAGCACGGCACTTGCGGTTGCCAGCATTGACGCTGCCCCGCTGAGAATCATTGAAAGACCGTGAACAATCGCCCAGGGAGTAGAAGCCGCTATATGGGCCTCGGAGGCGGGTTCTGCAACAATCGCAGCAAGAATTATCAGACCCAAAATTACCCAGACCATCACAGAAGCAAACCATACCTGCTGGATTGCAATGCTGACGAACAGGTATATGAGGCCGAATACAATAGTAAGGACAATCATCGACTCAAAAATTCCTGTCAGCGGCACCGCTTTTATCGCTACAGCCCTTAATATAAGCAATACAGCTTCCAGAGTTACCGCCAGGCAGACCAGAGGCAAAAGGAAGCGTTTGTATTTCTCACCACCGTCCCGCAATTGAAGAATACCAGCTACCGATGCCGCCAGATATAATGCGAACACAAATGAAAATATGGTTAACTCAAGTATTGGCAGGCTTAACATCGTTTCCCTTTTTCTTCAACGCTTTGTGAATCCAATTGTGTAATATATGTCGGCGGCACCTTTTTAAGTTCCTTTTCGGTAACCAGTATTCGGTAATTTGAAACCCCGCACGCCTGGCTCATTCGCTGGGCTATCTGCTGAACATCTTCTTCAGTTTTACCGTGGACCATTGTATAAAGACTATATGGCCAGTTTTCATAAGTACGGCGTTCATAGGCGTGACTAACCTCTTCAAATCCGGCCAGTAACTTGCCTACTTCCTCGGTTCGTTCCGGCTCCACCTGCCAGACCACCATTGCTCCACCGCCCAGGCCTACTTTGAAATGATTCACTATGGCCCCTATTCGACGAATCTTACCCTGTTGTTTCCAGTCTTTCAGTACCGCCAGCAATTGTCCTGTATCTATCCCTATTTTTTCGGCCATGTCCTTAAACGGGCTTTGGCTTTCCGGCAATCCGTGTTGAAGAACTGCCAGAACCTTTTGCTCAATATCGGATATTTCGTTTTTCATTGTTTAGCAGATATTATTTACCGGATACATTGACTCATAAATTTTTCTAACTCTTCCCGAAATCGATAAAAACAAAAGTTAATCTGCATTATAATCAGAACAGTTTACAATTGCAAGTTAGTTTATCACAGTTCCTGTAGCTCTTTGAATTGTCATTTGTTCATACCTAAGTTCCGGAATTTCTTGAATTGGCCACGTTTTTAGTGTAAAAACTCCAAAAACATAAAATTATGAATTGTGGAAGGCAAATAAATGAGATCCCTTAAAATAGCAAGCCGCGCTAGCAAGCTGGCTTTGGTACAATCAAACTATATCTGCAACTTGTTGAAAAATCTCAGTAGCAATATTGATATTTCCATAGTAGAAATCTCGACAAAAGGCGACCGTGACAAATCAGACTTCCTTTATAAAACCGATTCAATGGGATTTTTCACTTCTGAAGTTGAGAATGCGCTTCTTGACGGCAGGGCTGACCTTGCCGTCCATAGTCTTAAGGATCTGCCTACCGCCTGCACAGAAGGACTCGTAGTTGCCGCAATACCGAAAAGAGAGTCAGTTGCCGATGCCTTGATAGCCTCATCCCAGGCGTCTTCTGTCGCTGCCCTGCCAGCCGGGGCAACCGTTGGAACTTCGAGCCTACGGCGCATCGCCCAGTTGCGCAGGCTCAGAGATGATATAAAATGTGTTCCCTTACGTGGAAATGTAGAAACAAGGGTTTCAAAGGTGGCCAGTGGGAAGGTTGACGCTGCTGTTATCGCCTGTGCGGGTTTGAACCGCCTGGGCTTAGCTGATAAAATTTCTGCGATTCTGCCGCCTCAGGAGTTTCTGCCCGCCCCTGCACAGGGCGCATTGGCCGTACAGATTCGCACCGATGATAATGAGCTTGAAGAGCTTGTTTCAAAACTTGACGATAAAAAATCCCGGATTGCCGTCGAGGCCGAACGAGCCATACTTTCATCTATGCACGGCGGATGCAGTATTCCTCTGGGCGTATATTCACAAATCTCCGGCGATAATATAACAATTGAGGCAGTCATCTCTGACGTGGAAGGTGATAAATATATCAAACGCTCAAAAACCGCTAACATCAATAAGGCAAACTCTTGTGCTGAGGAGCTTGCACAGGAACTATTAAACGCCGGCGGGCGGGAAATTCTTGACCAAATCAGAAACAGCCGAAATGACTAAACCAAAAGGTGATGGAGGCCCGGACTGTACCGGCTACGTAAATCTTCCAAAAATATTCTGCCCTTTAGACTCATTCACCATATTTCATAAAATTAGTGATAGGTGGATTATTTTATTAATTGGCAGATTATTGTTATTTGATGCTTGCACATTTTACGTTGCTTGACGTAGGAAAAAATGTTAATAGCATTATAGAATAGATTCTATAAGTGACATATTTTTGGGGTTGTAATAGTTGTTACAACAATTTATAATTCTCTCTTTTCAGTTAAATGTTGTAAGTGAACTTTAAATGATACAAGTCAACAAAATAGGTTCGGTAATGGTTGTTGGGGGAGGTATTGCTGGAATTCAGTCAGCGCTGGATCTGGCTGATGCAGGATTCAAGGTCTATCTCGTTGAATCTGGAACCGCTATAGGCGGGCACATGGCACAACTGGACAAAACCTTCCCCACGAATGACTGTTCTATGTGTACCATATCTCCTCGCCTCGTTGCCGCCGGTACACACAGGAACATAGAGATAATTACAAATGCCGAACTTGCGGAACTATCGGGTCAGGCCGGTAATTTCAGTGCGAAACTTGCTATAAAACCGCACTTCGTTGACCTTGAAAAATGCACCGGATGCGGTGTTTGCGCAGAGAACTGCCCTGTCGCCCTTAAAGATGAATACAACCAGCTTCTTAATGATAGAAAGGCGATTTTCAAAGAATACCCGCAGGCCATACCCAACAAATTCGCAATGACCAGACTCGGCGTGGCCCCGTGTCACGATAGCTGCCCCGTACATGGCAATCCCTGCGGATATATAGCCCTGACCGCTGCCGGCAAGTATCAGGAAGCTTATGAGTCGGCGACGCAAACGAATCCATTCCCTGCGATATGCGGAAGGATATGTGAGCATCCCTGCGAACAAAGTTGCAACAGGAATAATCTCGATAGTCCGGTTTCGATCGCCTATGTAAAGAGGTTCCTGGCAGACTGGTACCACGAGCACGGAGAAAAGTTGACTCCTGAAGAGAAAAAGGCGTCGATTGAAGAAAACGGCAAAAAGGTTGCAATAGTCGGCTCCGGGCCGGCAGGATTGTCAGCGGCGCTGGACCTTAGGAAGATGGGCTATTCAGTTACCATTTTTGAAAAACACGGGGTGCTCGGCGGAATGATGAGGATAGGCATCCCCGAATACAGGCTGCCTACAGAAATTATAGATAGAGACATTCAGAATATTCTCGATTACGGCATCGAGGTTAAATTGCACAGTCATATTCAGGACCGAAGTGACATCGAAGAGATGTTCGATAAAGATATTAAGGCTGTTTTCCTGTCTGTCGGCTCGCACAAAAGCATGAGAATGGGTATGGACGGAGAAGATTCCGAGAACGTCGCAAGCGGTATTGATTTTCTCCGTAACGTCAGGCTCGGCAAAAAGACCTCCGTTGAGGAAAATGTCATAGTAATAGGCGGCGGCAACGTTGCAATGGACTGTGCCCGAACGGCGCTGCGGCTTGGCGGCAAAAACGTCTCCCTCGTATGTCTCGAAAGCCGGGATAAAATGCCGGCCTACCCCTGGGAAGTCGAATGGGCCGAAGAGGAAGGTGTTGCTGTCAGAGCTGCCAAGGCGACAAAGAAAATTATCGTTGAAGACGGCAAATTCACCGCCCTGGAATTACTGGATGTAAAAAGGATGGCTTTCGTCGAGGGTAAGCTGGAACTTGAAACAATCCCCAGCACTGAAGAGGTCCTCACTTCAGATGAGCTAATAGTGGCTATCGGCCAGAAACCCGAACTCGGTCTGTTAGGCGAATGCGGAAAGATAAAGCTCACGAAACGCGGCACAGTAGAAGTTGACGAAAAAACAGGTATGACTTCATGGGAAGGTGTCTTTGTCGGTGGTGATGTAATTCGCGGAGCCGCCAGCGTAGTCCAGGCCACAGCAGACGGCCAGTTCGCTGCTAAGGCTATAGATGCATACATAAAAGGTGAAAAGTTCGAGCCGGAAGAATACGACCAGCCGGTCGTGGAGATTACCGCCGAGGAGCTGAAAGAGCGAAAAGAAAAACTTGCCCAAAGGCAGGAGATGCCCGCCATCGGACTTGATAGGCGGGGCTCATTTGAAGAGGTAGATTTGGGATTCACCGAAGAGATGGCTCGGGCTGAAGCCGACAGGTGTTTATTCTGTTCTGTTTGTTCCTGGTGTGGATTATGCGAAAAGGTATGCGAAGCGGATGCTATACTTTATAACGACATTCCTAAGGAAAGGTCGCTCGGTGTCGGCGCAATAATCCTGGCGCCCGGCTTCGACCTGTACGACGCAGAGAAAAAAGGCGAGTACGGATACAGGCGTTTCCCCAACGTAGTCAGCGGAATGGATTACGAAAGAATATTGAGCGCATCAGGACCTTACAGCGGGCACATACAGAGACCTTCCGATGGCGTTGAACCCCAAAAAATCGCCTTTATTCAATGTGTTGGCTCGCGAGACCAGGACAATCCCTACTGCTCTACGGTTTGCTGTATGTATGCGACCAAGCAGGCGATTGTAACTAAAGAGCACATACCCGATGTCGATTGCAAGGTATTTGTTATGGACGTCAGGGCTTTTGGTAAAGGATTCGATGAATACTACGAAAGGGCTAAGGATAAATACGGCGTTGAGTATATCTACACCAGACCCTCAGCCGTCAGACAGAATTTCAAAACAAATAACCTTTCACTCGAGTTCACCGAGGACGGCAAAAAATGGGTCGAAGAGGAATTCGACATGGTCATATTGTCCAGCGGTCTCTGCGCAAAGGCCGAAGTGACAAAACTGGCCGAAGTCTGCCAAATAGAGCTGAATCAATATAACTTTGCTCAATCGGCTATGTTCACCCCGACCGCCTCATCGAGGGAAGGTATTTATCTTGCCGGCTCTTTTGAAAGCCCCAAAGACATCCCCGAGAGCGTAACGCAAGCCAGCGGTGCTGCCGCTCTGGCTATGGAACTTCTGGCGGATGTCAGGGGAACGCAAATCAAACAGGAAGAATATCCACCCGAAAAAGACATCTCAAAAGCAGAAGCGAGAGTAGGCGTTTTTGTTTGTCACTGCGGCTCGAATATAGGTGGCGTTATCAACTGTGAAGAAGTCGCAAACTACGCCAAAAACCTCAAGGACGTCAAATTCTCAACCGATTTAATGTACAGCTGCTCTCCGGATGGACTTAAAACAATAAAAGAACAGATTGAAGAGCATGATTTGAACAGAATAGTTGTTGCCTCCTGCACGCCGAGGACTCACGAACCCCTTTTCCAGAAAACAATCAGAGAAGGAGGGCTGAATCCCTATCTGTTTGAGATGGCAAATATCCGTGACCAGTGCACCTGGGTCCACACACGCCTCGGCGAAGTCACCGAAAAAAAAGCGATTGACCTTGTAAGGATGGCAGTTGGAAGAGCAAGAACTATCGAGCCGCTTGCCACCTCGACCTATGTTCCGAAAAGAAGCGCGCTTGTCGTCGGCGGCGGTGTTGCCGGTATGACAACAGCGCTTTCAATAGCGAATCAGGGTTTTTGTGTGCATCTGGTTGAAAAGTCCGACAAGCTCGGCGGTAATTTATCCAAAATCAAAACAACAGTAGAGGGGTTCAGGCCCCCGGAACTTTTGAAGCAATTGGAATCGCAGATTATAAGCAACGATAAAATAACCGTTTACAAAAATTCCACGGTTAAGCATTGCAAAGGTTTCGCTGGCAATTTCAAAAGCCTGATAAACAACAACGGCACCGACGTGGAAATAGAGCACGGAGCGGCCATAATAGCTATCGGCGCCCATGAATCAAAACAGGATGAATACCTCTATGGTAAAAATAAAAAAGTCCACACTCAAATAGAGCTCGAGGAGCTGATTGAAAAAGATCCGGACTTTGCCAAATCTCTAAATGAGGTCGTCATGATTCAGTGCGTTGGCTCCAGAGAGCCCGGAAATATAATGTGCAGCAGGGTTTGCTGTACCGAAGCGATTAAAAACTCAATAGCCATAAAAAAAGCAAATCCGAAAGCCAACGTTGCCATTCTCTACAGGGACGTTCGGACCTACGGCTTCAAGGAACAATACTATAATAAAGCTCGAGAACTCGGCGTGTTATTCTTTAGATATGACCTGGACGGTAAAGCCGTTGTCTCTCAGAATAGCTCAGGTGGCCTTGATGTTCGTATTCAGGACCTAAATTCCGGACTGAACTTGAATTTCAATCCCGATGCTCTTGTCCTGACTACAGCAATAGTGCCTTCCGAAGAGAATGATAAGGTCGGGACGGCTTTCAAAGTTCCTTTGACCCTCGAATGTTTCTTCCTCGAGGCGCACATGAAGCTCAAACCTGTTGACTTTGCTTCTGACGGTATTTTCTTATGTGGCGCCTGTCACACTCCCAAGTTCATTGATGAAAGTGTAGCCCAGGCCCAGGCCACCGCGGCAAGGGCTGTTAGAATCCTATCGGCGGATGTTATGGAAATAAGCGGTGTTGTCTCGGTTGTGGACCCGGACAAATGTGCTGCTTGTCTTACCTGTGTCAGGACCTGCCCATACGATGTGCCTGTAATAAACGATGACGGCGTTGCCGAGATTGAAACCGCTATGTGTCACGGCTGCGGCATTTGCACTTCCGAGTGCCCGGCAAAGGCGATCCAATTAATGCATTACAAAGATGCTCAGGTTATTGCTAAAACCAGAGCTCTTCTTAATGAAGCAAATGAATTGGTAGCTAATGAGTGAGTTCGAACCTAAAATAGTTGCGTACTGCTGTAACTTCTGTGCCTTCGCGGCTGCGGACCTGGCGGGCGCGATGCGCGTGCAGTACCCCCCGAACGTGAGAATTATCCGGCTGCCCTGTACCGGCAAAGTTGATGCGATACACCTTATGAAATCTTTCGAAGACGGCGCCGACGGTGTTTTCGTTGCCGGCTGTCTCGAAGGCGAATGTCACTATCTCGAGGGTAATCTCCGGGCGAGAAAGAGAGTTGCCTACGTAAAGAAGCTTCTCACCGAGGTCGGAACGGACCCGCAAAGAATCGAAATGTTTAATCTTTCCTCTGCGATGGGCGGCAAGTTCGCCGAATACGTAGAAGAAATGACAAAGAGAATCAAAGAGTTAGGCCCTGCCAGTACAAATGGGCAGAAGGAGCCGCAGAAGCAATGAAAGTTGTTAAACAGGAAAACATAAAACTCGACGGTAGTTTTGCTGAGGAAATCGCAAAGCTCAGCGGCGAGAACGTTTTTCTCTGCTATCAGTGCAAAAAGTGCGCTTCCGGATGCCCGTCTCGAATGTTTATGGACAGCACGCCGACTGAGCTGATGCGGTATGCCCAGCTTGGAATGGTCGATGAGGCAATGAAGCAAAACACTATCTGGTACTGCGTGTCCTGCCAGACCTGCTCGACAAGATGTCCGCAGGATATAGATATCGCTCATGTTATCGATACGATGAGAATCATAGGCCAACAAAAGAAGATAAAGGCCGAAAATAATAAACTGCCCTTGTTCAACCGGCTCTGGATGACAATGATAAAGTATATGGGAAGGGCCTACGAAGCCGGTCTTGTCGCCTCGCTGAATTTGTTCTCCGGCAGACCTACCAAAGATATGGTCTTAGGTATGAAAATGATAAAAAAGGGCAAACTCAAGCTGTGGCCCTCTTTCAGGAAGCCGTTCGCTACGATGAAAATGTTTTCAAGGGCAAAGAAATTAAAGAAATGAAGCTCGCATATTATCCAGGTTGTTCGCTGCATTCGAGCAGTGTCGAATATGATATTTCGACGAGGAAAGTCTGCGCGGCTCTGGGAATTGAACTTTTGGAGGTAAAAGACTGGATTTGCTGCGGCTCATCCCCCGCGCATCAGTACGATGACTTGATGTCCGTAGCTTTGCCGGCCAAGAACCTCGCGCTGGTCCGCCAGACAGATGATTTGAAACAGCTATGTGCACCCTGCGCCTCGTGCTATTCGAGATTGAAGGTTGCACAGCAGCGGCTCAAGGACGATAACCTTAAAAAAGACGTCGAGACGGTTATTGATTTGGAATATCCCGACGATATCGAAGTTTTGCATATGCTCGATGTAGTTACCGAAAAGGCGGGTATTGAGATTATCAAAGAAAAGGTCGTGAAAAACCTTGCAGGTATGAAAGTGGCTTGTTACTACGGCTGCCTTATGACAAGGCCCCCGAAAGTAACCGGCAAAAAGCAATTTGAGAATCCGACCCAGATGGAGTCTCTCGTCGAAGCTCTCGGCGCCGAGGCCGTTGACTGGAATATGAAGACCTTCTGCTGCGGTGCCGCGTTTGCATTAACAAAAACGGATGTTGTCCTTGAGCTGACAAAGAAAATCCTGACCGATGCCGAATCGTCAGGAGCCGATGCTATCTCGGTTGGCTGTCCGCTCTGCCATGCCAATCTCGACGGCAGACAGACACAGATTAACAGCAAATTCAAAACGAATTTCCACACACCCATATTTTATTTCACCGAGCTTATGGGTCTGGCTCTGGGAATCGAAGCCAAAGAACTCGGCATATTAAAGCATCTTACGGATGCCAAAAAGTTTCTCGATGAAAGGGCGCTGGTATGATTGTAGCTGACAGAAAACCCCTGGATGAAATACTCAATTCAATAAAGGATTACAAAAAGATCATATTGATGGGCTGCGGCGGATGTGTCACTATATGCTTTTCCGGCGGCGCAAAAGCCGTCGAGCTTCTGGCGTCCCAGATAAAAATGGCACGAAAGAAACAGGGCAAAGAGATAGAGATAATCGAATGCACGCCTGAAAGACAGTGTGAATATGAATTTATTGACGAACTAAAAAAGGAGCTTGAAACGGTTGAGGCGGTTCTCTCTATAGCCTGCGGCGTAGGAGTCCAGGCTATGACTGAGAGGCACCCGGAATCTATAACAATCCCGGGCCTGAATACGAAATTTATGGGTTATCCTGTGGAACACGCGCTCTGGGATGAAAGATGTGCCGGCTGCGGAGATTGTGTCCTAGAGTGGACCGGCGGTGTATGCCCTATCGCCCGTTGCGCCAAGAAACTGCTGAACGGGCCTTGCGGCGGTTCCGCTGACGGAAAGTGCGAAGTGGATAAGGATACCGAATGTGCCTGGCAGTTGATTTATGAACGGCTCAAAAAACTGGGCAAACTCGATAATCTTACCGTTGTTAGAGAGCCCAAAGACTGGCGCACGAGCACTAACGCAGGACAACGAAAAACAAAGTTCGAAGAGGCCATGCTATGAAATCAGACAGCAGACTCGAAAAAGTTCTAACAGCAGGGAAATTCGCAGTTACCGCCGAGCTCGGCCCGCCCCAGAATGCCAACCCCGAAGCTGTAAAAAAGAAAGCTCAGCATTGCCTTGGAAACGTCGAAGGTGCCAATATAACGGACAACCAGACGGCGATTGTGAGAATGTCAAGTATAGCCGCCGCCGCTATCGCGATATCCTGCGGCGTCGAGCCAGTTGTGCAAATGGTCTGCAGAGACAGGAACAGAATTGCAATGCAAAGTGACATCCTCGGAGCAGCCGCCCTTGGAGTTAAGAACCTTCTTTGTCTTTCGGGCGACCACCAGAAATTCGGAAATCACCCACAGGCGGCAAACGTCTTTGATATCGATTCGGTGCAGTTGATTGCGATGGTAAAGAGGATGAGAGACGACAAGCAATTTATTTCAGGTGATCCGATAAAGGAGCACGAGCCGAGATTATTCATCGGTGCCGTCGAGAATCCTTTTGCCGACCCGTTTGAATTCAGGGTGGCGCGCCTGGCCAAAAAAATCAATGCCGGTGCCGATTTCATCCAGACCCAGTGTGTCTTTGACCTTGATAAATTCAGCCGCTGGATGGAGCTTGTTGTCAAAGAAGGTCTGCACAAGAAGGTATATATCCTTGCGGGACTGACACCCGTCCGTTCTCACAGGGCACTTAAATATATGAAGAGTGAAGTTGCGGGAATGAGCATACCAGATGGGCTTATCACGAGAATGGAGTCCGCAGAAGACGCTAAAGAAGAAGGAATCAAAATTTGCCTTGAGATGATAGAAAAGATAAAGAATATCGAGGGAGTTTCCGGTATTCATCTTATGCCTATTGGCTGGGAGAGTATTACGCCTGTCATCCTGGAGCGTGCCGGTTTGCTGCCGCGTCCACAGGTTTAGTTGCCCGACGGCTAACACAATCATTTGTGAGCTGCCAGCTGCTAAAGTGATTCTTTTTTGTTGCAATCATCAGGATGGGTCTATACAATTCTCGCACTTTAAGTTGGCAATTATTTTTAGGCAGTTCAATGAGCGCAAACGTCAGTAATACAGCTTGTTTAGACACCGAACCACTGGAAAGGATTCTCGCTTCAATGCCCAACGCCGGTCCAAACGACCTCGTACCGATTTTGCAGCAGGTGCAAAAGGCCTATGGTTACCTGCCGAAACCCATTCTGATGGCTGTAAGCGACCGAACGGGTATTTCAGCCAGCCAAATCTACGGTGTTGCAACATTCTATGAGCAGTTCTATCTGGAACCGCACGGCCGCCATACCGTACGATGCTGCCGGGGCACCGCCTGTCACGTCAAGGGAGGCCCCAATATCATCAAAACGCTCAAGCGAAAACTTGGCATCGAGCCGGGTGAAACGACGGAAGATATGCGTTACACCTTTGAAACAGTTGCCTGCCTTGGAACATGTTTTCTTGCGCCCGCTATGATGGTCAACAACGATTATTACGGCCACCTTAATGCCGGAAAAATTAAAGGCATTCTCGAAAGGTACACTTAGAAGCAATGGCCAAAAAAAAAGTAAAATCACTGCATGACATTGAGAAACTCCACCAGAAGCTTTTAAGCAGCCGACAGAACCTTAAAGCCAGGGTACTTATCTGTATGACCGGCTGTCGGGCCCTCGGTGCCCAGGATGTCTGCACAGAATTCCGTAAGCAGTTGAAACGGCTTTCCCTTGATAAGCGGGTTGCAGTCGTCGAGACCGGTTGTATTGGTATGTGTGCACGCGCTCCTGTATTGCTCATCGAACCACATGAATACCTCTATGGCGGCGTTACACCGGAGGATGTCGAAGAAATAATCTCAACTACAATTCAGGATGCAAAACCCCTCAACCGTCTTGCCGTGAAACAGGACGGAAAACCCGTAGTTAAGATCGGCGATATTGACTTCTACAAAAGACAGGACAGAAAAGTACTTGAAAACTGCGGTCGAATCGATCCAGGGAGCATCGAGAACGCCATAGAATGCGGCGGCTACGTCAACGTCATTCGGGCTCTGACTGAAAAACAGCCTCAGCAGATTATCGATGAGGTAACCTCTTCAGGCCTTAGAGGTCGGGGTGGTGCCGGTTTTCCGACAGGTGTCAAATGGAGCTTCGCTCGAAAATCACCGGGCGATGAAAAATATCTTATATGCAACGCCGACGAAGGTGACCCCGGCGCCTTTATGGACAGGGCCTTGCTCGAAGGAGACCCACACCGTGTCATTGAGGGTATGATTATCGCCGCTTATGCTATCGGTGCGGGCAGCGGCTTTATTTATGTTCGTGCCGAATACCCCATTGCAGTCGAGCACATTAATATCGCGCTCGAACAGGCAAGAACATTTGGCCTGCTCGGTGAAAATATTGCAGGAACCGGTTTTAACTTCGACATAGAGATTCGAATGGGTGCCGGAGCGTTTGTTTGCGGTGAGGAAACCGCTCTGATTGCATCGCTCGAAGGCAAACGCGGCATGCCCATCACGCGTCCACCCTTTCCTGCCGAAAGCGGCTATAAGGGAAAACCTACAAACATAAATAACGTCGAAACTTTCGCCAACGTGTCTGTTATTTTAAAGGACGGAGCGAAAAACTATAGCAAGGTCGGCACCGAAAAGAGTAAAGGTACCAAGATTTTTGCCCTCGCCGGTAAGGTCAACAATACGGGTCTTGTGGAGGTGCCAATGGGTACAACACTTCGCGAGATTATCTTTGATATCGGCGGGGGCATCCCAGGGGGACGCAAATTCAAGGCTGCCCAGATGGGTGGGCCTTCAGGCGGGTGTATCCCGGCGGCGTATCTTGACACCGAGATAGACTACGACAGCGTCCAGCAAATCGGGGCGATAATGGGCTCAGGCGGGCTGATTGTGATGGATGAGAATACGTGTATGGTGGACGTGGCAAAATACTTCCTCGAATTCGTCCAGTCCGAGTCGTGCGGAAAGTGTACGCCCTGCAGGGTCGGCACCAAAAAGATGCTGGCGATTCTTGAGAAAATCTCTCGCGGCGATGCCAAAATCGAGGACCTCGATTTGCTCGAGCGCCTGGGCCGGGACATCAAAAAGGCCTCGCTTTGCGGGCTGGGGCAGACCGCTCCGAATCCCGTGCTCTCGACACTCAGGCATTTCCGTGAGGAGTACGAAGAGCATATTGTGCTTAAAACCTGCCGGGCAGCTGTATGTGATGGTCTTGTCCGTGCACCCTGTCAACATGCCTGCCCCGCAGGTGTGAATGTACCTGAGTATTTGGCTCTCGCCGCTGAGGGCAGTCTGACTGAAGCTGCCAATATCATTCGCCGCCGCAATCCCTTTGTCTCGGTTTGCGGTCGTGTTTGTGACCATCCCTGCGAGCATAGATGTCGCCGAAGCGAAATTGACCAGCCTCTGGCGATAAGGGCCTTGAAACGCTATATCGCTGATTACATGGACGACTTCGATACTCCTATAGCCAGACCCACTCGGGGACAGGCCGAAGTTGCAATAGTCGGCAGTGGTCCTGCGGGACTGAGCTGCGCATACTTTCTGGCCCTTATGCAGAGACCTTCGGTTATTTTCGAGGCCCAGCCGATACCCGGTGGAATGCTCAGTCTTGGGATTCCGGAGTTCCGACTACCGAAAGATGTCCTGAACAAGGAAATCGGCTTCATTCTTTCGCACGGAGTACAGTTGAAAACCGAAGAAAGGATCGACAATGCAATAGACCTTCTTAAAGATGGTTTCAAGGCGGTGTTTGTTGCAACCGGCGGCCAGCGGGGAAAATCCATCGACATCGAAGGTATCAACCTCAATGGTGTTATCGATGCCCTTGAATTCCTGCGCGACCGGGCTCTTGGTAAAGGAATGGATTGTTCCGGCAAGCGAATCGTCGTTCTCGGTGGTGGCAATGCCGCTGTAGATGTTGCCCGCTCTGCCGTCCGACTCGGTGCTAAAGAGGTTACAATTCTCTACAGAAGGACCCGGAACGAAATGCCCGCCTATGAAGAGGAAATTGACGGCGCCCTCGAAGAAGATGTTAAGCTTGTTACCCTCGGAATTCCAAAGCGTATTATCGGCAGGGGACAGACTGTCTGTGCTGTCGAATTTCTAAAAGCCGAGCTTGGCGAGGCTGATATTGACGGCAGAAGGCGTCCTGTCCCGATTGAAGGCAGCGAAACCAAAATACAATGTGATATCGTGATACCGGCTATCGGACAAATTGCCTCCACCGAATCCTTAAACGTATCTGGCGGTCCTGAGCTTACCAAATGGGGCACGGTTAAGGTTGATCCGGTTGAGCTCAAAACAACTGTTGACTCAATCTTCTCCGGCGGAGACTGTGTAACAGGACCTGCAAGTGTCATTGGCGCAATTGCGGCCGGTCAGAAGGCCGCGGTGAGTATCGATAAGATGCTCGGTGGAAACGGAAATCTCCCTCAAGACGTCGGATTCTCATTCACGAAACCCGACGAAGAGACTCTTGCACAGTCACCTCTAAGACCGGAGGAAAGAAACATCCCGCTTGAGGAGCGAAAGCGGGGCTTTGCCGAAGTGGTGCTCGGTCTCGACCGGCCCCTGGCCCTTGCAGAAGCGGGAAGATGCTTAAGGTGCGATCTTGAGAAATAATGTTGGATAAGAATATGCCCGAAGTAGCAATAACGATAAATGGTAAAGAGTTAATAGGCCGAACAGGCCAGACAATCCTTGAACTGGCGGCTGAAAACGGCATTGATATTCCGAATCTGTGTCACGACCCGCGTCTGGTTCCCACCGGCTCCTGCCGGCTTTGCCTTGTCGATGTTGCCGGTCGTAAAGGCCCGGTTACTGCATGCACGTCCAAAATTGAGCCCGGGATGGTGGTACAAACAGAAACAGATGAGATTCGCGCCATAAGAAAAACGATTCTTGAGCTGCTGTTCTATGAGCACCGTGGTGTTTGCACAACCTGCAACGAAAACGGTGATTGCACCTTCCAGCAGTACGCCTACGAATACCAGATTTCCGATGAAGTATTTACAAAGGCGGAAACATCCGAACCGAAGCCAAACTACACCACTGGCAACGAGGCGATAGAATACGACCTTGATAAATGCATTCGTTGTGGCAGGTGTATAAGGATATGCGAAGAAGTGCAGATGGACAGCGCACTGACCTTCAAAGAACGGGCCGCAGGTGTCGAAGTGACAACCGCCTTTGATATTCCATTGAACGAATCTACCTGCGAGCTCTGTGGCCAGTGCATCTCCACCTGCCCTACCGGTGCCCTGTATGAGCGCTATGCCAAAGGCAAAGGCCAGTGCAAAGACCTTCGCCGTACAAGAACAACTTGTCCGTACTGTGGTGTCGGCTGCCAGATCGACCTCAATGTCAACCCGAAGACAAATGATATCATCCGCGTAACCAGTTCTGTCGGCTGCATTCCAAATGACGGTAATCTCTGCGTTAAGGGCAGATTCGGCATAGAGTTTGTCGGCCATGAAAAACGTCTCACTACACCACTCATCAAGCGAAACGGAACATTTGAAACGGCAACATGGGACCAGGCAACGAATTTTATCGCAGAACGTCTGGCCAAAATAAAAGAGCAGAACGGCCCGAATAGTATCGCGGGCCTTTCATCCGCCAAATGCACCAATGAAGAGAACTATATCTTCCAGAAGTTCTTCCGCGCCGTCATCGGCACAAACAACGTTGATCACTGTGCCCGGCTGTGTCATGCTTCTACCGTCGCCGGTCTTGCAAGGGCCTTCGGCAGCGGTGCTATGACCAACTCAATAGATGAACTGAAGAACGCCGCCTGCATATTTATCATTGGCTCGAATACCTCTGAGGCCCATCCCGTCATCGCTCTCAATATAAAAGAGGCGATCGTCAAAAACGGTACCAGGCTTATTGTGGCCGACCCACGCCGGATCGACCTCGTAAGATTTGCCGAATTGCACCTTGCTCAAAAACCCGGCACGGATGTCGCCCTGATAAACGCAATGATGAACGTTATCATAAATGAAAACATCCTCGATACCGACTTCGTAAAGGAACGCACTGATTGCTTTGAAGAGTTGGCGGAGGCCTTAAAGGATTTCACCCCGGAAAAGGCTGAGCAAATCACGACTGTCCCCGCCGAAAAAATTCGTCAGGCCGCGAGGATTTATGCCAGCGCCTCAACATCCAGTATAGTTTACAGCATGGGAATAACACAGCACACCACCGGCACCGACAACGTCCTGTCACTTGCCAATCTCTCAATGCTTACAGGCAACGTCGGCAAAGAATCAACCGGCGTAAATCCCCTCAGAGGCCAGAACAATGTCCAGGGTGCCTGCGACCTTGGAGCTTTACCAAACGTCTATCCCGGCTATCAATCGGTCGAGGATTCCAAAATCCGGGCCAAATTTGAAAAAGCCTGGTCAAAAAAGCTTTCTCCGAACAAAGGGCTTACTGTTGTCGAGATATTCCACGCGGTCGAGACAGGTGACATAAAAGCGATTTACATAATGGGAGAAAATCCAGCACTTTCCGACCCGAATCTCAACCGAACACGTAAGGCTCTGGAGATGGTCGATTTTCTTGTCGTGCAGGATATCTTCCTCTCCGAGACCGCCGAATACGCCGATGTGGTCCTGCCCTCGGCCTGCTTCGCCGAAAAGAACGGCACATTCACAAACACCGAACGCCGTGTCCAGCGCATCCGCACCGCCGTCCCCCCGCCGGGCGAGGCTCGAAATGACTGGGAAACAATCTGCGACCTTTCGACCAAACTCGGTTATAAAATGAGTTATGATTCCACCGGACAGATCATGGACGAAATAGCCTCACTAACACCCATCTATGGCGGCATCTCTTTTGAACGGATTGATTCGGTCGGCCTGCAATGGCCCTGCCCTGATAAGGACCACCCCGGCACAAAGTATCTGCACAAGGGACGATTTACAAGAGGAAAGGGGAAATTCCACGCAGTTTCTTTCAAGCCCCCTGCCGAGTCCCCTGGTAAAAAATTCCCCTTTGTGCTCACTACCGGCAGGCAGTTATATCAATTTCATACCGGAACAATGACCAGAAAATCAGCCGCCATCAACCAGATATCACCGACCGGCTATGTCGAAATTCACCTTGAAGATGCCGGCAAACTCGGCATTGCAGACGGTGACAATGTCGAAGTGTCAACCATTCGGGGTAAGGTCTCCACACTGGCAAAGGTTACAAAAAATATTGAAAAAGGCTGGCTGTTCATGCCCTTCCATTTCCACGAAGGTCCCGCCAATATGCTTACAATAGACGCCCTGGACCCTTTGGCCAAGATACCGGAATACAAAGCCTGCGCTGCGACGATTAAAAAATCATAGCTCAATACTCCGCCTGTGGTTTCATCAAGGCTCGCTGTCCTTTTAATTTTATCAGTGAAGCTCGGCACTACTACCGTCTTCAGGCAGATATTGATACCATGTGTATTTAAGGGCTGCTATTGCTGCAACTGCCAATAAAAGGCATATTACCGAATAAAAATACCAGTGGCCCACAAGATACATTGGGAATAAATACATACCCGTAATTGCAAACATGGCGAGCACAACGTTCAGAATTGTCCGCGGCAGGTTTTCAGATTTCGATGACAAATCTTCTGCTGACAACTCAGCCTTTTCCGCAATCGGCTTCCACAGCCCGAAGGGCCGAACTGATTTATAAAAGCTCAAGAGGATGTCCGGGTCAGTGGGTTGGGTTGCTAAAGAGACCACAATACTTGCGAGCAGCGATACTGCACATATCAAAGGAAATACATAATATACAGGCGACTCGGGCAGCAATAAGATTATTAAAGACAAAATAATTCCTGTAAAGGTTCCCACGGAATAGCCCCAGCCGTTCATCCGCCACCAGTACCATCTCAAAACATTCGGTATGGCCATGCCCGCCCCAAGCACCATCATCATCCAGTTCCATATTTGAGCAATCGAATCGACCTGTGAACCAATGATAACTCCGACCACAACCAGCGCAAGCGTGGCCCAATAACTGAATCGCACCGATTCCTTCTCGCTGGCATGTGGATTAAAGTAAGGCTGCCATATGTCGCGGACGATAAAGGAAGCACCGCTGTTGACCGTCGAGCTGAACGTTGACATAAATGCTGCAAGCAGGCCGGCAATCACAATTCCCCTTATCCCGATTGGCAACAGTTCCTGCAGTACTACGGGCATTACTTTCTCTGAATCTGTGATTCCGGTAACTCCCGTTAGAGCCAGCAATGCAATCCCTGTTGCCATTGCCCAGCGAACAATCAGAAAGACACTCCAGGCCGCACCAACCTTGGCGGCATCACGGGCATCCCTCGCCGCTAAAAATCGCTGGAAATCATACATCTGAGCCGGCCCGCCGGCATTGAGTAAGAAGCCCTTTAATACCCATACAATAACAAGAGCGCCAAAAAACTCAAAACCGGCGTTGCCTGTCCCCGCAAATTCCTCTATCCTCCATGGCACACGTAGCGAGGTCCAGCTTTCCGGCAACTTGGACAATAGCTCCGGTGTCAGGTTGGACCACGCGATATAGGCGATGAATATACTACCTAATGTCAGAACGATGGTCTGGATAACATCTGTCACAACCACACCGTAAAGACCGCCAAGTACAACGTATAGGGTCGTTATGCCGATAATCATCACTGCCAGAACATCGGGCTCATATTCTGTCAAGATGTTCTCAAGGTAGGGAGTTGGCATATACTTCCCAAGAGATTCAAGTGGAATATAGACTGAAGCAAACTTGCCAATTCCCTGATAGGCATAAGCTACGAAACAGGCTAAAGTGAGCACCGCCATAAGGGCGTAAGCGGTTCGAGCCAGCTTGCCCCCTGAGTCGCTGCCAAAACGGGTTTTCATCCACTCTGCCGCCGTCATAACGTTTGAACGTCGAACCCATTTACCCATATAACTCAGGAAAAAAGCCCCCATCAAAAAGCCCCACATCCAATGATGCCACATGGACTTCATTCCCAGAACATAAAGGATAGAAATAATCCACATAGTCCCGGTAATATCGAAGTTAGATACCGAGCCGGACATTGCCAGGGCCAGCCAGTGGATTTTCTTGCCCCCAAGAAAGTAGGCACCTAAGCTTTTTGATGCCCTTTTCTGATACCAGAAGCCCAGCCCTATCACAACAGCGAAGTAAAAGAGAATTATCCCATAATCAACTGGGCTCATATATTGTTTCTCCCCGGTCTAATCTGTAGTATTTACGGCATCAAACATCGCGGCAATATTTTCCGCAGTCACATTTGCCAGAATGTTATGCACTTGTTGAAAGACAAAACCCCCGTCCGTCTTAAGTATCTCAACCTGCTCTTTGACATGTTCAGCGACCTGCTCAGGTGTACCGTTAGGCAGAATATCCCTGGTGTCGCAGCCGCCGCCCCAGAACGTAAGCTCCCTGCCAAACTCTGCCTTTAGCTCTGATGCATTCATTCCTGAGCAGCTAATCTGGACCGGATTAATGGCATCAAGACCGGCCTCGATTAAGTCCCGAAGCAATTCACGGACTCCACCGCAGCAGTGAAGCATGACTTTCACGTCGGCTAATTCTTTTGCCCTGTTCCACAGCAGCTTGTGACGCGGTTTGAAGAACTCGCGATACATCGCTGGTGAAATCATTGCCCCTGTCTGCATCCCGAGATCGTCTCCGAAAAGGATAATATCGATATGTTCACCTACGGCCCCTAAGAATCGTTCGAGGTTGGCTAAATGAATTTCAACTAATTTATCGAGGAACCGGTGAGCACGCTGCGGCTCACCGGCCAGCATCATCATAAACTGGTCATTTCGATAAAGAAACTGGCCGATTTCAAAAAGATTCCCCCCAAACAAACCTATAATAGCTCGGTCTGTATTATTTCTCAATTGCATGGCACCTTCGGAAAGTACCTTGTTATCAACCGGACCGGGCGGACTCGCAACTGCCGTCCACATACATTCATCAAGGGTATCGCCGATAGCGTTAAGATCATCTTTGTTAAGAAAGGGAAAATAGGTTTGCTCGAAATACAGTGCCCCGTCCGGCATGTGGGCCAGCACCCTGCCGCTTTGCGAACGAATCACCCATCTGCCTTCTTCTCGTTCGTGTCGTGTCCATGCGGGAACAAAACATTCTGTGCCGTCCGGCAGCGTCCAGGGCGACCAGGATTTCTCGTCTAATGCAAACCCCCTGCCCAACTCGATGGTGTCAACCCCGAATCTGTCTAATACATCCTCATCGACAATGGCCAGTTGCTGGATAACGTCATAAACGCGAATCGGTTTGGGCGGCAGACCCAGATACTTTCGTAGTTTGGGATACGCAATTGCCGCAATGCCCGAAGACCGGTGCCCGGAAAAATCAACGGCAGCACGGTCGGTTTCTCGATGCTCCAGCGCCGCTAAAACCCGCTCTCGTGAGTTCATAATTGATTCCTTACTTGCCGGATGGTATTCGCAAAGTTACAATTTCAAATGCTGCCATCTCAATAGGTCCGGTTATTTTGGAAATCTTTTCTTCTGCAAGGTTGCTCCGCCATACTGTTTTAGGTGCCGGTTTCGCCCATGTGAGCATGGCTTTTTCAGGTTTTCCATTTGCATTGAATAAACGCACAATCCTGCCTTTGCCGTCCTCACTGGGCTTAAAAGCGGTTACGATTGCACCTGCGGATTTAACGCTCAGAATAGTTTTTTGAACAGGAGACCTGCTATCAACCGGCACAACTATAAGCGGCTGGCTGCATTCAATGCCAAACTTTGCCGCCCTTCCGGAATCGAACCGTCGGTGGGGCTTGATTGAATAACGAAACGTCGTCGGGCCTTCCTGACCTGCTTTGTAGTTGGTTTCCCAGTAGTTGTTCATCACATACGAGTAAAGTGTCGTTGATGGTTCGATGTTTTTAAGCCATCCTACAGTCTTACCCCTCGGATCAGATGTAATGTCACCAACTTCAATCAGCGGTGCGTCAACCGTCGCCCAGGTAACGCCGTAATCCTCATTGGATACATCGACCCATCGTTGAACGGTGAAATAATTCTTACAGGCGCCGGGCAGTTGATCCACCTCTGGCTGAACTACTGCCCACGGCGTGTCCATTCGCATCACGCCGTTTGGCACGTTAAAAGCAAAAGCCAGATGCACCCCCTCCTGCTTGTAGATTTTCTCTTTATCTATAATGTTGATGATGTCCACACGGTTGATGCCGTCGATGATACGCAGCTCTCGAGAGAGCTTATTGCAGCCCGGAGCATCGGATTCAATCAGCAGCGAGGCAACCAAGGGGCCCTGCTCCTTGACACGAACTTTAACCTGCTCATTGCGCTTTGGGTCACTCGGCTCTCTTCCGGCCACGTAGAAATAATCGTTAAGCCCCAGCCCGTTCTTGCGGTTCACAAGCTCGATATTATTTCCCTTCAGCTTTAAACTGCCGATGGCACCGTTCTTTTCATCGACTTTCAAAACAATTCTTCTGTTGCTCAGCTCAGTGCCTTGTGCTTTGGCATTGCCTGACCTGCGAATTTGGCCGGCCTGTAAGGTGAATCGTTTGGCGGAAAAAGGCTCTATGCCTTGAGCAAGAAACGCTAATTCTCCTGTTGATAGCCGTTGTGATTTCACGGATTTACCGTCAGAGCCCTTGACAAGATCGCCGGCTGATATCATATCTTTCGGCAGCACAACCAAGTCCGTTCGCTCCCATGAGGAGGTATTGAACACGTCCACTGCCGTAACTGTTGTTGCTTCTTTTCGATGCCCGGCCAATGAATCGTTCAACAGTTTGCGCGACTTGTCCTCGGCATCAAGTGCAAAGGCCTGCTTGATTTTCCATTGGGCCTTTGTGAAATCACTGTCAGGCTGGCTTATACTGCAGTGAGCACCCCATGTGTGCTCGTCGTAGAGTACCACTTCTCGCCATGCATCATAGAACCTATCAGCAGGATAATCCGCCGGATTGAGCATCGCCCATAACGTCTCGGCCTGCACTAATCGCTCGGCGGCATCCCGGTTAATCGAAGTCTCACGTGCCGATGAGCCTGCCCCATCTTCCCAGTATGGCGTGAAATCTCCACGGGCCTTTGGCACCTTCTTACCATAGCGGCGTTCGAACTCATCGAACATCTCACTGGTAGTCGCCACAACTAACTTGGGATACGCATACTTTTCATTCCAGTCTTTAACATATTCGCTTAGCTTCGGATCGGGCGGGCCGTTATCACCGCCGATCGAATAGCGAAGCTGGACCATATCGTAAGGATACTCCGAGTCACCGAGCCGTTTCAGATAGCCGAAAAGCTTGCTGGAATCGAGGCGCCCGCTGTGAAAAAAGGAATATCCCTCACCAGCCACCCAGCAGAGTATATCCCGCTTGCCGGAAGGTGACTCCCAGTAGAAAGGCTTATCGCCCCATGTCGATAACGTATAGCCGATTCTATGCCCGCGGTTGGGCCCTACTGAAAAGTACTTCACCCCGCTCTGGGCAAGCACAGGAACAATACCCCATGTGTAGCCGGGTACGTCCGTAATCATTGCCGAATTAATCTTCAAATCATAGCGCTGCCTTAGCTTCCGGGCGTAATCCACTAACCGAATAAGCTCTTCAGAACGGCACAAAGCAGTTAATTCATTGCCGTACAAAGCATCTAGGCCAATCCAGCCTTTCTTGACCGCATCGATGAAGGCTTCTCGCTCATTCGGTGTGGCCTGTTTCAGATAACTGTCCACCGCCCAAAGCACTTCGACGTTCCATTTGAAACGTGCTCCTTCCGGATAATCTGCCGACTTGCGGGCTAATTCAATGACCTGCTTAAAATATTCCCAGTGCTTGCGTACAACTTCGGTCTGAACGTGCGTGTAACCGATGTCAACATGCGAATGATGCAGCAAATACACCTCCCACTTGCGGACAGGCTTTATGGTTATGTTTTGCTTTCCGATAGATTCACCCGCCACCTTGATATCAACTTCAACTGAAGTCGGCTTGTCCACCGCAGGTGCGAAACCTTCGATGACCTTAAAGCCCGGCTTAAGTGTCTGTTCGGCCGATTCCGAACCCTTGATAGCGACTGTTGCCTCGACGGGCTCGCCAATATGCATAACGGATGCCAGAACAGGCTGATACAGTTTGCCACCTTTCTTCTTGATTAAGAAAGGTTCACTATAGACATCCAGAAGCCTGGTAGAAGGTTTGAGTGACTCTGTTTGGACACCTTTCGGTGTTCTGAGAGTTACATGGTCGTAAAGTACCCAACTGCCCTCTAATGATTTGATACTAATCTCGTTGTTGCCCATCTTAAGTGCACGGACAGGAAAGTCTATGGCCAGTCGATGCTCACGGCCCTTGTCGGGCTGACCATGGGCTGATGCGTCACCGGCACCGCGGGGTACTTCGCGGATAAAGGTCTCATCATTGATTTTTATTTGCAATTTGGGGGGGCTGGCACTGTGTGTATCCACAAAATCCATAAAAAGTTTGCATTCGCCGGTTAAAGGTGTAGTTTTCAGGCCGAATAAAATCGTAAAAGTATGGCTCTTACTGCCTGCCCATGAATCCGCTGGCCCCGGCTGTATGTAAGGCCAGTCCTTCTCTGCATCGGATTGACCGGCCACGAACAGTACATCATGAGGGAACGTACCCGAATACAGATTGCTCCTGTCCGGGCCTAATGCGAACTCGGCGGTGTTATTGTCTTCTTTGCCAATCTGCCAGAGAAATTTACTGTCCTCAGCACCCAGCCCGTTCATACAAGAAGAGAACAAAAGCACCAACGCTGTGATTTTTATTAGTTTAGTAATTTTAATCTTACACACCCCTTTTTACTATCTGTATCTTTACAGGTTAAAAACACGTTTTTTTTGATATCAGAGTATTTCTATCTGCTATCTTGGTTTCGGCTTGCTATTTTATCGAGGTCGCTCATTCTTTTCCAGCATATTATGCGATTGATATTAAACCACCATCAGACCTTGTCGGTAGTAAACACCTCTTTCTATTTTCAATATTATGTCACTATATATTTATAGGAATAATCTTTTAGTCTTTTTACCTCTTTCTACATGAAATTGATTTTATCTCGATAAAGTCGCCATCTTTTCCTGAAGTGACAGGGTCCAGGCGAAGGCCTGTAATAGCTCCCTTATAATGCTGACAAGAGCTTAAGTCGATTTCGTAAATATGATATTGCCCGTCGGGGCGAAGATTAAAAGATACGCTTTTGTTATTTGTAAAACTACTTTCCTCACGTGTTTTCCAGTATATTCTTGCATTGATATCATGTGTGCGGCAGGCGGCGTGGATAAAGATTCTCGGCACATCTCTTGCAAGCCAGAATCCGGCCGGACCAATTAACTGTGGGTCGTTTCTTTCGAGCTTGACATGCATCTTCCCCTCTATCTGCCAGCCTGTATCGACGGCATTGCGATAGACCCAGTGTTGCCGGTCCTTCGCAAAGCGATAATCCGGCAAAGATTTTCCCGCAGAATGTTCATAAGCATACTCTCGAATCTCATCCAGTGTGCCAAGGATAAGTCTGTATTCATATTCGTACTGAATATTATGGTCGAGGATTTCCTCCTGTATAGGCGAAATATAACCCGTCGGTGCATCTTTACTTCCACCTTTACCCGGTACGCCGAAAAAACCTCCTTTGAATGAATACGTGTCCGGCTTAAAGACACCGAGCCCCCAATTATTATCATCGACAAGAGCCGCCCAATTCTCCGTGGCTAACCAATTCTCCCACGGATCGCCGTCAACATCCTCAAAGCTTGTCCATGTTTTTCTAAAGCGGGAGAGTTTATCTCCGGTAAAAGGTTTGTCTCCCGTATAACTCATCAAACGATACCACGGCCCGTTGGTGTAAACTGCGGGAAGTTCCTGACCGCGTCCGGAGTATTGTGTTTTATCTGAGCGTTTGTTGTTAATACGGCTTCGCACCAACGCTATGTTCTTGTCCAACCGAATCCATGTTTCAAAGGTGCATTCACCCGGCTCATTATCTAACGGCCATTGCATGGGAACACATTTGACATAGAGTATTTTGCCGTCGTTATGGTGCTCAACTACACCGGATCGATTCCCTGCACAATCACCTGACTGAATAGGATTCCAGCCAAGACCGGCCCACGTTTTTGAAGGCTGTTTGCCGTTAGGGGCAAAAGGATTGGGACCGGAGTAAAAAGACATTTGAACCTGTCGTCCCCAGTCATAGTTATTGATAATATTAATCTTTTCTTTTGCATCGGCCAGATACGTAATCGAGCCGCCGAGGTTAAGGTTTATGCCCACACGAATATTACCGTTATCGAGATAGCTCATCTTTTCGTGAGCAGGCTTATTGGAACTTCGGCTTCCATAGCTCGGATGCAGAATTATTGCGATTATAATACCGGCAAAAATCAGATAATATATTGGGACGCGAAATTCTTTCATAATCATTGTCTTCCTCCGAATAAATATAGCTTAATTTTTCTCATACGTACTATTTAGGGACATTATAGACTTTGATAGGTATAAAACAAGCAGCAGGTCATTGTTCAATCAGAGTTGTTATTGTAAGCCTTCTGTTAAAAAATACCTCTCTAAAATCTAATTCTTTAGCTTTCTGCAGGAGCTTGCGAATATTTATACAAACACTGCAGAGTATTTATCCATTTTAACAACACAGAAGTGAAATTTTGTAAAGCTGTTAATTGTAAAGGTTTGTGGACTTTTACCTCTTCTTCGCTTTGCCGAATCTTAACCGATTGCAAAATAAATGTAGTCATGCAACCGGATATTTCCATATTTTGAGAGTTTTGACCTGTTTTGCATAAGTTTTTCACTTGGCAACTTGCCGATTGTGTACTAAAATCCGTTACTTTCGTGTAAACGTTCGGCTTTGATAAAGCGAGCTTCAAACGCGAAAGTAACTTGCCGGAACAGGGTTATTAATTGGTGCATAAAATCCCTGGTCTGAAAAATATAATCTGTGGTTTTGATATTGCCACTATGGTAGATAGCAGTATGGATGAGCAAAAAAAAGAGGAAGGAGGCTCGAAAATGACGGAAATAATGGTTGGCACCGAAGAAAAAGAGAAATTCGTACCAACATGTCACATATGCGGAGAAAAACACTGGCCACACCATAGGTTAATTCCTTGCTTTAATAAGAATAAGGCAAAGGCAAAAGTAAAAGCTGAAAAAAAAGAAAAATCAGAAAAAAAACGAAAGGAAAAGGCCCAGGCCAAAGCAAAAGCCAAAGCTCAGGCCGAAGTAAATGCTGAGTTTGAAGCCCAGGCAAGAGCCCAAAGAGAAGCCTTGGAGGACGAATTAGAAGAGGTGAATGCAAGGTTAAGAGCAGTAACCGAAGGCAGGGACAAAGCAGAGGCACAAGCTAAGGCGGATAAAGAAGCGAAATCCAAAGCTCAGGAGCAGGCTAAAGCATACATGGAGGCTGCATCGAAGGCACAGGAAAAAGCAACCAATGAAGCCAGGGCCGCAAGTAAAGCCCAGCAGCAAGTCGATTCGCTCAGTAAGATACTAAAAGAAGCTGAGCAGAAACTTAAGGGACACAATCAGGAAATAGCAAAAGTCGAAGAGCAGAGAAAGGCCGAGTCTAAATCCAGGGCCGAGACGGAGGGGCAGTTAAAAGCTGAAATCCGTGCAAGACAAATAGCCCAGGAAAAAGCAGAAGCCGAAGCACAGGAAAGGGCAAAAGCACAAGCCAGAGCGAAAACACTGGAAAATGCCAAAACTCAGGCTGAAGAAGAATCTCAAAACAGAGCTAAAGCTGAGCAGCAGCTTAAAGCCGAGATGAAAGAAAAGGAAAGAATCTGCGCCCAATTGCAGACTAAGATTGAAGCAGAAGAAAAAGCCAGAACTCAGGCTGAGGAAAATACCAGGGCTGAAAAGCAGGCCCGATTTGAAGCAGAAGAAAAAGCTGATTCGTATGCCGAAAAAATAAATGAGATAGAAAACAAACTTCAAGCCCAGATGCAGGCTATACTCGAATCGCAGGACAAGCTAAAAGTCCAGATACAGGCAAGGCAAAAAGCCGAAGACCTTGCCAAAGCGGAATCTCAAAAAAGAGCTGATATTGAAGCAGAGATGAAATCCATAGCTAGCGCCAGAGCCAACAGAATAGCCAAAGCCCAGGAAAAGGCTGCTGCCAAAGCGAAGGCAAAAGCTGAAAAAGGCGGTTATCTAAAAACTGCCGCAAAAGCCGAAGAACAGAGAAAGGAAGAAGTAAAAGCAAGGGCTCAAGCAGAGGAAAAGCTGGAAGCCGAAATCCAGGCAAGGCACAGAATTCAGGAAAAGCTCGCAGCCGAGACGCAGGAAAGGACCAGAGCACAAACCAGAGCTGATGCACTCGAAAAAGCAAAGGATGAAGCTCAGGCTCAGGCCAGAACGGAATCGCAGGCAAGAACCCAGGATCAGCAGCAGGCAAAAGCCGAGCTTGAAGAAAAGGCAAGAATTTGTGGTGAGCTACAGGTCAAGATTGAAACAGAAATCAAGGCAAGGATTGAAGTACAGGATAAGGTCGAAGAAGAAAAACAAGCCCGTGCTAAGGCCGAGGCCAAAGCGGAATCTTTTGCCAGGACAATAGCGGAGTTACAAAAGAACCTTCATGCGGAATCTCAGGCAAGGGCCCAGATACAGGAGAAACTGGAAGCCGAAATTCAGGCAAGACTAAGGGCTCAGGAAAAAGCGGATGCCGAAGCGCAGGAAAGGGCCAAAGCCCAGGCCACTGCCCAGGCTTATGAAAAGGCTAAAGCCCAGGCAGAGACCCAGGCAAAAGCAGTTTTGCAAGCCAAAGATAAAACTGTCCAGGAAGCTAAAGCCGAACTTCAAGAAAAGGCGAGGCTCTGTGGCCGCCTGCAAGCCAAAGCTGAGGCAGAGGAACAGGCAAGGCTCGAAGCGGAAACTACCGCGATAGTGGAAAGACAAGCCCGCTCTGATGCCGAGGAAAAAGCCAGAGCTTATGCCGAAGAAAGAGCGGAAACCCAGAGGAAACTTCAGGCGGAGATCAAAGAAAGAGTTGAGAAGGAAAGAAAACTTGAATTAGAGGCTCATGCAAGGGCCGAACTCGAGGAAAGGTTGGAAGCCGAGACTCAGGAAAGACGAAAAGCAGAAGAAAAGGGCGCCGTCGAAGCGCAGGAACGAATCAAGGCCCAGACAACAGCCCAGGTCATGGAAAAAGCCAAAGCTGAAGCGGACCAAAGAGCCGCTTCTGAAGCACAGGCAAGAGACAAAGCCGAACAGAAAGCCAGAACCGAACTGGAAGAAAAGGCAAAGATTTGCGGCCAATTGCAGGCGATGGCTGATGCTCAGGAAAAGGCAAGGCTTGAGTCCGACGCAAGAGCCAGATCTGAAAATCTAGCCAGAGCCGAGGCTGAGGAAAAAGCCAGATCGTATGCCCAGACAATAGAGCAGACAGAAAGGAATCTGGAGGCTGAAACCCAGGCAAGAGCCGAAGCGGAAAGAAGATTTGAGCTGGAGGCTAACGCCAGAGCCGATGTAGAGGTTAAATTACAAGCTGAGATTGAAGCAAGATGCAGAGCTGAAGCCGAAAGCGAGGCCGAAGCCCAGAAAAGGGCAGCTTTGGAAGCTCGGTTGAAGGAAATCATCACTGAACGGACTGATAAAATTGCCAGAGCCGAAGAAAAGGCCGCGGCCAAAGAAAAGGCAAGAGCCGAAAGAAGAGGATATATCAAGGCTCTGGAAAAGGCAAAAGAACAAAGAAAGGTCGAAGCGGCGGCAAGAGCAGAGGCCGAGCAGAGGTTGAAAGCTGAAATGAAGGCCAGACGAAAAGCCGAATCCAGACAAAAAAGAGCCGGCTTTGGAAACCAGCGGGAAAAGGAGCCTGATTTACCTAATCAAACAGCCCCGATAGAAATTCGTTCTGTAACGGGAAATAATGGAAGCTGTGACAACTGCGGCAAGAAGGATTATCCAAGGGAGCGGTTGGCTAAAGTTGATTCAGGCGACTTGTTATGTCCTGATTGCATAAATGAATTAAAAGAAGAGCTCTTCTTATAAAACATATGCTTTCTCGCAACTGATGGATGACATTGCGAGTGAAGCCGGAAAATCTCATTTATTCAAAAGTTATAAATTATGGCATCAATTTGGCTTTGAGTAATGTGGAATCTTATGGGCTTGCCTTTTTTGTCTCCGGAATCAACGAACCGAACTTTTGTTCCCGATAATCTTTAATGAGTTTTCCCGATATACTTTCCTGAGAACTCCGTCGCTAAGAGCCAGTCCATACAGGGGCCAATGGTAGCTGAAATGTTCCCATGCATAGAAGTGCTCATCTGATGATTCCAGAATCCGAAACGTAATCTGGTACATCTCTGTTCCGAATCTCATATCTGTTGCGTAAACAAGCCGGTCCTGATACTTTTCATAGAACTGCCCGACAGATCTGGGAATGGCGGCGGTCTCGGCATACCGGGCCGATATATCCGCATAAAGATTTGTATATTTATCGAACAACTTTCCAATCCGGCTCAAATCATCAGAACAATTGGCAAAGTGACAGGCTACGAAAATCGTTCTGGGATGCCGCCTGACCGCCCTGCCAAGTATTTCCACCATACCCTCGTGACCTACAATGCCCGGCTGATTGTCAAGCCTCCATTTATAGGCATTCATTAAACCATCATTCCTGGTGTCCATCGGCTCATACATCCAGCGAGGATCGGCCACGTGAATATTAACTGGCATTCCCAAATCCGCGCATTTCTCCAACAGCGGGTCCATGCGGGCATCATCCAAATGCATCCCCAATGCTTTTGTTGGCTTGCTGTAAAATAATCCTTTGCCCTTATCACCCAATTCACCGACACCGCGAGCGCCAAGCTTGTAACATCGTTCCAGTTCTGTTACAGCCGCGGCTCTGAAATCCGGCTTGTCATATCCCGTATAGTCAAGCCCGCACCACACCTCGAAACGATTAGGGTACCGGGAATATCTTTTATAGATGGCATCAAACGCCCTGCCCGTTTCTCCCGTCAATATGATTGATTTCTCAATTCCGACTTTGTCCATTATTCGTATCCACTCAAGAATCTGCTCGTTATTCTTGGCGTATGCGTGCGCGTGCATATCAATCGCCGGATATCTTGCCTTCGTAACATTTGTACGGGGGACATTGTATATAGAACGCGGACGAAAATCCTTCAGCGGCAAAGTCTCGGGTATGTCTAGAACATCGGCGGAAAATACCTCCACTGTACAACTCACAGCAAGCAGAAATATAACATAGAAGCATAATCTTTTGTTTTCTTTTGTAATCGTCGGATTCATCTTGAAACTCCTTGAAAAATGTAGTCGAAAACTCTCGAGACGCTTTATCTTACCTGAGTTAATTTATAAACCTGATAGTGCAGCTATTAGATGCACATTGGCAAAGAAAAATCCACAGGACAACGATATTGTAGTTGTTCCGGAAAAATAATCCATCTATTTGAAAGAGGAGTTTTTTTCTAAATGTCATCTCATCCCAAATTGAAGAAAAGTTTGCTGTTTTATTAAGGTCTCTCTTTTTTTAGTCTGTCTTACTCATGCAATAGGGGATTACCTGATGCATCTAAAAGTAGTTTACCTGTTAGCAAAAATATGCTCTCCACCGATATACAAAAACATCCATTTTTTATATTTTAAACATATTAAGGTTAATATGGCTAAAGAAAAAAAGTGATTCGTTAGACGTTAATGAATTATTGATGGAGGATTATTACAGCATTCTTTGTTCTGAAAAGGCCCATATATATGAGTTGATGTTGTTACTATAATAGTAGAAAAACCACATGATTCTCATTATTGAGAAGTGGCCTTCCTTATTATATGCTTTGGAGATAAGATTATTTTGACATAATTATATTTTCTGCTTAGCACAAAATAGCAAATGGCCAGGCTCAAGAGCAGCAAACTGCACGGCCGGCCCCAAGACAGACTCCTAGGACGAGTGCACCGGAGAAAGTTATCCCGTTGAAAGGTGACGGAAACACCGGCACCGATGATTTCAAAGAGTTCAACGGCTAATTCTTCTTAAAACGTCCTTAATCTTCTTTGTTTGATCCAGGCGGGTTGTCGGACCCGCCTGGAATTTTACTTTAGAAAAAACCTTTGATTATAAATCACTGTAGTTGGATTATTGATGTTTGGTGAGAGGCTGGTTAGTAAAAACATAAGGTAGCAGCCGAGCACCAAACTGACAGACAGGTTGGCTTTTGTTGCTGAGTACAGACAAAAACCCAATGTTCTGGACGAATATTCGACCGGCGGTAAACATCTTGTCAAGGCCGAAAATGACTGGCGGACACTTTCCTGGTTTATGTAATTAATGACAACATGACAGTCTCCGGTGGCTATGCCAATCTTGGCAATCTTGCCAACCATAGAGAAAGCAATGTATGGGGGATTCAGTTGAAGTATGAGTTTTGAGTGCTTAGAAACAAGGTTAATAAAGTCGTCTTAGTGGAATGTTTTCAAGTATTAGAAATATATGATTAAAGGAGATTCCTTTTCAGATCGTTATTTCCCGCGACGCGAAAAACGGCGATCCTTGGTCCTTTGGCCTCAATCGCAACGCGCAGACTGCCAGGAATGGGTTTATCGCCCTTTTCCGGATTGTAGTCTTCGAGCGTCTCAACCTAATGAACCTTGCCGCCACGTCCGCCAGTCGTCCGGGCGCCAAAGGCCTCGGCGCCCGGAAAAGCAGGGATGGCACAGGCAGTCGTGCCACTATTGCCCTCCAGAGTCTCCGCCCCCTGAGATGTGTCAAATGCCGCCATGCACCCGGCAACACAAACCAATATCCAAACCAACATCTTTCTCCACATGATCATATTCTCACCTTCGTATAGCACCAATAAGCATATGAAAAGTTATACGCTTTCGTTTGATATGTAAAGCAAAATTATAACCCCTTATTACATAGGGGCTATGAGTGGGCGATACAGGACTTGAACCTGTGACTTCCTGCGTGTAAAGCAGGCGCTCTAGCCAACTG
>Ga0307378_10001238_pt1 | contig 41954 bp, 34 predicted proteins | sample UN1MG_FD_202238 | JGI IMG/M metagenome (GOLD analysis project Ga0307378, IMG submission 202238) | Soil microbial communities from Risofladan, Vaasa, Finland - UN-1 | ecosystem: Environmental > Terrestrial > Soil > Coastal area > Acid sulfate soil | place: Finland: Risofladan, Vaasa | collected...
CCGGCTCCTCCAGCAAGCGGTTGCCACAGAGCCCAGAGCGTATGATCGGCTTGTCCAGGGCGTACGGGCAGCTCGTCGGAGAAACCACAATATGTAGTGGCTACGCCAGTCAAGGGGATACCCCTATAGAACATTAACAAAGGAGGGAGGAGATCATGGAAACCGTAGCACTTATTATTTCAATTGTTGCCCTAATCATAGCCATTGTGGCCTATTCCAGGACAGGAGGGGTTGCTGATTTGAAGAAGCGGGTCGAGACTCTCACCAATGCTGGTGAGGCCATTGTTTCTAAGGCCGGCGATTCCTTGCGGGACAAGACGGCCGATGTGCTGGGCAAGGTGGAGGACGCTGTGAGAGGCGAGGAGCAAGCGAAAGAAGAGCCGAAGACCTCTCAGAAAAAAGAACAGAAAAAGTAGGAAGGGAACATCCAGGCGGTGCAGGATAGCGCAAATTCAGCGTGAGGAGGCCCCGAAAAGAGTATGGATTAGTTCCTGTTCAGTTATGCTGTCTGCTTACGGCTCCCGGGTGAAATAAATAGGACCGAAGAGGATTTCCGCCTCAGAACCCGTATGCTGGGAGTTTATGTAGATAGAGACCGATCCTAACTCGGGGGGCTCTTCCTCGAATAGCTTCTTGTAGTCCTCATACACGTTTCTGGACTCTTCGTGCCAGATGCTCAGAGGATCGGTCTTGTCTCTCACCACCACGTATTTGGCCTTTGACCAGGCGGTGCTTGTCCCCATTGTGCCTTTGGGTGTCTCGTTCTCCCAGAGGTAGCCGAGTATTCGAGTGTTAACTTTGGCGGGAAAGCGAGGAAAGAGCAGGTAGAGCTGCCCGGCTTGATCGTCGGTTTCCTTTTTACGCACATCACCAGCCTTAGGCAACGTGCGTGCTTGCCAAGACCAGTGCACGTAAGGATACTCCTTGACCGAGAACTCTATTTCCTTTTTAAAGCCAAACGCGGACTTTTTAGTCGAGAGTTTAATAAAATTGCCCTCAAGTTCTGCTTGAGGGGGTTCAACCTTCACCTCTTTGGCAAATCCCTTTGGAGTATCGCCTTCAAGCGACCACTCCGAGACGATCACCAATGCCCCCTTGGGTATTGCGAGGTCAGGCTTTTCCAGGCCTCCGGCAATGCTCGTCGCAACAGGCATGAGGCACAAGAAAACCAACAAGAGACACAACCGTTTCATAATTTCCTCCCGTCTTTCCTCAGAGTGTTTTTGATGCAGATCTCCGATACCATGTAAACGGCAGGTGCGCAAACAGTTTCATATGGCCACACCTTTTATCCATCATATAATACAGTGCGGCGTTTCTCAAATCATTTGTCGTTTTTTGCCTGAGAGGCGATTATCACCCTTGTCCCATTTAGGATTTTGATATTCCCCCGAGCGCTCTTCTCTCCACCACGTTGGCGGTGATCAGAAGGTTTCTCTGGCCAGAAAAACCCAGCACGATGTATAGTAGGAGAGAACGAGAGCTGCCCATGCGGCGAATGGATTAAAGGGTATTAACAAGACCACTAACGTAAGGGAGGTAATGATATGGCTTCGAAGGAGTTATTTCACAGCGTCCAGGGGTTTCTTGACAACCGTCTGTTTACGATCGGAACTACTGAGGTAACCTTGTCAGCGATTTTTGTATTTCTGTTTATACTCCTGGTAATCGTTATTTTCTCAAGACTTTTTGCACGGAAGCTCGTTGAAAGAATACTCGTACGTTTACAGATTGATGAGGGAACACGGTACACATTCAGGAGGATTATCGAATATACCTTTATCCTGATCGGCGCGATCATTGCGTTTCAATCTATCGGCATCAATTTGAGTGGGCTGGCTGTGATCTTTGGGCTCTTGTCTGTGGGCATCGGCTTTGGCTTGCAGAATATCACCTCGAATTTTGTGGCGGGTTTGATTTTACTCTTTGAGCGACCCATCAAAGTGGGTGATAGGGTCACGGTAGGAGATATTGAAGGTGATGTTGTGGAGATAAATATCCGTTCCACCACAGTCAGATCGCTGAACAATATCGACATCATCGTACCGAACTCGGAATTCGTTTCTTCACAGGTCATAAACTGGTCTCACGGCGACCGCAAGATCAGATTGGATATAGAGGTAGGCGTGTCATACCAATCGGATCTGGACACCGTTTTACGATCCCTCAATGAAGTTGCCTTAGAAAATCCGGAGATCCTCAGGAACCCGGAGCCGGATGTCCATTTGAGAGAATTTGGAGACTCCTCCTGGAATATGAAATTACGCATATGGATTGATAACCCCAAGCGCCATCCAGTCGTACGGTCGGACATCAATTGTGCCATTGTACGGAAGTTCCGGGAGAATGGAGTTGAAATCCCGTTTCCCCAGAGAGACCTTCACCTGCGTTCGCCCCTGCCGACGCCCCTTTTGGTCAGCCAGGGGGTTGAACATAGGGCGGTGTAGGGGTCAAGCGAACCGGGGGAATCTGCGGAGGGACTGAGGATTGTGGCTGAGAATACTCCAGGGAGAGATTGCGGAAAAAGCGATCTGGATAACCCTCACGAATCAGGCTCTCCCATAGACCTCAGTGATTTCAAGGAGTTTTGCTGCCAGGGTTGGTGTTAGCTGCTCCGGCACAAGTTGCCACTCCCAATTGCCCTGGCTGGTTGCGGGCCGATTCATCCGAGCGTCTTCCCCCAAACCGAGTATGTCCTGCATGGGGAATATCGCCATGTTTGCAACCGACATCATGGCGAGGCGGATCAATTCCCAATGAATCCGCTCCACCGATACCTCCCGCCCGAGGTATTGAACCAGCCTCTCTTTGGTTTCCGGCGTTGCCTCTCGCTCAAGCCATCCCCTTACCGTATTGTTGTCGTGAGTGCCTGTGTATATCACGCAGTTTTTGGGAAGGTTATGGGGAATGTAGGGATTTGTGGCGAGGTCGTCGCCAAAGGCAAATAGGAGCACCTTCATTCCCGGGAGATCAAATCGATGCATGATCTCCCTTACGTCGGGGGTGATGACTCCCAGATCCTCGGCAATAATGGGCAGTCTTGGAAATCGCTTCAGCAGCGTATTGAAGAAATCCTCAGCAGGCGCTTCGACCCAGCTACCGTTGATCGCGTTTGCCTCTCCTGCCGGAACCTCCCAGTATCCAACGAAGCCTCGGAAGTGATCGACACGGACGAGGTCCAGATACTTGGCATTATGCGCTATTCTCTTGATCCACCATGTGTAGCCCGTCTCCCGCAACCTGTCCCAGCGATAGAGGGGATTGCCCCAGAGCTGCCCGGTTTCGCTGAAGTAATCGGGCGGAACGCCGGCCACAGCAGAAGGATTCCCCGTGTCGTCAAGGTCAAAAAGCTCGGGATTGGCCCATACATCTGCACTGTCATGTATCACATAGATAGGGATATCACCGAAGATTTGAATGCCGCGCTGATTGCAATAGTCTTTGAGAGAGATCCATTGCCGGAAAAAGAGAAACTGGAGGAATTTCTCTCTCTCGATCCCCTTGTGGAGCTCCTTCCTCAATGCTTGAAGCGCTTCTGGTTGTCTATCCCGGATCTCTTGAGGCCATTCAGTCCATACCTTTCCAGAAAAACGGATTTTGAGAACCTTGAAGAGCGCAAAATCATCGAGCCAGAAAGCGTTTTCTGTGCAGAATTTCTCACATTCATGGTTTGGACTCGTCTGAATGAAACGCTCATAAGCCACGTCGAAAAGCTTTTCTTTATAGGCAACAGCATCGTCGTAATTGACACGCCCCTTTGGAGACCCAGGCAGAGTACCTAGGTCAGTTTCTTCAAGTAATCCATCTCGGACCATGAGCTCCGGGCTGATCAGAAGTGGATTCCCTGCAAAGGCAGATTCACTTTGGTAGGGAGAATTGCCATAAGCCGGTTCCGTTGGATTGAGAGGGAGTATTTGCCATAGACTCTGCTTGGCTTCACCAAGAAAATCCGCAAACCGATACGACCACGGTCCCATGTCCCCGATCCCGTAACGTGAGGGAAGGGATGTTATGTGGAGTAGAATGCCGCTTCCTCGCCTTAGCATGTGTCCTCCTTGCTCGTGATTAAAGCTACAGGGAAATATTCGATGATGTCGCCAACCAGCAGCATTTCATTTCCCTCGATTGAACGTTGAGTGATAGCATCTTCCCACCATGTGGGACTGTTCTCCGGAAGGGCAATAGAGGTATCACCCCATGTCTGCTGGCCGAAGGGGAGTTCGCCCTCGTTACAAAGGGCGGTAAAGAATCGCGGCGCAACAGTCACGGCCCATTGCTTGTCATGATATCTTGAAAAGGCGATGATATGATCTTTGCGCTGCCCGCCAACTTCCAGAGGTTCGTAAGTTCCCCTCTGGAAGACGCCGCAATACTCTTGCCGTGCCCTGAGAATCCTATTAATCAAAAAGAGCTTTATCCTCCCATCTTGCATACGAGAACATAATTCCCTGGTGAGACGGAACATATCGGTACTTGCTTTATCCTTGATTCCGCGCAACAACGCTATTCTCTTTTCAAAATCTACAGGACGGCGGTTGTCGGGATCTACAAGATTGAGATCCCATAATTCCGTCCCCTGGTAAAAGTCTGGGACTCCAGGAGCGGTTAGTTTAAGGAGCGTTTGTGAAAGGGAATTAAATATACCATAATAGGCTATCTTCTTCTGAAAGGGGAAGAATTCTCTCAAAAACGGATTATCCTCTGAAGACTGCAAAATCTCTGCTACAAAGGAAAGAAAGGCCTCCTCATAGTCTGTATCTGGCTTAAGCCACGCGGTGTGTACCTTTGCTTCCCGAACGGCCTTTACTGCATACTGCTTTAGGCGCTCGGTAAAGGCGGGGTACTCTTTCTCGTCAAAGGGAAGAGCGCCAATCAGGGTCTGATACAGGAAATATTCGTCGTTTTTGTCCGGCACGGTAAAGCCCCTCACCTTTTTCTTTTTACTCCGGTTGAGCTTGTGCCATGCGTTGACCGTACGAGCCCATTCTTGCGGTATCTCAGAGAGGACATTGATTCTCGCCCGCACATCTTCGCCCCGCTTAGTGTCGTGGGTTGAGGTTGCGTTCAACGTATGAGGCCAGAGCCCCGCCCTTCGTTCGTTAAAGGCGTGGAACTCTTTTAGAGAGAAGCCAAATCTTTGAGGATCTCCTCCAACCTCATTGAGGGATAGGAGCCTGTTATAGGCATAGAGAACGGTATCCTCGAATCCCTTTGCCATCAGGGGCCCGGTGAATTGCTGGAACCGCATCACAAAGTGGGTCCGTTGAGCCCTTTCTTCTTCTGTGAGATAATCCTCGAACTTCAGCAACAGAAACCCCTGGAGAAAACCGAGTTCGTTTGCGAGGGCCGGGGTACTCTCCAGTGCTTTGGCGATGGCGTCTTTCATATATTCACCATCGGCATCACTGAAAACCTCATTGCTGATGTAGGTTCGATAGACTGGGAAGAGCGCCATGATTTCTACCAGGGCCCTCTTCAGACCATACAGGGTGATATCGGCGCCATGCCGGTACCGTCCGGATATCGTTTTCAGCAAGAGGGCAAGGCTATCCACATCCCCGGCCATGTGTCTCCCTATGATGAGCCTTTTCTTTTCTGCCACGAGATCTTCATAAGAGGATTGAAGGCCGGTGAACCTGGTATATATTCGGTCGAGTGCTTTCTTGTTGCTTGTTTTGCAGAAGATGCCCGTTAAATAATTCAGGAATTCGTAGCCCGTAGTCCCTTGGATTGGCCAGAGTGAGGGCAATTCCTCTTCGGGGTCGAGGATCTTTTCGACCACGACGTATAGGTTCCCTGCCTTCTCCCTCATCCTCTTCAGGTAATGTGCGGGATCGTAGAGCCCGTCGATGTGATCTATTCTCAATCCCGTGAGCTTTTGCTCGCCAACGAGCTTGAAGATCAAGGAATGGGTTTGGTTAAAGACATTTTCGTCTTCCACTCTCAAACAGATAAGCTCGTTGATGTTGAAGAATCTCCGGTAGTTTATCTCCTCGGTGGCAACCTTCCAGAAGGATAGCCTGAAGAACTGCTCTGCGAGGAGAGTATCAAGAAGGTTGAAACTCTCAGGATTCCCCTTTACTCCATTGAAGATGCTGATATTCTCATCTATGAATCCGCCGATCTCATGGTTTTTGGTGTACAGCTCCCATAGCACCCTTTTGATAAATCGTATCTGGTCATAGCGTTCATTGGGCTGTTCGCCGGTGGGAAGGGTTTTCAGAACATAGAGGACACCGAGTAGTTTCACGAAATCGGGGTGGTCGGAACCAAGCTGTCGCCTGAGTATCTCCAGTCTGTGGGTGAACACGGTCAGGTACGATTCTATCTTAAGGGGAAATCGCAGGTCATAATAGGCAAGGGTTAGTCCGGGCTCGTTGTAGATTATCTGAATCTCTCCGTCCTCTAAACATTCTCCACCAAACCTCCCTAAGAACGGTGCCAAGAGCCTACCTCGAATGGTCTCATAGGGATGGTCCCATTCCATATCGAAAAAGCGGAAATACTTCGAGTCAGGACCATTCTCCAAGACATCCATGAGCATCCCATTTTCATAGTCAAATGCCATATGATTTGGAATGATATCCTGAAGCCAACGGATTCCGTGCTTTTGGGCCATCTTGACCAGCGCCTCAAATCCTTCCTCACCTCCGAGGTCTGGGTTGAGCTGATTCGGATCCACCACATCGTATCCGTGGGTACTTCCCTTCCTCGCCTTGAAAATAGGGGAGGCGTAGATATCGGAAATGCCCAGATCAGCCAGATATGGCACAATCTCCATCGCATCCCCGAAGGTGAAGGAGGGATTGAACTGGATCCTATATGTTGCTATTGGAATGCGCATCATGAGCTGAGAACGTGCAAATTGTCTCCTAACCTCTTGAAATGATCGATCCATTCCTTGGACGACTCGTCGCCCCCTGCAGCCCTCTCCTCCATCTCATCGAATCGTTCTTTGCCGAGTGCGAAATAGATATTTTGAGCTTTCCATAGGTCCAGTTGCAGAGGCAGAGCGCTCAACACCTTGAAAGCGGTTTCAATTGTTTCGAGAAGCGAGATCTCCTCTGGTGCTTTGGATAGCTGTTGCATAAGTGAATTGATCCTCTGACTCGCAACAAAACCAAGGTTCTTCTCGCCCAGTTCCAAGGCCCACTTCTTTGCCTCCTGAACCAGCTTCTCAATCTGGTCAAAGTCAAGCTCTTCCTTTTGGAGCTCCTTGCGAATGTCTGTGCCAACAATAAGCTCGGTGGCGCTTTTAAAGGCCTTCGGTAATGGGATTCGCATCTCTTTCAGCACCTGCATAACCGGATAATGGCGTTCGTAAATCTGACGGAAAGAAGCCTCCACCTCTTTCAGGGTGGACTCTAAGATCTGGCCTAGAACCTTTCGCTGTTCATCTCTGAAGAGGTGCCATAGCGAGTAGTTGTGTGTTTCGAAGTGCTTGTCCATTAATCGAATAACCTCGGGAATATTGCTTTTCCCAAATGCTTCCTTAATTTCCCTACGCATGAGTGAAAAGGGATCATCACCCATATAGTCGCGGACCCCTCCAATTAAGTTATGGTCTCCAAGGTGCAGTACCGCAAATCCTATTGTGCTCTCTTCCCCTGTGATGTCGGAAGCCACACGAGCTTTTCCGACCGCAAGCCTCTGCAACCCCGCTTCACTCAAGTCATAAATCTCGCTATTCGCCGTGTAGCACGAGATCTTTGTGGTTTCCGGATATTCCTCAAATAGTGAAGATATGGCATAGTGGGCTCCAGCCCTGAGAAGATCAATGATAGCAGGCCTGACAAAGGCCTCCCAAACCTCAGCACCGTTTTTGAATTCCGGTACATTACTTGGGGCCCTTTCAAGGATATTCAGGTATTCAGGCTCCAGATCTTTGCCGCTGACCTGCCTGGCCAATTGCAACGCTCTAGAAGCGTACTGCATTACCTGCAGTGTTTCAATGCCTGAAATGTCATCAAAGAACCAGGCACAGCTTGTAAACATGAGCATGGCATGGCGCTGCATTTCAAGAAGTTTAAGAAGCTTCACATGCTCTTCGTGTGAGAGCTCATGAACAAGGTGCGTTGACAGGAAGACCTCCAGATTCTCAGAAGACCTGTCGAGAATAACCTCGATGTAGTCATCCCTCGCCGCCCACGGATCGTTAACGTATAAGGTCATTTCTTTTTCATAAAGGGCTGCGATAGCATCCCGCAGCCAGTTCATGGCGTCGCGAAGGGGGGCACGCCACGCCTGGGTCCAGCCGGGATGCATACCCGTGTTGCACCCGCAATCGCTCTGCCACCGTTCAACGCCGTGAGCACAACTCCACGAGGTGTTCTCAAGAATCTCGACTTCGTGATCAGGAGGATGGCTTTCCAGGTATTCTCCATAGTTGGTGATTCTGGCCAGATTCTTTGATTCAATGTGATACAAGGCATAGGCAAGGGCCATATCTCCGAAGCGGTGATGGTGCCCGTACGACTCTCCATCGGTAGCAATGTGCACAAGCTGAGGTTCTTCTTTGTCGGAAAAAAGGCTGACCAGTCTCGCGGCGAGATTTTCACCGCTCTTCAAGAGGTCGCCAAAGGCGATGTCAAGGGATACCGGACCATCGTAGAAAAAGAGGGTGATTGTTCTTCCAGAGGAAAGTCGGCATTGATACGGTATCTTGGGGTCTATCCTGCTGTCGCGCACATCTTTCCACCCTTTTTCCCCTTTTTTTCGGACTCGCTTAGCTTGATGGGGCGCCAGGATGGTAAAGGTTATCCCATGCTCAGCTAAGATATCCAAGGTTTCAAGGTCAACAGCGGTTTCGGCAAGCCACATACCCTCCGGTTTCCTTCCGAAACGATGTTCAAAGTCCCGTATTCCCCAGATGACTTGTGTACGCTTGTCCCTGGCATTGGCGAGGGGCATGATTATGTGGTTGTAAACCTGTGCCATAGCGGATCCATGGCCTGAGAAATGATTTTGACTGTGTCGGTCGGCTTCGATGATTGCCTCGTATACCTCAGGTACGTGCCGTTCCATCCAGGAAAGCAGGGTAGGGCCAACGTTGAAACTCATACTCGCATAGTTGCTGACGATCTCCACGATCCTTTTCTCAGAATCCAGGATACGGGACGCCGTATTCGGTGCGTAACACTCTTCGGTTATCCTCTCGTTCCAGTCATGAAAGGGGTATGAGGAATCTTGGAGTTCAACTTCCTCCAGCCAGGGGTTTTCTCTGGGCGGTTGGTAAAAGTGACCGTGGATACAAATAGACCGGCTCATCGCGAGTTCTCCTTTTCAAACAGAGCAAAGCTCAACGGTTTAGTAGTTATGGTCGTCCCGCTCTCCCACGTTTTGGGCATTAAGGACCCAGGGCCCCCCCACTTCTTTTCGGAAGAATCAAGAATCTTCTTCCATCTTCCCCTTGGAAGCCTGATACCAGCGGTTATGTCGGTTGTGTTGAAGTTCATAACACAGAATACTTGGCTTTGATTATACCATCTGTGCAGAAACAGAAGTCGTTCTTCTTCCATCCCAGATACCTCAAGAGTCTCTTTGCTGAGATAGGCTAGGGCTGGTATTCCTCTTCGGAGCCGAATCAGTTTTCGGTAGAAGTCCAGCAAGACTTTATGCGTAAATTGCTCCCTTTTTTCCCACGTAAGCTTGCACTGCGAAAATGCCTCGAGGCTCTGCGGATCTGGAGGTTCTCCCTGCCATTGAAAGGCATGAAATTCTCCTTTTCGTCCGTCCCGAACAGCATCAATCAGATCGGGATCGGAGTGGCTCGTGAAATAAAGAAAAGGCGATTCTTCGCCGTATTCCTCGCCCATGAAAAGCAAGGGGATAAATGGAGACAAAAGCACGGTGCCTGCTGCCAGCTTCAGCCCTTCAAAGGAAGCCAGCGTTGCCAGTCGTTCACCGAGCATCCTGTTGCCAACCTGATCGTGGTTCTGGGCAAAGACGACGAATTGTTGAGCCGGTATGTCTCGGGAAGAGTTCCCATGTCGCCGTCGCCGGTAACGTGAATACTCTCCCGAATAAACGAACCCCTCGCGGAATGCCTTGATGAGGTGTTGGAATTCACCGAAGTCCTGATAATAACCGGATTGTTCACCGGTCAAAACCGTGTGGACGGCATGGTGAAAGTCGTCGTTCCATTGGGCGTCGAGGCCGTATCCCCCCACCTCTGGAGGATGAATTACCCGGGTGTCGTTGAGTGCACTCTCGGCAATGATGTGGATCCGGCGATTCAGCCGATCTGCCTGCCTGTGCACGGCATAGGCCAGCTTCAAGAGAAAGGGTTGGGCCGAAAAGTCCAAGATCGCATGAACAGCATCGACCCGAAGGGCGTCGATGTGAAATTCGGTGATCCAGTAGAGGGCGTTCTCTATGAACAATTGACGCACATTGTCACTATAAGGGCCGTCGAAGTTCAAGGCAGAGCCCCACGGGGTTCTGTAGCGGTCCGTAAAATAGGGGCCAAAATCGCCGAGGTAATTTCCTTCAGGGCCAAGGTGGTTATAGACGATGTCGAGTATAACGGCAAGGCCTTTCCGATGGCATGCATTCACCAAGATTTTTAAGCCTTCTGGCCCCCCGTAGGTATTTTGTACGGCAAAGGGATACGCACCGTCGTACCCCCAATTGCGGTCCCCCGGGAACTGGGCGACAGGCATGAGCTCAATCGCCGTGATACCGAGCTCCTTGAGCTCATCGAGATACGTTATCATGGCCTCAAAAGTACCTTCAGGGCTGAAAAGTCCCACGTGCAATTCGTAGATGATATAGTCCTGAAGAAAGATGCCAGGCCAAGTGCCATCGTCCCACGGGAAGTGGGTATCCACTACTTGAGACGGGCCGTGGACACCCTGCGGTTGAAATCGAGAGACGGGATCGGGGCGCTCCCGTTCTCCGTCAAGCCGGTACCGGTACAAGGAGCCTGGCGCTACACCTTCCACGATTCCATGATAATAGCCGCGCGCACCAGGTTGCAAGGGGAAGATTCGATCCTGGGAACCCATCAGGCGCACTTCAACCCTTTGGACCAGGGGAGCCCAGACGAGAAACTGACAGCGACCTTCTCCCAGATATGTGGCCCCAAGACTGAGCTCTGTGGTCACCGCTCGTCTGCCTCACACTTAAAGAACGCAGCGCCTAGTGGTGGAAGGGTGAGGTTGAGGGAATAGGGGCGACCGTGAAAGGGTATGGGAGATGCCTCAACCCCGCCCAGATTGCCATGACCGCTACCCCCATATTCCTTGGCGTCGCTGTTCAAGATCTCTCTCCAGTATCCCCCCCGAGGAATGCCGACCCTATAGTTGAGCTGGGGGACAGGAGTGAAATTGCAGACGACGAGTACGATGTCGTTAGTGGAACGCCCCTTACGGATCAGGCTGAGCGCACTGCTTTGTGAGTCGTTGCAATCGATCCACTCGAAGCCTCCGGGGTCGAAGTCACGTTCATGCAAGGCCGATTCACTTCTATAGAGCCCGTTGAGATCCTCGACCCAACGTTGAAGGCCAGAGTGGGGCGGGTAATTGACCAGGTACCAATCTAAACTCGCTTCATGATACCACTCATTCCACTGGCCGAATTCTCCGCCCATAAAGATGAGCTTTTTGCCCGGCTGGGCATACATGTAGCCGAAAAGGAGCCTCAGATTGGCAAACTTCTGCCAGTCGTCTCCGGGCATCTTCCTCAAAAGCGATCCCTTTCCGTGAACCACCTCGTCGTGGGAAAGGGGTAACACAAAATTCTCGTGGAAGGCATAAACCATCCGAAAGGTGAGCTGGTTGTGATGGTACTTTCTGTGGATAGGATCCTTGGATATATAGTCTAAGGTGTCGTGCATCCAACCCATATCCCACTTCATACCGAAGCCCAGACCTCCCACATAATTGGGCCGGGAGACCATGGGCCAGTCAGTAGACTCCTCAGCAATAGTCTGGACGTCCGGATAGTCCTTATAGACTTCCTCGTTGAAGCGGCGTAAAAAAGAGATGGCCTCCAAGTTCTCCCGGCCACCGTACTGATTGGGGATCCACTCCCCTTGCTTGCGAGAGTAATCCAGATAGAGCATGGAGGCGACGGCGTCTACACGAAGGCCATCAACATGATACTTGTCCAGCCAATAGAATGCACTGCTGGTGAGGAAACTCCGCACCTCATCGCGGCCATAATTAAAGATAAAACTATCCCAATCTGGGTGAATACCTTTGCGAGGATCGGCATGCTCATAGAGGTGCGACCCGTCGAAGAAACCCAGCCCGTGTTCGTCAGTGGGAAAATGTGAAGGCACCCAGTCCATTATCACGCCGACCCCGTGTTGGTGTAAGTAATCGATCAGGTACATAAAGTCCTGGGGTTTCCCGTATCGGCTCGTGGGGGCAAAGTATCCTACGGTCTGGTACCCCCAGGAGCCATAGAAGGGATGCTCCGTGACGGGCAGAAACTCCACATGGGTGAACCCCATGCGAGCGACGTATTCAGCCAGCTTGGGGGCCATTTCGCGGTAGGTCAGAGGGCGGAAGTTCTCTTCGGGTACCCGCATCCAAGAGCCCAGATGCACTTCGTAAATTGCCATGGGAGCATCCGAAGCGTTGCGGTCGTGGCGTATCGACATCCATTCCCGGTCCCCCCAGGTGTATTCCAAATTCGCGACGATAGAGCCCGTCTTGGGTGGGACTTCGTTACAAAATGCGAAAGGGTCGGCTTTGTCCGCCCGGTAGCCCTTGTACCGGGACATGATGTAGTACTTGTAGATCGTGCCGTGTTCCATGCCCGGGATGAATCCTCCCCAAATCCCTGACTGTCCAAGAAGGCGCAGCGGATGGCTGGATTTATCCCATGCATTGAAGTCCCCTATGACGAACACCTGCTCTGCGTTGGGAGCCCATACAGCAAAATAAGTTCCCACCCGACCGTCAACGGTCATCAGGTGGGCTCCCAGTTTATCGTAAAGTCGGAAGTGACTCCCCTGGTTGAACAGGTAGAGATCATTGTCGGTCAGAAGCCCTACGTCGTAACGGACCGGTTCTCTGGGCTTTTCTTGCCGGGCCTTTTTGCTGATTTTCTTTGCTGCCATTGCGGATCTCCCCCCTTCCTTTTTGAACGAGCTCCGTGCAATTAACCGGCGCTTCTCAGTTGCCGGAGGATACCCTGCAGGGGAATTCGTATCCATTCTGGCCGGTTGTTGAGCTCATAGCCTACTTCGTAAATCGCTTTCTCCAGCAGATAGATGTCGATGAGTACCTGAAGCTCTTCGCGCGTCCGAGGAAGAAAGCCCCCCTGGGCAGCCACTTCGAGGTATGCCTTCAAGAACAAGACGCTCACCCAGGAATGCCAAAACTCAACCCAGGACTCCAGATAGGAGAAGTCCTCGGACCGGATCAATCCAGCTTTCTGTTGCGCAAAGAGTGCGGCATAGGCCGCATAGTGGAATGATCGAAGCATTCCTGCTACATCGCGAAGGGGCGAGCGCTTGATTCGGCGCTCGCTGATAGGCCGGGCCGGCTCCCCCTCAAAGTCGATAATGACGAAGTCCTTGCCGGTATATAAGACCTGCCCCAAGTGATAATCACCGTGGCAACGGATCCTCATCGCCGTGATCTTCCTTTCCGTAACGGATCTGAAACGGTTGAGAATCTCGGCTTGCCGCTCAAGGATCGTCTCAACTTTCGGTCGCACCGGATCAGGCAGATTTCCCAGGCGTTGGTGCAGGACGTGGAAGACATTAGCTGCCAGATTGCGCATCGATTGGTAAAGAGCACGTTGATAGAGCTTCGAGAACGGTTCAGGCGCAAAGACTGGATCAGCAGGAGCCGATGCCAGCATAACGTGGAGTTCAGCCGTGCGTTGGCCAAGAAGCCGGGCGGCCTCCGCATAGGGCCCGATCTTTTCGAACACCTCTTCAGGAGGTTCCGTAGCCACTAGTTCCAGCAATGGTTCCGAAGTAAGTCCGGCATTCGGCACTTCGGTGGGCTGCGCCAAGATTTGCTCAAAGAAGCGGCCCAACACGTCGAGCGTATATTCCCACGCATCTCCCTGATTGGGTACCAAGGCTTGGAGAATAGCGAGCGTCATGGGATCTTCCCCGCCCCTTTGGTACTCGATGGCGCCTGCAACTGGAGGGATATTGCCGAAGCCCTTTTCCGTCAGAAACCGGCCGATCTCGAGATCGGGGTTTACTCCGGCATGAAGACGCCGAAACAGCTTCAGAATGAAGCGATCTCCGTAGAGAACTGAGGTATTGCTCTGTTCGGCCTTCAGGATTGACGGCTCCAGCACGACGTCAGCCGTGCCTTGAATCTTGTGAAAGGCCCGCGTCGGCTTGGCCATCAGTTCCCCCTCGACTCCCTTTGGTCTCCGCCGACGTACGATCAATTCCAGCAACGCATCGCAGAATTGCCTGTCGACCGTTGCATCATAGATGACCCCTTCCTGGCCGGTACTCGTGATACGGAGTCGAGCATATACTGCGTGCGGATAGTCATGAATGATTGTGTCAGCTAGCTCCCCGGCGCCGTATGTCATGGGAAGGACGTAGACCTCACCGTCCTCATCCGTGTACTCTACTTGTACCAAGGTAATATAGGCCGTAGATGATCCATTGACGATAGGGATGACTTCTTGAATTCTAGTCGATTTGATGGAACGGGCCTTCCCTCCAAACCAGCGCCTCCCTTCCATATAGTTCGGCAAAACACCCTCCAAGGCCCCTTTCTCCTTACCCCGAAAGACGTCGTCCCACCTGCCGGCCACGATGAGAATGGGGAGCTGCAACTCTCCAGTCGTCAAAAGAACCTGCTCAGGATGCTGGGGAACGAGTGAGAACCAGTAAAAGTCGCGCGGGCCCAGAGTAAAGAAGTAGGGGAAGCCCCCTATGGGAGGAAACCGTGTCTGACCAAATATTTCAAGGGGCACCATCCCCTGATAGGCAGAGAGGTCCAACTCGGCACACTGAACGAAGCGCGAGAGGTTCGCAACGACAAGGATCCGCTCGTCCTGGTAGTTCCTGATGAAGGTGAAGATCTTGCGATTTTCGGGATGCAGGAATTCTATGGTTCCCCTTCCAAAGGCCTTGTAATGTCTCCGTACCGCGATACGCCGCTTCATCCACCACAGGGGTGAATGGGGGTTGTTCTGCTGTACTTCCACATTAATGGTCTCATAGTGGTACTCTGGATCGACGATGACCGGTAAATAGAGCTTTTGTGGATTTGCCCGGGAGAAACCAGCGTTTCGATCGCCACTCCACTGCATCGGGGTGCGCACACCATTGCGATCGCCCAGATAAATGTTGTCACCCATACCGATTTCATCGCCCTGGTAGATGATGGGCGTGCCCGGCAATGAGAGGAGCAGTCCGTTCATGAGCTCAATTCTTCTCCGGTGATTTCCCAAGAGCGGCGCAAGGCGGCGACGTATTCCAAGATTAAGTCGCATTTGGGGATCTTGTGCGAAAACCCGGTACATGTAGTCCCGCTCCTCATCGGTGACCATTTCGAGGGTTAGCTCATCGTGGTTGCGAAGAAAGAGCGCCCACTGACAAGATTCTGGAATTGGAGGCGTCTGCTCCAAAATATCGATGATGGGAAATCTATCTTCCATGCGGAGACCCATAAAGAGCCTGGGCATCAGCGGAAAATGAAAGGCCATGTGGCACTCGTCCCCCTGGCCGAAGTAAGCTACAGCGTCCTCCGGCCACTGGTTTGCCTCGGCAAGTAACATCCTGTTCTTAAACTTGCTGTCCACATGGACCCGTAATTTCTTCAGAAACTCGTAGGTTTCCGGCAGGTTTTCGCAGTTCGTGCCCTCCCGCTCAAAGAGATAGGGAACGGCATCCAACCGCAGACCATCTACACCCATGCCAAGCCAAAAGTCTATAACCCTGAATATGGCCTTTCGAACTTCGGGGTTATCGTAGTTTAGATCCGGTTGATGGGAGTAAAAGCGATGCCAGTAGTATGCCTTGGCTATTGGGTCCCAAGCCCAATTGGAGGCTTCGAAATCCTTGAAGATGATTCGCGCTTCCTTGTATTGATCGGGGGTGTCGCTCCAGACGTAGAAGTCACGCCACCGGCTCCCAGCCTTGGCCCGGCGGGCTCGCTGAAACCAGGGGTGCTGATCAGAGGTGTGATTGGTAACCACCTCGGTAATGACGCGGAGTCCCCGCCGGTGGGCCTCTCGAAGGAAGTGTTTGAAGTCAGTGAGGGTACCGTAAGCCGGATTGATACCGGTATAGCCCGATATGTCATAACCATCGTCCCTGAGAGGCGAGGGGAAGAAGGGAAGAAGCCAGAGGGTGGTAACGCCCAGGTCTTGAAGATAATCGAGTTTTCCCGTTAGGCCCCCAAAATCGCCTACGCCGTCTCCGTTGCTATCGGAGAAGGCTTTGACATGAAGCTCATAGATAATCGCGTCCTTATACCAGAGAGGATCATCCTCCAGGATTGGGTTTTCTGTTTCACGACGAGGCATCTTGAGCTCTCCCTTACATGAAGTAATCGAAGTCACGTTCCGTACGTACCCGGCGTCGCACCTGGAAAATGTGGGCAGGAACAACATGGGGATTGATTTCCACGAAGTTTCGGGGTCCGTGCCACAGGAAACGAGCATCGCTCAACAGATCATGCACCTGATAGGGACGCTGAGGGTCGAGCCCCATATCTGACAGGGGGAGCTCTATCCAACCCGCATGGGTATGGTGGGGATCCAGATTCACCACCACCACGATGATGTTAGAAAGATCTTCTGTGTGCTTACTGTAGCAGATGAGTTGATCGTTGTCCGAGGTATGGAACCGTAAGCTCCAGTCACTTTGCAGAGCTGGGTTGCTCCGTCGAATACGGTTCACCCGTGCGATAAAATCCTTTAAACTCTCAGTTCGCTTAATATCCCAATGCTTGATCTCGTACTTTTCGGAATCGAGATACTCCTCACTTCCCAACTCGCGGGGTTGATTTTCGTAAAGCTCAAAGGCAGGACCGTAGATCCCGTAGTTCGCCCCCAAGGTGGCAGCCAGAACCAGGCGCACCATAAATGCAGGCTGTCCACCCATTTGGAGGTACTCAGTCAAAATATCCGGCGTATTTGTCCATAGGTTAGCACGAAAGAAATCGCGCACTCCCGTTTGAGTAAGCTCAGCAAGGTATTGCATCAGTTCCCATTTAGTGTTTCGCCATGCAAAGTACGTATACGATTGCGTAAAGCCCACCTTGGCCAGGTGATACATGACCTTGGGACGGGTGAAGGCCTCGGCCAGGAAGATGACCTCAGGGTGGTCTTCTTTTACCTCGGGTATGAGCCACTCCCAAAAGGGGAATGGCTTGGTGTGAGGATTGTCCACCCGAAAGATGCGTACACCTTGTTCTATCCAGAAAAGTAGTATGTCCTTGAGCTCCTCCCACAGTTCCCGCCACTGCTCGGTTTCGAAGTTAAGAGGATAGATGTCCTCGTACTTTTTGGGCGGATTTTCCGCGTACTGCACGGTGCCGTCAGGACGCCACCGGAACCAGTCGGGATGCTCCTTAACATAAGGATGTTCAGGCGTGCACTGGAAGGCCAGGTCGATGGCAACTTCGATGCCATGTTCTTGAGCGTTGGCCACGAGGCGCCGGAAGTCTTCAATAGTACCCAGCTCCGGGTGTATTGCCTTGTGACCGCCCTCTTCCGCACCAATGGCCCATGGGCTCCCCGAATCTCCGGCACCCGCCAGAGGGGCATTGTTCTTTCCCTTTCGGTTAGTGCGAGCGATGGGGTGGATGGGCGGCAGGTAGAGCACATCAAAGCCCATGGCAGCAATATAGGGAAGGCGGGCCTCGCAGTCCTTGAAGGTACCATGATGCCCCGCTTCTGAGGCACAAGAGCGGGGAAATGCCTCGTACCAGGAGCTGAATCGAGCCTTTTCTCGATCGACTACAACGGCGAGCTCCTTATTATAGGTGCTCGCGAATCCCAGATCAGGGTACTTTGCGATAATCTCCGACAGTTCCTCACCCAAAGCCAGGGAAAGCCTTTGCGATAACCCTTTTTCCGAACGCAAGACGTTTGCCAAATCATGTAGCTTTTTGGCGTCAAGGTTGGATGCTCGTTGGCTCGTCGCTTCGACAAGCTCTGCGCCAGCCAGAAGATCGACTGAAACGTCCTGATCCGCCTCAACCTTTTTTGCCAGGCCACGGCGCCACGATTCGAACGGATCAACCCAGGCCCTCACGGTGTACAGGGAGCGCCCGATTTCAGTGACCTTGAAATGCCCACGCCAGCGGTCGTTTCCGAGATGTTCCATGGGGACCTCAGTCCATCCAGATATACCCTCCTTGCGAAAGAGCAGTGCGCATGAGATGACGTCGTGGCCGTCAGTAAATATATCGGCCTCGACAATAACCTTTTCACCCAGAGTCCGCTTGACGGGAAAGCGCCCGCCATCGATTTCAGGTTTTACCCCTTCGATAACCACTCGGTTTCGTCCATCCTGAATGTTTATACCCGCTGTCGCCGTGTGGTTCATGGCGATCTCCTCTTGCTATAGTTCCCTCGCTATACTATCCGGAGCCCTCCTACCAGTCCTGTAGAGTAAGTACTTCACGAACACTTCGCTCAGTGCCGATATCTGAGCTGATAAAGTCAGCCAGGTGGATTCTCAGTTTCACACTCAACAGGGCCAGTCTCTTCAGAAACGATTTCATGGCCTTACCAGTCAAGAGAATTCTCAGTGGATGCAAACAATTAAACGCTCCTCGTAGTAAGAGATTCATAAAGCTCCAGATAGCTTTGAGCGGACCGTTCCCAGGAAAAGTCCGCCTTCATCCCGTTGGCCATCACCTTCTTCCATGCCTTCGGGTCCAAAAAGAGCTCTGCAGCCCCGCGCACAGCTTCCAGGAACGCGGCTGCCTCATAGGGCTTGAATTTGAACCCGTTTCCTTTACCTGTGCGGGGATCAAACTGGAGGATCGTGTCATCCAATCCGCCGGTAGCCCGTACCACCGGAACTGTCCCGTACTTAAGGGCGTACATTTGGGTAAGGCCACAAGGTTCATACCGAGAAGGAACCAGGAAGATGTCAGCTCCTGCCATGATGCGATGGGCAAGCGGCTCATCAAAGCCAATCTTCAAACCGACCCGCCCGCGATTGCTTTTTGCCGCCTTGTGTATCGCTCGCTGAATACGATCATCCCCTGAGCCTAAAAGAACAAGCCCCACGTCCAGAGCCAAGATATCATCCAGGATTTGCACGAGAAGATCCAGGCCTTTCTGCGAGTCGAGGCGGGAGATCATCCCCAGTAACGGTTTTTTCTCAAGGGATTCATTGAGGGCCATCTCGTGAATGAGAGCCTCTTTGCACTGGGGTTTTCCCGCCATTTTCTGTGTGGAATAGTTTGCTGGAATAAGGGTGTCTCGGGAAGGGTTCCAGAGCTGGTAGTCTACGCCGTTAAGGATCCCGCGCAGGGAGGTGCGTCGATGCCGGAGGATACCGTCCATACCCTTACCGTATTCGGGGGTTTGGATCTCTCTGGCATAGGTAGGGCTCACCGTGGTTACGGCATCGGAGTAAACAATACCTGCCTTGAGCAGGCTGATTCTTCCGTAGTATTCCAGGCCTTCCATATGAAAGAATTGCTGACTCGAAAGCCCTGTCAGTGCTATCTTCTGTGCTTGGAAGAGCCCCTGATACCCTATGTTATGGATGGTGAACACCGTCGGCGTTCCTCGAAAAAACGGAGTAGCGCCATATGGTCCCTTCATGAGAGCGGGAACCAGGCCGGTCTGCCAGTCGTGGCAGTGGATTACGTCAGGCTTGAAGGAGAGTGCCTCGGCGGTCTTCAGGGCGGCATGGGCAAAAAAGGTGAACCTCTCCAGGTTATCGTAGTAGTCTCCCTCGGGGGTTCCGTACAAGTTAGGCCGGTCGTAGAGATCCTCACGCTCGATCAAAGAGACCGGGACTCCACCTTCGGTTTGGGTTCCCAGAACATTCGCCGCTAGGGTTTCCGTGCCAAGAGAGATCTTCAGGTCCTTGAGGAGCGGCCGTGTCTGCGAATCCCTCTCCCGCATAATCCGGTAGAAGGGAAGCGCCATCCGCACATCGGCGCCGAGTCGCTTCAAGGCCTCAGGCAGGGCACCTGCCACATCTGCCAGGCCTCCGGTCTTGGCAAACGGGACTGCCTCGGGCGAGAGAAATAGAACCTTTAAAACGTCAGACATGCCCCCTCAATTCTCTAAGGTATTCCTCGAATCTCAGGCGTTTTCCGCTGGTACCGCGTGCGGCAGAAGCTTGGAAACCCCTAACCGATCAGCCCATGAGGTCTTCATGGTGGGGATCGGAAGCTGGGTATCTGTCCCCTCTAAGCCCAGGTGACGAGGCCCATGACGAAACGGTTTTCAAGCCTCTTATGACTGGGTGTAACCCGCACGGTAAAGCCGTAGCGGCCCGTTCTGGCGCAAGGAATTGTGCCGCGAAAGGTAAACACACCATCCGCGGAGTCGGCGGCTTCCAGGGTAACGGTTTCGCGCTCAAGGAAGTCCCCATTCGGGTCCAAACGCCCATAGTATGCTTCTACGGTTACGTCCTCCGGTGAAAGGGACCCAAGCCTCACCCGGGCCACAGCGTCTATCTCGTTGCCTACGGACATCTCCAAGCCATCCCGAGAGGTAATTCCCACAACGGAAACCTCGTGCCAGCTCGTCATGAGCTTTTGTCTCCAGGCTGCCAGATCCTTGGCGCCGCTGAAATCGCTGCTGCATAACGTATGGTACCGTGTCGAACAGGGAAGGTAGTACCGGTTTGCATATTCTTGCACCATTCGATGGGAGTTGAAGACAGGGACAAGGCGCTGCAGGCCGGCCCTCATCTTATCCACCCAGCCGCGGGGTATCCCATCGGGTCCCCGCTGGTAGAAAAGGGGAACAACCTCCTCTTCAAGGAGGTTGTAGAGTTCGCGACTCTCAATGTCATCCTGGGCTGCATGGTCCTGGTAGACTTCCCCATGACCAAGGGCCCAGCCAATGTCACGCTGATATGCCTCATCCCACCAGCCGTCTAACACGCTGAGGTTCAGCGAGCCGTTGGCCAGGGCCTTCATACCGCTGGTGCCACACGCCTCCAAGGGCCGGCGGGGCGTATTCAGCCAGAGGTCGCTCCCTGATACCAGGCGCTTAGCAACGTACATGTTGTAATCCTCAAGAAAGACCACGCGGCGGCGAAAACGCTCCTGCCGAGTAAGATGGACGATATATTGTATGAACTCCTTGCCCTCGTTGTCTTGAGGGTGAGCCTTGCCTGCGATGATGATCTGAACCGGGCGCTTCGGGTGGTCGAGGATGTGGTCTAACCGGTCTGGATCTCTGAACAGGAGTGTTGCCCTCTTGTAAGTTGCAAAGCGGCGGGCAAAGCCAATGGTAAGGGCATCCGGGCTCAGGACCTCACTTGCGGCCTGGATATCAGTCATGGATACCCCTTGGCTCGTGAGTTGCTCGGCGAGACGACGCCGGGTGAAGCCAACCAGGTATTCCCGGCACCGCTCGTGGGTCCGCCACAGCTCGGCATTTGTGATCTTTTCCACCTGTTCCCATACGCGCTCATTGTCCGGATCTTCAGCCCAGTCGGCACCCAGGTACCGGTCGAAGAGCACCGCCATGTCCCCGGAAATCCAGGTGGGGACGTGGATGCCGTTGGTTATGTACTCAATCGGTACATCCTCAACTGGATGATGGTGCCAGACCTTTTTCCATAGCTCTTTTGAAGTGCGCCCGTGCAGACGACTTACGCCATTGCTGTGAGCGGACAATCTCAGGGCGAGGGTGCTCATGCCAAAGGGTTCTGTATCATCTCGAAAGTCCAAGCGCCCGTAACCCAACAGTACCTTAAAGCTGATCCCCAGCTCTTTGACGTATTCCTCGAAGTAGGCCCGAATGAGCTCTGGATCAAACGTGTCGTTGCCGGCGGGGACCGGGGTATGGGTTGTAAAAACAGTACTAGCCAGGATAATCTCCCGTGCAGCGTCAAAAGACAGACCCTTTTCCTTTCTCAAAACATTGATTCGCTCAAGTGCTGAGAATGCCGAATGACCTTCATTGATGTGAATGACCGTGGGCTCGATTCCAAGGGCCTTGAGCGCCCTGATGCCGCCGATGCCCAGGACGATTTCTTGTCTGAGCCGCATTTCCCGGTCACCGCCATAGAGCTGGGCCGTTGTCTTGCGGAACTCAGGCGGGTTCGTTTCGAGATTGGTGTCAAGCATGTAGAGTGGTACTCTCCCCACATCGATACGCCAGATTGCGATCTGAACTGGCGTGCCCTTAAGATCTACCGACACGGTAAGTGGCTTACCCCTTGAATTGCGGGCGGGACTCACCGGCATATTAGCGAAGTCATTAGGCTGGTATTTTTCCATTTGCCAGCCATCAGAGGTGAGATACTGGGTGAAATAGCCCTCCTGATACAGCAGGCCTATACCCACGAGCGGCAGGTTTAAATCGCTCGCCGACTTGAGATGGTCACCGGATAGCACCCCCATTCCCCCGGAATAGATGGGCAGACACTCGGCCAGCCCGAATTCGGCAGAGAAGTAAGCGACCCGGAAGGGCACCTCCGGAGAATAATCCCCCGCCTGGATACGAGGCTGGGAGAGGTAACGGTCAAAATCCCGACCTACCTGCTCCAACTGTGCCAGAAATCCGTGGTCCCGGGATAGCTCGTTCAGCCGATCCTGGCTGACCAGGCCCAACATCAGCACCGGGTTGCGACCGCAATCGACCCAAAGACCGGGATCAATACGCTGAAACAGGGCTCGGATTTCATCCTTCCAGCTAAAACAGAGGTTATAGGCCAAACGCCTTAAGACCTCCAGTTGTGGAGGGAGATTAGGAACGACACTGTATTTGATCTTGGCTTTCATAAAGCTGCCTTTATCCGTTCGAAGTTAGTTTTCGATTATTGCTTAACTCCCGAACTACGTCATCCTAAGGGGTATGGATGTCTTTCTTTTCACTCGCCTTCGCCAGGATGCCCCGTGCGGAAGCACGGGGAGCTTCACTTATCCTGTCGAATATCTCTTTTCGAGGCCCACGTATCATGGATTCAAGGTTTTATTCCTGAAGCCAGTTCCATGCCTGGATCCTTATTGCCATACTAACAAAAACAGGGGTCCTTTGCAAATATTGATCTTACAATGCAAAGGCGGTTCAAGGCAAAGACAGGGTCGCAGGGGCTTAGTTGTGCCAATGGTAGATTCGGGTTTCCCCTTTTAATACACGATTCCTCCAGAGGAAGCTCGGTCAATGGCGCAACTCAAAACAGGACGACAGACGGATTTCACGTGGGCCCAACCTGACTGAATTCACTGGACATGAGGTACAGAAAAGTAGCTGCGAACTTCTCGAAATCCCTAAAGCCTTTCACGCTCATATATTCGTTGGCCACATGCTGTCTTCCACCATTTCCGAGCCCGCCGGAGACAACTGGCAGGGCGAGGATTCTTGAAAAGACAAAATAGAGTGCAGCCCACGTGGCGATAGGCCATGTCTCCGGCTCTAATCTATGAAGAGGATAAGAATGAAGCATCTTTTGACGATGGGTTCGTTGGAGTCCGTCTTGGACCAAGTATAGCTGTCCCTGACCTGGACTTCAATGTCGGCAAAGCCCTGATCGCGGAGATAACGCTTAAATTTGAAGAACCTTTTCGGCGGTATTTCCAAATCCCCTTTCCCTACCCAAAATCAGTTTTCGCCAGACTTGGGACTTGTAAGCGCCATTTGTTGGTTCCTTAAAAGTGAAGGTGGGCAAGGGTGCTTTTCCCATTGACACACAAGCCAAAATCTCCTATATTGCCCCTCCAAAAAAAAGCTTCTATCGCATCACCGAAAAAAGGCCTTGCATATGTTCTCAAACGCAATTTTAAGATCTAATTCCACAAGCCACGATGGGAGTAATGCGATCCAAAAAGTGACCTAAGAATATGGATAAATATTTCCCTGTTATCAAAATCCAAGGCACAGCGGAGGATCGCGGCCGGCAGCATGGGGCCTTTTTAAAGGAAAGAGTTCACAGAACGGTCGGATTCTACAAAAAGCAATTCCTTCAGCCTGAAGAGCAGATCCTAAGAATTGCCGGCCAGTTTCGAAAATCCACGAAGGCATTCCGGGAGGATCTATATTTAGAAATCGAGGCACTGGCCCGAGCCGCAGAGGTCGATCCTCTTTGGATCTACGCGTTAAACGGTCGCACAGAGCTGTTGAACCTCAACCCGATGGAATGCACCACCCTGGCATTCAGAAAACAGAGTCTGATCGGCCAGAACTGGGACTGGGATAATGAAATGGAGGAGCTGGCGGTCATTTTGGATATTGAAAAAGAAGATGGCCATAGGATCATGACCATGACCGAGCCCGGCATGATCGGCAAAATAGGAATGAATCACTGCGGTATCGGTGTTTGTCTGAACTTCATGACCATCGAAAACTACCAACCGTATGGAGCTCCGCTACATGTGCTACTGCGGACGATCCTTGATAGCAAAAGCTTGAATGAGGCCCAATCTCTGATCACGTCTCATTTGAGGGGAAAAATCGGCAACATTTTGATCTCGGATAGTAATGCAGAGAGCGTAGACATCGAACTAGCCGGGGATGAATTCTTTACCATTCCGGTTGAAGATCTGTTTGTCCACACGAATCACTTCCTGACACAAATCGATTATGACCTCATGTTGTTTCCCAATACGTTGGGCAGGTACAATCGAGCGAAAGAATTATTGAGCCGGCTCGATGATCCTTCAATAACGTCGATGAAGCATATCCTAAAAGATCGCGGAAACGGAAAGTCTCCGATTTGTCGCAAGCGCTTCTCTCATCCCTGGCTTACGGACGACACCTCGATCACAGTTACCTCAATCGTCATGGACCTGAAAAAACTCCAATTCCACATTACAAGAGGAAACCCTTTCGATAACCCTTTTTCAGTTTTCTCATTAAGGAAGTAGCCTGTCCGAAGCCGAGATTGCCGCCGATGGAGGCCCGGGGTGCCTGGGGGGAAAACTATCCCGCTTTTCTATGAATAGTCCAAGCCCGAGAGAATCTCATCCACCTGCCGGCCTAAATCCCGCAGGGTCCATCGAAACATGAAGCAGGTCTTTTGGGGCATAAAACCCAATTGTTTATTAATCGCCCGCATGGGGATGTTTTCTTTTGCCGTACTGGTCGTAATATATTCAACATCCGGAAATTTTTCCTTTATAAACATAAGCATTTCGGCCTTGAGGCGCTTGGCCAATCCCTTTCTGCGGTATCTGCCCAAAACGCCCGTGAAGTATTGATGAATCCTGTATGGTTCCTCCGGGTTGTACATGATATCTGTCATTCCGCTGATTTGACCGTCATGCTCACGGCTGATCATCGTATACCACTCGATTCCTCTTCTTTTCAGGTTACGTTCCTCTATTCTTCGCGACTCCGGTGTTGTGATAAGCTCCTGTTCCAAATCGCCGATGGGACGCTGGTTGATGATTTCCGTATAAATTCTGCTAAATTCATCGATGTCGCTCTCAGGACACTCTTGGAAAAGCTCGATTTTTGTACTCCGAGATCTTGTCCTTCCCTTCTCGAGCGACTTATCTGCCAGCTGCCAATCGACGTCTTCCATATATAGCCTGTGCTGAACTTCTTGATGGATCAACTCGCCTCGAAGATATTTGCAGAAATCCAGCCCCGTGGAATTCTCCACATCTGCTCTGACGGTGTCTTTCCCCATAAAACATGCTGTCTCGATCATGTGCTTCAGCAAATACGTTGCGATTTTCTTCCTACGGTAGGCAGAAACGACCGAAATGTAAATCTGGCAGATATGTTGACTGCTCTCATGATCCGGGGATAACTCCGTATCATAGGATAATGAAGCAGAAGCAATGGCTCCTTCCGCCTCGTCGAGCACTATCCATCTTTTCACGGTATAAAGGGGGTTGGGGGTCAAAAACAGTCGTCTCGCCGCTTCACGGTTAGGCAAGCGGCCTCTTTGGTTAAATTCACGGAAAATCGTCTCAGAAAGGGTGAAATAAGCCGTCCATAAATTTTCAGGGGCGTCCCTAGGGATAAACTCTACCAAAGAATAGGATTTTGACAACCCGGGAAGATTCAATTTTATCTTTGTCTCCACTTTGATACCCCGAATTATTCATAAATTATTCCGACTACAATACTTATTGGCTCGGACATAGGCTCGTCACATCGATTTCTCTTTCAGCAGAATTTACAATCCTTTCTGCCGGAGAAAGGCGCGGCATTGTTCTAGGTGTTCTGGAAATCTATTGGTGATGGCCGCGTGGGCCTTTTTTGGCCCGGGGAGTTTTGCTATTCTCTGATACAACGCTTCGAACCTCCTTCATGAAGATGATTTTGTGGTCCCCCTCGCGATAAAAGTCCTTCAGCTCGCAAGCCACGCGGTAGCCGTGTTTTTCATAAAAGGCCCTGGCAGGCTCGTAGGGCGGCGTTGAGGAAGTATCCACGTAAATGCGCCTGGCCCCTTTCTTGATAACGAATTCCTCCATAAATGCAAGGAGCTTTCCCCCGACCCCTCTTCTCGAGAACGCCTCATCGACTGCAATCCAGTAAAGATCATAACAACCCTCGGTCATCGGGATAGGCCCAAAACAGATGTATCCTGCAAGACTGTCATTACTATCGAGGGCACAGAAAGCGCAGTAATCACCTTTCTCAGGTCGTCGGAGTGCTTCATCGACAACCTCCAAGGCCACCTGGACCTCATTCTCGTTAAAGGCCCCCCTCTGCCTGAAAAGCCTCGATAGCCCTTTCCTATCATGAGTTTGTACTGGCTCGACTTTCACGGTTCCTTCATCTTTGATCTCTGCACCATAAAACCAACGAGCCTCCCTACCATCTCTGAATACGTCATCCCGGCTTCCCCGACAGCAGCTGCGAAGCCTGCGTCGGGGCTCAGGCAAGGGTTGGCATTAACCTCGAGTACATGGATTTGTCCATGGTCATCGACCCTCATATCAACACGCCCGTAATCCCTGAGCATAAGCAGCTGAAAACACTTGAGGGCTGTTGCCTCAATCCTTTGTCGCAAGACAGGTGAAAGATCTTGCGGAAACGTTCTTGGTGTATGGAGGTATTCGAAGGAGGACGTGTCCCATTTGGCCCTATAACCTACAATAGCGTAGAGTTCTTGAGGAAATTCAGAAAAATCAATCTCTGCTAAAGGAAGGACCCTCGGTGACGGGTATCCGAAAATGGTGACATTAAACTCCCGTCCTGCGACATACTCCTCCACCAGAAGGGTGCCGAACCGACTGAAGAATTCCTTGATCCTCTTCTCGAGTTCTCTTATATCCTTGAAGATTGACTCTTGATCTATGCCAATGCTGGCATCCTGAAGAATCGGTTTAAGCATAACAGGGAATCTCAGAAGGTGGGGATCAAAGTCGCTCACATCATCATAAATCAGATAGTCGGGGGTTTTGACTCCATTGGCCCTCAGCAGGCACTTGGTAATGACCTTGTCCGTTGTGAGCATGAGGGCTACAGAAGGCGAACCCGAAAAAGGGATGCCCAATAGCTCAAGGACAGCAGCAGGGTGCCCAATAAATCGAGGGTCGTCGTCAAGGCTTTCGCAGAGGTTGATCGCCATCTCCGCCCTCGATTTTTTCAACTTTTGAATGAAAGCGCTGACATCCCTTGTAAAGGGGATGCGAACCGACGGATACCCCAGCTCTTGGAGGGCCTTTTCTATTGCCTCAACTTGCGTGAGGATATCCAGGGATGCCTCTGCAAAGGCATGACCGGCCGGAACCGGCACGTTGTGGACCACACCTATCATCTTCTCGTATAAGCGGACAGACCTTCTCTATACTCGCTGCCTTGAATACGGGCAAAAGCCGAGTCTAGGATTGCTTCCAGAAGCGACCTGTAAGGCATGCCCACCAGGTTGGCGATGATGGGGAGGTCAGAATGTTGCGGGTGCAGGCCTGCCAGTGGATTAACTTCCATGAAGTTCGGAACGTCATTCGCGTCAGCCCGGATGTCAACGCGCCCGGCATCCCTGCAGCCAATTCCGTGCCATACCGCCAGCGCAATCTCCTTGGCCTTTTCTGCCATAGCATCCATGGCCAGACGATACTCAACGAGTTCCTCATATCTTTCCTTATTCTGGTAAGAGTAAACGTCGGGCTCGGCAGTGTCACGGAGGATAACCTCCATAACGCCTATGGCTGTTGCGTCTTTTCCCGTACCCACGATTCCCACGGTAAACTCCCTTCCGGGCAAAAAGGCCTCAACAAGAACCGGTTGTTTGTATGCGAATAAAGACTGTGCGCATACGGATATGAGCTGGCTCTCGCTCCAGATCTTGGATGCATCGGTAATTCCCTTGCTGGTGCCTTCGGCGACCGGTTTGGCAAAGACCGGGAATGGAAGGTCAAACATTTCCAGGTCCGACATGCTTTCAACCACGCAGAAATCGGGCGTGGGAATGCCGAGGTTCCGGACCACTGCCTTGGTCATAGCCTTATGGAGTGTGAGGCAGAGAACGAGCGGATCCGAAAACGTATAGGGTATTTCATGGGCGTCCAACAACGCCGGGACCTGTGCCTCACGGCCAAAGCCCCTGAGGCCTTCGGCGATGTTAAAAACCATGTCCCACCGGTCGCCGGCGGCAAGACGCCTTGTCAGGTGTTTGATATTACCGATGCGATCTGTCTCGTAACCTAGATCTTGCAAGGTTTGCTGGATGGCTTGAATAGTGTCCTCGCGATCGAACTCGGCCGTATCATCTTCGCTAAATCCGGCGGCGAGGTAGTCATCGCGGAGATCATATGTTAATCCTATGGTCATCATTGTTCCATCTCCTTAATGCCATGATACATTGAAAGGCTCTTGTGCGGCCACCATGCCGCCCGGATCGGGATACCGATAGATACGGTCCTGGTAGTTCTTGAGCAACAGATCATCTCCATCCCGTCGAACAAGGGATGCCGGGAAGATCGGGATTTTGCCGCCGCCTCCGGGGGCGTCGATCACATAAGCTGGCACCGCATACCCTGTCGTGTGACCGCGCAACCCCGCGATAATCTCGATGCCTTTTTCTACGGGAGTTCTGAAATGGGCAGAACCCAAAATGGGGTCACACTGATAGAGATAGTAGGGCTTGACCCTTATCCGGAGGAGCCCATGCATCAAATGCTTCATGGTCTCCACATTGTCATTCACCCCCGCAAGAAGAACGGTTTGACTGCCTAAAGGAATGCCTGCGTCTGCAAGGCGCCCACACGCCTCTGCCACCTCCGGAGTCAGCTCATCGGGATGGGTGAAGTGAATGCTCATCCACAGCGGATGGTAGCGTCTGAGCATACGGGTAAGGGCCGGCGTTATGCGTTGTGGTAAAACCACAGGTACCTTTGTGCCTATCCGCAGGAACTCCACATGGCGTATTCGCCGCAATCCTGAGAGGACTTTCTCCAGCTTTTCGTCCGAAAGGGTCAATGGATCTCCACCTGAGATCAGGACATCACGGACAGAGGAATGTGATTCAATATAGGCAAGGGCATTCTCCAATTGTGCCCTATTAAAGGCCAATTTGCCTCCATTGCCCACAAGGCGTGAACGTGTGCAGTACCGGCAGTATGTCGCACAGAAGCCCGTAACCAGCAAAAGAACACGATCGGGATATCTGTGTACCAAACCTGGTACCGGGCTGTCATGGTCTTCCCCGAGAGGATCAATCGCCTCGCCAGGTGAGCAGACATACTCGGCACTAACCGGCACCACGGTGCGCCGAAGTGGTTGTTGTGGATTGTCCCTGTCGAGGAGGCTTGCATAGTAAGGCGTGATTGCAATGGGGAGCTGTTTGGCAGGGCACGTATCCTTTGTCCACTCATCCTGTGAGAGTTGAAGGATCCGGCTCAGATTATCCATGTTTCTGATCCGGTGACGCACCTGCCACCGCCAATCGTTCCAATCAGCGACGGTTGCGTCCGGGAAGAATCGTCTGCGGAAAAACAAGGCCCGGCTGCTCGATCGGAACCTTGGAATCTGGGGGCCTTTTCGAAAAAAGGCCCCCGTCCTAGGTGTGGTTGTCTCTGAAAAATCGAAAACTGTTTGTGTTTTTAATTCCCCGAGCCCGCAGCGCGTACCCGGGGGTTCAAAATCCTCCGAATTAACTGTTTCTTTCGTCATTTATTACGTTCTCCCATTCTTGCAGAAGTCAGCGGGCCAACGCTGGAATCGCGAGCCTTGCGAGGCTGTTTTCGACCCTCCCGTAAATTCCGTGACTTCATATGAACCAATGTTTACTATCCCCATTCCTTCGCTCTGCTCTGCCAAATCCATCGTCTCCACATGTTTTCCAACGAGTCCAACAACCTGGTCGTCATTTTCTCAGCCTCTCCCCTTACGAGAATTTACCCCTCAGCGGCAGCGATAAGACGATCGTAGTCTGCACTTATCTCAAACACCACGGGCCGTCCCTCTGGGCCACCCCCGGAGACAAAGGTGATCATAACCATGAGGCAGAACTGCACCGCCCATTCTCTTCGATTTCTACATCTTTCGGCTCCCCTCCCGGATTTGTGGTTTTAGAAATACCAAGAGACCTATTGCCTTTAATGCCCTTTGAGGGTTTCAACCTAAACGTTGAACCAGAAAGCAATGACCATGCCATAGATGTAACATATTGATATAACTGATGTATTCTGCTTTCAGGCACATAGGAATCAGAACTGATAGTTCCGATACCTACCGAGAAAATAAGGCAAGGGCCTCATAACGGGGCACGGAAATTAGCTAATTATTTGATATGATTAAAAAAATGGGCATAAGAAAAGCTAGTTCCGATGGTTAGGATAGCGGAACCGCCAGTTCCGACCTATGGCTTGCCTGTTTCGGGTTCTCGGGCAGGTCAACATTGAGATGTGCCAGAAGGTCTCGCTCATCATCGGGGCTAGAACTCCCGTTTTTCCCGAGCGCTATGGATAAACGGGTGCAGCAGGTAACTGAACCCGTTAGTCATATTCAATCCGCGAACGCTCCTCAGTATTCTGACCATCTGTCCGACCGGTACCTCCTCCGGTTCATGCACATCCTTCAAAAGCCGGAAGCTTAGTAGTCTGAGCAGGGCGGAGGTTATGAATATGACGTGAACCGGAAACAGGTTCCAGGAAAACAAATGGAGATCCAGCTCGCTGATGGATTTCAGAAAAAGCCCGGCCAAAATGGGGGCTGTGGCTGCGCCAAGCCCTCCCATGATGTTGTAAAGGGAGAAAAACGATGCCCTGTTTTCCTTAGGCGAGATACTCAGCAACAGGTTGTTCATACAGAGGTTGATACCCGCCCAAAAGCCGCCTCCCACAGCATGAAGGATCACTGGCATGACAATGCTGCGCGGCCTTGCCAAGACCCACGCTAAGGGTAGAAATATGGCAACCCGCCCCGCAAACTGAATGACCGCTTTGTTCTTTACTCTATCGGAAATCCTCCCCCACACTTGCATGCCGATCAAATCAGCAAGGGCTGAGATCATGCCAAGGACTGCTACAAAGCTGTAAGTGAGATGTAGGTCCCGAAGGTAATAGAGCGTGAAAAAGGGGCTGGCAAGATATACCGAGAAGCTCCACAAGGAGGTGAAGAGCAAAAACCTCCTGAAATTGGGCTCAGCAAAAGGAATACTAAAGCTCCCAACAAACGAATGAGGCGTCTCAGGCTTACTTCCGTTGTCTGGTTCTGAAATCTGATTCAGGAAATAGAGGCTGAATATTCCAAAAAACGCGGCTGATATAAACGTGATCCCAAATCCGACAGGCAACCCTCCCCACACGTGGCCGTTCAGGCTGTCAAGAAGCCTTCCGAAAACCACCAGTACGATCATCCCCGCTGCTCCGCAGATCATGTTTCTCGTTCCAAAAAAGCTGCCGCGGATATCCTCCGGAACAAGATCTGACATCCAGGAAAGCCAGGACACATAGCTGATAGAGACACATGCATAAGAGAGAAAAGCGAGGCCGAGGGTAATCGCTACCCCATTTGAACGCGATGTAAAGGACAGTAAGGTGACCATAACAATGGGGATCCATATCACACGGGCTGCTGCTGCAGCCCGGCAGGCAATTGCTTTTCTCCTTCCAGTTCTTAGGATGCTATATGAGGCGGGTAGCTGAAATAACGTGACCATAAAGGGCATTGACGCGAGGAGGCCGATCAAGAATTCGTTCATCCCGAGATAAAGGGCAAAGCCCGTAAGAAACATGCCTCCGGTTAGAGTTGCAAACATGTTGGCAAACATACCGTCGTAGATCGAGTTCTTCAAATCGTGTTTTATGTGGGGTGCCATCGTATTCCATTGATCAAATCATAGCCTTTAATGTCCATCGTTAAATAAATAGCATTGAGGAACTCTATACAAAGCTTTAGAGGCCTTCCTGAGGCATGGGAGCCTCATCAGTTGAGATAGGGATTCACATGGTTTCCAACTCGCGATCCCGTCGCCAACCCTGTTTCTTGTTGCCCTTGTGCTTTAGCCTTTCATTTATCTCAATTGCTTTAAACTTCTTTTTCCGGCACTCTGGGCATCGCTTTGGAATGCCAAAACCGAGGTTATGAAAACGGACCTGCTCTACAACGGTAAAAACAAAAGGGTTTCCACACTGAACGCACGTAATCATCTTGTCTTTCATCGGACTTCTCGAAAGGGGATTTTTAACCGAATGGTTTCACAAGAAACCATGCTTGAATATGCCATGGCAGTTAAGATCTAGCGCCTGAAAAGGTTACCTGTGAGATTTGGATTATCGGACATTGTGAACCTCTACATTCAGCACCATTGACTTTCCTCTTGGACGGCATGAAGTCTCGACCGGATACCTAAATCTTCTGACCAAAGGAATGCCACTTTCTATGGTAGGGATGGTGCCATCAAAAAATAGAGGAGGAAACTCCCCCTCTATTTATTTCCGCCCCTCTTACAGCAGCGGAGCGTGGTTATTCCTCAATGACCACATAAGATGTGACCGTGATCATGTTTTCACCTTCACTTTCCTCTACTGTTCCGGTGACTTTCACCTTCTGGCCCACGAGTTCCACAACCTCATCGCCCGCTTCACTTGCCTCTACCGTATATGCGGTGCCCTCATCGGTCACGATTTGATAATCGTCGTTGACGGTTCCCGTAATGACCTTCGTCTCTCCCGAAAACGCTATTCCGAAGATAAGGGCAATGGTAAGAATGCCGAAAAGCCCTGCAAGCAGGTATTTCTTGTGTCTTTTCATCGTTAGTCCTCCATGTGGTATATAGGTTCTTTTCTCTTGTATCCGTGATGTATTTTGTTCGATCACTGCCTGTTCAGCAAAATAATGGGAACGGTAAGCGCATGTCTTCTACATGTACACCAATACGGTAATACGTTTCTTATTGCCGATCTCTCTTACGATGCCCGTTGCATGCACTTCTTCTTGGAGAAGATCCAGCAGTTCCAATCCCTTATGATCGTTATCGATATAATAGTCTTTTCCGCCCTCCGTGGAGATGGCAGCGGCAACTGCACTCCCCTTTTCATCCCATTCAACAGGCAAAACAATCCCTTTAATTGTCGTCGGCTTTCTATTGCCTTTTCATTTTCCACCACCTCCTCTTCCTGAGGTTGAAAAGGAGGTTTATTGTTAGCCCCCTCGCACTCTGCTTCTCTCACATTCCTAGGCGGCTTTGGGCAAGGGCTTAGGTGCCCCTTCTTCTATGTGAGTCGTCCACGATTTTTTGTCAAACCATCCATGAAAAAGGATGAGCTCGAGATGCTCGTCGAAGGAGGTATAATCCCGCACTTTAACCTGGGCCTTTGCCACCCCAGCCTCGTCAAAAATCCGAAAATCATAGCGGCTCTTTTCACTCTCCTGCCGGCGCACCACACATTTCAATCGCCAGACCCAATCGGGATCCTTGCCCATGCTAACAATCAAATCTCTGCCGACAGCCTGCGGGATATCCTGCGGCCTGTGCAGTTTCTCCGTGTTCGATCGGGCTCCGGTTGCCGCTTTCTTTTTCCAGAAATTCCAAGTCATTTTCTTCTCCTGTTCGGTTTAATCTGCTGCAATACCCGTAATAAGACTCAGCAACAGCCATGCCATATCCATAACATACTGATTTTTCTTATTTTTTAATATCTTCATCCGTAATCATCAGAACCAAAAGTTCCGATTTTCACGGAAATACCTCCGGCTTAAATCTGGCAGACAAGAGAGTGATAGGTTAACTATATGAAATTAATAGCAAATCAGGATAACAGAAATGTAAGTTCCGATACAATCTGGATCGGAACATCTTGTTCCGACAGAAGGGGATTTCGCGAAGGGATGAGTCTTGTTCAGGCCGGAGCACGGACTATTTCAAGTCCCGCCCGATACGTGCGGCGCACTCCTGCTGCATCTCTGAAGCATCATTGCCCGTGTCCCGGTGGTCGCACGTTACATAAACGGTTTGTCAATTCCCATCATGATATTTGCCGGCACATCGCAGGACTGTTCGTTAGTGCCGAAAACACTGTCACATTCAGGAATAGATTGCGTCGCTCTGTGAGGACAGAAAGAGCAGTTCCATGACTGCCAGGAGCACTGGACTGCATAATCTAAGCAACCATCATAGTAAGGGCAAAAGATGTTTCTCGACCCCGATCGAGGAACTGGTTTTGCATAAGGGTCCAAAGCTGGCTCCTTCTCGGATTGGGCCCCCCATTTTCTAACAGGCGAACCGTATCAGGTCTACAGATTGTAAATGTTCTCCTGACGGCATGCGATGAAACGATGGCCGGTAGCAGGTGGTCCACAGTGCAGTCGGGCTGAAGAAATACCCGGCTTATTCCACATAATCCAACGGTCTCTCTATTAGCATCCCAGGGGCTCACCAATCTAATCCGGTAGATGTCCGTTGCGAGCTGCCTTTAATCCAAAAAAATCATCAAATGATTCTACGCCCTTACCTAATTGGTATTCAGTTATAGTGATTACCTTCCTGTTGCCCTTCTCTCTTACAATGCCAATGGCCTCCACCTCCTCCTGGACTAGGGAGAGCAATTCTGATCCCTTTTTATTGTTGTCAAGTTGGTACTCGAGCTCGTCCTGGCAGGAAATGGCCGCAGCGATCACATTCCCGTTCTCATCCCAATCAACCGGAACAATGATACCGTTTATGGAAGTTAGTTTTTCTTCGGCTTTCATTTTCATCACCTCTTTTAGTCCCAGGGTCTCGTGGTGTAAAAGAATTACCTGCGTGATTTGGGGTAGTCCAGCACCTGATCAGTCTCTAAGCCGCCCGAGGCAATGATTCTTCTTGTTTGACCATTTCTTTGATGTGAGCTTTCCACGATTTCCTGTCATACCAGCCCTCGAATAGAATCAACTCGGGATGGTCGTCGAGCGAGCTGTAGTTCACCACGCTAATCCCCATTGCCGCTGCCTGATTAAAAACCCGGACGTTATAGCGATGTTTGCCCCTTTGGCTTTTGCGCACAACGCTCTTGAGGCTCCACACCCAGTCAGGATTCTTTCCCAACTGTACTATTAGTTCTCTTCCAACCGCCTGCGGTAAAACCTGCGGTTTCCGTAACCTCTCTGCCTTTCGCTGTTCGGCTTGCGTGAGCCTTTTTTTCCAAAAACTCCAAAACATCTCCTATCCCCTGTGACACGGTTTTGTGCCCTATCGAATCAAGAGAGGCAATAGCCATGCCACATCAGTAACAACTTGATATTCTTTATAATTTTGGATAACAGGCGAATACCCATCAGAACTCATAGTTCCGATGATTCTCGGGCAAGGCACATGCTAAAGGCGGGGAGGGGCATCATGAAAGAGGTTAATATATTGAATCGAAAAGGAAATCGGATAACAAGAAGCGCAAGTTCCGATATAAAAGCTATCGGAACAGTCCATTCCGACCCAAAGACCGTGTTCATCGTGATCAGGTGTTTGCGGGATACGTAGTGGGGATTTGAAGAACAGCACGAGTGCCGTTCCAGATTCTCGTATGTGATCTCATGATTTGAACTCTTCTTTCCTGATGCCGTACCGTGTCATCAATTTGTGGAGTTGACGGGTGGTAACAGCAGCGGTCGCTGCCGATTCCTTTATTCTTCCCTGATTCTTGGCTAGCACCTCTTTCAGGTAGCGCCTTTCAATATCCTCTATGCCTTTGTGTCTGAACTCCGTCAAGGTAAGCTGGGTATCGACAAGAATGCTGGCTGACGGTACTTCTGATTCGAAAAGCTCACTCGGGAAGCTCTCTGGGGTGAGCACCGAGGAGGTTTCAAGTATGTAGGCTCTCTCCATAAGGTTTTCCAGTTCCCGGATGTTTCCCGGCCAAGAGTACCGTCTGAAAGCCTCCAATACATGGGGATGGATGTCGTGTATCCCCTTGGAGCTGAATCTATTCATGTTTTTCAAAAACACCTCAACAAGATGGGGGATATCCTCTGGTCGATCCCTGAGGGGTGGAATCTCCATTGGAAAGACATTCAATCGATAGTAGAGGTCTTTTCTGAATTGGCCGTCTTCACACATCTTTTTCAAATCTGTATTTGTGGCAGCAATGACTCTCACGTTGGCGTCGCGGTTTTCTTCACCTCCAACGCGTTGAAAGGTCTGATCCTGAAGGATCTGTAACAGCTTGATCTGGGCGGATGCAGTTATGGTTCCAATCTCATCAAGGAAAATCGTTCCCCCCGTTGCTATCTCAAATTTGCCAAGCCTTCTCCGGACAGCGCCAGTAAAGGCGCCTCTTTCGTGGCCGAACAGCTCGCTCTCCAGAAGTGTGTCCGGAATTGCACCACAATGAACGCTGATGAATTGTGCATCACGACGGCTGCTATGCCTGTGAATCAGTTTAGCAAACTCGCCTTTTCCCGTTCCCGTTTCGCCGATGAGCAACACAGTGCTTTTAGTCGGCGCAACGGATCGTATCTTTTCATAGGTCTTTTTCATCACTGAGCTGTTCGTATGAATGAGTTCTAGTGCGTCGCTTTGCCAGAACTGATCGCGGAGATAATCCAGCTCGGATTGCGAGATTAAGGACTCGTGAAGACTTTCGGTTACGTGTTTCACCTCATCCGGATTTACGGGATAGGTGAGGTAGTCGCTGGCGCCCGCCTTCACCGCCATCACGGCCTCTCTGATCATCTCTTGCGAGGACATAACGATGATTTCGATGGTAGGATATATGTGCCAGAATGGCTCCATGGCAGCCTTGTACCCATCGCCGGAGGCTGATCCCCTGAGGATCTCCAGATCAACGAATATGAGGTCATACCGCCTTTTTCTAAGCGTATCGAGGGCGGCATCTCTATTCAATGCTACACTCACCTTGTATCCCGTGTCAAAACACCTGTTTATAGATCCGAAGACCTTTTGTTCGTTTGAAATAACCAGGATAGATCTCATCTATCTCCTCCCACCACACAGAGTACGTTCTTACCATAGAGCGAATTGAATATACACAAAGATTCTAGTCAAGGGAAAAAGAAAATCGATTTTTGCGTTTAATCCGTAGACTCTTTTCCGCTGATCCAGAAGGTAGCCCATCTCCACTGCAAATCTCCCATAGGGTGAGACGAAACTGTTCGAAACCCATAAGACTTGGGCGAAAGAAAATGATACAATTAATTTCAGTTTTCTGAAATCCGAAAGGCTAATCGATTGATCATTTTTGAAAGGAGTTGTGCAGCAACAATGAGAGCGGTCACGATTTCATTTCATCGCATCAAAAACATAGGCTTTGTTTCCACAAGGATTGCCGGAACGGATGGGGTTTCCCTCGAGATCCAGAAGTGGGCAGAGGTTCTGGAAGAAAAATTGCTGCACTTGATCCGTTCGTTCGGTTAAGTACTAGAAGGGTAAAGACTTTTATAGCGACTTTAGCGCACTGCTTTCGTTTTCCAAAGACTGATGGTCCTGTAGGGTTGATTTGAAAAACTTACCCTGTATATACTTGCGGCAACTGAAAAGTGAAGCTCCCCGCGCTTCTCCACCCTCCGCAGTAGCACTGCTACGGAGGACGGGCGCACGGGGCATCCTGGCGAAGGCGAGTAAACAAGAAATGGGGTTGCAGGGGCTGACGAGGTTAAGTCGATTCAGAGAAGAACCATAAGATACTCTATGGGCCAGACCGAAAAGCGAAGTTGGAGTTCCGATATTCTGAAAAGGGGAACAATCAGTTCCTGGCGCTCAATCATCTCGTCATTTCAATAAGTTGTATTGCCCTCATCGCTCAACTAGTCGCCTTATCTAATCTCTTGTCGCTAATCTGGGAACCGCGAGTTCCACATGCCTTGCGGTCAAAACAGCTAAAAATGAGCAATAGCAATAGGTTAGCAATATGGCACGCTTGTTGCCATATTCTTACATTGGTCTTGGTCACTGCACCCGGTTCAGACACTTAAACGTGCTTATGGTTCAGCAGGATATGGGGAAGCAGGCAGGAGAAGAGTAGAGTCAAAAATCATGTGGTGTTACGATGGCAACCTCGGTAAACCTTTTGATTGCCGATGACCAACCATACCTCAAAGAGCTATTTTGCCGTGATCCAAATGGCAAAAGCTGCTCTGTGCTGAGTGCCAGTGACGCAAAATCTGTGGATCAGTGCCTTGAGGATTCAACGCCAGACCTGGTGCTCCTTGAAATCTCTCTAAACGGATTCGAAGGCTGGGACGTGCTCCACCATATCAAGAACAACAGACCCCACCTCCCCGTTCTCATAGTCACCTCTTACGACAGTTACCTAGATGACCCTCGAGTCACAGCGGCCGATGGGTACGTTGTGACTAAGGATTTTGTGCGCTCCGATCGACTAAAAGAAGAAATAACCAGAGTCCTCGGGCGGAAGAAAGTCACCGAGGGGACTGTTATAGGAAAGGGGGAGCAAATCATATCTCCGCTTCCCCAACTCACAACACCATCACCCTTAACCCAGGATTTCGGAGGAACGGTATGAATTTTGGCGAGATCAAGAAAATGGCAAGGGATATGGGCCTGAAAACCTATGGCATGAAGAAGACCGATATGGTCAGGGCGATCCAGCGGGCGGAAAACAACATCGAGTGCTATGGCACGGAGCGGGTCGAAACTTGCCATGAGGATGCCCCGCTCTTCAGGGCGGGGAGGCTTCACTATCTGGGGAGGGCCCAGAAAAAAGGAGGTGATTGATATGGATTTGGTGCCATGGAAGCCGTTTGGGGGAGAGCTCAGTTCACTGCGCAGAGAAATGGACAGAATGTGGGATCGCTTCTTTGGCGAAACACCGTTAGCCAAGAGGGCTGCCGAAGAATGGTGGCCGTCAGTTGATATGTCAGAAACCAAGGATAACTTCATTGTCAAGGCGGAGATCCCCGGGCAAGAAGCAAAGGATGTGGACGTGAGTATCTCGGGCGATGTCCTCACCATCAAAGGTGAGAAGAAAAAGGAAGAGGAAGAGAAGGACGAACACCATCACTACGTGGAGAGATACTACGGGTCTTTCCAGCGTTCCTTCAAGCTTCCTTCAACAGTAAAGACCGATAAGATCGAGGCTTCCTTTGACAAGGGTGTTTTGAAGGTAACCCTTCCTAAAGTAGAGGAAGCCAAGAAAAAAAAGATCGAGATCAAGGTCAAACAGGAAAAAAAGGCTAAGTAAGTGATGCTGGGCCCTCCCCAGGCCGTCTGTATGAGGTACGAGAGATAGCCATGCGTTAACCTTAAAAAGAGGAGGTAGAAACTATGGAAGTCACAACTGTTGTTACCGGAGCCTGGAATGCCTTTGCCACCAAGATCACGGCATTTCTTCCCGAGCTGATCGGCGCCATCATTATCTTCATAGTGGGATGGATCGTGGCTCGCTTGATTAAACTGGGGGTTGTCAAGCTCCTCATGCTCGTCCGCTTTGAGAAGGCAACCGAGAAAACGGGGGTGAATGAATTCTTGCAGAAGGGAAACATCGCCAAAACCCCATCAGAGATCATCGGGGCCTTGGTCTACTGGTTCATCATGATACTGGTGATCATTGCGTCTCTAGATGCCCTGGGCTTACCCATTGTCTCCGATCTCCTTAACAGCATCTTCCTCTATATCCCCAATGTGGTGGCTGCAATCATTGTCTTGATCTTAGGGTTTCTTGTCGGAAACCTCCTCGCTGCCGTTGTCAAGACTGCTGCCTCCAATACCGGATTCAAGGCTGCCGAGGGCATGGGAAAGCTCGCCCTCTATGCTATTGTAGTCTTCTCCGTAGCCATTGCCCTCAATCAGCTAGACATCGGTGAGGACATTGTAGCCGCTGCCTTCATTATCGCCTTTGGCGCTCTTGCCCTTGCCTTGGCTCTGGCCTTTGGACTGGGCGGCAGGGATGCAGCTGCTGAGTATTTGAAGCGATGGTTAGAGGAGAAGAAGGCCCCGGTAAAGAAATCGGGAAGGGAAAGCAGCCAATAAAAAAGAGCCCGGCTTTTCAAGGGAGAAGGGAGAGGTCTCTCCTTTCTCCCTCTCTCTATTGCATCCTTTTATTTAACACAGGGCATTGCTGAACCTCGCCCTGTATTGACCAAAGGAAAGGAGGGATACCGTGGCAAGGTACATAAAGAGTATTATAATGATTATCATACTCCTGTTCCTGGTAACCTTTGGGGTGAAAAACAGCCAGCCCATACAGATCTACTACTATCTCAACTTCGAGACAGGAGCCTTTCCCCTCTATGGCTTGGTTTACCTGTCTATTGTTATTGGGATTGTTATTGGGATGATCGTGGGTATTTATGACAGAATCGATCTGCGGAGAAGGGTTAAGAGGTTACAGCGGGAGAACAAGGAACTGAAGGAGAAGGTAGCGGAGGAGGAAAAAGAGGAGGACATAGCAATCCCTGCCCAGGTTGATAAGGAAAAGATGGATAAGAGCACTATTGATGAGCCGGCCACTTGAACTGTGTCATTGAAGGCGTGGCGAAAAGGCGTTATCAGATCCGGTAGCTGTGGCAGCCGGATACTTGGGGGTGCACTGATTCTGGAGCTGAATGCACGCCCGGGGCTCAATATCCAGATTGCCAACCGGGCTGGTTTGTCACCGCGTTTGAGCTTGGTTGAACGAAGCCACAGGAGCCTGCATGGTGTTGAGGAACGTGTGGCTTTTGCACGAACACATTTTGGTGCCCGAGCGTAAACGCCGTGATCCGAGAGGACGAATAAGCATGGTTGCTACCAGTCATTTTTGAGCGAGAATAGAATTGAGATACATGTTTGATAAGATCTTATATCCGACCGATTTCTCAGATGTAGCGAAGAAGGCTATGGACTACATTACGAAGCTGAAAGAAGCGGGAGGCAAAGAAGTCATAGTCTTGCACGTCATTGATGAAAGGGCAATCGGTGATATTTGTCTGCTGTACGCGTCGAGGGGTTCAGTGGAGATGGTAAGGAGGATCAAAGAAGAAGCTTGTAAAGAAATGGATAAAATAGGGGCCGGATTGAGGCAAGAGGGTTTTGAGGTGAAGCTGAGGGTTGAAAGGGGAATTCCGTTGACTGAAATATTGAGGGTTGAACAAGAGGAAGGAGTTTCGGTAACAGTGATCGGCTCTCATGGCAAGAGCAACGTTAAAGAAATGCTCCTTGGCTCTGTTTCGGAAAAGGTCATCAGAAAATCCAAGAGACCTATTTTAGTCATAAAGAGGTAATACAAATGATGTCCCCGACGGATTGCCGTTGACAGGGTAGTGAGGATGGGGGATATTGAAAAAACAGAAGGAGGATTCCTCGTTTTTGGATAGTGACGGAACATTCTGAACAGCTAGGTCGCACCTCTTATGAAAGCCTAAGACTAATGAACACCATGAAATAACTGGAATTGCTTACCACTATAACGCCGGTTAGTTGACATCTGATTGGTCATGGTGTATACTCCTGAAAAACAACAGGAGGTGTGCCATGACGGAGGACGATTTGAGAGAACTGATGCCTCAATTGGAGGCATATCACCGTC
>Ga0307378_10001239_pt1 | contig 41929 bp, 37 predicted proteins | sample UN1MG_FD_202238 | JGI IMG/M metagenome (GOLD analysis project Ga0307378, IMG submission 202238) | Soil microbial communities from Risofladan, Vaasa, Finland - UN-1 | ecosystem: Environmental > Terrestrial > Soil > Coastal area > Acid sulfate soil | place: Finland: Risofladan, Vaasa | collected...
ATACAGGAATAACATGTTAAATTTGAGCTTCCGGATGGTCGGAAATTTGGAAGACGCTAAGGAGGTATGCCAAGAAGCGATTCTTAAAATTTTTAAATACATGAATGGATTCAAGAGAGGCAAAAGTTTCAAGAACTGGATGTACAAAATTGTGGTGAACGCTTCCAACGATTTTTTAAGAAAAAAGAGGAGACATGAGGACATTTTTGCGGTGATGGCGGCGGTTATGGTTGTTGTAGTCATTTTTATCACGCGGCCTTTGTACTTTGGCGTCGAAGATTTTCCAGGAGAAACGATCTTGTCGAAACGTCATCCACAGCAGGAAGCGGGGGCTTTATTCAAATCCCCGCAGGATGTCGTATCCATGACCATGGTCTCAAAAGATTCAGGCCTCAAGGTCGTCTGGATTCTCAATAAAAATTTCAATCTGGAGGAAAACGAATGAAAAAATTTGGAATACTCTTTTTAGTGTTTTTTGTTTTATGCGGATCGATTCTGGGATCTCAAAGAACATCAGGAGAGCGAGGCGAGACAAAAACAGAAATTGTGACCCTCAAGTACATCGATGTGATGTGGGCGGAAGGCCTCTTGCATTCCTACTCAAGCCGGCGTGGGACGATAAAGCGGCTTCATGAAGGAAACAAATTGGTGATCGAAGACACTCCGGAAAATGTGGAAAAAATCCTCGCAATTCTTAAAGAAATCGATATTAAGCCCCTCGATCTGCAATTCAATGTCGATCTGATTTTGGGTTCAACGGCCTCTCAATTTGAAGAAGGATTCGATAGAGAATTAAAATCTGACCAAGTAATGAAAGAACTGAGTCAATTGCTCCGATACAAGTCTTTTAAACGGCTGGATTCGGCCCTTATGAAAGTGCAAGACAACAAGCGGTCTTCCCAGAGAATGGGAGGCGATAGCCTGATGTTTCGCCTGGAGTTGCGGCCTCGGTATATCAAAGAGGACAAGGGTGATTCCATTCAGGTCGAGTTGTATCTCTATCAGGATACAGGATTAGACTCTGAAGGAAAGCGGAGATCCATCAGCCTGGTTCAGACCACACTGAGCATAAAGAGCGGCGAACGGACTGTTGTCGGTGTCTCCAAGCTGAACGGTGGAGACAAAGCGCTGATCCTCATCCTCTCCGGCTCCGTCGTTAAATAACAAAGATGTATGGACTGTTTTCTAAGAGGTCTCCATGTTCGAGATGTAGGGTCCGTTCCCCGAACGGACCGTTTGGGAAGCGGTCCCCACATCTCAGAAAATGTAGGGTCAGATCCCCCGAGCTGACTGTAAAAAGGTGACAGTCCCCTTTTCCGTTCACCCCTGTAAAAAGGTGACAGTCCCCTTTTTAGCTGTGTTTGTCCAGATCTTTCAGATAGGTTTTAATGGCTGTGATGGCTATCCCGGTCAGCCCCAACAATCCGATAAGGTTTGAGAGCGTCATCATGCCGTTAAAGACGTCTCCGATGGACCAGGCCACTTCCACCTTCAACACCGCCCCCACAAATATGATGCCGCAGAACATCCAGCGGTAGGGGATTTTTATCCGTATACCCCACAGGTAGCTGAACGCAATCTCTCCATAGTACGTCACGGCGATCAAGCTCGAGTAGCCAAAGAGAAATGAGCTCGCCATAACGATCAGTCCCCCGAATTGAGGCATCGCCATGTTGAAAGCGTTGGCTGTCATTTCAGTGCTGGTCCCTTCGGTCCAGGCTCCGGTCACAAGAACGGTTATCGCGGTCAAAGAGCAGATCACCAGCGTGTCGATGAAGACATCCAGTGCTGCGATCAATCCCTGCCTCACCGGCTCGCTCGTTTGGGCCGAAGCATGATAGACCCCCGCCGTCCCTGTCCCCGCTTCGTTGGAATAGGACCCTCTGGACAGGCCGTAACGGATGGCTCTGGCCACAGTCGCCCCAGCGATACCCCCAGTAATCGCCGAAGGCTTAAAAGCTCCCACAAAAATAAGTGAAAGAGCATGAGGAATTTGTTTGTAAAATACAATGATCGTGAACATCGCTCCGAAGATGTAAAGAGCAACCATAATAGGACTCAAAAATTCTGTCACTTTCCCGATGACTTTGATCCCTTTGATCACGACCAGCCATGTCAATACAGCCAATCCCAATCCCGAAATCCAGGGATTTATCCCCAACTCTGACTTCATGACAAGGGCGATCGAATTGGATTGGACGGTACTGGTCGAAAACAGCGGTTTACAACCCATAAAAAAGGCATAGATGGCGGCCAACCAGGGAAGGCCCAATCCTTCACTTATGTAATACATCGGCCCCCCGGCTACAGACCCATCCGGCATGATCTTTTTATACTTCTGCCCTAGGACGGCTTCCACAAGTTTGGTCGCCATTCCCAATGTCGCCGAAAGCCACATCCAGAAGATCGCCCCGGGCCCACCCATGGCAATGGCTGTGCACACGCCCCCGATGTTCCCGTTCCCGACAACCCCGGCCAAAGACGTCGTCAAAGCCTGAAACGGCGAGATGTCTCCTTTCCGCTCCGTATCGCTTTCGCCATAATCTCTGCGCCCGAATCCGAAGCGAAAGGAAAGGCCCAACCGCCTGACCTGCACGAATTTCAGACGGATTGTAAGGTAGAGCCCAATCCCCAAAAGAAGAATTGCCGTCTGAGGGCCCCAAACGATCGAACCCATCAAACGGATAACTCGTTCAAATATTTCCATATCCGGACTCTAGTCCCTTTTAGCTCGTGCCCTCTTTATTTTTTCTCTCCTCCCGTCTCCGCTTTATTTCTTTCTTGACGGACTTGTGCAGCACCAGAAAGTAGTAGGCCAAAAGACAGACACAAATCAGTCCAAACCGGAAAGTATTCCCTTGGGCAAGTAAATAAAAGGCATAACCTGTTATCCCCACAAGCAGAAAGAGGTGGAAAAAGGCAAATATCCAGTCGCCCATACCAGTCATGATTGAGAGAATTTCACACCCTAAATAAGGGGCTTAGTCACTCAATTATTATTTTATTCTGCGACTTTTGTGACCGAAATAATCTCTATGATCTCGCGCGGGACATTTTGCATGCCACGCTTGGTCATGATCTTGACGTTGGCGATGGCATCCACAACATCCATCCCAGCGACAACATTTCCGAAGACACAGTATCCATAACCTTGATCGGTCTTTGCGCTGAAGTCCAAATTTACATTATCCGCATGGTTGATAAAAAACTGGGCTGTGGCGCTGTGGGGATCGGGCATCCGGGCCATAGCGATGGTCCCTCGTTTGTTGCTCAATCCGTTGTCAGCCTCGTTTTCTATTGCACCTTTTGTGGGTTTTTTGTGCATGTCGGCCGTGTGCCCACCACCCTGGATCATGAAGCCCTTAATCACGCGATGAAAAATGGTGCCGTCATAAAATTTGTCGTCCACATACCCGAGGAAATTTTTCACTGTGACCGGTGCTTTATCCATGTACAGCTCCAACGTGATATCACCCATAGAGGTTTTTATGACAACTTTGGGATTTTTATCCGCGGCCATGTTATTCAGAGGAAACGCCAATAAAAAAACCACAGCCATCATGCTTAAGAAAAACTTAATGAACATTCCTGCCTCCTGCGTAGGATTTCTCCGATTCTGAAAAGCCCAAGATATCAAAATATACGTTCCAAATCAAATCAGAGGGAATGGGATTGTGTCCTTTCAGTGTCTGCATAGAGTATAGGAGTCAAAACATAAAAGCGTGAAGGCTTTGAACCGTTGGTGTCTCCATTCGATATTCCCTCGTTTTAAGTCTACGATTCTACTAATTTATTAATATAAGAATAATACCAAAAGTAATTTAAATTCACCTCCGAATTCATCTCAAAAGGCGATTGCTGGATTACGGGTCTTTTTGTAAAATTGAAAACGATATGAAATATTGAGGGGACAACAATGAAAACCCAGAAAGTTTTATTCATCCTGATATTTTTTGTGTTTGTGACGTCTTCACTTTATGCTCAGGGCAAACTTGAACTCGGATTCCATTATGGCCCCTGGGGCCTAAATATTATTCGAGGGGCTATAGAAGACGGCCTGAATGATGCACTCGAGGAACAACTGAGTGAGAAAATATTAGAAGATATCCAGGAGGTCTATCCTGGCGCCGAACAGATTGCCTACGATCAAGTGTTCAGTTTTGATTCTGGAGGTCACAACTGGGGCATCGAACTTCGATACTACCCATCTGGATACAATGGTTCTTTTAGTTTGGGCTTTTCTATCGAAAAGACCAGGATGAGAGTTTCGTTTACTGATGTTCGAGTCGACATGCTTTTCTCGGAAGGATCCACGTTTGAGGGGGACGCAAAGGCTGAATACTGGATGTATCCGCTATCCTTTCACATGAGTTTCCGGTGGGATATTGTGCCCACTTCAAAGATCAGGCCGTACATCACTGTAGGTTTTGGAATTGCCACGGGTACTGCTCTTGAGAAAGGTGAGATCAGTTATACCTACAGCGGAGACTTGTACATCGAGGGACAGGACCCGGAGCGCTTTGAAAATGCCGATTCCAAGACGCTAAAGGAGCTCAAGGAAGAACTGGAAGATGAAGGAGAAGAATTTGTTCTCCCCACTGTCATTCCCTTCATACAATTGAATCTCGGTGTGAAGGCGGCCATTACGGATAACCTTCACGTCTTGGTCGATGCCGGAATCTGGAACGGCCTCCTCCTCCGCGGTGGAATAGCCTTCCGTTTTTAGTCTTTGAGGTGTTGAAAAGAACCGGCTTGATTGGGTATAAGATCTAGACATCTGGTCAGTGAAAAATAGATCATCCGTATAACCTGGGGAATTCAGTAGAAAAGGAGAACCACCCAGTATTTTTGAGGAGACTTTTTGCTCTCGCTGTCAGAAATGATCCCTATCCCGATTCTTCGTATGCGTATGTAATTCAATTTGACCTTTATAGATTCGGGGATACGGAGTGGATTGTTCGTGTTGTAGGGGATCACTTGGTAATCGTTCAACTTAGGGGAGAGGGCAATGGCTTTACCTCTAAAGATATTCACTTTCTCGGCGATGATCCTTGCTTCATCCGAAAGATCCCTATCTAGTTTTACAGGCCGTTCTCTTTTTTCAGCCATGAGGGTGTTGATCTCCTCCAAAAGCCTATTGCGGATCTCATCTGAGCTCATGTCTGGAGATGCGCTTTTTCGTAACAGGAAAAAAGAGATAAAGTACGTCCCTCCTGGATTCTTCTCCTCGCGGTCGAAATAGATCCCGATCCCTGCGCGAGTTGTCGCGGGATCAGCGATTCTCTCCATATCATTATTCTCGATCTCGAGTAGGGGAGTCGAAATGAAGAGATAGAGGATTTCACCATACCGATCAGGGAGATCGGGTAGAGGCTCTCCTTTAGCCCTCTTTAGAGAATACTCATGGGCCAAACTGTTCAACTCTTCGAGGAAGGGAATAGGATCCAATCCTTTTTGTGCTCTTCGAGCATTGATCTGTTTTTCCAGCATCTCTCTGAATTCTTTCTCTGACTTGGCCTCCAGTGATGTCAAAAAATCCTGAGTGATATAATAACCCTTGTTCTTATTGTAAAAAACACCGATACCAATGGTATCGAATCGAGGATCCAGGATATTTTCGCGGTGCCCTTTGCTTCGCATGAATGAATCGTGGATGGCCTCAGGGAGAAAAGACTGGCTGAAGGCTATGTTTTCTCCTGTACCTTTGAAAAACAGGCCTGCCTCTTGAAGGCGTTGGGAATAGGCTTTTCCATCGCGGGAATTATGAGTCAATTCGAACTGGCTCGCCATATCCTGGCTGTGACTCCGGGCGATAGGTATCAAACTCTTTGAGATCTGCAAAAGGGGAATTCCCTGTTTCGCTCTTTCTCGATTGATCAGATCGCACAGTTCCTGTTCGATCTCGCTCGTCTCTAACCGATCGGTCGGCACTTGAAACCCATAGCTGGACTGGCAGAGCAGAGAAAAAAACATAAATAGGATTAAGAACGAGCGCATTTTCTTAGGCATCTAATTTTTTCTTTACTTTTTGACTTTTTATTCTACCATATAGCCATATTGAATCATAAACGGGAGGCGACTGTAATGACAAAGAGAAAACTTCTATCTGTTGTTTTTATTTTATTATGTATCTCATTTTTCTTATTTATCCATGCCCAGGAAAAATCTGAGGAGCTGACAGATGAGCAGAAGATGCTCCAGGTCCTGCACTCGATCTCCAGTCACACGCTCTTTGATTATGTGATAGAGCTGGCTTCGGACAAGTATGAGGGCCGGCTCACAGGGACAGATGGTTACAATGCCAGTGCCGATTGGGTGGCTGTACGTTTTGCGGACTGGGGGATCAAGCCTGCAGGAGATAACAATACCTATCTTCAAGCGTTTCCAAATCCGTATACACTGGTCTTTGAGGATTGTGAGGTTTCGCTCAATATTCCGGTCAAGGACTCGTTCATAAAGAAATATTACACCTATGAGGATGAGTTCATCCCCGGTGCGACCTCCGGTTCTGGTGAAGTCACATCTGAGGTCGTATATGTGGGATATGGCATCACGGCTCCTGAGCTCGGTTATGATGAATACAATGGCATGGATGTCAAAGGAAAGATCGTGCTCATGGAACGTGAAGCTCCGGTGTCTCCCTCCGATAGTCCCGAGTTATTCAAAAAATGGAGGCCCTATTCATTCCATCAGTACAAGCTCGAGAATGCGGTGACTCATGGGGCTAAGGGAATGCTTTATAACTATGGCCCGATCTCTAATCCCAACAATGCCTACGCTAAAGATTTTATATACTCACATGTGGGGGATGTGGCTGTTGCCGATGCCTTTTCTGGCACAGGAAAAGTGCATAAGGAAGTTGTGGAAAGGATCAAAAGCGAGCTGAAGCCCCAATCGTTTTCAACAGGCAAAGTGTTTACAATCAGGAACACGACTGAGCACCACCCGGATGGCGTAGGCTCCAACGTGATCGGCATTCTCGAAGGTGCCGACCCAAAGCTCAAGAATGAGGTCATCATCGTTGGCGGTCATCTCGATCATCTGGGCCGGTGTTATGAGATCATGCCCGGCGCTAATGACAATGCCTCTGCGGTGGCTGTGATCCTGGGATTGGCTGAAGCCTTGAGCAAAAGCCCCATCCAGCCCAGGCGCTCCATTATGTTCAACTGTTTTGGGGCAGAAGAGCAGGCAGTTGCCGGTTCGAAATATTACCTCAAGCATCCTGTTGTCCCTCTCGAAAAGACGGTTGCATTACTCAACATGGATGGCGTGGGTTGCGGTGATACTATCAGCGCTCTTGCGGCAGAGAATTATCCCGAGTTTTGGGAATTCATAAAAAAAGCCAATGACCGGTACATCCACCGGGAGGTCATCACCCGGTATTTTGCTAACAATGCCCGCCCCAGGCTTGATGCAGCCCCATTTATGTGGGAAGGTGTTCCGACCATTTCTTTTTCAGTCGGGGGTGCTCCTTCGTTTTATCACATCACCAAGGATGATATCGACACCATCACTCCGGAGATTATGGAGGATATGACACAACTTTTGTTTGTGGCTGTTCTGGATATGGCCAACCAGGATACCCTCGATTTCAGAAATTAGGAGAAGAGGTCCATGCAATTCCAGAATCCCACACGAGTTATTTTCGGCTCTGGCTTGTTGTCAAAACTCGGACAGATCGTTCACGAAGAGCTCCAGGCAAAAAAACCCTTCCTCGTCACAGATAAAGGCGTTGAGGAGGCAGGTATTCCTGCAAGGGCTATTTCCCAACTCCCAGGAATACAGGTTTTTAACGCGATCGAACAAAATCCCAAGCACCTGACTGTTGACCGGGGCGGAGAGATCGTACGCCAGTCCCAGCCAGACCTCATTATCGGATTGGGTGGTGGCAGTGTCTTGGACGCCGCAAAAGCCATCGCCCTGCTGGCAACAAATCCGGGCAAGATCGAAGACTATGAAGGAAGGGGGAAATATAGTACTCCGCCGCTACCAGTATTGGCCATCCCGACGACCTGTGGGACAGCCAGTGAAGTGACCTGGGTTTCTGTGATCACACACACCGGACGAAAGTTCAAGATGAGCATCAAGGGGCCCCAAATGTTTCCTGTTGTCGCCCTTGTGGACCCTGACCTGCTTTTAACTCTCCCACCTGCGCTTGTTGCATCGACGGGAATGGATGCGCTTACGCATGCAGTCGAAGCGTATACCGTAAAACCTGCTAGCTTTATGACGGATATATTTGCCCGGGAATCCCTGTTTCATATTTTTGCTTCTATCGAGGCGGCCTACAAGGATATAAAAGCCAACAGCGAGGCCCGGGAGGGCCTTATGAAGGGAAGCATGATTGCCGGCTTTGCCTTCGGGAACAGCGATGTGGGGGCTGTGCACTGCTTGGCCGAATCTATAGGGGCACTCTATGATATTGCCCATGGAGTGGCTAACGCTGTTCTTCTCCCTTATGTCATGGAGTATAATCTTCCTGTCTCGACAAAGAAGTTTGCCGATATCGCCAGGATCGGGGGGATCGAAGCTGAGGACGATGGAGAAGCTGCACGATCACTCATCCAGAAGGTGAAAGATCTCTCTTACGCTTTGAATATTCCATCTTTCAAGGAACTGGGCATCAAAAAGAGCGATTTTCCGGAGATCGCTCAAAAATCCTTCGAAAACAACTCCAATCCTTCCAATCCCCGTGAAGTCACCACTCAAGATTATTTAGATATACTTTCAAATGCCTATTCAAACACTTAACTGAGCTCACCACAATTATGATTACCTAAAGCTATCATTAGGTTTGTATAGAATCAGAGGTTATGTATCGAGCGACATAAAGGAAGATCCCGACCCAACCTAACCCAGCCTTCACGAATCACCGTCGAGGGAACCCACCGAAGGTGGGCGTTGAGGACTGTATGAGCACAAGAGGAATAAAGATTTGTGGCCCTTCAAAGTCGAGGCCTCAGATGCAGATTAAAGGTAAAAGTGCGCAGATCCGCAGACGCCTAATAAGAAAAAGGGGGGCCATCCAATGAATAAATCAATGGGTGGGAGGGTGGCGTTAAAAATCTGACAGGAGCGAAAACATCATCTCTGATTCTATCTCTAAAGGTACTCGTTATTGTGGTGTCCGGTGTTCGATGAGGATCTGGAGGATCTCCATCTCATCGGGATCGAACCAGATTTTGTGGCAGGATAGACACTTGTCCACGGGGATCACATAATAGTAGTTGTAGGCTCTAAGGAGCATCTGCGAACCGCAGTTGGGACAATAAATCTTGGGAGAGACATCCGGATTTATTTTTTTTGTCTGGGTGGGATTCAACATGAATTCATCCCTGAATGTCCGGGCTTTTTGCACGAGTTTCTCGGAGAAGTCGACTTCTTTCCTTGCCACGATCCTGTCCACAAGCGCTGAGTCGATCAGTTTACCGTGGCAGTCCGGACAGACCTTCAGAGGCACTCCTTCGTAGAAGGTCTCCCTCAAGTTGATTCGACATCTGGGACACTGGTTTTGCCTTGTGGGATCGATCGGTTTTTTCTTGAGGATCCTTCGACGGGCATCATGGATCTGGGGAAATTCCCGGGCCTGCGCCACGATCCCTTCCTGTTGGTTTTTGATCTGGATCAGAGGAGTGAAAAAGGGCAGAAACAAAAGCTCCTCGAGAGAATAAGGGCCTTGCCACGATCCCTTTGCATCTTTGATGGACCAGAATTTGTTCTCTTGAGCCGGAGTCTCAGCTTGCTGTGGTTTCTGGGAATCACCTTCTTCCCGCCTCTCTTCCTGAGCGAGAAGGACATCACGGGCGTCTTCGCGGTTTTTCTGGATCTCCCAGACCTCTTCGATGATCTTGGCCGGTTTGGTGGGGACCATATCTGCAAGCAGCTTGATCCTCTTTATAAGCGGTGGGTGGGAGTTAAATGCTCGGCCGAAAAAGCTCTCATAGTCCCCCTTAGAGCGAGGGGGAACGATGAAGAGAGGGCTGTAGGTCAAGTTAAAATCGCCCACAAAAGAGTTTTTCAAGTGGGCTTTGTATATGGCTTGGGCCAAAGCTTTGGGATTGCGGCTGAACTCTACGGCCGCGGCATCGGCCAGGACTTCTCTCTGCCGGCTGATGAGCGTGCTGAGGAGATGCATGATGAAAGAAGAGATTGTGAGGGCGATAAAGAGAAGTACAGCACCCCCTTCGGATTGTTGATTTTGGCCAGGGGGGCCTGCGGTTTCTGTCTCGGGTTCTGCGGCATGTCTCAGGCGCTCGAAGAAATTGGCGAGGGAACAGACCAGAGTGATGTAAAATGTATCCCCGCGGAGGACATGGGCCAGCTCATGTGCGATCACCGCCTGGATCTCGTCTCTCGTGAATTCGGCAAGAAGGCCTTCCGTCACCATGATGCTTGGTGTTTTGTTCGCTTCCATCAAGGCCATGGAGTTTATGGCAAAAGAAGGAATGATGTAGGGTGTCACCTTGGGTAGTCCGGTGGCCAGCCTTATTTCTTCGACGGTGTTGGCAAACTGTTTGTGGTATCGGTCAGAGAGGTCAGGAGGTTCGGCCTGCATCCGCCTCCGGATAAATTTTGCCCCGAACATCTTGGCATCGTAGAAGTGGAAGGCAGCAATGAGAATAGCAATACCGGCCAGGATCGGAAAGATCGTCATCAGTGTTTTTGATGTGGGGAAAAGCGTTTCTGCAAAAAAGACACCAAAACTCAGCAAAAAGACAAAAGTGATAAATCCTATGGCACAAAAATAGAACACAAAAAGGACGAGCAGCAGAAAGAGACTTTTCTTCCACTGCTTGCGCTGTGTCTCATAAAAATCCGGACGTCGTGTGCGTTTCATGTTTTCTCTATTTTGGTCGTATCAGACGTGAGTATACTATAAAAAATATGCGCCTCCTATTAATTAATCTCTTGGGTATGTATCCCCAAAACCGTGATGAATGACATTCCGAGTGTTCCAATTGGTGATTTCGAAAACATGCTCAGTTTCCCCAGCGAGGAAACTACGCTCGGTTCCAAGCTTTCCTCACATCTCCTCTCAGGAGATGTACCATGCCCGCATGGAGCCCTTCACACGGTTTTCTCCACCACACAATTGGAACACTCAATAACGCAATGTGATTCATGCCATCACGGTTTTGGAGATACTTCCATCCCTTGGCTCTATATAATATACGCTCTATCGTGGATGGATATTCAAAATAATGTGTGAAAATCTCCATGAGGTGTATCTTGCGCTAAATGGTTTAAAGTGGTATAAGCATTTGTCAAGAAAAAATTCATATGCGGCATTCCAAACATCCTATCACGATCTTTCTTCATGTGTCTTTTCCAAAGGATGAATTTTTCCAATTTTTTTAGGGGAGTTGATAGAATGTATCCAAAACAACACACCAAAATAGCACTTCTTTTCCTTCTTTGCGCCTTTGCATTAGCATTCGGGTTTTCTGGTGAGAACCAGCCAAAGAAAGCCCTAACTTACACAGACATGATGCAGTTCAAGCATATCCAGAATCCTGTGATCTCAGAAGATGGCGCGTTTCTTGCCTATGGTCTTCAGCCTGATAGGGGGGATGGTGAGGCGCGGATCCATGAGATCAAAGATGGCAAGATCTTCTCTGTCGATCGCGGGAGTGATCCCAAGATTTCTAAAAATTCTAAATGGGTGGCGATGCTCATAAAACCCAAAGCCGTAGATATGGAAAAAGCAGAAAAAGAGAAGCCAAAACAGGGAATAACGATCCTGGATACACAGACAGGAGAGACAAAACAGTACGAAAAAGTCCAAAAATTTAGTTTTTCGGACGACTCCCGATGGATGGCTATTCACTTTTTTAAAGAAGACAAAAAACCGGAAGATAAAGAAAACAAGAACTCTGAACAGAAATCGGAAGAAGGGGAGAAAAAGAAAAAAAAGAAGGAAGAAACTTTGGGCAGCACGTTGGTCCTCAGAGACCTGAGTACGGGTGAAGACGTTTCCTTTCCCCATGTCTTATCCTTTGCGTTTGACAGCGCCACTAAACATTTGGTCTTTTCTGTTGCTGGGCCTGAGGGAAAAGATAATGGGCTCTATTTTATCCAGCTCGATGATAAAGAGCTTTCCCAAAAACCCATCAATCAGGAAGAGAAAGCATTCTACACAAACCTCTCCTGGACGAAGGAGGGAAGTTGGCTGGCCTTCTTAGAGGGGAAAGACGAAAAGGACGTGAAAGGAATGGCCCATTCGCTCTGGATCTGGGATGGGGCAAGCCAGAACGTAAAACAAGCGGTCGCTCCTGGGGATATCCCTGAAAGCTGGCTGCTCCCCGAGAAGAACAATCTGTCCTGGAGCAAAGATGGAAAACGTCTGTTTTTTGGCTTAAAGCCCAAGGAATTCCATCCCGGAATAGATGAAGAATCGAAAAAGGAGGAAGACTCCGAAAAAGATAAAAGTGAGTTCGATCTTTTTGATACGGAACAGATCCTGAAAAAAAGGGAAGTGGATGTCTGGCACTGGAACGATCCTCTGATCATCACAAACCAGAAAAAGACCTGGTCCCGCATCAAGGATCAAACATATCTTGCTGTTTATCACTTGGGGACAGATCAAATGGTTCAGCTCGCAGACAGAGAGATGCCTAATGTCCAGCGATCCGAGAATCCTGACTTTGCACTGGGCACATCTAACGTTCCCTACATGAAAGAGGTCACCTGGTATGGGGAGCTCCAGGATGTCTATGTCGTTAGCCTCAAGGATGGCTCCCGAAAAAAAGTAAACAAACGCCTCGATGAAAGCTCTTCTCGAACTCCAGGTGAAAGCAGCCTGTCTCTCTCTCCAAACGGGCGATATGTCGTTTACTACAAGGACAAACACTGGTTTCTCTATGACGGAGAGACAAGCTCTTCGCGAAACCTCACCCAGAATTTAGACGTGCCCTTCTTCGACGAGGATCACGATTATCCCCAGCCAGCTCCTGGATACAGAACAGCCGGATGGATTGAGGATGACAAAGCCGTCTTGATCTATGATAAGTATGACATCTGGATGTTTGCCACGGCGGACGGAAAGGCCGTGAATGTCACTGAAGGATTGGGCAGAGAGATGTTTATGACATTCCGGATCATCCGTGTCGATCCAGATCAGCGATTTTTCTCGGAGTCTCATGCGCTTCTGCTTTCGGCGTATCACAACCTCGATAAGCACCATGGTTTCTACACATGTCGTTTGGATCAGCCGGGCGTGGATAAGCTTCTGGATGAACCAAAGAAATTCAGCTTCAAAGCAAAGGCGAAAAATGTTGACACTATACTTTACACAAGGGAAAGCTACACCGAATATCCGGACCTCTGGGTCAGTGATTCGCAGTTTAAATTGCCGATGAAGATCACAGACGCGAATCCGCAAGTCAAAGATTTTGCATGGGGAAGTGCCGAACTCGTGGAATGGCGTAGTGTTGATGGGGTGCCTCTCCAGGGTGTGCTCATCAAGCCAGGGAATTATGAGCCAGGAAAGAGATATCCCGTGATTGTGTATTTTTATCGGTTTTTCTCTCAAAGGCTTCATGAATTCAACCAGGTTGTGGTCAATCACCGTCCCTGCTTCCCGCTCTATGCGAGCAATGGTTATGCGGTTTTCCTCCCGGATGTTCGGTTTGATATCGGTCATCCTGGATATTCGGCGACCAAGTGCCTTGTTCCAGGCATCCAAAAACTCGTGGACATGGGAATTGCCGACCAGGATGCTGTCGGTCTTCACGGCCATTCCTGGAGCGGTTATCAGACAGCTTTTGTGATCACGCAGACTGACATATTTGCGTGCGCTGTAGCTGGAGCTCCCGTGTCCAACATGACCAGTGCTTACAGCGGGATCCGGTGGGAGAGCGGCCTCGCACGGCAGATGCAGTACGAGCAGCAGCAGAGCCGCATCGGCGGCAGCCTGTGGGAGTACCCTGAGCGTTATATCGAGAATTCCCCTGTCTTCTTTGCAGATAGAATAAACACTCCACTTCTCATCCAATTCGGAGATGAAGACGGAGCCGTGCCCTGGTATCAGGGGATAGAGCTCTATCTCGCTATGCGCCGTCTTGAGAAGGACTGTGTTTTTCTCCAGTATCGTAAGGAGCCCCATCACTTGAAGGAATATCCCAACAAATTGGATTACACGATCAAGATGATGGAGTACTTCGACCACTACCTCAAAGGAAAACCGGCCCCAGATTGGATCACAAAGGGCGTTCCCTATCGAGGGAAATAGTTGATACTGCTTTTGAACAAAGTATCGACATTTTTTATGAATAGTTCAGGTAAATGGAGGATGGAATGAAACGGCTAAAATTACTGTGTTTAATATTGTCTCTTCTGCTCGTTGTAAGTGGTGGATTCTCTCAAGTTCCGAAGCCTGAAGATGTTTTGGGATTCAAGATCGGAACCGATCGAAAAGTTGCGGATATGTCCCAGATCATCGATTATTTTCACAAACTGGATAATGCCAGTGACAGAGTTTTGGTCAAGGACGTGGGAAAAACAACAGAAGGAAATCCTTTCATCGTGGCCATCATCACTTCGGAGAGAAATCATAAAAACCTGGACAAGTACCGTGAGTATCAGCAATTGCTTGCAGACCCTCGAAAAATATCCGAAGAAGATGCACAGAAGAAAATCGCAGAGGGAAAATCCGTAGTGATGATCAATTGCTCGATCCACGCGTCTGAGATCGGGGCTGCTCAGATGTCCATGAAATTGGCCTATGACTTGGCAACTGACAGCGATCCCACGACCCAGCGAATCCTGGATAATGTCATCCTCCTGCTCGTGCCCATGCACAATCCGGATGGGATCCAAATGGTTGTGGACTGGTACAAGACAAACCTTGGGACAAAGTACGAAGGGGGCCGGATGCCCTGGCTCTACCACAAATATGTGGGTCATGACAACAACAGAGATTGGTACATGTTCACTCAGGTCGAATCCCGGCTGACGCTCAAGGTGCACAATGCCTGGCACCCCCAAGTCATTGTGGATATGCACCAGATGGGAAGCAATGGGGCGAGGTTGTTTGTCCCCCCCTATGTAGACCCTTACGAACCCAATGTCGATCCGATTCTGCGACAGCAGGTGGCGATGATGGGCACGTTCATTGCAACAGAACTGACCGCTCAAGGCAAAGGAGGCGTGGCTCACAGTATTGGCTATGACGCATGGACACCGGCTCGGGCCTATCATCATTATCATGGCGGTATCCGAATTTTAACCGAGGCAGCCAGTGTCAAATTTGCCACACCCATCACGGTTAAACCCGAAGAGCTACAGCCTGGCATGACTGAAGCGTCAGTCAAGATGCCGCTCCCATGGATGGGAGGAAAATGGACACTGGGGGATATTGTGGATTATGACTATGTGGCCGCTAAAGCCGCTTTGACGAATGCAGCCGGGCTCAGGAAAAACTGGCTGCAAAATTTCTACCAAGTCCATAAAAATGCCGTGGATTCCGAAAAAACAATTTATGCATTTCTTATCCCGGACAAACAACGAGACCTGTCTACGACTCTCAAGATGATGGAAGTCCTGATGTTGGGCGGAGTTGAAATTCACAGGGCAGTGAATCCCTTTTCTGCTGATGGTCGTCAGTATCCTGCAGGAACTTTTATTATTTTTATGGCACAGCCCTATGGAGGTTTTGCAAAAACTCTTCTCGAAGTGCAGACTTACCCTGAGATCAGAGAAACACCCGGGGGCCCTTTAAAAACTCCCTATGACGTCGTTGCACACACACTGCCATTGTTGATGGATGTTGACGTTGACATGGTCGTAAAGCCCTTCAATGCGGAAGCTAAATTGATGACTGATCTTGAAAAGCCAAAGGGGAGCATCGAGAGAACAGGCATGCCGATCGGTTTTGTGTGGGGGCACGCAACCAATGATGATGTCGTTGCTCTGAATAGGTTGATGAGGAATGGGCACACTATTTTCTGGAATGGCGAGCCATTCGATGACTTGGGGAAGTCCTATCCCGTGGGGTCGATGGTGGTCCTTCAGAAGGAAGGACTGGACGCTGATTTAGAAAGTATCGTCCAAGACCTCCACGTGCACTTTGAGGCACTGAAGACCAAACCAGCTGTCAAGGCCTTTCGTCTGAAGCCTGTTCGGTTGGGCCTTTATAAAAGCTGGACAGCCTCCATGGATGAAGGCTGGACACGGTGGGTGCTGGAACAGTTCGAATTTCCATATATTAGTGTGTTCGATAAGGATTTAAGAGCAGGGGAGTTAGAGAAAAATATTGATGTTCTACTCCTTCCTGATTTCAGGAGTTCTAAGGACATAGTAGAGGGATTGTCAGATAAGGATGTCCCACAAGAGTATGCAGGAGGCATCGGAGAAGTGGGAGTAAAAAACATCAAAGAATTTGTCCGCAAAGGGGGCACCCTCATCACCCTGAATTCGTCGGCACAGTTTGGCATCGAGCATCTCCATCTGGGTGTTCAAGACAGCGTAGCCGGGAAAGACCGGATAGATTTTTTTATTCCGGGTTCGATCCTCAAAGTATTAAATAACTCCGATCATCCGATATCGTACGGGTTTGGAAGAGACACAGCCATCTTTTTCCGCAGGAGTCCGGTTTTTGTCGTGAAAGAGGGCATAAGCGTTGCCAGATATCCCGCTCACCCCTTTCTGAGCGGCTGGATCAACGGCAAAGACCTCCTCGTCGATAAGTCGGCCATCGTGGATGTTCCTTATGAGAAAGGAAGAGTCATTCTTTTTGGCTTCCCTGTCCTCTACCGAGGCCAATCGCACGGCACTTTCAGATATCTCTTCAACGCGATCTACTACGGCGCTTCACAGTTTGGAAAATTCTAGTTTAGGTGGGATATCCATGAGCATCAAGAAGGCAATAATTCTCCTTTTTTCATTTGTTTTTTCATCAATGACTGCGACTCCACAGGTGAAGACGGGCCTGGAGAATCTTTTGGAGAATCACCTGGACCTGATTCAGGGAAAAAAGCTGGGAGTTCTGGCCAATCAGACATCTGTGGATTCCAAAGGACGTCGCATCGTAGAGCTTCTCGCCGAGCATTCACGGATCGTCACTGTTCTTTTTGGCCCCGAACATGGGTTTATGGGAGATGTGGAAGATGCCGCTTCGATCCGCGACTCGGTTTACGAGGATATCCGGCTGTACAGCCTTTATGGCGAGTATCTGACACCAACTCCGAGGATGCTCAAGGATGTGGATGTGTTGGTGTACGACATCCAGGATGTCGGTGTCAAGTTCTACACGTTCATATCCAACCTCTTTCTTGCGATGCACGCTGCCAAGCGTGATAGTATTCCGCTTTTAGTTTTAGACCGACCCAATCCCATAAACGCTGAGATCGTTGGAGGATCGATCACGAATCCTGCCTTTTCAAGTTTTGTGGGAGTTTTTCCTCTACCCATCCGCTATGGGATGACTGTGGGTGAGATCGCTGAGCTTTTCAACAACGAGACCTATGGAGGATTCTCCCTCGGTATTGACCTTACCGTGATCCCCATGACAGGTTACAAGCGTGACATGTGGTATGACGAGACGGGCGTTCCCTGGATAGTGCCATCACCCAACATGCCCACATTGGAGACTGCGGTGATCTATCCCGGGATGTGCCTCATGGAAGGAACCAACCTGTCAGAGGGCCGAGGGACCGATGCCCCTTTTCTTACCATCGGCGCCCCCTATATCGATTCTAAAGAATGGCTTGATGCGATTCCGAAGGAGGCCCTTGCAGGAGCCAGAGTGGAACCCATCGCCTTCCAACCCAAGGCTATTCCAGGGGTCGTGTCTCGTCCGAAGTACAGGGATGAAAAATGCCATGGCCTTCATTTTACAGTCTTAGACAGGGATAAGCTTGAACCGATCGTTCTGGCTGTTTCGCTATTATGTGCGGCGCAGAAACTCTACCCCGAAGAGTTCAAAATGACGAAGTATCTGGATAAACTCTGGGGAAATGAAGATCTGCGGGCTATGATATCCGAAGGCCAGGACTATCGCTCGATTTTGCAAACATGCGAGCAAGGTCTTGCCCAGTTCAAAAAAGTGAGGAAAAAGTACTTACGTTATGATTAAAGCCGTAACATTTATATGGTTATTCAACGAAGCTCGCCATTATAAATATCAAAATGAGATCCCTGCCCTTGAAGTAATTTGCGATTGACTGATTCAAAGATCTAATATTTATTGGAATCATGAAACTTTATTATCTGTATCCTCGTATTACTCTATATACTGAAATTCAGTAATAAAATGGAACAAAGATGAAAGAACTCACAAAAATCGAGGAGATCCTTCTGCTGGCCATATGGCGGCTGAAGGAAGATGCCTACGGCGTCAAGATCCGCAAATATGTCTCACAGATCATCGACAAAGATTTCACCTATGGAAATCTTTACAGTGCACTCAGCCAACTATCCAAAAAAAAGTACGTCAGGAAAACTATAGGTGAAACGACGCCGGATCGACGCGGGCGGCGAAAGATCTACTACACAGTATCTCCAGAAGGCGTGAAGGCCTTAAAAACCGCGCGGGAGATGAATGAGAAAATGTGGGAGGGAGTCTCCGATTATGCGTTTGATTGAAGAATTGTGTGATTGATCGATGTATCAAACAATGAAACGACGCCGATATCATCCCCCTCGAATCGCAGGGTGGATTCTCAAAAACACCGCCAGGTACGAAGAGAATTTTGCCATAATCGGTGATTTTGATGAGGAATTTCATGAGGTTGTACGTGAAAAGGGAGCCTCGTTTGCCAGGCTCTGGTATTGGCGGCACTGTGTTCGTTCTTTGCCGATATTTATCAAAGATTCTGTCTATTGGAGTTTCATCATGTTTAGAAATTATCTGAAAATCGCGTTTCGAAGCATTAAAAAACACAAAGGTTACTCTTTTATCAACATCTCTGGCCTTGCCATCGGGATGGCGGTCTGCATCCTGATTTTGATGTGGGTTTTGAATGAGTTGAGCTATGATAAATTCCATGAAAAAGCGGATCGCATTTGCAGAGTCACAATGGATCTCGAGGTCGGCTCCACTCTTCACACACCCGTTACCCTCACTGCGGTAGGGCCTGCTCTTGTCCGCGATTTTCCCGAAGTGATCTATTCAACCCGGATGTTGCCTCCCAACAGGGTAGCTGTGAAGTATGAAGATAAGCTGTTCCAGGAGGCAAGGGTTGGTTATGCGGAAAATGCCGTATTTGATATCTTTACATTCCCGTTTGTGAGTGGTGATCCCAAGACAGCGCTTGAAGCTCCATATACGGTGGTGATCACGGAAAGCATGGCTGAGAAGTATTTCGGCGGCGAAGACCCTCTGGGTAAGATACTCCGGTTTAATAATGAACGGGATTTTAGTGTCACAGGTATCGTTAAAGATATCCCCTCTAATTCTCATTTTAGATTTAACATGCTCTGTTCGTTCCAGACATTTATCAAGGAAGGAGATGCTAGCGATGACCAGTGGTTTGACGTGAGATTCTACACGTACCTCCTTCTGGATGAAAATGCCGACGTAAAAAAGCTCGAGCAAAAACTTCCTGATTTTCTCGATAAATACGTAGGGGAAGCTTTGAAGGCCTCAGGAGGTTCGATACAGCTATCCCTTCAACCTCTCAAACGCATTCACCTCTATTCAGATTTTGAGCGTGACATGTCGGCCAACAGTGATATCACTTATGTATATCTTTTTTCTGGGATCGCCTTATTTGTCCTGTTGATCGCAGGAATCAACTTCATCAACCTCTCCACGGCCCGTTCGGCAACCCGGGCCCAGGAGGTGGGGATGAGAAAAACCTTAGGAGCCGTGCGGAGCCGATTGATCGGGCAGTTTCTCGGAGAATCATTGATCTATAGCTTTCTCTCTATGGTTTTAGCCCTTGTCCTGCTCAAGCTATCTCTTCCGTTATTTAATTCTCTCATCGGCCGCGAGTTGAGTATGAATTTCATACAAACTCCGTGGCTCCTTGTGGCGATCCTGGGAATGGCTATAGTTGTTGGCTTTTTCGCAGGAAGCTATCCTGCCTTCTTTCTGTCCTCCTTCCAGCCTGTTCGCGTGTTGAAAGGTCTTTTAAAGGTTGGAGCCTCAAACTCCCGTTTTCGGAGGATTCTTGTTGTCCTTCAGTTTGCCATATCCATTGCCTTGATCATCGGCACATTGATTGTATACAAACAGATTTTATTTATGAAAAACACAAAGCTAGGTTTCAACAAGGAACATGTTGTTGTCATCCCGAGGATGAATGACGCCATACGCAAATCCTACCATTCGATAAGGGGTGAGTTGTTGAATCTACAGGGAGTGATCGATGTCGGCGCATCCGACCTCGTGCCGAGCAGGGGACACCTCATTGGTTCCTTCCTTCCTGAGGGATTCCCGGATGACCAACGACAGACAATGGATTATATGAATGTGGATACCCATTACATTCCAGCTATGGGGATGGAGATCATTGCGGGAAGGAATTTCTCTGAGGATTTTGCCACTGACCAGGACGATTCGGTCCTCATCAATGAGACAGCAGCCAAAAAATTTGGCTGGGAAGATCCTGTTGGCAAACGGTTTGTTTTTCGGCCTCCTCCCGGTCGAGAGGGAGAAACAACATATGTGTCGGTTATCGGTCTAATAAAGGACTTCCATCTGCAATCTCTCCGCGAGCGGATCAATCCTCTTGTTATATTTTATGATTACGACAATCTTTTCTCCGTCTCTATCCGCTTGGCTCCTGACAACATCACGAACACAATGGAACTTTTGAAAAAGAAATGGGGTGAGCTCGATCCCAACAGGCCTTTCAATTATTTTTTCCTGGACGATGCTTATGACAGTCAGTACAGAACGGAAGAGAGACTGAAAAATATCACCTTTTATTTCAGCTTTCTTGCTATTTTTATCGGTTGCCTGGGCCTTTTCGGTATGGCTTCGTTCACGGCGGAACAGCGGACAAAGGAGATAGGGATCCGTAAGGTTCTGGGTGCGTCTGTGCCTGGATTAGTCCGCCTCTTGGCAAAAGAGTTCATAATTCTTGTGGTTGTGGCCAACCTGATCGCCTGGCCCGTGGCCTACTGGGCCATGAATCGCTGGTTGCAGAGTTTTGCCTACCGAACCGGTATCAATCCGTTGATATTTGTGATTTCGGCAGTGCTCGCATTGTCTATTGCCCTCTTTACTGTGAGTTATCAGGCAATCCGGATCGCACTTTCCAATCCGGTAGACGCCCTCCGCTATGAATGAACGGTTCTCCTAGGATTTGGATATACGGATATCCAAGGCTTTTTTCTATTTCTCACAAGTGTATTTTAACAGAGTCAATCATTTTCTTAGATCTTAAAAATCTGAGATCAAAGAAGCAATCTCCCTGAAGCATTTGGAAATGCTTACATAGCATTTTGAATCGTTAGGTTGAAATCAGAATTTTGCTATAATATAATTCTCTGAAACCGAACCAGATATGTGCCTTAATAAAATCACAAGAAATTCACTCCTCCGGACGACCGAAACTATACATGCAGCGCACCTAATGGAGAGCAATTTTGGCTAAACAGGCTTTTTCCCTTAAGGTCAACGGTAAGAATTACAATGTCAAGGTTGAACCGGATGAACCCCTTCTTTGGGTCCTCCGCGATGACCTCAAGCTCACCGGCAGTAAATTCGGCTGCGGGGTAGGGATCTGTGGTGCCTGCTCGGTCCTTATCGATGGCGTTGCACGACGTTCTTGTTGCATTCAGGTGGCCAACTGTTCACAAGGACAAAAGATTGTCACCATCGAAGGTCTGGGAACCCTCGAAAACCTTTCACCTCTTCAAAAAGCCTTTGTCGATCACACGGCATTCTGTTGTGGATTCTGTACTCCAGGAATGATTATCACGGCGACAGCATTGCTTCTAAGAAATCCAAACCCATCCAGGAACGAGATCATAGAAGCCATGGACTACAACCTCTGCCGGTGCGGATCTTACATCAATATCATCGAGGCTATTGAATCATTCGTTAAAGACCAGTGGGGAGGGACCGCGGAATGAGAGTGTCCCGCCGTCAGTTTCTCAAAGCCATAGGAAGCACAAGCCTCCTGTATGCTTTCCGGTTCGCTCCTGCCGCAAGCCCTCAAGAAAAAAACTATGACATCTTGCCTCTTGATATCGGTGATGTGGAGTGCGTGGCCACAATCCTCGATCTTGATTATACGGAGTGGATTGTTTTTAGCCCGGATGGCAAGGTCAGTGTGTATACGGGCCGCATAGAGCTCGGGCAGGGCTTAAAGACAGTCATCACGGCCGTTGTCACTCAGGGGCTTGATATTCTTCAGGGAAAATTAACAGTCGTTCAGGGTGATACGGAACTCTGTCCTGACGACGGGCCGACGACGGGTAGCAGCGCAACCAAGTATGTGGGGTGGGGCTTTTGGCTAGCCTGTGCAAAGATCAGAGAGGATCTGATCACTCGTGCCTCCCGGTCCTTGGGAATACAGCCAAAGGATGTTGAGTACAGCGATGGGGGAGTGAGCCTGAAAGGGAAAAAAAGCCAGCGGATAAGCGCATATGAGTTGGGAAGTGGTAAGGCCGTGTTGATGAGCATTGATCCAAATACATTTCGCGCAAATGACAGGTCATATATCGATCTTGGGATACTAAACGTCAACGCAAAAAAAATTGTCACAGGCAGGCTAAAATATGTTGGAGATCTGTCTGTTTCTGGGTTGCTTTATGCGGGGTGGCTTACGCAACCCTATCATCCTGATTTGACAAGGCTCAGGACAGTGGATTTGAGTGCTGCCTGGGCTGTTCCTGGTGTCAACATGGTCGAATTGGTCAAAGGGCGTGTTGCCGTGGTCGCTGAACGTTATAACGAGGTTCTTAAAGCACTCGATGCCGTTAAAGCGGAGTGGTCGGTTCCCGAACGCTCTGAGAATCTTCAGTTAGAGGAGGAATCCCGCACACGTGCCAGGCTTTCTGAGGTAAAGGAACAGGAAGGAGATGTCGAAGCGGGCCTTGCATCGAGTGACCTTGTCCTTTCAGAGACTTACTCTACTCAATACACAACCCAAGCGCCAATGGAAACGGATACGGCTCTTGCTCGGCTGGAAAATGGCGGAACAAGAGCGACGGTATGGGTGAGTAGTCAACACCCGTTTATGGCGAGAACGGTCATCTCTCGATACACACATATCCCGGATTCAAATATCCAAGTGATTGGAATGCCGGTCGGGGGAGGTTTCGGCGGGAAGACGTCGAATCCCGTAACCGGTGAAGCGGCTATGCTTGCCCGAATAACCAGAATGCCGGTGAAGCTGATCTACAGCCGTAAGGATCAATTCCAACTGCGAGGAAGGTTCAAAGCTGCCTGCGTTATCGACCTATCGACTGGAGTTAGTGCCAACGGGAGAATGATAGCCCGGAAGATCGATATTATTCATGACATGGGATTCGGCACCACGAACACGTATATCATACCCCACGTTTCGACCAAGCTCTATCATGCCGATTGGCCCTTCGGCCGCGCTGTGAGCCGGGGCACAAGCTTCGTGCAAACCTGTTTTGCCGTTGAGAGTCACGTTGATATGGTGGCTTCCCGCCTTGGGATCGATCCACTGGAGTTCCGGCGTAACAATGTCCAGTTTCAGGCATTTGTTTCCCTCTTGGATACATGCGCTGAAATGATCGGGTATCACACTTATCAACCGGGTCCAAACTCAGGTATTGGCATGGCGATCGTTAATCACGGAGGGAGCCAGCTGGGTGCTGTGGCGGCGGAGGTGGAAGTCAACCGCTCATCCGGTAAAGTTATTGTCAAAAAAATCTGCGGTGCTTTTGATATCGGAACAATCATCAACAGGAACACGGCCACAGTGGGCATTCGAGGTGCTATCATCTGGGGCATTGGTTATGCCCTGCATGAGGAGATCGTTCTCAACGGCCACAGGACCCAAACAGCGGATTTGATTGCGTATCACATTCCTCGATTCTCGGACATTCCTCCGGTTGAGATCGCATTCCTAGACAACTATCAGCCCGGCTCTCCGCGAGGATGTGGGGAAATGCCCGTGATCCCTACGATCGGAGCCATCGCCAACGCCGTTTACAGAGCCATCGGTGTTCGCTTCTATTCCACGCCCATCACCCCTGAAAAAGTAAAAAAGGCTCTTCAAAGTGCATGAACATGTATCAAAAAAAACTTTCACTGAGAATGGAAGCTTCTCCAAAAACGTGATGAATGACATTTTGAGTGTTCCAATTGGTGATTTCGAAAACGAAATTCCGCTCAGTTTCCCCAGCGTGGAAACTTCGCTCTCGGATCCGGGCTTTCCTCACATCTCCCCATGGGAGATGTACCATGCCCGCATGGAGCCCTTCACACGGTTTTCTCCACCACACAATTGGAACACTTAATAACGCTACGAGATTTATGTCATCACGGTTTTGGAGATGCTCCTTCTTATAATGAATTTTTTGACCGGGAATTATTTTTATGGTATAAATCGTTCGATTTTTTTCAGGGAGTTTTTTCGGTCTAAGATAAAAAAGATCGACTAAAGTCCGTTCAAATGAAGCCTATAACAAAGATTTTAAAGTGCTGCTTACCTGTCCTCCTGCTCCTATGTGCAGTGTTACTTTGGTCTCAGCAGCAGTATATCGTCGATGATGCTCCGGGCCCTTTAAGCACCGCTCACAAAGATTCTCCCGGGCTTAAAAACTGTGACCAATGTCATAACAATGACCTGGAAGTTCTTCCCAATAAATGCCTTGCCTGTCATCAGGAGATGGCCTCACGCATTTCAACCAATCGCGGATTCCACCAGGATAAAGCCGAAGATTGCGCTGTCTGTCACGCAGAACATGGGGGCGATGATTCGAAGCTGGTGGATTTGGATGCCGAGGACTTCGATCATGAGGAAACAGGGTATTCCCTTTTGGGGAAGCACAAAACAGTCACCAGTTGTCTCACGTGCCATAAAAAGGAGAATTCCTTTCCCAGAAAAACTACGTTTTCCTATCTCATGAAAGACTCCCGTTGTCTTTCTTGCCACGAACCGCAGCATCCTGGACAGCAGGATAACTGTCAGGACTGTCACGGCCGGAATAACTGGCGAGTGGAAATATGGGGGAGGAAAACAAGGTGAATAAAAAACTCTGGTATCTTGTCCCTTGTTTTCTCCTCTTTATTCTGGTTTCAGGATCGGCCGGACAAGAAAACCAGACAGATTTTTATCTGAGGGGTGCACTCTACTTCGATTGGTTCGGTGCGAAGTATGAGGGAAGCGATTTTTTTCACCAGCTCTCTACCCGGCTGAAGCTGGAGATGGTCAATCGTCGCGGTGAAGGATGGACCTTCCTCCTGGATACACGGGACCGATTGAAGCTGAGCGAAAAAAGAGGGAATCGGGTCATCCTCTATGATGCCCGAATCCTTTTCGATAAACAGGGAAGCCCTCTTTTTCTTTCCCTGGGACAGATGAATCTTTATGATACAGCAGGGATCGGTCAGCTTTTGGGTGGAGTTGTTGGGTATAAAATCGGCCGGGACCTACTCTTGGGAGGATATGGAGGCCTGGAATCGAGCATCTACGTCAATCATCTGGAAAATAATTATCAGAAATATGGTGTTTTTGTCCGGTACCAAGGTAACTATGGCAGGCGGTTTTCTCTGAGCTACAATCAACTCAGGTATTCAGGATCCACCGAGCGACAGTATATCTATGCGGGTACGATGTTTCCGTTTGTGAAAACTCTGACGTTCTACGGCAATCTGGAGTATGAGCTCGCATCCAACGTACGGAGTGAAGATCGATTATCACGAGCATTTGCGAATGTGCGTTGGGACCCCTCTCGCACAGTGGACATGACGGCATTCTACAGTTCGGGCAGAGGACTCGACTACCACCGTTACATCCTCGAGAGGTCGCAGGATCCCACCCTCAACGACACGGAACTCGAACGCTTTTACTATTCCAGCCAATACGGTTTGCGTCTCAGTGTTAAACCCATACGGAGTCTGCGCCTTTATATCTCACGCATGGAGAGTGAACAGAAAGACTTGGAAATTCGCAACCACACCTGGCGATTTGGAGGTTCTGCCGGCGATATTTTGAAATCAGGAGTGACACTCTACGGAAATTATGCGTGGAATCGTGGGGAGATGTCTGAATCCGATTCCTACTATGTGGCTTTGAGTAAAGATTTTGGGAAAGTCTCATGGCATGGCAGTTTTTCCAACACGTTTAATGGAGTCCGCTATGATAACAGGAACGAAACGCCTCAAGTTATCCGTTTGAATGATTACAAAACGTTTACAACACAATTTTTCATCCCCATCACTCGAATAATCGCAGCGTCGTTAGAATATGAGTATTTTCTGCAGGAGGAATCCAATCAACATTTGTTTTTTGTGAGATTGATTTTGAGAAATTGAGACCGTTAAAACGAAATGTCATGGAGTTTAAGTAAGATCGTATGAGCAAGGAATCAAGAATCCAGGCCCTGGAAGGCCTAAGACGAGTCCTTCCGGTTGTTGCTAGTATCGTTCTTTTTATTTGGTTTTCTGGACAGAACACCGGATTGGGAGGAAAACAGGAAACGGTTCAGTGGAGTGACGAGAGCCATGACCGGACGAATTTTCCACTTGTCGGAAAACACCGGACGGTATCTTGTAAAGAGTGTCATCTGGATGGAGTTTTTGAAGGGACGCCTACAACATGTGAAGTCTGTCACTGGGAACGAAGGCAGGACGACCGTTATGAACTTAGGTTGGGCACCCATTGTGCCGACTGTCACGAGCCTTTCACATGGAAACATGTGGCGCCGAATAAATGGAATCATGAAGCGGCCACAGGATATCCCCTGGAAGGTGTGCACAGGACATTGGATTGTGTAGAATGTCATGGGGAGAGGGGTTTTATCGGGGCTACGGTGGATTGTTTTGCGTGTCATGAGAAAAATTACCGAGAGTCCGATAATCCCGATCACATTGCCGCAGGATTTTCGACTGAATGCCGTCTCTGCCATTTTAACAACAGCAGCTGGGAAGGAGCCCGCTTCTCTCACGACACGTTTCCTTTGACCGGGCAGCACACGATCGCCAATTGCTCCGATTGCCACGGCAGCGGCCAGTATGCGGGACTGCCGTCAGATTGTGTCTTCTGTCATCAGAGAGACTATGACGAGACAAGCGATCCTGATCACAGGGACTCGGGTTTTCCAACAGCATGTGAGATCTGTCACGGCACAAATACGAACACTTGGGAGGGGGCAGTTTTTACTCATTCTACATTCCCCCTGAGAGGCCAGCACCGCGTGATCGATTGTTCCGACTGCCACAGTAGCGGCCAGTATGTGGGGCTTCCCTCAGATTGTGTGTTTTGCCATAGAGAGGACTATAACAACACCCGATATCCTAACCACAAACAGCTGAATTATCCCTTCGATTGTGAGGCATGCCATGGAACACAGGCTGTGACGTGGACAGGGGCGAAGTTCAACCATGATTCTTTTCCTTTGAAGGGACAACATGCTGTGGTCGATTGTTCCGCTTGCCATAGCAGCGGCCAGTATGAAGGATTGCCATCCGTCTGTGTTTTTTGCCATCTGGAGGATTATCTTAGCGCCAAGGACCCGGATCACAAACAGCTAGGCTTCCATACCGACTGTGAAGTCTGTCATGGAACAGATGCGGTGAGCTGGGAAAACGCTAATCTTTCCCACAATCAGTACTTTCCGTTGCAGGGTGCTCACACGAATCTCGATTGTTCTCAGTGCCATGTGAATAATCAAAATCCTCCCAAAGAGTGTGTGAATTGCCACAAGGAGGATTATAATTCCACAGAGGACCCAAACCACCAGACGGCGGGTTTTCCCACAGATTGTGAATACTGTCACTATCCCTCCCATGTTCTCTGGTCGCAGGCGAAATTCGATCACGCCTTCCCTATAGACTCAGGGAAGCATTCGCAGTGGGATTGTACGGACTGCCACCTTACGGCCAACTATCGCGACTTCTCATGCATCAATTGCCACTCTCATGACAAAACGCGGATGGACAACAAACATCGAGAGGTGCCCGGGTATTCGTACAACAGTCAATCCTGCTTGGGATGTCATCCCCAGGGCAGAGAGTGATCTTTGAGTCCGCTTGAGGAGCGGAATTTTCAGATTGGAAAGCTTTTTTTACTCGACCTTCGTTCCGGTCACATCCATCCCCATTGACTCATTGGAAATGTGACATTTGGTGTATTTGCCGGTGTCGTCTTTCAAAAATTTAATCGAGTACATGCCTTCATCGGGATCTTCGATGGTAAACTCGAACTCTTTGCCTTCAACAGCCTCCATTTGTCCCGGATTGCTCGATATTTCTGTAATCGCCAACAGCTTATCGTTTTCCACATAAATAGTCACTTTCAGAACACCATACCCATGGATGGTCATATCGAATGAGTAATCTCCCAGGATGGGGGCATATTTTTTTTCTAGGTCCTCGCCCGAGCTGGCATTAATCGACACGACAGTCCAGAATAGAATAAAAATTAGTGTGATAAAAAACTTTAAATTGGTTTTTTCTGCTGATCTCTGCAATAAACCCTCCTAAATGGAATTTCTGTGTCTATGAATACTTACGGAATTAAACAGCAAAAAGTTTCCAAGATCACAATTCTGATTTCAGCGTATCAGCAGGGTAGGCGAGAGCAGGAGGTTTTCGAATATTTATAAAAAAATAGTATGCCCGAGAAAAATCAGAGGTGTTGAGAACGGCCCTAAGAGGATTTCACGTATTTTGCGATTAGGGCCACGGTTACGATCATAACGATCAAAAAACCCACGGCCGATAATCCCGGATTCGCATTTACAAGTTTCATTAAGGCGTCTTTGATTCGGATGAGGTTTGCTCTGGTGAGTTTTAGTGTCATAATTGCGATCCACGCCCAGTTCATATCCCATTTATACCAGCATTCTTCTATAGACTCAAACGTGAAATATTGCCAGATTGACAATTATGGATTGTTCTTCCTGAGCTTCTATACACTCAGTCCTTCATCCTTTCTGTATTGGTGTGACCACCATCACGAAGGTTAAGAACAGGAGGATGAGGATCACCAACGGGAAAACAAACCACACGATCCGGCTTAGAGTGAGTAGTTTTTGACCTCTACCGGCCTTAACGGAGCGGTCTTCCAGGGGATTTCCCACTAACATCATACCCAGGAGTGCAATAAAACAGGCCGAGAGGATAAAAGTTATGGCAGCGGCGATCTCCTGGATTCCCCGTGATGAGAAGCCAAACATTGCCTGAACGAAACCCATGAGCGTTGCAAGGAATCCAGTCAGAGCAAAGCCTACGGTAAAAGACCTTCCGGCCGCAGCATTCCCCACGAAGAGAGTGATCGCTATTGTCCCGCCCAGCACTACGAGAAGAGACGGCCAATGGAGGAACAGATCCTGAGGTTTGATTGGGCCTTCGAATGCCATTCCCATTAATGGAGTAAAAATGGCCCATCCCAAAACAAAGATAAAGAGGACATACCCGATGATGTTTTCAAATTTTAGATTATGGAGAGTATTGTTTTCTGGTTTTTCGAGAACTCCTTGTGCCTCTTCCTTCGACTGTGAATTCAAAGTTCCTCTAATTTTTAAAACGGGAACAATGCAGATCACAGCAAGGATCATTCCGTAGACCGCGGATAAATAGGATGCCGACATCCGGGTTGCAATGCCAAATATACCTCCCTCCGAGTTTCCCAATGCAATGACAAAGCTGATAACACTTCCGAGAACTCCCATCATCCAAAAATTCCGTACGGCCCTCTCCCAGAAGTATCCGGACTTTCGTTGTTCTTCCGCTGAGTCTGGACGACCAGAGGTATGCTTTAAGGCCAACCCGATCTCCTTCAAAGAAAAGCTCATCAGAGTCAACGTGACTCCACCAAGAAGAACAAAAACAAAACCCGGACCGCTCATTAAGTCTGTAAACTTGCCGGAAAGGATCACCGCAAATACCAGACAACAGATGACCAATATCCTGGAAGAAACAACCAGGATTTTTTTTGAATTTGTGGATCGAGTCATAGTCCTTCTCCTTTTGGCATTATTCTCTATCTGTCATGCTTTTTGACTTTCTTTTATTGGTTGTGGGGAAAAGAGCTCTGGGGAAAGCGGGATGTTCCATGTGTACCGGACTGCAAAAATCAATGTTTCCTCATCGCGTTCGTCCGCAGAAAGAATTTTTTTGATGGTAACAGGAAGATAAGTGCAGAGATCTACAGTCACTTCCAGAATTGCCCTCTCGTTGGGAAGCGCCACTGTGAATATTCCCTGCCCGCACTCCTCCTTCTGGTATTGTATGAGTTGCCACTCTCCGTACATCCGCTCTACAAGTTCTTTGGGTGCGAGGTATCCGACGATGGGCCGAAGCACAGGGTCATTGAACTGCGCAAGGTGTTTCTCTTTGCGCAGCGTATCGTTCACATGATCGGCAATGACGATATCTTCCTCTGAAAGCCATATTGTTTTAAGGGGCGTATTATCGGATTCTTCGACCTTGATCTTCGACAGGTTGGGTGAGAGCCATTGAATAGAATATTTGAGTGGTTTCTCATTTTCTCTGGACATCTGGATCGAGCACTCCATAGACTGGGATCGACTCATTTGACTTGAGACCACGACCGAGGTGCCGAGAACGGATAAATTCTCTGAGAGTTTATTTGACGATCCGGACGACTGGATGAAACCACCCAGCACGATCATCAGTAAAGAAATGGCAATGAGCACTTCCTTTTTGAGTAGAAAATGAGTCCATCGGATACCCTTGAGATGGGAAATTCCTTGGAATGCCTTACTGTCTGCCTGAGTTCTATCTGTCTCAACCTGTTCCATTTTTGTTCGAAATCGGTCCAATTGTCTCTTCATGGCATTTTCCGTATCCGGAGGAAGGTCATCTTTGAATGTCTGCTGGAGCAGATGGTCTATGTGTGTATCCTTTGCTTTCCCGTTATTCGGTCCGTTCGGGGAAGTATTCCTGTTTCGCTTACTCATTTTTTATCTCCTTAGCGGATGTTGGATTGAGGTGTGACAGCCATTGGCCCAACCTTGCCCGTCCTTTTGAAACCTGGATCCTCACCGTCACTTCACTGCAGTCCAGGACTTGTGCGATGGAATCATAGGGTTGATCCTGGACGATCCGCATCAGAACGGCTAAAGCCTGTTTTTTTGGGAGACGGCGAATTGCATCCAAAATCTCAGCCTCGACATTCTTTTTCTCCAACCGGGCAAGACCATTGTGTTCAGATCCCGCGGGGTATTCTTGGATCTTGGCTGATTCTTCACGCTGTCTGACTCGTCTCAATTTTCTCAATGTGTCATAGGCAGCATTCACACATATCTTCAGGATGAATGCATGGGGATTAGGGTGTCTGCAAATGCGGTCCAGTTTTTTCCAGATAATGGTGAGCGCTTCCTGCATCGTGTCCTCTGCGGCTTCCTGGTTGCGCACGATCCGCCAAATGGAGCGCATCATCTGGGATTCGATAGGTGCGATCAACTGCTCATAGGATAGTGTCTCTTTTGTCTTCAAGATGGCCTCAGAGTCCGTCGAATAGCTCCCTTGATCTGGTACGCAATGCTTCTGAACAGCCGTTGCAATATCCATCTTTGGCCCATAAAAGTAACCGTAAGGATAAGAAGAAATGTTTATTGATTATTGGGACCACTGCCACGTTTTCAGGTTATGGTCATTGTAAACGAGACTCTTCTTTCTGGCAACATCTGCCAAAGATAAATATGGAGGAAATATTAAATTGTAAGCAGCTTTTATGAATCTAATAGATGTAAGATGGATTATTCATAAAAAATGTCGATACTCATCATAACTAAAACAATATCAACATGTTACGTTTTTCTTGAGAATTTTTACTTTAATTCGGTTACAGAAATCCTTTATGATAAAGACTATTTCAAACACCGAGGTATTCTATTTCCGCTTACAGGAATGATAAAGGAGAATCTGGTTTGAAGAAATATGTGTTTTGGAGTGTGCTCAATCAACACACAAACATTGCACTCACGGAAGACCTGTCCAAATATGCGCGGGGCGAAACTTTTTGGCAGGCGATGTTGAACCTGTCTGAAACACTCCGCGAGTGGTTGCCCTCGAAGCAGATAGAAGAGACCGATATCAACTCCCGGTTAAAGATGTATAATGAAACCGGGATCAATAAAGTGGAATTGATTGTAGACAAAGAGAGAGACCGTTACGCTGTCAGGTGCGCTAACAGCCGAAGTTTTGTGGAGGCCGATTCTGAGCAAGATGCCCTGATGAAATATATCGCGACAAGATCCAAGACTTCTGTCGTCAATACCGGCGAACCACCGGGAGCTTAATAATACTGGAATCCACTGCCTGTAACCCCTATGACTTACTTTTATGTATAAACCTTCCAAGCTTTAAATAAGGTCGTTCAAAAAAGCGGGGGAGTGTCACCATAAAGAAAGGATCTGTTTTTTTATCCAACGGGGCAACCAGGACCGTCTGAAGTCCAAGTTGGTTCGCACCGATAATATCCGTGAGAACTCTATCCCCGACCATCATTGTCTTTTTCGGTTCTGACCCAAGATATTCCAGAGCTAAGCGAAAGGCTGCTGGAGAAGGCTTTCTGCGTTCGGAGAATATCGCATGAATTTCGAGCTGTCCTTCGATGGCATGGATTCTTTTGATCCGGTCTTCTGTGTGAGGGAAATTGGACAGAAAACACATCCGGTATTTCGGTTGAAGACTTCGGATCAATTGCTGAATCTCCTCTGGGATCGTTGTTCCCCCGAAAGGCACGATGGTCTGATCGATGTCGAAGATGATGGCTTCGATGTCTGAACCCTCTAAAATGCCCTTAATCCCCTGCAGACTGTTGATCTGATGGTCAGGAATTGCATTTTTTATGTTCAGGATGAGATGGAGATTCAGGAAAAAATCAATGTTGAAGGTGCTCTTATTCGCCATATTCTGTATAATTTTCGTATATTAATAATATAATCAATATTTCGATAGTGCTGTCAACACCTCTATCGATTGCTTCCAAGGTTTACCATCACCCCAAGCCTGCTGAAAAACTTGAGGCTTGTTGGGAATGGGCGACAGCGATGATTCCCGCGCTTTAGAGGCATTGGTCCAAATCATCCAAAAAAAGAACTGATTATTGTCCCAAGTATCTTTTCTTCCTCCTGTATTTTTGATATACATGTAGGGAGGAGGTAAGATGAGACCCTATCAAATCTTTGGAATTGTTTTTCTTTTGATATTTGTTTTGGCATCCTGTGCCCCAGGCCCGAATGATTTTGAGAAAACTCCAGATAACGAAGGGAAAGTTGCCGGATTCTGGAAGGGATTATGGCACGGACTCATCGCTCCCATAACATTTGTCATCTCCATATTCAGTAAAAGTGTCCGTTTATATGAAGTGCATAACAACGGGCTCTGGTACAATCTTGGATTCGTCCTTGGTGCCGGCTTGTTCTTGCAAGGTGGCATCTTGGGATCGAGGAAAGCATGCAAGAAAAAATGAGCCAGGAAAAATTCTATTTGCCCGATCAAGATCCGTTTTTGACGTTAGATCTAGAAGTCGCACGTATTCAATCCTTTCTCGACAGCCTGAAGCCCGAAGAGTGGAAGAATCCCACTCGTTGTGAGGGGTGGACTGTACGAGACCTGGTCGCCCATCTTGATAGTGATGAAGAATACAACGAAGCCTGTCTCAAAGGCACTGTTGCAGATTTTATTTCAGGTTACAAAGATTTTGACACATTTAATGTGCAGATGATCCAAAACCGGGCTGACCTCTCCAATGAGGAAATACTTGAGCAGTGGAGTAGCCGCCAGACCCGTGTGAGAGAGGCGTGGGCAAAATTGGGTCTCGGGGCCAAGATCCAAACGTCTATCGGCCCCTATCCACTCCATTCTCAGATTTGGCACATCACCTCTGAATACGCCACCCATGGAGATGATATAGGCGTTTTTGTGGGTGAGGAAGAGGGGGAGTTCCGGCTGATGTGGAGAGTTCAAATCTCGCTCTTTGCCGTACAAGAGAAGGAGAATCCACCCGGTCTCGAACGAACGGATGATGTCATCATCGTTACAGTCGAAGATCATCGGATGGCATTTACGGATGAAGACTTTGTTGCGGCCGTGAGCGCGCGCCTCCCGCTTCCCGAGAATCCGGATGATCGACGGAATGTCGAAGCGTTACGGAGCCTGGCCTAACTATCAGGATAGATTTTAAGCGCGCCTGCTCTTACTTTGAGCTGCCCATTCCCCCTTGTCTGGAACGACTCTTAAGCTGACAAACTGACCGTTAACGAAATCTCCGACGCTTTTGTCTTTCCTCTCCAATTAGATCGGTTTGGAGTGAGTATCCCTAAAACCGTGATGGCATAAACCACATTGCGTTATTGAGTATTCCAATTGTGTGGTGGAGAAAACCGTTACTTGATGACTTTCCCTTTGACATCCCGGATGCTGAGGCTGCCGCTTCCGTCATCCTTGATGTAGACATCGCCGCCCACACCCTCGATGTTGATCGAGCCGGAACCGTCATCCACTACGACAGTGCCACTGACACCGCTCACATCGATCGTGCCCGATCCATCATCTATGGAGACATCGCCTTCAACATCATTGACACTGACCGATCCCGACCCATCGTCGATCTTGATGTTGCCTTGGATATTTTCGATCTCGATCTCGCCGGAACCGTCATCGACATAGATATCTCCTGTGATGTCTTGGATGGACAATTCTCCTGATCCATCATCCACAACGAGGTGGATGTTTTTGGGGATATTCACTGTGAGATTGATGGCTCTACTGCCGGAGAAGAGCTTGTTCTTGAACTTGCTGACCAAGACGGCCCCGTCACCTTTCCTCTCGAGCGTCAAGACCACGTTTTTTCTAATATACTCGTCTGCATCTTTATCGCTTTTGCCTTTCACATCGATCTCTGCCTTTACTTCAATGGCTCTTAACGATTCGTTTCCTGTCACTTTTAAAAATCCTGATCCGCTGTCGATCTTGAGCATATGGATTCCCTCTGTGCTTAAGCGTAGATCTTTCACTTTTTCAAAAGAAAAAGCGGCTGTAGTACAGAGGATAAGTAGGGTGATGACTGGAACTTTGGATCGCAACATTGTAATCCCTCCTTCTTTTACCTGGAGCATTAAAAAATTAGTACACCTTATCTTATATAAAGTAAGACGTAAGTAGACATAGAAAAGTTTCTGATTATAATAAAATTATAAAACAGTAAGAAATAGTATCGGAGGTGATCCATGGGCATGAGAAAAGTTGTATCGTATAGCCTCATGCATGGGTTTGTGCCGAACTCTGGAGATTAGCATGAAACACAAACGTGCGTTAAAGCTGTGGATTATTCTGATTCTCTGTCTTTTCTCGGCCGCTGGTCTTTTTTCTCAGCAAAAAAAGATCACTGTCGAGGAGTGGGAGAAGCGTCTCAACAAATTGCAGCCCCCGAAAGAGATCATGGATGCGATCGGTGTAAGGCCGGGAATGATCATAGGGGAGATCGGCGCAGGCACGGGCCGTTTGACGGTCTGGTTAGCTGACCGTGTGGGCGAGGAGGGCAAGATCTATGCTAACGATATAGATCGGCAAGCCCTTGACCATTTAGAGCGCCGGTGTGAAAAAGACAACCTCCGTAATGTGGTGACGATTCTCGGTGAGGTTGAGGATCCACTTCTCCCCAAAAATACTCTGGATCTGGCATTTATGATCAATGTCTACCACTACCTGGACATGCCGGTGGCACTCGTGAGGAACATTATTCCAAGCCTCAAGTCCACTGGGATCCTCGCTATTGTGGATGCAGATCCGGAAAAATCGAACTTTGGGCCCGGCCATTCAACGTCCATGGAAGAGATGTTGGCCCAGCTGGATGAGGCGGGTTATAAACTCATCCGGGTTGAGACTTTTCTTCCCGATGATAACATCTACATCTGCCGTCCTAAATGATATTCCCAAGAATTTCCTGATTTTCAACCTAAATGTGTCTCAATGGCATGAAGATCTAGGGATGAATAGTCTCTTCCGAACTTTCTTTATGAGGAAAAAATACATATTTAATAGAGCCCAGCCTTCTTCAGGACCTGGATAATTCCGGGTTTTTTCATCAGAGCTTCGATCTCTGCAATTTCACGGGGGATACCCGCTGTCAAATTCTCACACCCGTTTTCTGTGATCAGGATCGTGTCCTCCACCCGGACTCCGAGGTTTTCCTCAGGGAAAACAGCAAAAGGTTCATTGGCGAACACCATGCCGGGCTGGAGAACTCTGGGGCCACCTCCCACATCATGCACTGCCATTCCCACATAGTGACCAAAACCTCCCCGCATGGTTCTTTTCTGGAAAATATCCAAAGTGAGGTCGAATCCCTGCTCCGTCAAGATCGCATCTACCTCCTCCCGGACCTCTTCCCCGGTTAGACCGGGTCTATAGACACTCATATTGGCTTCATGCACAGCTTTGGCCGCTTCGTAGACCTCTCTCTGCCTGGGAGTGAACTTCCCGTTTACAGGGTAGGAAATGGTGATATCGATGTCGTAGTAGCCAAGATCAGGCCCAACATCGATCACGAGAAAGTCTCCATCCTGGAGGACCCGGTCGTGTTTATAGTAATGGAGATAGGGGTGATTTTCTCCTGAACAGATGAGCATATAATAGGCGAGATCCTGTGCGCCTTCTTTCTTACACAGGTATTCGTAGAGCGCTGCAAGTTCTTGCTCATGCATTCCGACGCGAGTGGATTTCATCAGCTCAATGTGGGCCTTAACAGCTATGCGGGCCGCTTTACGCAAGAGATCGACCTCGGCGGGCGACTTGATAATGCGCAGATCCCATACCAAGCCTGAACAATCTCGAACTTCCACCTGAGGAAATCGCTCTTCGAGTACTTTAACGAACTGGAGCTCGCGTGTCAGGCGTCCATCCCATTCGTTGCGTGTCATATTTCTCCTCAGGATCCCATATTTTTCACTGGAGCATTCGCGCACCAGTTCTTCCGGTTTGAATGAGGTGTAGAGGATCGGCGTCTCTTCAACGAGGAGACTCAAATAGGGAGTGAATTCTTCGTAGGGCAGTACTTTTTTTATACCGGTAACATCTTGGGGGTTCCTTACCAGATCCAGACTGATGCCCTCGTTCCTCGCTGCTCTTTCGGTGAGGGTAAAAAAGAGGATACTCTCCTTTCGAACGCCATCGATGATCAGGATGGCGTTAGGGGCCTCTATCCCCGTAAAATACATGAAATCATTGTTCTGGTAGTGTTCGTTGTAAGTCACACGTAGCTGAGCGCCCAATATTATTGCCACTCCATCGGGGATTTTTTCCATCAATTTTTTCCGGTGGCTGGCGTATTCTGATTTTTCAAAAAAACTTGCTGATAAAGTAAAGGCCATCAGAAACACAGCCACCAGAACAGCGAACGCAGTCCGTGATTGTCTGAACATGCGACCCTCCATTTTTGTTTGGTTCATGCTGGTCAAAGTGTATCAATATGTGAGAAAAAAGTGAAATTTAAAACGTAAAAAGGGATAGAACTTATTTTTGCTTTTCGATCAAATCCAACACAAAATCCATCTCAGTGTCCTTGCCATTCAAATGGTCCTGTATGGTTCGAGCAAAAGGATAGTCGGGGAGAATCCCTCTGTCAGGATGATCATATCCTGAAACGGCCATGTGATACCGGATCATCGGAATTCTGACACGCAGCTTTGTATGAGGAAGAGTTAGCGTGGGCATAAGGCCGGATGTATTGCCATAATAACCGGCCCCGCATTCTTCCCCCACAAATATGGCTTTTTTGTGGTAATGCATCAGAGAGGTGGTCTCTCCCGACCCTGAAAAGCTCCTTCCGTTGATAAGAACATAGACTTTTCCTAGAAATGTCGGCTTGAGGGGCTTTTGCTCTCCTAGGTTGGTATGAACCAAAATATCATAGGTTCCTCTATCATTCTTTTTCGTCATTTTTTGGAGCATCTTTTCAATATCCTGAGTGTCGGTATGCGCCAAAAAAGAAAATGTGGTCCTGTTCACTTCAAGAAAATTGTAGTACATGTAAGGTTTGTCCATAAGGTAAGAAAAGAGGAGTTTTCCCCACAGGTCCTCGCCTCCTCCGTTATCCCTGAGGTCGATGATCAAGTACGGTATATTTTTTTCTGATAGTTCCCTGAATGTCTTTTTTAAAAAATGAGGGAAGTTTATGTTGGCCGTCCGGTAAGCTCCGAAGGAAAACGTCCGAATTGTCAAGATGGCAACATCTTCTCTGTATTCCAATTCGATGGGAGGAAGATCTCGGGCGACTTCCGGGTAACGTTGGGAAAAGATATGCATCAGATCTTCCTGTTTTAAGCCCTTGACTTGCATTTCTTTTTTTGTCCCATCTGTCGGAGAAAGGTAAACGATATGGAATGAGGTTGTGGCCCCATAATGCTGTGTGAATTGTCTTCCAAACGTTTTTGTGTTTTCTAGCCTTCTGTATTTTGAGGTCAAGTTATGGCCATCCGAAGGTTGAACGGCCAGCATCTTTTCCAAAATCTCAGACATGGGATGGCCATCGATCGACACGACCTCACCTCCAAGCTTAAGGTCTTCATCCTCGCTGTAATTGCGAAAGAGATAGGACTTCCCATCGATAAAGAGCAATTTAAACGGAATCAGGATCGGTTGATTTTGAAGATATTTGTTGTAGTCCTGTGAAAACATCATCCCCGTGTGTCCATCATTGATTTCCGCAATTAGAGGGGCTAAATACCCATAGTATTCGAGTTCTGTCATCGGGTGATCTAAACCGGCGAAAAGATGGTCAAACAGGTTATCCATCTCTTTTTTGGGCGTATAAAAATCAAGGCCTGCATGGGCCTCCTCCAGAGCGGTCCGGAGAAGTGTGAAATCTTCTTGAAGCTGTTCGGCTGTGTATTTTTTTGCTGGATCGAAGGGGGCTTTTTTGCTCTCCTGAGAAGCTGAAGACTGGATACCAATAAAAGTCCATATGAGAATTGAAAGCCAAATTAAGGATCTCCTATTTGTCATTTAACAAACTCCTTTGTATTTTAATGTTTTAGGTGTAAATCCTTCAGAACATCCCAAGCATTTTGATTGTCTTTTTTTATTCCTCACCCAGAAACTCCGCAATATTTTTCATGTATTCCCGGATGGGGAGCTTCTGGGTGCAGTGTTCCTCACACACCCCGCATTGCGTACAATCCGAGGCTCTTTTCCCCTTAAGCCAACGTTCATCTTCTGCAAGATAGATCTTGTAGACCCGTCTCACATCTTCAGGTTGTTTCATCCTCACCCTGTCCCACATCGGTGCATAGACACTGATCTGGATCTTCTTCGGACAGTGTTCCAGACAGTAGCCATAGGTTGTGCAGAAGGATTCGCCGAGCGACTCGAATCTCTGGATGATTTGATCGATCGTTGCCGGATCCGGCTCCTTGATCGATTCTGCGGTTTTTACATTGACTTCCACTTCTGCCTCATTTTTCATACCCGAAAGAACGACCGTGATTTCCGGGTGAGAAAAATTGAACCGGAGGGCCGCTGCAATAAAAGAATCTGATTCATCGTCTTTGAGGACACTCAACATCCGCTCATCCTGGGTCAGCATGCCTCCCCCCAAAGGATTCATCGTGACGACACCTGATCCAGCCGTGGCCGCAGCCTTTAGGCCTTTCTTACGGAACGTGTGATTCATGATGTTATACCCGAGCGTGAATCCTTCAAAAACATCGGCTTTGACCATCTCGGCTATATCTTCCCCGGATGCGTGCGCTGTCGCACAGATATGCTCTATGAGCCCTTCTTCCTTGGCTTTTTTTGCACCGTCATAGGGTCCTCCGGGTTCCAAAATGGTCTTGAATTGTTGCATGTCCATGATGCACCACATGCTGTAAAAAGGAATGGTTTCCAATCTAAGTGTCTTGAGCTGCTTGTCGATCCGCTTTCTGACTTCATCAGCTGTGGATTCTGACATATAATGAGATTTTGTCGAGACATAGACGTTCTGTTTTTTCTCCTTGGAAAGCAGGTCCAAAGCTTTTCCTATGAACGTTTCGGATTTGTCTTCACAGTAACCCGGAGCTGTGTCGAAGTAATTAATGCCGAGTTCGACAGCCCGATGCACAGTACGGTTGGCCCTCTCCTCATCCTTCGGGTCAAACCGCATCCCCCCAAAACCCAGGACAGATACTTTTTTCCCTGTCTTGCCGAATTCCTCATAGCGCATGGCATTTCCTTTTGTTATGAAAGAATTCATCGGATACATATCCGGTTAAACAATAATTATATAGAACTGAGGTGAGTGAATAAAGAAAGAATTAAACGCCGAGAAGAAAAATTGGACAGGGGATAAATGTTGCCTACATTTCTGTCGATAGTGCAGTTGGAATCTGCAGCCAACCCCTGTTGCCCTGCTGAGTTTTGACAAACCAGAATTCTTCAAATTTGGCGAGAACGGAGAATTCCTCTCCGGTACCGATCGATTCAACTGTAGCTGCATCTTCTCTTGGGGCTTCTTTGATGGCATGGGAGAATGAAATGACTTGGTGTTCGAGTGTTTCGTTTAAGGATTCCACACTGTCAGCAAATATATATCCAGATCGGTTATCAGGGAGGAGGACTCTGTACCTGTTGCCCGCAGCGGCCAGAACCTTGATGGGTGAATGCAAGCCAAGGGATGCAACCCGTTCAGAGTGCGAATCGTAAGAAATGTTTACATGCAAGGATGATCCCTGGCCCCGCATCCAGTGACCTAGAGCTTCTAAATCGGCGGTGAGAGGCGATAGCTCGCCTTCGGGTTGGGTGATGTAATCAACGGGATCGATAGGGCCGTATCCTATTTCATATGTTCCAAAGTGCAAGTGGGGCGGTGTTGTTCTTGCGTTTCCCGTGTTTCCCACAGTGCCGATGACCTGGCCGGGCTCCACCCAAGTGTGCCTTTTGACATCCTGTTTTTGGAGGTGAGCATAGTATATGTGCAGTGAGCGTTTTGAGTCTTTCAACCATATAACGCGGCCGCCGGTGAGGTCATCCCCCACATACACGACGTACGCCCGGCAGGCCGCAACGACCGGTGTATGGCGGCGTGCAAATACATCCACTCCGTGGTGGCGGCGACGTCCTCCGTCGCGAGGCGCACCAAATCCGCTGCCGATGGCCCGGCTGTCATAACCTGCCACTGGAAATTCCAACGCAGCGACATTCTTGATCGTCACTCTGCACTGGCCTCCCCGGAGAAGTTCAGATTGGAGCCGGAGGACATATTGATTATCCTGTCGGGGCTCGAACTCCAAACGGTTCTCTTGTGTGCCTGCGCTGGCTACGCGCACCCATTCATCAGAGGATATTCCCCTGACACGATAGAGATCGATAAAGAGTTGTCCTGTCTGAAGTCCCTGAACATCGACATCCACTTCGATCCGTTGACCCCGTATGACATCAAAGCGGTACCCCACCGCGAATGCCTCTGCCGGGTCCACGTAGAAGACTTCCTCGAAGGGAGTTGAGATCGTGATGGGGGCATTGAGGGCTTCTTTTGATGCCTCAATCCAATTCCCGCCCAAGGCCGTTTCCGCCAGGCCGGCCTGATCGAGAGAATGGAGATACGCATCATGTGCATGAGTAGGTCGGTAGGGCTCGGGCACTTTTTCTTGCTTGCACGTCACAAGACAGAAGAGAAGGAATGGAAAAATAGTATATAGAATATGTCTGATTTTCATGTCTTTACCATCAGCAATATACATGCCAATACTTTTTGAATAGCGGGCTTGATTCTCATCTGAAAAATTATGACATAGATATTTCACCATATGATCATCCTTAAAACTATATTATAGTGCAGACGTCAAACACAAATCCTGATCGACTAATGTGGTCTCCAAGTCGTGC
>Ga0307378_10001240_pt1 | contig 41927 bp, 22 predicted proteins | sample UN1MG_FD_202238 | JGI IMG/M metagenome (GOLD analysis project Ga0307378, IMG submission 202238) | Soil microbial communities from Risofladan, Vaasa, Finland - UN-1 | ecosystem: Environmental > Terrestrial > Soil > Coastal area > Acid sulfate soil | place: Finland: Risofladan, Vaasa | collected...
CTGACCACGTTGGACAAGCCCGACTCGTTGGGCACCTCGTCGCTGGTCTTGATCGCGAAGTAGTAGAGGGTCTCGGCGCTCAGCCCGGTGACGGTCATGCTCTCGGGTGAGCCGGCCGCCGAGGGCGTCGGCTCGCCGCTGGCCTGCGTCGCGCTGGCCCAGTTGCCGGCATCGATCACGCTGGTCGAGTACCGCACGTCGTAACTGCTTGCCGTACCGCTGCTTCCGTCGTCGCCCGGCGCGGTCCAGCTCAGATCGACACTGTTGCCGCTGGGGTTACCCGCCGCCAGGTCGGTGATGTCGGCCGGCGCCGTCGTGTCCGGCGGGCCCGCGTCGATCACCTTCTGCTTGACCTCCTGAACCTTCTGCACGGTCAGCCAGCATCGCAGCAGGTAACCCACCTCGCTGAGCGCCGCACCGTTGCTGGCGTACGGATCGCTGCTGGAGGTGTAGCCTCCCCCCGTTGAGCTGGGGTGTACCCCGTCGCTGCTGATCAGAGTACCGTCCCAGCTCGTGCCCGGCCGACGTCGCAACATCTCTTCGTAGACGTCAAGCAGCGGAAGCTTCTTGGTCTGCGCCAGGTTGCGGATCTCGACGTTGTAGTTCTGCACGTCGGTCTGATCGCCCCGTTTGGGCGGGAGCGTCGACAGACAGACGATGATGTTCTGCGCCAGCAACTTATCCACGACGGCCTCGAGGTCGGCGATCATCGCCGCCGGTGTGCGGTTACTGCTGGCGTCATTGGTGCCGAGCATCACGGTCGCGATCTCGGAGTCGTTGTACTGCTTGCCGTCGGGGTTGGTGAATCCCGGGGTGTACATCTCGTCCATGCTCGGCAGATCGGCGGCGCCGACCAGGTACTGATCGGTTCGGATACCGCTCTCGGCCGTGAAGCTTCGCCCGCCCGGCATGTCGTAGGCGGCCAGGTACCAGCCGTTGGCACTGTTGTTCGTGCCATCGCCCCAGACGTCCGAGTACATCCAGTTACAGATGGCCACGTCCTCAGCCGTCTTGCCCGACCCGTAGCGGGCCCACTGCCCGAAAGAGTTGGCATAGGTGATCGAATCGCCGAGATGCACGACCATACCCGCCGTGCCCGACCAGCCGCCGTTGAGGGTCTTGCAGTACTCGACCCACCCGCTCGGACCGCTCTCCCATGCGTCGTCGTAGCTGTTGGCGGTCGTGATGTCAGCGTCCTGGTCGCGGATCTCGAGGTTGACCGTCAGCGTCTGCGGCGAATTCGTCGCGCCGACGTCGGTGACGGTTACGTAGCCGGTGTACGAGCCGCGGGACAGGCCGGCATGATCGATAACCACGTTGAAGGCGTCGCCGTCGCTGCCACTCGTGCTGGTCAGGCTCATCCAGGTCTCGTCGGGGTTCTCAGCGGCCGTCCAGCTCAACGTGCCCAGCCCGACGTTGTTGACGGTGACCGGGATCGGAGCCGGGGCCGGGTCGATCGGCGCCAGACTCACGTCGAGCGTGCCAGGCACCAACTCGATGACCGGCTCGGCCGTCGACAAGACCGTGACTTCAACGTCGATGACCTGCGGCGAGTTGTTTGCAGCCGCGTCGGCCACCTCGATGGTCGTGGTCAAAGTCCCGGGGCTCTGGCCGGTCACGTCGATGTTCACGTTGAAACTGCCGCCGTCGCCGCCGGACGCCCCGCTCAGACTCAGCCACGTTACGCTCGGGTTTTCGCTGGCGGTCCAGCTCAGCGAGCCGGTGCCGGCGTTGGTGACCGTAACGGTCTGCGGTAACGCCACCGGGTCGCTCAGCGACACATTCATGTCGATGGCGTAGGTATCCAGCACGATCCACGGGGCCGTCTGCGGCGGCTGCGCGATCGAGACGCGGATGTTGGCCTGCTGGCTCCACTGATCGCCATAGAAGATGTTGACTGCTGCATCGCTCTTTTCAGCACCGACGAACAGCCCGTCGGAACTCGGGTTGTCCAGGTACGCCCGGATCAATGATTCGGGCACGTCGACCTCGACATTCCAGCATGGAGACGGCAGCGTGGTATCCCATACGCCCTGCCACGGGGAGCCGGTTACGATCACCGATTCGCCGTTGGCGGCGCCGGCGTTGACCGCCGCCACGAAGTTGGCGTAGGCGGCCCCGCCGTACATCCAGCTGCCGGAACCGGCGTTCTCAACGTTTGAGCTGCCCCATACCAACGTGTCCTGATCGATGTCGACCGAGGCCACGACCGGGGCGAGATCGCCCGCTATCGGGTCGGTGACCCAGTTGACCTGCGTAACGACGACCCTCGCGTCGTACCCGCCGTAGGTTGTCATCGCGCTGTTGATGGCCGTCTGGAGTTCGGTCTTATCGAACTCGCCAAGCGTGCCGTCGGCATTGGAGTTCGGCCAGTTCATCATCCAGCAATACGTGGGCGAGATATTGATCCCGCCTCGCCAGCCGGAGGTGTGGTCGGTCACGTGCTGCACGATCTGCTGCGGAGGAGCCGGCGGCGAAGTCATGTCGCTGACCACGTTGGAGAGGCCCGACTCGTTGGGCACCTCGTCGCTGGTCTCGATCGCGAAGTAGTAGGTGGTCTCGGCGCTCAGGCCGGTGACAGCAAAGCTCTCGCTCGAGCCGGCCGGTTGCGGTGACGGCTCGCCCGTGGCCTGGGTTGCACTGGCCCAGTTGCCCTCGTCGATGGACGACGTCGAGTAGCGGACGTCGTAACTGCTGGCCGTGCCCGTGCTGCCGTCGTCGCCCGGCGCGGTCCAGGTCAACTGGATGCTGCCGGAGGACACGGCACCTGTGGCCAGGTTGGTGATGGCAGCCGGCGCGGTGATATCGGCGGCGTCGAGTTCGTCGGCGCCGATGTCCGGCGTGGCGTCGCGGGCCTGCTGGTCGAAGTCCCCGGTGACCTCGGGCAGCGAGCTGCCTTGGTCGATCGCCCCGGTCGCGCTGGCCGTCAGGTGCAGATCGCCCCCGGCCCAATCGACGAACCATGTTGCATCAGGCGTACAGCCGATGATGTCACCCGTGTAGGTCCAGCTGCCGGTGGAATTCTCGTAGACCTGGCCGCGGATGATGTTGTAGGCAAACGCGAGATTGTTGGTCCGTCCGTCGTTGTCGTAAATGTGGATGGTGCGGAAGTAGTCGCAGTCGTCGCTGTAGATCGTGTTGTAGTAAATCTTCATGTCGGCCACAAAGGCCAATTCCACCGCAATGCCCACACCACGTGTCATGAAGTTGTTGCGGATGATGCCCGGGCCACAGGTGGGGCCGGCCTCGGCCCAACTCGGGTTGCCCATGGCAATCGCGCGGTCGCAGCCGTAGATCTGGTTGCGCTCGATGGTGAAGTTGGTGGCGTGGTGCCAGAAGAAGATGGCCGCCCTCGCGCCCCCCGTCGCGCCCTGGATGCCCACCGCGATGTTGTCGCGGACCGTCCAGTTGTCCAGACCCATCGCGTCGAGCCCGCCGATGTAGTCGTTGTCGGAGTGCCCTGTCGCCGGCTGCGTCTGCTGCATGTAGCAGTTCTCGATCAGCACGTTCTCGGTGATCATCGAGGGCGTGCCCGAGTTCCACGAGAATTTCAGATGCCGCTCGCCGCAGTCGATGGTGTGGACGTTGCGGATGGTGATGTTGTCCACGTCGCTTTCGCCGCGAACGTGGATGCCGTGATAGTACACGTCCCGAATGGTCAGGTCCTGCCAGGTGATGCCGCTGGAGGACACGTCGAACATCTCCCTGGGTTCCTGGTCGGCCGTAAAGCCAGGCCCCTGAATGGTCACGTCAGAGCGATTTCCGGTCGCGCCGCGGATCGTCACCGCGCCATTGTCGATATACAGTCGGTTGCTCGGCGTGTACGTGCCGGCCGCCAGGACGATCTCGTCGCCCGAACCGTAGTAGGCGACGGCGTTCTCCAACTCGGCCGTCGTGCTGACGTTCCATACCGTGCCGCCCGCGGTCGATGCGCTGGGCACGTTGGACAGATCGGACTCATTCGGCACTTCGTCGCTGGTCTTCAGTGCGAAGTAATAGGTGGTGTTCGGCAACAGCCCGCTGACGGTCATGCTCTCAGCCGAGCCGGCGACCGAGGGCGTGGGCTCGCCGCTCGCCTGCGTGGCGCTAGCCCAGTTGCCGGCGTTGATAGCACTCGTCGAGTAGCGGACGTCGTAACTGCTGGCCGTGCCTGTACCTCCGTCGTCGCCCGGCGCGGTCCAGGTCAACTGGATCGAACTGCTGGTCGGGCTGCCCGCCGCCAGATCGCTTACCGCCGCCGGCGGTGTCGTATCCGCGGGCGCCTGCGTCGCGGCGCTGGGCACGTTGGACAGATCGGACTCGTTCGGCACCTCGTCGCTGGTCTTCAGTGCGAAGTAGTAGGTGGTGTTCGGCGACAGCCCGCCGACGGTCATGCTCTCAGCCGAGCCGGCGACCGATGGCGTGGGCTCGCCAGTCGCCTGTGTGGCGCCGGCCCAGTTACCGGCGTTGATAGCACTCGTCGAGTAGCGTACGTCGTAGCTGCTGGCCGTGCCGGTACTTCCGTCGTCGCCCGGTGCGGTCCAGGTCAACTCGATCGAACTAGTGGTCGGGCTGCCCGCCGCCAGATCGGCGACAGCCGCCGGGGCGGTCACATCCAGCGTGGCCGCACTGGGCACATTCGACAGACCAGACTCGTTCGGCACCTCGTCAGAGGTTTTAATCGCGAAGTAGTACGTCGTATCCGACGACAGACCCGAAACGGTCATGCTCTCAGCCGAGCCGGCGATCGAAGGCGTCGGCTCACCGGTGGCCTGCGTCGCGCCGGCGAAGTTGCCCGCGTCGATCGGACTGGTCGAGTAGCGGACGTCGTAACTGCTGGCCGTGCCCGTGCTTCCATCATCGCCCGGCGCGGTCCAGGTCAGGTCCACACTGCTGCCGGTCGGGTTGCCGGCCGCCAAGTCGCTCACCGCCGCCGGCGCGGTGGTGTCGCCCGCCGGGCCGATCAACACGCGAATGTTGCCCTGGCCACTCCACTGATCCATCGCGAAGACGTCCTGGTCCGCCGCGGCCTTTGCCGAACTGACGAACAGGCCGACGGCGCTGGCATTGGCGATATAGTCGCTAATCAGCGACTCGGGCACGTCGATGGCGATGTCCCAACACGCAGCCGGCAGCGACGTGTTCCAGACGGTCTGGTAGGTCGAACCGGTCACAACGACCGAATCGCCGACACCCGTCCCCGCCGAGACAGCCGCAGCAAAGTCCGTGTAGGTCGTGCTGTTGTACGTCCACAGACCGGCCCCAGCGTCGTAGGCGTGCGAGCTGCCCCAGACGAGCGTGCCGGTATCCACCTGTACAGAAGCGGCCACCGGCGCCAAGTCAGCCGCCGGCTCGATGCCCGCCCAGCTGACCTGCGTCACGATGATCTTGGCGTCCCAGCCGCCGTAACTGACGACCGCACTGTCGATCGCGTTCTGTAGCGAGGTGCGGTCGAACTGGGCAAGAGTGCCGTCTGCGTTGCCGTTTGGCCAGTTCTGGATCTTGCCGTAGCTGGCCGAGATGTTGTTCCCGCCACGCCAGGCTGAAGCGTTGCCCCAGATGTGCTGAACGATCGTGCCCTCATAGCTGGATGCGGCTTCGGTGGTCGCACTGGCCACGTTGGACAGGCCCGACTCGTTCGGCACTTCGTCGGACGTCTTGACCGCGAAGTAATACGTGGTCGTCTCCGACAGACCGGAGAGGACGAAGGTCTCCGTCGACCCCGCCACCTGCGGCGCCGGCTCACCCGTGGCTTGGCTCGCACTGGCCCAATTGCCCGCGTCGATCGGCGAGGTCGAGTAACGCACGTCGTAGCTGGTGGCCGTACCCGTGCTGCCGTCGTCACCCGACGCGGTCCAGGTCAGCCAGACGGTGGTGGACGCCACGTTGCTGACGGACAGATCCGTTACGTCGTCCGGCGGGGTCGTGTCGGACGGTGCCGCCGAGGTGGCAGCGCTGGGCACATTGGATAGTGCCGATTCATTCGGAACTTCGTCAGACGTCTTGATCGCGAAGTAATAGGTCGTCTCAGCCGACAGCCCGGTGACGATAAAGCTTTCAGCCGAGCCAGCCACCTGCGGCGCCGGCTCGCCGGTCGCCTGCGTGGCGCTGGCCCAATTGCCCGCGTCGATCAGGCTCATCGAGTAGCGCACGTCATAGCTGGAGGCCGTGCCGGTGCTGCCGTCGTCGCCCGGTGCGGTCCAGGTCAACTGGATGCTGCCGGACGTCGGGTTACCGGCGGCCAGATCGGTCACTGCCGCCGGAGCCGTGGTGTCCGAGGCACCGCCTGGGTAGGTAAAGGCAATGTTGTCAATGTAAAACTTGAGGTCGCCGGCCGGATATGGCGCGCCGTTGGGCCGAATCGCATACAGATTAATGCCCACTACGGCGCCGCCAGCCAGGCTGGACAGGTCAACGGTCCGATGATACCAGACGCCGTCGGCCAGCCCGCCCAACTCCGGCGACTCGTACGTGCCGACGCGGTCCATCAGGACGCTGTTCTGGTCGTACAGCACGGGCCTAGGTTCGCCATTCGGCGTGTTGAGCTGCAATTCGAGCGCGAAGTTGTCGTACACCGACGCGGGATCAAACTGCACGTCGTAGCTGAACACCATGCCCCCCTGAATCTGAATCACGTCGGTCGACAAGTGACGGTACAGGTTGGTAAAGCTGTTTGTGTCCCTCGCTGTCAACGTCGTGAGGACCTTGACCATATTGCCGCCATATACCGGCGACACGCCGCCGTCCGGGCCGATGATCAGACTGGTTTCAGCGCCCAGCGTGTCCTCCCGGCCGGCGGATTCCAGGGCGTCTTCGGCAATGCGATAGACGTAGTCGCTGCCCTCGAGATTCAGTCGGGCGTTGTAGATCGCGTCGAGGTCGTACCAACTGCTCACCGGCACCAGATTGTCGTTGACATCGACCTCGTAGAGTGATGCCACGCCGTTGTCCACGCCCACCACGACGGTGTTCATGTTGCAGTGGACGATGTTGAGGCCCCAGGAGTTGACCTGGTCACGATAGTGCAGATGGCCGTGGAAGATCCACTGCGCATCGGGGTACTGCTCCATCAGGGCGATCACACGGCCGCGATTCTTGAGCAGGTAGAATGGGGTGTCGTAGTTGATTTGCTCACTAGGCTGATGCACGAAGATGAAAGTCGGCTCCCCGACGTTGAGGGCCAGGTCTTGTTCGAGCCAGTCGAGTTCGGCCTCGGGCAGTTCGCCGTCGTATGGGAACGTGCCGCCTACCTTCACGGTCGCATCGAGACAGATGAAGTGGCAGTTGTGATAATCGAATGAGTAGTAGAACACCTGCTCGTTGCCGTCGCCGGTCACACCGCTGACGACGCCCGGATAGATCGCGTCCAGCCACGACTTCTTGCCGTCGCCGTCGGTCTCGTGGTTACCCATGGCGATCGCGACCGGCGGGCAGTTGGCTACCGCCGCGATGGTCTGCGCGAACTTGTCGGTCTGGTTGGTGGTTCCGGCACCGTCGGGCTGGGCATTGTCACCGGTACCCAGATCGCCGGTAATCACGCCGAACGCCGCCCCGACAGCCACCCAGTCCTCCAGCACGGCCTGCAGCTGGGCGTCGTTCCAACCATAGAGGTAGATGTGGGGATCGGACGCAACGCCGAAGTAGAACGTCGCATTGGGATCGGTCCCGTCGTCCAATTGCAATTCCATGTACTGCGTCAGTTCGATCGTCTCGCCACCCGGCCCGGTCGAACTGGTCGTCGCACTGGGCGCGTTCGACAGGCCCGACTCGTTGGGGACCTCATCGGATGTCTTCATGGCGAAGTAATAGGTCGTTCCGGCGCCCAGTCCACTGACCGTCGTGGACTGGGGCGTCCCGGCAACCAGCGGCGACGGCTCGCCGGTCGCCTGCGTGGCGCTGGCCCAGTTGCCCGCGTCGATCGAGCTGGTCGAGTAGCGCACGTCGTAACTGCTGGCCGTGCCGCTGCTGCCGTCGTCGCCGGGCGCGGTCCAACTCAACTGGATGCTGGTCTCAGTCGGGCTGCCGGCAGCCAAATCGGTAATGTCAGCCGGCGGCGTAGTGTCTGGCGGCACCCCGCCGGCAGTGATGACCACGCGGTTGCCGTTTTTGCTGACCACTAGGCCGGTGACGGTTACCAAGCCGTTGGTGTCAGCGGTGGCGTTACCGCTCTGGACTTGCTGCATGGTGACCTGGTCGGTGTTGGTCCACGTGCAGTTCGTACCCGAACTGAGGACGAAGCTGGCCGCACGGCGCGGGGTCATGTCCACGGTGCAGTTGGCCTGCGGCGCGCCGCTTTCCAGCTTGCAGGTCATCTGGAACTGATTGCTCAGGTCCACAACCGTTGCCGTGTCCCAATACAGGTACCCGTTGATCTCGCCGGACAGATCACCGTCGACCGGGTCGCCGTTGCCGATGATCTGGTCGAGCGAGCAGTTGGCAAACGCCGGCAGCGGGCCGTTCAATGTGATGTCGATCCCGATGTAGCGGTCGCTGCCACCCTCGCCGGGCTGGCTGGCGCGTTCGCCGTGGCCCGACTGGCCCCATTTGAAGTTAAACGGCCGCTTGGTCGCCAACAGCGCATTAACGTAGTCGACCGCCTGAGGCCAGCCAATCGCCGAGTCGTTCTTGCCGTTGGAGAAGGCGATGTACGGCGTGTCGACGGTGGGGTGGTCGTTCAGCCAGGTAACCATGTCTTCGTAGTCGAAGACGGGCATGTCGTTGCTGTAATAGGGGCAGTCCCACGCGAGCTTGCCGTAGACACCCTCGAACGAGCCAGTGAACTGCGGGCTCATGTGCGGGCGATGCACGCCCACCCATGAGACGCAGTACGCGAACCGGTCGCCGTTCTTCATCCCGTACAGCGAGGCACCGGCCCCGCCCATGGAGTTGCCCGAGAGGAGGATCCGATTGTTGTCCACGGTGAAATTCTGCTTGACGAAGTTGTCCACGAAGCTCTCAAGACGCTGCTGGGTGTAGTTGTACACCTTGCCGACACTGAAGGAGTTGGCCGTCCCGTAGTTCTCGTGGTAGCTGGTCCACCAGTCGTAAGGAATCTGGTTGGAGGCGACCAGCAGTGCACCATCCTCGGCGCGGTACCACCAGGCGTACCCTCCGTTGAGACTGCCGCCCCAGCAGTGCAACGCCAGGTCGACCGGTCGCGGCGAGACGGCATCGTTGGGCTCGGCCACCAGATAGTCAAAGGGCTGGCTTGGCCTACTGCTTGTGGGAGGACATTCCCACCGCACGTAGTAATTCAGCGTTGGGTAGTCGACATATTGGAACGAGGAGGGATGTTCCACCCGCTGAAGGACTACCGCCCCCGTTCCGGTGGATTCGGCGACGGAACTGGTCAGCGCGTGAGCAGACGTGAAGCTCGACAGGTCTTCCTGTCCATCGACGGCACGCGAGACCGCGTAATAGGCGTTCTGGGCCGCGGAGGCACGATGCACGTAGATGCCCGTCTGGGGTGCGACGATGTTCAAGTCGGTCACCGCCAGACGCGGCGTCAGGTCGCTGCCCGTCTGGCCGGCCGGGTAGTATCCCGGGTTCCAGCACGTCAGCGCCCGAATATCATCAACCAGCTCAGCCGAACGGATGCTGACCGCATCGATCGGCGCCGTGCTGCGATAGATGCGGTAACGCACCTGATTGGTGTTGTCCATGGCGTTGTAGGCGGCATAGTACTGATCCAACGTCACGTCCGTCGCCGTCAGCGGCGAGTTCACCTCGGTGAACGTGAGGCGCGTGTCGCCATTGGAGTGCACGGCCGCCAGGCTGGTCACCTGCGTGACCGAGCCTGCGGCGGGCTCATCGCACCAGACGTCCACGCGCAGGGGAAGGCTGCCGCTGCCCAAGTTCACGAACGATATGACGTTGAGCGTGAGGGTCTGACCGGCGTCGGCGACGGCGCGCTGGACCGCGGCGGTGCAGTCGAGGTTGACGCGTCTGGGCTCCGCGAACGCAAGATAGTTGCCCGGGTCGTCGGCCGCCTCGACCTGCACGGCGGCATACGTGTCGTACAGACTTGACCCCGAGTTGCCACCGCGCTGTGTGACGAAGATCGCGCGGTAGACCTGGGTGTTTGTGGGCAGCACGCTGAGGTCGACCACCACCTGCCCACTGCCGTAGGTCAGCGTATTGGGGTGCGAGCCCACCGAACTCTGCGTGAAGCTGTGGGTGCTGGTGTAGTTCTGTCCCAGAGCGGGCGCCACCCACGCCATGCCCGACAGAAACATCAGCATCACCACAAGCCCGAATCGATTAACCTTCGCCTGCATCGTCGCATCTCCTTTGGCCGTTAGACCCGTCATTCTTCGTCTTATCGCAGCCCGAGACGGATGCGGTCTTCACCAACCGCACGTGAGTAACTCAGCTTCCGTCGCAGCGTGGGGACCCGCGGCGCAAAAAAACGGCACAGCGCACACATACATACTTCGCGCTGCGCCAGGCCTTTGAGCTACCGGTCGCGCCACCAAACGACTCAAACTCCGATGGCCCCTTCAATGCGTTCGTTATACTGTGCTGTCGCTCGTCGACTGGCCGGACCTGTGACCTCGAGAGATCTACAGACCCGGATCCCAGTCACCCGCAAACAGTGTGCCGCAAAGGGGTGACAGTTTTTGAACTGCGCCCCGCGGATGATCCGAAGCCGTTGTAATCTCGCCAGTTACAATCACCGACCCCCCACGGAAAGCCTCCCGCCGAGAGGGTCTCTGCTCCTGCGGGCGTGGCGCTCGGTCAACACCCGTCGGGCAAGACTCGTAACTGCTTGTGTCGCAAAGCGCTTGCGCATCAACGGTGTACGATGTGGCTACGCAACAGCCACGATGATGACGAACCAGGTATACAGTTCTTGCACTAGCGGATCATCTCAGCTAGCATCAACACAATTCCCGTCAGGCGAGCCGTTCGGCGCCTTGTTGAGGGTGGGGTGGATGTCCAGACCGGTTGTCTATCAACGGATTGCCGAGAGGATACGCCTGGATATTGCGCCCTATGAGAACGCGTGGGAGATTCCGTCGGTCCGCAGCCTGGCCCGGCAACACGGCGTGTCGCTGAACACCATACGTCGAGCGCTGGCGATCCTGACCGATCAGGGGGAGATCGCCCTGCCCGGCCGGAACCGCCGATACGTCCGACGCCGCGTGGCCGACCAGACCCGCTACTGCAAGCCCTACCCCGCCGTGGGACTGCTCTCCTTTTTTACGATGCACTTGGCGGGTGAAGACTATATGTCGCTGCTGTTGGGCAGCTTTGTCAGCACGCTGCGCAACGAGGGCGTGCCGGTGAGCGTGGTCCCGTCGTTGGGCACGATTCGCCTGAGGCCCATACCGGGCGGCGTGGCCGTCGGGCCGCCGGAGTCGCGTTTCAGCGCCGTAGCGTTCCGCTCGGGAGGGCCCGATGCCCTGCTGGCCGAGCTTGTCGAAGCCGGCGCGGTGGTTGTGACGCTGGATTACCTTGCCGACGTGGAAGGCGTGGATTCGGTGGCGGTGGACTGTGACAAGGAGGCCGACGCGGGCATCAAGTTCCTCTGCCGTCTGGGCCATCGATACATCGGTTACCTTGCCCCCCGCTTTGGCTCGTCGCAACTGCGACATTGGACGGACAACATCGATCCGGACTGCCGTCGTTTCGGTCAGGCGATGCTACGAGCCAAGCAGCGCATGGGCCTGAACGGCTCGCCGGCCTATCACGTGGAATGCGACATGGACCCGGCCAATTCGGATATGGCCGTCTGGGGTGCGATCGACCGGCTCTGGCGGTTAAAACCGCGACCCACGGCGCTGATCTGCTTCGATCCGCGGCTGGCCGACCAAGCCGAAACGACGTTGCGGTTGCGGGGCATTGACTGCCCTGCCGACGCGAGCATCGTCGTACGGGATTTGCTCCGTTCCGCCGAGCCACGGTTCACGACGCTGGCGTCAGATCCTCGTCGGATGGGCACGTCGGCAGCCGAGCATGTAATCAACCGGCTGACCCATTCGGCAATATCACCCGCGCGACTGCTGTTTGCCTCCCGTTTGATCAATGGAGTAACGGCCGGGCCGGCGCCGATGGCTGCGACGCTGGCGGCCGGCGCTTGAGCGGGCCAGTCGAGCCGCTGGTGATCCCGTCACATTTCAAAACGATTTCCTGCAGCGCCAAAGGCCCGCATCGGCTTCTCAGCGATGTCGCAGCCCGGGGGAGAATGAATGCTTGAAACGCCGTTTGCAGTGCTGAAAACACTGTTGCAGCGAGGTCCCGAACCGCCTCCAGAGGCGCATGGACACACGAACGGCCGCCGTAGATGTGCATGAATACGAATTTCAAAAGTCGTCTGTTGATGATGGCGTTTGCGTGAGGCCACACCCTTGTGTATACTCAGCCGGTCAGGTCCTTGCCGGGGCGGGGGAAACTGAGGCAGAAGCGATGAACAAGACGCAGCAACGTCCAACTGACGACGTGTCTGGCGGCGTGCCGGCGTCTGCGATGCCACACGTGGACGCCCGTGTGCCGAGTGACGGTATGGACCCGTTGGGCTCGGACAGCCTCCTGGAGGCCGTGCCCTATCTGGCGATGGGGCAATTGAACCCGATTGCCTACGAGGTGATCGAGGATGTCGCGTCCGCGGCGGCCCACGGGGTCACCCCCGAGCAGTGGCTCGGTCATGCCCTGGCCGAGCAGGGCGCCGACGAGCGTTTCAGACAGGACCTCAGCGCCGCCGTCGAGCAGATGAAGCGGCTGGCGTTTTGGCCTTGGGTGTAGCCGGCACGCAACTCGAGTGTCGGGGTGGCGCCCCCAACGCTTGAGGGAGAAGCGGTCCACTCGCTTTTTTTGCGTCTGTCGAAACATTGCCCAAGCGGCTGCAGCGGTAGTGAATGGCCGACCTATTCGGGGACCGTGTAATGATTCAGCTCAATACGAGTGTCGAAGGAGCCAATCCACACAACATGGCCGACGTGGAGCGGACGGGTGAATCGGCCTTCCTCATTCGCCCTTACAGCGAGGACGGCGACGACAACTACAAGTTCTCACTGCTGGTCCGCGTGAGTAACGATGCGACCCGTTCCGCACCGGTCGAATTCACCGTCGACTGGGCCGACCCGGTCTACATGCCGTGTCGCGACTACGTCCTGCTGGGCCGCGGCGACCGCTGGCGCTACTTCCCGGCGAGGATCGACGGGGCGCTCGCCCTTGCGCAAGTGATCGTCCCGCCGGGCAGACACGAACTGGCGCTTCAACCGACATATGGGCTGGATCGGCTTGGGACGTGGGTGCGGCGCTGCAAGCAGGACGGGGCGCTTAACGTGCGCGAGCTGGGGCAAACGCGGCGGGACCGACCGGTCCTCGCGTTGGAGTTGGGCAGCCCGCCACACGAGGCCCGCCACCGGCTGGCGGTCATGGCCCGGGCCCACCCGTACGAGACGGGCGGCTCGTTCGCAGCCGAGGGGGCGCTGCGACAGCTTGTGAAAATGGTCGGCGCGAGCACGCCGGCCGACTGGCACGCATCGGTGGTGTTGATCGCCAATCCCGATGGCGTGGCCGACGGCCTGTGCAAGCGAACCGCCCAAGGCGGCGCCGATCCCAGTCACATCGGGCCCGACTGCGGCGACCCGACCGTTGTCGTCCTGCATCAATGGCTCGACCAGCTTGAACCCACGTTGATGCTCGACTTTCACAGTTGGATGTATCGCTACCAGGACGGCATGACCTACACCGACGACGCGCTGAGTCGACAGTTTCGAGAGCAACTGGAAACATCCCGCGACCTGGACCGCGCATGGAAACTGTCGGACCATACCGCACCAGGAGAGATGCCCGCCCCGTGGCACTACTGCCGCGACCGGTTCGGCACACGTTCGCTGGTGCTCAGCTTCGGCTGGTACGGACGAAGCGTGCCGCACATGCGGCGGATCGGGGCCGCGGTCGTGTCGGCTCTGGCGGACTGCGTCGCCTGAAGGCTTCGCCGATCGAGCGAGCGATCACCAACCCCGTGCGAACCGTGATCACGTCGGCCGGCGTCACGCTCCCCCCGATTCCGGCTCGTTAGTCGCCGCGCAGTGTGTCGTGAGGCGCACCTGTGTGCCAATCACGCACGCGACATGCGCCTCCGTTGCTACGTACTGCCCCTTGCGAAAGGTTGGCGCTAAAGCGCACGTGGCGCCGTTTACGGCGCCGAGTACACAGCATCCAGCGTCTGGTCGCCCTGAACGGTGATCAAGACCGACAACCCGGGCACCGGCTGTGCAGCACCGTTGATACGCCACCCAACGAAGGATTGCGTCTGGAACGTCGCAGCCGCCGTTACGGTCACCGCGGAACCATCGGAAAAAACGCGCGTAAACGACGGGTCGGCGAACCCGCCGTCGTCCAATCGCAGATCCAGCGGCGCCACGTCGAACCAGGCACCCGGCCCCGTCGAGCTGACCACCACGTTCGCCGGAGGCGAGTTAGGCGGGACGATTCGTACGCAGTCCGACGCAACGAACCCGCGCCCGTCGGTCAGCGTGCCGCTTACGACAAGTTCAACGAGAGCACCCGGGCTGACTGAGCCCAACTGCAAAGCCGGTACAAGCTGGTCGACCTTGAACTTCATCGACATATCGTCGATGCCGTCGCCCTCCAGCTCATGACACTCGCACGGGTCGCCATCGAACGGCGTGCCCACGTTGGCAATCACGGTATGCGGGCCGGGCGGCCCTTCATGCGGGGCCACACTGCCGCCTACACCGTCCGCACGGCTCAGTCGCACACTATTCGGGTCCACGTCCGCCACATCAAAGCCGGCCGTCCCGAGAAGACCGACCGGCAGAACACCGTGGCTGCCGGGGTTAAACGAGTTGGGGCACGAGCCGGGTTTGATGTCCAGCTCCGCCACCAGCTCCGCCACAGTGATTGTCTGCATGCACGAAGCCGCGTTGCCGCAGGCATCCGTAGCCGTCCACGTGCGCTCAATGACCGTCGTGCCCGCGCCCGATGTCGTCACGCTGTCGGTAAAGCCGACCACGGGCGAAGCGTCGCAGTTGTCCGTCGCTGTAGCCATCCCCGTATGGGACGGATCGTTCGGATCACCCGGCAGGATGGTTATGTCGGCCGGGCACGTGATATCCGGCGCGGTCGTGTCCTCCACCGTGATGGTTTGATCGCACGAGCTGCTGTTGTCCGACGCGTCCGTCGCCGTCCACGTGCGCGTGATGGTTGACGCCTGCGGACACGACCCGCCAGCAACGCTGTCAGAGTAACTGATGACCGGCGCGGGATCGCAGTTGTCGGTCGCCGTCGCCACACCCGTATCATTCGGATCGGTCGACTCGTCGCACTCCACGGTCGTGTCCGACGGGCACGTGATGTTCGGCGCCGTCGTGTCGACCACCGTGATGATCTGATCGCACGAGGCGCTGTTGTCCGAGGCGTCCGTCGCCGTCCACGTGCGGGTAATCGTCCACTCCTGGGCGTTCGCACCCGGCGTGACGCTGTCGGAGTAGGCCACCACCGGAGCGGGATCGCAGTTGTCCGTCGCCGTCGCCACGCCCGTGTCGTTCGGATCGGTCGACGCGTCGCACTCCACCGTCATCGGACCCGCGCACGTGATCTGCGGCGCCGTCGTATCCTCCACCGTGATGATCTGATCGCACGAGGCGCTGTTGTCCGACGCGTCCGCCGCCGTCCACGTGCGGGTGATCGTCCACTCCTGAGCGTTCGCACCCGGCGTTACGCTATCGGAGTGACTGAGGATAGGCGCGGGATCGCAGTTGTCCGTCGCCGTCGCCACGCCCGTGTCGTTCGGGTCAGTCGACGCGTCACACTCCACGGTCACCGGACCCGGGCACGTGATATCCGGCCCGGTCTCATCCACCACGGTAACGTCTGCGGTGCACGTATCCGGCAGACCTTTGTCATCGGTTACGGTCAGCGTAAGCGTGGTCGTGCCGAGCGGATAAGGTCCAGCCGGGTCGGCCTCGAAGAAAAGCGGATCGCCGTCCGGATCGAACGACCCACCGTCGAACTCCACCGGCGAGACTGCGGCCTGACAACTGCCGTCGGCCGGGGCGGTGACGCCCTGGCAAACGGCTTCGGGTGCGTTGTTGGGCAGGGTCGTAACCTCAATGGTTACCCGCGCCGTGTTCGACTCACCCAGAGCGTCGGCCGCCGTGAACGTAAACTCGTCCGGACCGACGTAATTCGGATCGGGCGTATAAATGACCCGATCATCGCCGTCATCGTCGGCAAGGCCACCGTGCTGCGGACCGGTCTCGATGGTAAACGTCAGCGGATCCTGGTCCAGGTCTTCGGCATGCAGGACGATCTGCACCGGCGTCTCGACCTGCGTAGTGGCGCTGCTGTCGAACGCGACAGGCGCTTGGTTATCCGGCTCGACGGACACCGCCAGCACGTCGCCGTCGTTGAAGTGAATGCCTGCGTGGAAAACTCGCGGACTGAACGGCACGACGTCAAGGGTCGTCCGTGTGCTTCGCGTTGGCGTGCCAAGAAAGACACCATCGACGATGATTGTGTCGCCTTCATCGGGCCCGACGGTATCCTGTTCGCCCGGGTTGCCGGCGGGGCTAAGCAGCCGGTTGCCTTCATGGACCGTTCCGTCCTCGATGAGGTAGCGGACACGTACGTCGGCGGGCGCCTCCGTTACATTTGTCAGCAGCACACTCACCAAGACCGCGTGCGGCGCACGCGCTGTGGGCACCTCTTGACCGGCCGGCGGCTGCTGGCCGGGCAGCGGCAGCCCGTCGGGCAGGCCTCCTGCCGGGGGCGAGCAGCTCACGACTACCAGGCCAAGACACAACGCCACATGTGCAGCCAGCAACGAATACCTGCACCGTGGACGGCCACCGGCGCGCCATACGCCCGTAAGAGAATTGCGCGCAAAAAAGGATAGCATGCGCCACCTCCGCATAGCCAAATCAAGCCAACTCACTCCGCGTTACGTCCTGCTTCACGCGGATGCTGTCGTATAGATGCGACGGCGCCCTCCTTGCACCGTCCTCCCAAGCCGCCCATGAATCGGACGGCTTGGCCGACCCGGTTTCAGATGACATTCAGTATACCCCCAACGGGCATCAGGAGCAACGCATCCACTGCTCGCGGTTAACCCGCTGCACGACGCACGCATGGAGAAAACCTCTTTGCTGTCGAACATGCGAGTTCGGGCACGAGAGGCGTTTCGTGAGTGTGCTTATACGCTTCTGAACGCGCCGAGCAGCTTCTGCACAGGCGTCCCGCTCGAAGCAATGGGTCTGCCAGACAGCCCGGGCCGGGCTCTGCGAACGGTGAAAGACCCCTTGGCAGCCCCCGCGACAGGCGCTTCCCAAACGTGAGATGGCTACTGGATAGTCCGCTGACCGCCCCAGGTCCGGGCCGACCGCCACCGCCACCTCCCGTGCCTGCCGCGTCATTCGACCCGCCATGGCCACCCATCAGGGGGATGGGAAGACTTCGCGACAGGACATACGCGGCAGGTAAGACCCATGCATATTCCATAAGTGCTTGTCGAAACAATGCTTACGTTGTCAAGGAGCCCGAGTTCCACCCGTTCGAAGTCAACGTTCCGGCTCAGCTCGCCGATAAACCCAACACCAGCTCTACGCCGGGGGCTCGGTTACACTGCGGGAGTACGTCATGAAGGCGTCGGCAATCAGTGGATTACAGCGGCAGATGTCCCCCGTCGTGGCCGGCAAGGCGATAGGTCGCCAGGCCCACGCCGGATCCCATCCTGACGGGCCACAGGGGGTAGCGCGAGGCCAGCAAGCCGCGGCAGGTAATGAGCAGGACACGGCGACCGATCCCGTCGTGGAGAACCCAACCGAACGGGCAAAGGGTGTCTTGCGTCTCTTACAGGAAGGACACTTTCGCGGCGTGGCCGATGTGCGTCTGCGGATCAACTTCCACGACGAGCTGATGGCGCTCCAAAACGACGCCGTCAAGAGCGTCGCGCCAGATAACCTGCAATCTATATCTGATGTCATCAACGCCCAGGTGGACGCCCTGATCGAGTCCGGCAGTTTGACCGAAGAGCAGCAGGCCGCGGTCGATGAGTTGCGGCAGACCTTCTCCGATACCGTGCAACAGCTAACCGACGAGTTTCTTAACGCCGATGGGCTGCAAAGCGATGCACTTGCCGCCGGTCTCCAAGACGCATTCGATGCGTTCCTGGAGTCGCTCACCTCGCTGCTGCTGCCTGAGGAGCCGCCTGCTCCACCCGTCAACAATCAGCCCGACGTGGAACCACCGGTGGATGAGACCGCCGACGAAGACCCCGATGTCCCCTCAGACGGCAGCCCCCAGCCAGCCCCGACCGAGGGGTCGAGCGAACCCGCGCCGGCCCCCCTCAGCGTGGAAGTCCCAACAGACGACCCCGTCGGGGAAAGCCCCGGCGTGCCGCCCGACAGCACCCCCGAGCCGACTCCGCCGCAGGATCCGCAAGGACCCGGAGCCGGCGTCTTTGACGTGGAGGCGTTCCTCGGCGGACTCAGCGCTTCGTTCGATGCGGCGCTGACGGAGCTCGTTGAGGCGATGCACACAACACGGGTGCTGCCCGAACTGTCGCCACCAAACGGCAACGGCAAGGCGTACGCCAAGTTCCTGGCCATGTACCACGAACTTTGGGGCCTGGAGCACCCGTCAGAGACACCGCCTGCCGAATCACTCGATACCATGGCTTAGCGCCTTATCGGAAGGCGCGGCAGAGAGCCATCTGATCGAATGCGGAGCCGGGAGCCCAGCGAGGTCCTATCGCGGGCTGCTCAAGCGTTGATGGTGAGCGGCTTCGGCTGCGACCAGACCCATGGCCGACGCGATGTGATCGGGGATTTCCGTATTGTCATGGTAGCCGCCGAACCGTTCGGACCCGGGGCCCATGGCCGTGGTCGGCACCGGGACACCTGTATGGCTGAATGAGGCAAATCCGATACCGGCCTGCTCACCGACCAGACGCAGGCACGTGACGGTCAGCGGATCGCGTGGTCCATACAGCGCGTACTCCGCCGAGCCCTTCTTCGGCCTGTGGCCGGGCTTCATGCTGGCCGCGTAGGCAACCTTGATCCGCGTCAGTTCGTCCGGTGACAGCGCCTCATAACCAAACGCCTGGCGGATAACTGGCAGCGCGTCGTCGAATGCGGTGCCCGCGTCGCGCCATCGGGCGACGTGCCGGCCGAACCGCTCGTACGACATCGTTTGCCCGGCCAGGCGAGCGGGCTTGACCGGCCCGCCGGCGGCAAAGCCGAGGGTCATGCCGCCGGTTTCGTGGTCGGCCGTGACCACCAGCAGCGTGTCGCTTGGATGCTTGCGGTGGAAGTCGACGGCTTGGGCCACGGCGTCATCGAACGCGAGTGTCTCGTGGACGGCGGTGGCGGCATCGTTCTGGTGACAGGCCCAGTCGATCTTCCCGCCCTCGACCATAATGAAGAACCCCTTCGGGTTATCCAGCAGTTCGATCGCCTTACGGGTCAGCTCGGCCAGGGACATCGTGTCGCTGGACCGATCGATTGCATAGGGCATGGCAGCGGCGCTGTCGGTAGGCTCGTCGAAGGCCCAGGCCTTTGGCGATCGGACCGCGGCCAACTCGGCGCGCGTCGTTACGACGGCATAGCCCGCAGCCCTGGCCGCCTCGACGGGCGACATCTGCCTTTCGCCACGCGACCGGTCGACCGGCGTGGCTGCGCCGCCGAAGAAATCGAACCCGCTTTGGGGCAGTTGCATGGCGATGTCACCGTAACTGCTGCGCTTGGGCTGGTGCGCGTAGAAACAGGCCGGTGTGGCGTGGTCTATGCTGACGCTGGTGATGATACCGACTTTCATGCCGGCGGCCTTGGCGCGCTCGGCGATGGTGGTGAGTGTTGTCTTGCCGGTCGGGTCCATCGAGACGACGCCGTTGTCGGTCTTCTGCCCGCAGGCCAGCGCGGTTCCTGCCGCAGCGGAGTCGGTGATCAGCGAGTTGGCCGAATGCGTATAGGTGAGTCCTTCCACGGGCATGTCGTTCATGACCAGCTGCTTGATCGAACCCAGCCGATCCGTCGACATCGTGTCGGCGTTGGCGAACAACTCGGCCGCCGTCCGCTGCACCGAGCCCATCCCATCGCCGATCATCAGGAAGACGTACTTGGCCCGCTCGCCCCCGGCAACCGGACCGGCCCACAGCGCAATCAGCCCGGCAACCGCACAGAGTCTCAACCACATCGCCCGATTCGTCGCCGTTACCATGTAGACACCTCATCCAAGGGCATCGTCGTGACTTCCACTAAGGGCAGCGGAAGCCGCACGACCAATCCTACCCGTTGCGCGCAAGGTTTCGGTCAGAAACTGCCGGGCCGTTTCCGCAAGGGGCCGATGCGCCCTTTGCTCCTCTACGAAAGACCCAGCCCCGCTGCAACGCCGTCACCGTACGCCTGATCGGCCTTGCGGGAATGGGCGACCATCTTTTCCTGAATGTGTTTCGGCACCTTCTTGAGGCTGGCGGCGATGTTCGCGACGAGACGCTTCTGCTCGTCGGGCGGCATCAACCGATACAGGTTTCCAGGCTGGACGTAGTCATCATCCACCCCTCTCTTCTGCTCGTAGCGATCCGCGTCGCCGGAGATCTTCAGCGGCGGCTCGGCATAGGCGGGGTCCTCCTTGGGGCCGTCGAAGCTGTTCGGCTCGTAGTTCACCGACGCGCCGCTGTTGTCGTCGAATCGCATAGAACCGTCTCGCTGGTAATTGCTTACCTTCGCTGCACGTGGACGGTTGATCGGCAGAAGCTCATAGTTAGCACCCAAGCGGTATCGATGGGCGTCGGCGTAGGCGAAGACGCGGGCTTGAAGCATTTTGCAGGGCGAAAAGGATATGCCGGGCACGACGTTCGCCGGTGAGAAAGCGGACTGCTCTACTTCGGCGAAGTAGTTCTGGGGGTTGCGGTTCATCTCGAGCACCCCGACCTCGATCAGGGGATAGTCGGCGTGGGGCCATACCTTAGTCAGGTCAAACGCGTTCCAACGATACGTTTCCGCGTCGGCCTCCGGCATGACCTGCACGTGGAACGTCCATTTCGGGAAGTCCCCGCGTTCGATGGCTTCGAACAACTGGCGCGTGTGGTAATCGGCATCCTCGCCTACGATGCGATCCGCATCCTGCTGGGGCATATTCTGGATGCCCTGCTGCGTCTTGAAGTGGAACTTCACCCAGAAGCGTTCGTTCCCGGCGTTGATGAAGCTGTAGGTGTGGCTGCCGTATCCGTTCATGAAGGGGATCCCTCTGGGAATGCCCCGATCCGAGAAAAGAATGGTCACCTGGTGCAGCGATTCAGGAACCCGTGACCAGAAGTCCCACCACATGATTTCCGATCTGAGATTTGTCTGAGGGACACGTTTTTGGGTATGGATGAAGTCGGGGAATTTCATGGCGTCCCGTACAAAGAATACGGGCGTGTTGTTTCCGACCATATCCCAATTGCCTTGCTCGGTGTAGAACTTCAGCGCGAAGCCTCTGACATCGCGAACCGTGTCGGCAGAGCCTTTCTCGCCGGCGACCGTGGAGAACCGGCCGAACACCTCGGTCTTCTTACCGACCTGCGAGAAGAGCCTGGCTTTGGTGTACTGCGTGATGTCCTGCGTGACGGTGAACACGCCGTGGGCGCCGGCCGCCTTGGCATGGACAACACGCTCGGGGATGCGCTCCCGATTGAAATGGGCCAACTTATCGAGCAGATGGTGGTCCTGCATCAACGTCGGGCCGCGCTGTCCGGCGGTGAGGGAATTCTGGTTGTCGCTGACAGGTATGCCAGCCGCTGTCGTTAATGTCTTGCGCTTGCCCATGATCCGTCTCCTTTCTTCTCGCTTTCCTGGAGCCTTATGGCAGCCAGGTCACGTCACGGACTGCTTGGCTCGCCGGATTTGAGTTCGTCCAGCTTGGCGCGCACGCGGTCAGCGTGGCCCTGGGGAATCACCTCCGGCCAGTGGTAGGCGATGTTCCCAGCGGGGTCGATCAACGCGGTGCTTCGAATCACGCGCCGGCCGAAGGGGGTCTTGGCCGACGCAGCATAGGCCTCCATCACGTGCTGATCGGGATCGGCCAAGAGGTCCACCTTCAAGTTGTATTTGTCGGCGACGTTCTTGTGGCTGGCCACGCTGTCAGGGCTGACGCCGAACACCTTGGCCGACAGATGCTGGAACTGAGCGTGGCTCTTGTTGAATTCCTGAGCCTGACACGTGCAGCCCGGCGTGCCGTCTGCCGGGTAGAAATACAGCACCGCCCATCGGCCTTTTTGAGCCTGGAGGGTAACCGTCTCGCCGTCCTGGTTGGGCAGGGCAAAATCGGGTGCCGGCTTGTGAGTCAGCGGCGACCGCTCGGCGGCAGCGGTTTCGATCTCGGCGGCGCGCTCGGCCGACATGCAGCCGGCCTGCATGCAGACAGTGATGCCCACCAGCGCCGCCAGGCCACTATGGAGGACCGGCCACGGATACGCCCATCGGTTCATAGCTTTGACTCCTTCCTGCTTCATGCATCCATCTATTATCTCTTCGCCTTCCTGCCGGCCCGCGCACGGGAGTCGGCCTGCGCCCGGCGCTTCGCGCGACAGTCGGCGCAGATGCCGCGGAAGTGGATGTGGTAGTCGTCGATCCTGAATCCGTGCCTCCGTACGTCGGGTGAGTCAATTCCGTTCAGGCGCTCGTCCTCAAAGTCGACGATCTTCTCGCAGTGTAGACAGACCAGATGGTGATGCTGATACGTCTTGGGATCGAAACGCGCTGCCGAGCCGGGGTGACAGATCCTGGCCACCACGCCCACGCCGACGAACGTGGCGAGTATCCGATAGACGGTCGTCCGCGAGATGTTGGGCTGGCTGCGTCTGACCTGATCGCAGATCTGATCCGCCGTCGGGTGGTCATCCCTGCCGAGAATGACCTCAAATACGGCGCGCCTTTGCACCGTCAACGGCAGTTTTTGCTCTCGGCACACTTGCGCGAAGTGCACCATACGTTCCGACGTAAACTGAGACTCCATGGCCCGAACTCCGTGGTATTATGTGGCGGACAATACAAAGTGTCAAGTCCCGTCGAGGCCCCGGTCCCGATCGAGTAGGGCCCTCACAGCCGTCGCACCTGGCGAACGGCGTCAGCAGCATGCCTGCTGCCAGACGCAGCGCACGGCCTGACCCGCTCCGGCGCCAAGCGGATGCCTTGGTCAACTGCCCAGGCGGCGCTAATGCGGCTACCGGCCAGACCCCTCGGGTTGACCCGGGCGGACCGTGCGTCGCCGTGATTGACACTGGTAAGGACCGTCGTTACCGTTGCGGGTGTCTTCAGCGGGGTCGGGCACAGTTGTTCGGTCAGCAGCTTGGGCCGCGTCCGCCCACGGGATCGGCGCTTCGCGAAAGGTCTTGCCCCTACGCAGGGATCGGGCCTTGTGGATTGAGCGAGGCGACCCGCTCGTTGCGTCAGACGACAGACGGGCCAGATGTCGACCACGTACATCCAGAAGTAAAAAAGGAGAGAATGATGAATCGCTGGAGTTGGCTGACGTGTCTGGTTGTAATCGGCTCTCTAATGCTCGGCTGCAGCAAGGAAGAAAAGTCCGACGTCGGCAAGGCGATGGACGAGACCGTTAAGCCGGCCGCCGAGCAAGTCGGGGAATCGGCCGAGAAAGCCGCCGATGTCGTCGAGGAAGCCGCAGAGGACGTGGCTAAGTAATCCAAGCCACGGCTTTGACGAAGCGGGGAATCTGGCGTTTCGTAGGGGAGGCGCCAGGTTCTCGTGCGCCTGACGAAGGTCGGCCTCCGGAACGGTGCGCCTAACCTCTTGGGCGGCGAGGATCAAGCCGGCACACTCAGAGGTGTGATTCCGCTCAGTCTATTCAGTCAACGCGTCGAAGCCGTATCGCGTCACGGCTTGGGCGGCACACGACGGCCCAGGTGCTCCTTGACCACAATGTAGTCTGACGTGGTTACACGCCCGCTGCCGTCGAGGTCGCGCCGGTCCTCCGTGTAAACGCCGATCGACCCCTTCACACAAGTGTAATCGGCGGTGGTCACGCGCCCGTTGTCGTTGCAGTCGCCAATCAGCGTACAGACGTCCAGTGCGAACGGCTGCACCGCCAGGCCCGCAACAGGCGTGACCTGATACCACGTCTGGTCGGTCAGCACCGTGCCCTGCTCAAGGGCCTTTAGCGTCACGCCATCCGGCTCGATAGCATAGCCAAACGCCCCGCCCTGATCGGCGCCACCACCCAACGGCACGATGCTTAGCGCCGGCCCGCCCGGCAGCGTGATCGCCGCCGAGAAGGTCAGCAGGATTACGTTGTTTTGCGTTTTGGGCAGCGTGCCGTCAGCCGGCGGCTCGCTCGAAAACAGTTCGGGAATGTACTCGTCGGCGCCGAAATCCGGCCCCAAGCCGACCGGCCGGGCGTCGCCGTCGATGTCCTCCGTTACGTCAGCCAGCGTGTCGGCTTGTTCGATCGCATCCGTCGCCAGGTCGGTCAGATGCAGGTCGGCGTTGGCTGCGTCGACAAACCACGCGGGAACCACCTGCGACCCGTCGCCATCGACGATGTTGCCCATGGCCCGGACGGCCTCAATCGTCCAGCCTCCGTTGACCGTCAAATCGAGGATTCGGCCGCGAAGGATGTTCTGCTGAATGTCGAGATTGGTCGTCAGGCCTTCGCTGGCTTCGTCGTAGATCTGAACGGTTCGGAAGTAAGTCGCGTCGTCACTGTAGATGGTGTTGTTGTAGACCTTAAAGTCCTTCGTGTTGTCGAGTTCCAGGGCCCAGTTGTCGATCGACAGGTTTGCGCGGAGGATGAAGTTGTTGCGGATCATCCCCCCGACAGCGTGCCAGGGATCCACATGGGAACCGCTTGGCCCGGACGGGTTGCCGATCGAGATGGCGTGGCCGCAACGAATGACCGTACTCTGCTCCAGCACCAGGTCGGACACGCCGTTCCACAGGAAAAAGCCCGCCCTTGAGCTGGCGGCGGCGCCCATGATGTTGGCGGCCGTGCAGCGACGTATCGTCCAGCCGTTCAGGTGCATGGCGTCGATGCCCCCGATGTAGTTGTACTCATCAACCGAATGGCCGGGACGCGGCAGGTAGGCCTCGGTCTGCTCCATCCACAAATCCTCGATGAGCACGTTGTCCGACACGCCCGAGCCGGACGAACCCTTCACGTGCCGCTCGCCGCAGTTGACGGTCTTGACGTTGGAAACCACCACATTGTCGGCATAGGGAGTGCCGCAAATGTGGATACCATGATGCCAAAAGTCGCGAATCGTCAGGTTCTCCAGACGAATCCCGTTGGCGGCGGCCCAAAAACCCTCCAGCACCCCGCTCTCGACGTTCATGCCGTTGCCGTACAGCACCACGTCGTCGCGATCGCCGGTGGCGCCGCGGAACGTCAGGTCGGGCGTGGTGATGTACAGACTGTTGGTGACGTGATAGCTGCCCGCAGCGATCACGATCTCGTCGCCTGGGACAGCACTGAAGGCGGCGGTCCGCAGCTCGCCGAACGTCGAAACGTTCCAGACGTCGGCCGCGGCGCCGGGCACCGTGACACACAGCAAGGCCGCCGCTGCCGCCCAGGCGACCGGGCTGATCGGAGCACCTCGCCCGAGGCGACGGGTAGCCCTCATCATCATGCCAGGATTCAGTGCGTTCGACGGCATCATGTCTCCTGTCCTCCTTCCGCACCGCGCCGATGCCGCGATGCCGTGCCTTATGGTTTCACCGGCGTGCGACTACCCATATGGTCCTTCACCACGACGTAATCGGCTGTGGTCACACGGCCGTTGCCGTTCAGGTCGCAACGATCGTCCGTGTACTCGCCAAGGCGCGCTTTGACCGCCACATAGTCCGCCGTGGTTACACGTCCGCTGTCGTTGGCGTCGCCAATCAGCGTGCACAGGTCCAGCGCGAACGGCTCGACGTCGAAGCCTCCTGCCGGCGCGACGCGATACCATGTCGAATTCGTCAGTACTGAGCCCTGCTCGACCGCTTTCAACGTCGCCCCGTCCGGCTCGACGCTGTAGGCAAACGCGCCGCCCTGGTCGCCACCGCCGGCCAGTGGCGCGACAGTCAGCGCCGCACCGCCCGGCAGCGAGATCGCGCTGTCGAACGTCAGCAGGACAACGTTGCCGGCCGTCTTGGCCAGCGTGCCGTCTGCCGGTGGCTCGCTCGATACCAGAGCCGGCTTGCCGTCGATAACCTTGTCCTTGATTTCCTTGATCTTCTGCACGCTCAGCCAGCCTCGCAGAAGGTACCCGGAGTGGCTAAGCCCCTCGCCGTTGCTCAGGTATGGATTGCTCGAAGCCGTGTAGCCGCCCTGCTCCGCGCTGGGGTGGATGCCGTCGTTGCTGATCAACGTGCCGTCCCAACTCACGCCGGGGCGGCGGCGGAGAATCTCGGCTCCGTAGTCGATCAACGGCAGCTTCCTGGTCTGCGCCAGGTTGCGAATCGCCGCGTTGTAGGCGTTCACGTCGTCCATGTCGCTTCGCTTGGGCGGGATGGTCGAAAGCACGACGATCGCCTTGTTGGCCAGCACCTTGTCGGCAAGCGCCTCCAGGTCGGCGATCATCGCAGCCGCGCTTCGGTTGCCGCTGGCGTCGTTTGTGCCGAGCATGACGACCGCGATCTCGGCGTCGCGATACTGCTTGCCGTCGGGATTGGTGAACCCGGCGGTGAACATCTCGTCACTGCTGGGCAGATTCGTGCTCCCCAGCAGATAGCCCGACGTGGTGATACCGCCCTTGGCCGTGAAGCTGCGCCCTTCGTCCCCCACGTCGTAGGCGCAGAGGTACCACCCGTTCGCCGAGTTATTCGTACCGTCGCCCCAGATGCCCGCGTGCATCCAGTCGGTAACGGCTTGGTCTTCCGGCGTCTTGCCGCTGCCGCCACGAGGCCACTGACCGTAAGGGTTGGCGTGGGTGATCGAATCGCCCAACTGCACCGCCAGTCCTTCCGCACGGAGGCTCGCGTCCTTGGCCAGCCACTCGTTGTGCAGCGTACGCATCTGAGCAACCCAGCCGTCGAGCCCACTTTCCCACGCGTCGTCGTAGCCGTTGGCCTTGTCGATGTCCGCGTCCTGCTCGCGCAGCTCCAACGTAATCGCGAGGACTTGAGGCGAATTGGCGGCGTCCGGATCGGTCACCACAACTTCCGCTGTGTACACGTCGCCGGGCAGGCCCGAGTGGTCCACGTGTACGACGAACGCCTCGCCGTCGCTACCTGATGTGTCGGTCAGCGTCAGCCAGCCTACAGGGCCGTCCTGCACCGCCGCGCTCCAACTCAGTGCGCCGCTGCCGAGGTTGCTGACCGTGACGGGCTGCCCCGCCGGTGCGGGATCAAGGCTGACCAACTCGTAGGCCAGCGAATCAGGCGTCAGGTCGATGACCGGCGTGTTGGCGGCGAACACTTCCAAGGCAACCGAGACGTACAACGGGCTGTTGTTGGCCCCCGAATCGGAAACCGCCACCTGGCCTTCGTACTGACCCGGCGTCAGGCTGCTGGCGTCGATGAGAATCCCGAAGCTGTCACCGTCGCTGCCCGAGGCGTCTTGCAGACTCATCCAGGTTTCGTCCGGGCTCTCGGCGGCCGTCCAGGCCAGCGCGGGCGTCCCGGCGTTGCTGACCGTCACGGTCAGCGGCCCCGCCTGCGGACTGCTGAGGTTCACCTGGACGTCGAATGCGTCCTCGTCCAGCACCATCCATGGTCCGGGCGGCGGGCCGTTGATCTCGACGCGAACGTCACCCGCGCCGCCCCACTGGCTGTCGCCGAAGATCCATATGCGATCGCCCGTAAGCTCCGCCGTCACGAACATCGCGTCGGCGCTGGGGTTGGCGATGTACGCGGCGATCAACGATTCCGGAACGTCGATGATGATGTCCCACGCGGGCAAGGGGTGCGCCGTGTTGTAGTAGGCCTGCCAGTCCGCACCCGCCACGATTACTGAATCGCCCACCGCCGCACCCGCGTTGATGGCCTCAACCAGATTGGCGTAGCTCGTGCCGCCATACATCCAGTTGCCGCCGCCGGCGTCGGTGGAGTGCGATTGACCCCACACCAGCGTGTCACGATCGATGTCCACCGAGACCACGACCGGACCGGTACTGGCCGGGGGCTCGTCGCTTTCCCAGTTGACCTGGGTGACGACGACCTTGGCATCCCACGCACCATAGGCCGCAACCGCGCTGTTGATGGCTACTTGCAGCGAGCCGCGATCAAACTCGGCAAAGGTGCCCGCGGCAGCAACACCCGGCCAATCACGCAGATACCCATAAGAATTGGGCAGTGACGGTCCCTGCCAGCTTGAAATATTCCCGGAAACGTGACGTATCGTGGTCGCTTGTGCGACACCTACGCTCGTCAGAACTACCGACAATGCAGCCAAGTACTTCACGAAGACCCTCCTTTACAGAGCGAACGTCTCGAAGACTGTCCGGTCAAGTCTACCCGGACGGTTCGGTGCTCCTTTTCGCCTTCCGCCGGCAGACGAGCCGGCAGGACGTACACCACGCGTGCCCCTCATGGTTTGACCGGCGTGCGGCTGCCCATGTGGTCCTTCACCACACTGTAGTCGGCGGTGGTCACGCGACCGTTGCCGTTCAGGTCGCAGCGATCCTCCGTGTACTCACCGAGGTGCCCTTTCACCGTTGCGTAGTCCGCCGTGGTAACGCGCCCGCTGTTGTTGGCGTCACCGGCCAGCGTACATAAGTCCAACACGAACGTCTCGACGGCGAAACCCTCGGCCGGTGTGACCCGATACCACGTTTGATCGGTCAACATCGGCCCTTCTTCGGCAGCTTTGAGGGTCACGCCGTCGGGCTCGACGCTATACGTGAACGCGTTGCCTTCCTCCCAACCGCCGCCGAAAACGCTCAAAGCCGGACCGGCCGGCAGCGCGATCGCATCGTCGAACGTCAACAGGATCACGTTGTTCTGCGTCTTGGGCAGCGTGCCGTCGGCAAGCGGATCGCCGGCGACCAGCGCCGGGGCTGCCATCGGGCCGATGTAGTTGTAGGCGAAGACCATGTTGTCGAAGTAGGCGTCCATGTCCTGCTCAGCCGCCCATGTGCCGCCCACGTACACGTTGAACCAGATGCACTCGATCTTCAGGCTGTACACGTCGCGAAACCGGATGTCGCTCTTTTCAAAGACCAGCTCACCGTCGACCCACCCGCGCAGGATGCCGTCGTTGTTGCCCACACCGTCGGTGATCGAATTCATCTTGGCGTAGGTCTCGATGCAGTACCATCGGCCACGGGCCAGGTAGGCGTCGGTGCCCCACGTCCAGTTGTTGCCGTAGATCCCGGTCATGTCGGCGTGATAGCAGTAATAGCTCATCTCCACGTAATCGCCGCGGTCGTAGTTGGACATGCGCGCCGACCAGCCGTCGTCCCCGTGAGACGGTCGCCCGCCCCAGCCGGCCACACCATACGTGCCGGCCGGCCCGGGCAACTTGCCGACCTGCCCGCCACCCGCCAGACGCCACGTGTCGGCCAGATACAGGTAGTAGCGAAAGTAAACCTCTTCCGGCTCGGACAAGCCCATCTGGGCGAACTTCCACTGCCAGGCGATGCCGGTGTGCTGACCTTGCGGCACGGTGACCCGCAATGCGTACTGACCGTCGAACACCGGATCGGTCACCCGTCCGCAGGTGGCCGGAACGCCCGACTGGTTCCAGTGCGTATAGAAATCCGCGTACTCGAAATCCTCGAAGAAGACGATGTCGCCGCGTCCGATAAGGCCCGGCTCCAGATCGGGCGAGCCAAGATGCTCGCCCCGCGCCGTCGACGCGGCAGACATCAGGCAACACAGTACCGCCGACGAAGGTATAAAACGGCACCGATAATGTATGGATTTCAGTCGAGGATGCCGGTGTCGCGACGACACGGAAGGTCCCCTCCTCCGTTTCCTGTATCTCAGCAGAGAGCAGGCTCCGACCAATTGTAGCGGAGCATGCCGCCTGAAGACACAAGGATTCGCTTCACCACCAATGTAGGCAATCCCCCGTCAAAAAGGAACCCCCGACGGCCTTCCGCTGGCCTCGCAGCCAACGCCGCGCGCCACAGGCGCCGGAGCACGCCCCCCCAACAAGGCTGGCAACTTGCCGGTTGGCGATTATGCTGGCGATCAGCGGAACGCTGTCCGACGTCGTGCAGTGCGGCCGCGACCGAGAAAATGTATGTATCGTATCGAATGCGAGGGTACCCGATGAGTGCGAAGGGCATATGGCTGGGCAATGACGCATGGCCGAGCAACAAGTCCTGCGGGCAGTTTGCCAAGGACGTATTCCGACTCGCCGACGCCAAGATCGACAAACAGAAAGCGCTGGCGTTCTACGACTGGTTCACCCGCTGCATGATGCGCGGGCCCAACCTGCACAAGCCCAACGGCGCCGGCGGCTACTCGCGCTGCTACGACCCGCTCGTGCTGTTGACCAGTTGGGGCCACGGCGAGTGCACGTTCTGGGGCTGGGTGGCCACCGAGTGTCTCAACGGGGCGGGCCTGAAGACTCGTCGCGTGGTGGTGCACGACCAGGGGCACACCTACTACGAAGTGTGGTACAAAGGCGACGACGGCGTCGAGCAGTGGCACGCGTTTGACCCCTACCTCGGATGGTACTTCCTCAACGAAAGCGGCGAGGTCGCCAGTTGCGAGCAATTGGCCGCCAACCCGCAACTGGTGCAGAACCCGTTGCCCGGCCACCCCGTACCGCCGGGACATCATCCCGAACGGTCCGGCCTGGCCCATCGCCACCGGACCGAAGACCAGCTCTTCATCGACCAGGCGCATCGCTTCGAGCAAAACCAGTGGGACCTGCAAAAGGGTATGCAGGTCACCATCAACTTCATGCCCGAAGCGCCAAACAAGGCCCTGTTCACCCACCATCCCGAGACGGGCGAAGCCCCCGTCGACGGTCGTCCCAACGGAACACACTGTGATATGGCCGAGATCAGTCGGCTCGGCTTTCGCCAGTACGAAAAACACATCCCCTATTGGCGGAACTACATGTGGGCCACGCCCGGCAAGACCCAAATGAATGAGGGTCGGCCGGTCCGCTGGCACGGCGCCGGCGGGCTGCGCTGGAAGCCCCTGCTATACGGAGCATCGGTCACGTGCGACGCCCGCAACGCCCGCTTTGAAAACGGCTGCCTCAAGCCCACCGGCCCGCATGACTTCACCGAGGTGTGGTACCACTTCAAGCTGCCGTATCTGGTCTCCTGGCTCAGCCTGGACTACGACGTGATCGGGGCCGGCGGCGACTTCTTCGGGTTTGCCCTCAGCGCCGACGACCGCCGCTCCTGGTGGTCGCTGCCCACGCGGACGCATGCGCCGCACTACGGCGCCATTTTCAACGGCCAGGAGGAGTGGAAGACCGGCCAGCCCAGCGTGCAGGGCCTGACCGAATTCTGGCTTCGGATCGACATGCACACCCACAGCGCAAACCCGACGCTGGCCATGCAGGCGCTGGACGTGGCCGTCGGCTTCCAGCACAACATGTACGTGCAGCCTCGCCTCGTGCCAGGCCGCAACCGCCTGTGGCTCGAGGCCGACCAGCTCGACGACGGCAGCAAGCTCCAGGCCGAGTGGATTTACCAGATCGAGGGCAAGCAACTTCGGTCAACCGTTACGCTCGATGGGCAAGGCGGAGCGGACGATACCGTCGCCGCCCAGGTGGACTCGCCGGCGGAAATCCTGATGACCAGCGTCAAACTGAACTGCCTGTAGCCGGTGCCGCCTCCTACGCTGTTCGTTCACGGCCCAAGCGTCGATGAAGAAACCCGGAGGGTGGTCAGCGCGGCGCCAGGTGGATACACTTTTTTCCACTAGTCGCACCGAGGGCAGCAGGTATGGACCAGGAACTTGAATACCGTTACGAACCGGTTGCCGAGAGCGTGGCGGCCCTGCGCGTGGTCGGTCCCGACGAGCACTTCCAGAACGTCTACGTGCTGGGCGAAAAGGGCTCAGCCGCCCTGGTCGACGCGTCCGTCCCCGAGATGGCCGCCGACTTGATCCGCACCTTGCAGGCCAACGGCTGGACGCCCGACGACTTCCGCTACCTGATCATCACGCACGAGCACGGCGACCATTACGGCTCGGCGGCCGCCCTGGCGCGATGGGCCAAGTCGGCCGAGGTGCTCGCGCACGTGTCGGCTGCGTGGGTGATGAGTCAGCGCCGCAGTCGGTTCGTCCAGTGCCCCTGGCCGTTCGGCGAGCCGACGGCCGAGCGGTTCGCCCAGTGGCAGAAGAGCCAGCCCGCAACCGTCCACACAAACCGATTGCTCTGGGACGGCGACAAGCTCCAGATCGCCGGCAAGACCTGGCAGGTACTGCACGTGCCCGGGCATGCAGCCGGTCACATCCTGCTGGTCGATCGCGAGGGCGGCGTGACTATCGCCGGCGACGTGATCCAGGGCTGTCGGGAAGCCAAGGGGTGGCTGGGACTGTTCGAGGACATCCGCGCCCAGCGGCAGAGCCTTCAACGGTTGCTGGAGTTGGAGTCGAAGCTGCTGCTGATGGGACATCACCACCCGCTGACCGGTGAGCAGATCGGCGAGGACATCGACGCCGCCTCCCAGCGCCTTGACGACCTGCTCGAAGCCGTGTGCGAAGGCCTCAAGGGCGGTACCAACGAGCTCGAAGCGCTGGCCCGCCTGGCGTTTCGCCGCATCTTCGGCAACGAACCCGATCCCGTGCCTTCCTACGCGCTGACCACCGTCAACGCTGTCCTGGCCGAGCTGTCGTTCCAGAACCTCGCCCGCCTCAACCGCCAGCATATCTGGCAGTGGGTGGGCGACTAGCCGACCATCCGATGCACACGACACCGGTGCCGGACGTTTTCGCGCAGCCCGCGCGGCGCGTACATGCTATGTTTGCACGAGCTAAGACCCACCCGCATGTGAATGGTGCTGCATGAACGACCGTGAAATTCTCAAGCCCCTGGTCGATCAGATCATCGAGCTTTCGCAAGGGCCCGAGCAAGAGATCCGCAAGCAGCTCTGGGCGCAGTTCAACGCCCTCCAGCCGGTCGCCAAACCGCCGGTCTGCGTGACCTACGGCGGCATACCCAACCGACAGTGGGACCTGATGTTCGGCCAGAACCACCTGCGATGCACCGACCCGGTCGCCCGGCACATCGAGTTCGATCTGAAAAAACGCATCTGGATCGAGCGGAACGTGCCCGACGACAACGTGACCTGGCCCGCCGTGCTGGTTCCCGCAGCCGCCGCGTCGCCGCCGGAGTGGGGCGTGCCGGTCGGCTGGCGCAGCCCCGACGACGAGCTGGGCGCCAAAGAGATCACCGCTCCCTTCGCCGACCAGATCGAACTGACCAAGCTCAAGCCCCCCCGCACCGAGGTGGACGAGGCTGCTACGCAGTCACGCCTCGATCAGGCGTCGGAACTTGTCGGCGGGCGCCTTGCCGTGCACCCGGTGTATCCGAGCCTGGGCAAGGCCGTCTTCGACAACGCCGTGCAGTTGCGGGGCATGGAGAAGCTGCTGACCGACGTGATCGATCGCCCCGAAACGGTCCACGCCATGATGACGTTTATCACCAACGCGGTTGTCGCCGACCACAAACGGCGCGAGCGTTGCGGCTGGATCAACGCCCCGCCCGATCCGACCGGCCGGTATCAGATGGTGCCCATCTTCCGGCACGTCGCTGCGTTCCTGCCCGCCGACTTTGGCGATCGCAGGCCGCTGCTGCGCGACGAGTGGGCCTACGTAACCGCCCAAATGTCCGCCGGGCTCGGGCCCGACATGTATGCCGAGTTCGTCCACCGCCACAACTGCCCGCTGGCCGAGCTGTTCGTCGACAACACGGTCTACTACCACGGCTGTGAATGCCTGGATCAAAAGATCGACATCATCGCCGGCTTGCCAAACCTACGGCGATTCCACGTCTCGCCGTGGAGTTCGGTGGCGCGGGCGGCCGAGACGTTTCAGGGCGCCGTGCTGCTGGAGGTCCATGCCCATCCGACGGAGGTGTTCTTCGCTGCGACGCGTGACGATATGCGAACGGAGCTGGCTGGCCTGCTCGAGGCGGCTGATGGCCATCCGCTCTGCCTGAACCTCAGCGATATCCACTCGGTCGCCGACAATCCCGACACCCTGCGCATCTGGGCCGAGGTCGCGCAGGACATGGCCGAACGATACCCGTGCAGATATCCGTAGACCGGACAGGCCCGATATAGGCGAGCCTCCGTTTCCGATATCTCTCGCTCACCCGACCGGCGGCGACGGTATGCACACAGCGAGAATGCACGGCCCGCTCGGTGCAGCGTTGTGAGACCGCGTGCGACCTGCTAGCCTGATGTCCCGATGAGGTAACTGCCTACGCGTTTTGAGTCACAAAGCCACAAAGGAAGATATGGAAGACGGACTGTCAGAGGTCAACGCGGTAGGCCGGGCCGGTGGGTATCGCGACCAGATGTGGACCGAGGTGCTCCAACTCGGCACGGTCATCGCGCGGGGTCTGGAGTTCTTCGAGCCGGGCGGCCAAACCGTGCCGCTGCTCTCCCTGCCGGTGGGCCCGGTCTTCCACCGCGAAATGCTGCAAAGCTCATGGACCGGCCGAACCTACCGGTGCTCCTGGGACGACGCTTCCGTGGTGATGCATCAGCGCATCACCCTGCCCGGGCCGATGTTCGAGCAGTTCGGCCGGCAGCTCTGGCTGCGCTTCGCGTTCGGCAATGCGCCCGACCGCATCGACGGGCTGGAGACGGGCCGGCGCTGGCCTCGCACCGACGGCGGACTGGGCCGCGTGTTGCTGCTGACCGGTCCGCGCCGTCCCGCGCTGCTGGTGGCCAGCGAACCCTTCGTCGACGTCCAGGTCGTCTCCCACGAGCACGTCAGGCTGGGCTTTGAGAGCGACGCGGCTCGCGTGATGTGGGTGCCCCTGCTGCGCGACGCCGAGCAACTGCTCAAACCCGAGATTTTGCATCTGTGGGTCCGGCTGGTCAGGCGCCCGCCGTTGTGCTGTCGCGAGTCGTTCGAGATGGCCGACGACCAGTACATACGAATCCGCCAGCAGTTTTCCGACCTACAGGGCCAGCCGTCAGAGCTGGCTCCGATCCCGCCTGTGGCGGCCCTTCTCGGCACACGGGGAGGCTTGCAGCATCTGCGAACCGGCGAGATGCTAACCAAGACACTGCTCGGACCGTATCAGGTATTGGAGGGCAGCGGCTTCGATTGGCGGATCGACACGTCGTGGATGCAGGCCCACCTCGTCGGGGCCAGACGACTGACCGGCGAGGCCGCCCAAAATCTGGCGCCGATCCCCGAAGAACTGGCATACGCGGGCGACTTCTCGTGGAAACCGGGCACGTCGCTGGATCAGTGCCTCGCGCTTCGCGTCTGGGCGCCACTGGCCGGGGTCATGCCCGAGTCGCTCTGGCAGCAGCTCAAACCACAGCTTACCCCTCCCGACGCCGAGTCGTTCCGCCAGAGCCTCCAGATCATTACCGAGCCGTTCACCAAGAAACGATGGGCCAAGGACACGGGTATCTTCATCGAGCGCTGCGAGGCCAGCTACGACGCCGACTGGTACAACGGCCTGACGCTGGCAGGCCTGTGGCGCGGCGCGTGCTGTGCCGATGCGGAAATTGCCGACGCCTGCCGCAACCTCGCGCGCGAGATCAAGAGCGAGCGAAAGCTGCTGGTCAACTACATGTGGCTGCTGCACGATTGGGGTTTGTGCTGCTCGTGGACCGACCCGCGCGGTGAAACCTGGAACCTCGACTGTAGCCACAACGGCCTGGAAGGCGTACTCGCTGAAGGCAACCTGCGCCGACTCGAAGGCGATCCCGCCGGGGCCGAACAGGCAGACTACCTGGCGGCCAGGATGTCGGTTGCTTTCATGGCCGCGTTCGAATTGGCCGACTGGTTCCGGCATGTCGGCTTCGTCCAACATGACGGGGTCGACCCCCACGTGGGCATCGACGCATTGCGCGAATGGCGAGGGGGATCCATCTGCGGGTGGGACAGGAAAGGCTCCTACGCGCTCACGGCGCACTTCTTCGAGTATTGGTACCTGCTGGCCCGCCATGGGCCAAGACTCCGCCTGGCCGAGGTGGCCGACCTGTGGTGGCGGCACTGCCCGCAACGATACCACGACTGGGAACGATACTACACGGGCGGCAAGCGCACCGCCTCGCAGACCCTCCACCAAGAGGAGCGGACGCAGGCAGCCGTGATGTATCACCTCGCGCCCGAGGTGGGCTTGCGCATGTGGGTGCTGGGTCAGCCGGGGCCGGCCGTCGAGAAGATGTACAACACACCCCTGAACCTGGCCGAGCAGTTGTGGTGTCGCAGCAACGCGCTGATCCTGCCCGGGCAAAACCGCGCCCGAGTGGCCGACGCGACCGGCTGATTCGATCGCGCGCCCGGGCGCCGCTGCTACCGACAAACGCCGGCTTCATCGCAGCCAAAACGCAATGTCGGCCGCGAAAGCTGTTCTACCAAGGAGGCGTCATGCCTAAGCTCAACATCGACAGGAGCGCGGCGCTCAAACGACTCGTGCACCTGCTGCGCGTGCCCGGCGTGTCGCGCCAGGAGACACAGATCAGCCGAGCCGTCGAGCAGATGCTCCGTAAACTCGGCGTAAAGCCTTCGCAGATCACGCGCGATCGGGCGCACACGCACTTCGGCGGCGAGGTGGGTAACCTGTTCGCTCGCCTGCCGGGCAAGGGCCGTCTCACCCGGGCGCCGCGACGATTCTTCTCGGCCCACGTCGACACCGTGCCGACCTGCGCGGGTGTTCAGCCGGTCGTGCGAGGCTCCTGGATCAGGCCCAAGGGCAAGACGTCGCTGGGGGCCGACGACCGCGCGGGTGTGGCGGCGATCCTGTCCGCACTGGCCGAAACGCGGGCGCGAGGCAGCGATCACCCACCGCTCACATTGGCGTTTCTGGTGGCCGAAGAGGTCGGACTGTGGGGCTCGCGCTACGTCGACCGCAGGATCCTGCGCGAGTACGCCATGGGCTTCAATCTCGACGGCGCCGCTCCGACAACCGCCACGGTGGCCGCCCCGTCGGGCTGTCTGCTGGACATCGAAATATCCGGCATCGCGTCTCACGCCGGCGGCAGCCCCGAGAAAGGCGCCAGCGCCGCCACAGTCTTCGCCCTCGCGACGGCTGAACTGGCCCGGGGCGGCTGGCTCGGCAAGGTGCTCAAGGGCCGGCAGGAAGGTCGGGCCAATTTCGGCGTGGTCCGCGGCGGCGAAGCGACCAACGTCACCATGCCCCACATGACCGTCAAAGGCGAGGCTCGCTCGCACTCGCCGGCGTTCCTCAAACGAATCGTAAGCACCGCCGAACGCGCCTTTCAGCGCGCCGCCAAGAAGGTCAAAAACGACGACGGCAAGACGGCCGCCGTCCGCTTCCGCGTAACGCCCAACTACACCGCCTTCAAGCTGCCGGTTCGCTCGCCGGTCGTCGGCGAATACCGGCGAGCGCTGCGGCAACTCGGCGCCAAGGATCCCGAAACCGTCGCCGGATTCGGCGCCGTCGATGCCAACAACCTCTGCGCCAAGGGCCTGCCCACCGTTACCTTCGGCGCCGGTGGGCGAAATGCTCACTGTGTCGGCGAAAGCTGCTACCTGCCCGACTACTACCTGGCCACCGCCGTCCTGACCGAGCTGATGACCGCCGCCGACACGTAAGCCCATTGCCGATCCAGCACGCAAGACACAGGAGCACCGACTGTGAGCAACCACACCAACATCGTCTTCATCATGACCGATACGCAGCGATACGACATGCTGGGCGTCAACGGCAGCACGTTCTGCCAGACGCCCCACCTCGACCGGCTGGCCGCCGGCGGTATGAACTTCCACGCCGCCTACACCACCACCCCTCTGTGCACGCCGGCGAGGGCGGCGCTGTTCACCGGCCTGTATGCCACCTCGTCCGGCGCCGCCGCTAACCAGATCTCGCTGTTCGAAAACGTTCGCAACATGGGGCAGGTCTACAACGACGCCGGCTTCGTCACCGGCTACATCGGCAAGTGGCACCTCGACGGCCGCGAGGGCGGCTACTACGGCACCGGCCGTGCGCCCGACGGCTTTCCGCAGCAATGGTGGTACGACGGCAAGCAGTTCCGCATCGACGTCGGCGACGCAGGATTCGAAAAGTGGAAGGCCGGCGATGACCTGGCGGCGACCGAGTGCTGGGGGTGGCGCGTCGCCGATCGTGCCGAACGATTCCTCCAGCAGCACAGCCAGGCCGACCGCCCGTTCTACCTGGTGGTGTCGTTCGACGAGCCGCACGGCCCGTGCTCGGCCCCGCAGAAGTACTACGACATGTACCGCGGCACCAAACGCCCGCGAGCAGCCAACATGGACGACTCGTTGGAAAACAAGCCCGCCGTCCACCGAGCATTCGAAGAATACTACCAGCACCGCGGGCGCGTGCCGGCGGGCGAGGACCCCGGCAACTCGCCGAAATACTACGGCTGCAACACCTTCGTCGACGAGCAAATCGGCCGCGTCATTCAGGCCGTCGATCGGTTCTGCCCCGACAACACCATCGTCGTCTACACCTCCGACCACGGCGACCATGCCGGCTCGCACGGACTGCTCGCCAAGGGCCCGACGATGTACGAGGAGACCATACGCGTCCCGTTGATCATCCGCGCGCCCGGCATGACGCAGCCCGGCGCGACGTGCGATCAACTCATCAGCCACATCGACCTGGCCCCAACCCTCTGCCGACTGGCCGGCATCGACTCACCCGCCGCCTTCCAGGGGCGCGACGCGACGGCGCTGCTGACCGAGCCATCGAAACCCATATGTGACGAGGTCTACCTCGAATACTTCCGCTTCGGCCTGCCGCACCACACGCGCTGGGGCTTCCAACCCATCAAGTGCATCCGCACCGGACGCTATAAGCTCGTGCTGAACCTGTTGGACACCGACGAGCTGTACGATCTGCAAACCGACCCGGGCGAGAGCGTTAGTCGCATCGACGATCCGAAGCTTGCGACCATTCGCAACGAGTTGCACGACAGGCTGCTTGCCTGGATGGACGCGCGACTGGATCCCCTCCGCGGCAACGGCTGGTGGCAGCGGCCCTGGCGCCCCGACAAGGTCATGCCCCCCCGCTACGATCCCGCAAAAAAGGTGTCAGGATGATTTTTGCGACACCGTGAGCGGCGCCGGGCCTGAAAAAGGTGTCGGTTGACATCGTAAACGCCCCCGGTAACCTGAGGCCATGGGTCGACCGCGTCGCGTCACGGAGCCGGGCTTTGCCTATCACGTCTTGAATCGGCGGGTGATGCGCCTCCCGCTCTTTGCCAAGGACCAAGACTATCTCGCGTTCGAGCGGGTGCTGGCTGAATCGTTGGAGCGTCCGGACGCACCGCACTTGCTTGCTTGGTGCCTGATGCCCAATCACTGGCATCTTGTGGTGCACGCGAGTAGGCGGACGAACCTGTCCACGTGGATGCAGTGGGTGACGGTGACGCACACGCATCGCTGGCACGCCCATACCCACACGGCCGGCGAGGGGCCGCTGTATCAAGGCCGGTTCAAGAGTTTCCCGGTGCAGGAGGATGGGCACTTTCTGACAGTGTGCCGGTACGTCGAGGCCAACGCGCGGCGGGCGACGCTGGTGGAGCAAGCAGAAGAGTGGTGCTGGTCCAGCCTGTGGGTCCGGCGGGGCGGCACGTCGGCGTTGAAGCGGTGGTTGCGGCCCTGGCCGGTGGATCGGCCGCGGAACTGGTTGGCGGAGGTGAATCAGCCGATAGACCAACACGCCTTACAGTCTGTCCGGCAGTCGGTCACAAAAGGGGCGCCTCTGGGAAGCACAACCTGGACATCTCGCATCGCCACGCGCTTGGGCTTGGACATTACCCTCCGCCCACGCGGCAGGCCCCGCAAGGACCCGCAAAATTCTTCCTGACACCTTTTCTTCCCCCTTTTCTTCCCCGCTTGAATGCGCTCCTCAACCTCCAGGAAGTCGAGTGGGACGATTATGAGGCTATCCAGCTGAATGGCCGGCCCGTGAACGAAAGGTCACCAGGCCAACGTTCCAGTGCGATGCTCCCCCTTATCGCTCTTGCAGGGAAGACCCCTCTGATCATAGATCAGCCGGAGGATAACGTGGACAAACGTCTGATCGGCAATGTGTTAGTGAAGATTCTGGCGGAACTCAAGGAGCAGCGGCAGATCATCGTTTGTACGCATGACGCGAACGTGCTGGTTGGTGGCGACTCCGAACAGGTGGTGGTCCTGGAAGCGGAAAGTGACAGCAGGGGGGTAGTTGCTCTTCATGGGTCGATCGACAACGATGATATTGTGCGAATGGTGATCGACCTTCTTGAAGGTGGCGCGGAAGCTTTTGAAGCCCGGCTCAAGCGGTATAGAGAGCGTGTCGGACTGGGTAGCCGATAGCTACGTCGGTTCCGGTATTGCCCGTGTCGTTGCCTGAAGACGTTTGGCGTCCACCCATACAGCCGCGGCAAACAGTGTAGATTGCTCGCCCCACCATGCGCGAACATCGCTCCGGCTACCGCAACTTCCTAATCGCTGAGATTGCGCTGGCTGCTGACCCGCTTCATCGCCCCGGCCCTGCGCAGAATCCATCCTGACACCTGTCTAGCTGCCGGCGTCAAGAGCGGCGAAATCCAGCGTCGCGAAGTAATCGTCGATGGTCTCGGCGCGGCGGATCAGTCGGACCTCGCCGTCGGCGCTCAGCAGCAACTCGGCCGAGCGAAGCTTGCCGTTGTAGTTGAAGCCCAGCGCGTGGCCGTGGGCGCCGGTGTCATGGATGACAAGAATGTCGCCGACCTCGATCGCGGGCAGTGGCCGGTCGATCACGAACTTGTCGTTGTTCTCACAGAGCGAGCCGGTCACGTCAACCACGTGGTCGCACGGAGCATCTTCCTTGCCCAGCACGGTGATGTGATGGTACGCGCCGTAGATAGCCGGGCGCATCAGGTGGGCCATACACGCGTCGAGCCCGACAAACTGCTTGTACGTGTCCTTCTTGTGCAGCACGGTCGAGACCAGGTAGCCATAGGGGCCGGTGACCAGCCTTCCGCACTCGATGTAGATCGTCAGGGGGTCGAGGCCGTTGGCGACGATCTCAGCCTGGTAGGCCTCGCGAATCCCCTCGGCCACACCCTCGACGTCGATCGGCTCGTCCTCGGGCCGATAGGGGATGCCCCACCCGCCGCCGAGGTTGACGAACTCCAGACGAATGCCCAATTCGTCCTTCAGCCGCACCGCCTGCTCGAACAGCATTCGGGCTGTATCGATCAGGTAGGTTGCGTTCAGTTCGTTCGAGGCGACCATCGTGTGCATCCCGAATCGGGTCACGCCGCGCTCGCGGATGGTTCGATAGGCATCGATCACCTGCGCGTCGGTGATTCCGAACTTGGCCTCGGCCGGCTCGCCGATGATCGTGTTACCGTGGCGGGTGGGCCCCGGGTTGTAGCGAAAGCACAATAGCTCGCCCAATCCGGCATGGCGTTCGACAAAGTCGATGTGGCTGATATCGTCGAGGTTGATGACGGCGCCGAGTTGGGCGGCCTTGACGTATTCACCAGCCGGCGTGTCGTTCGAGCTGAACATGATCTGCTCGCCCGTTAGCCCCACGCGATCGGCCAGCACGAGTTCGGGCAGCGACGAGCAGTCGGCGCCGAACCCCTCGTCGGCCAACAGCCTGACGATATGCGGGTTCGGCAGCGCCTTGACCGGGAAGTAGTTGCGAAAGCCCGGCGCCCACGCGAAGGCCCGGCTCAGCCGCCGCGCGTTGGCGACGATCGCCTGCGCGTCGTAGATGTGCAGCGGCGTGGGGTGCCGGCTGATGATCCGCTCGATTTGCGCCTTGGTAAACGGCAGTGTCTTGGTGGCCATCTGACACCTGACTAAGAGCGCCTAACATAATGGATTTTCAAGTATCCGATGGCAGATCAACACGCAGCCGATGATAAGAAACGCCTGGTGGATGTCGAGACGACGTTCGTAACGGATTCGCAGGCGGCGGAACTGATG
>Ga0307378_10001242_pt1 | contig 41883 bp, 35 predicted proteins | sample UN1MG_FD_202238 | JGI IMG/M metagenome (GOLD analysis project Ga0307378, IMG submission 202238) | Soil microbial communities from Risofladan, Vaasa, Finland - UN-1 | ecosystem: Environmental > Terrestrial > Soil > Coastal area > Acid sulfate soil | place: Finland: Risofladan, Vaasa | collected...
ATAGACGAGCTTTTTCGGGATCTTTCTTAATAAATTTCTCTCCAAGCTTAAAGAGGGCTTCATCGGAGGAAGCAACTTCTAGTGAAATTTCTGTTGTCTTTTTCCCACAGCCAAAACTAATCATAAGGCAGAGGAGAGAAATGGTAAGAGCATGTGCATATTTTTTTTTCATATTCTTGAGCTCCTCCTCTTTATCCCGTAACTAGCCATATTATCACCACCGTCCCCACTATCATCACAATTGTTGCCCCAATAACTAAAGCCATTATCACTATCCCTATCTTTCGTGTTATATCTTTTATTTCACTCCTCCTCCACAGCTAATAAAGAGAATCGCTGCGAAAAATAAAGTCAGGATTATCCAAATTTTGACTCTCATTCAGTCCTCCTAAAGTTTATTTTTAATGCTAAAGATTTTTTTCTCGCTTAATTCCGTCACCTTCTTTTTTCGGCGTTTCAGCAGCTCGCGGTTTACTTTTTTTGAATCCCCCAGGACCCGGCATCCTTGATCTCGAGCCATAGGGCCCAAATGCAGAGCACCACGACACTGATTAAAATGGCTTCCGTCAATGTCGCCTCCTTCCCGAAAAATGCAGATTCTCTTTTGGGATCTCCCAAGTTTTAGGACTAAGGCTTTCAATCTCGGCTTGTGAAAAATTTCCCCATTCCTCAAATTGACCTTGAACAAATCCATACCAAATAGTGTCCTTAACTTCTCGGCCATCGATGATAGATATTGATTTCCGACTTTTTCAGTGGCGAACCAATACCATCCGGAGAACGATTCCCAACCCCTTTTACTATTTGCGCCATAATTGAGCTACTTAACAAAAAAATAAAACAACACAAAAAAAGCTCAACAGAAACGGGGTTTTTGTGCTAAATTAGAAGAATTTGAAACTCATTTTGGTTCATTATTACATATTCTGGATAAAGATGCAAAAGACCAGATGAATTTAGGCGACAATCAAAAAGATTGCCCCCTCCTTGTTCTCAAGAGCCGGGTTCGAGGCGCTCTTCCGACAGGGCCCGACCGAGCCTGGAGCCTGATCGGAAAATCTAAAAACGCGCCGAATTTCAGTGGGTTTTGTTATTCGACGCTCTAAGCGTTTTTCACATGGTCCGGGCCGAGACCGTTCTCGGCCCAAATTCCTTCCAAAACTCCACTGTTAACCTTGCCAGATACTCAATGGGAATCATGAACGATACTTTTTATAAATATTTTTAATTTATTATCTTCTATAATTTGCATATCATATCTTATGTTTGAATTCAAGTTAGTGAGGCTAAAAAGGAGGAATTTAGGAAAATAAACAAATTATAGGTTTTAATCCTCCCTTGGAACTCCATCCTCTTTAGCTACAATTTTCCCGTCTTTGACCACAATCTTTCCGTTCTTTATGACATGTTTCAGGGGATTAATTCCCAAGTGGTAGACAAGGATGGGATAATTGGGAACATCCCATAAAACAACATCCATTTTTTTCCCGACTTCAAGACTTCCCACCTCCTCATGCTTTGCCAGAGCAAAGGCGGCATTTGCCGTCGCGGCATTGATGGCTTCTTCTATGCTCATCTTCAGGGTGAAAACAGCAAGCTGGAGGACAAAAAGCATGGATTCTGTCATCGAGCTTCCGGGATTAAAATCCGAAGCTATAGCGACGATGGCGCCTTCTTCGATGAGTTTTCGCGCCGGCGCTTTCTTCTCATGCATGAGGAAGAAAGAGACTGCAGGGAGCAGCGTCGCTACCGTTTGGCTTTTCGCGAGTTCCTGGATTCCTTCCTCGGTGATGTTGATGAGATGGTCAGCAGATGTAGCTTCCTCCTCTGCGGCCAGCTTTGCTCCTCCTAAAGGAGAGAATTCATCGGCGTGGATTTTGATTTTAAATCCTGCTGCTTTGGCAGCCCCGACTAATTTTCTTGTCTCCTCAAGGGAGAAAACTCCCTCCTCACAGAAGACATCAAAGAACTTGGCCAAATTTTTTTCTTTTACCTCGGGTAGGATTTTATGAATGAGAAACTCGATGTAATCGTTTTTTCTTGATTTGTATTCTTCTGGGATTTCATGGGCGCCCATAAAAGTGGGGACGATATCGATGGGATGGCGCTTTCGAAGCTCTTCGAGCGTTTCAAGCTGTTTTATCTCGTCTTTAAGGTTCAAGCCGTAGCCGCTTTTGGCTTCGGCAGTCGTAGTTCCCAAAAGAAGCATACTATCGAGGCGATTAAGAGAAAGGGAGAGGAGTTCCTTTTTGGAAGCTTGACGGGTTGCTTTTACTGTTGTCTGAATTCCTAAGCCTTTTTTTGCCAACTCCTGGTACGAGAAGCCTTTAATACGGAGAACAAATTCTTCCTCCCTTGTTCCAGCAAAAGGGAGGTGTGTGTGAGAGTCAACAAAGCCCGGAAGTCCGACCAGACCTGTTCCATCGATATAAATGCCATCTTCTTCCAATCGAACTTCTTTTTTGAATTTTTTCTCCTCTCCCAAAAAAATAATCTTTCCTTTAAATGAAGCAATGCAGGCTTTCTCCAGAAGCCCGACATCTTGGAGGGCGCCCGCTCTCTTAGGTATCTGCCCTCTGCAGGTAAGAAGTTGCTCACAGTTTACAACTGCAAGGTCAGCTGACTTCACGAGGGATTTTCCTTATAGGGGCTTGTTTGTTTTTTCTGATGAAAGAGGGGGTTTCGTAGGGTTCCCATTGCTTTTCCCAAGCCGGCCTGTTCCAGAGAACCTCGCTTCCCTTTGGCTCGAATAAATAAGGAGGTGTATCACTCTTAACCTTAGGGGAAGGAGCTTCTTGCGCAAGGGAAGAGATGTCTGCTTGACGTGCAATTTCCCTCCGCGGTGCAAGCCCAAAACCTGTGGCGATGACAGTAACTTTAGCCATTTCTTTCATGTTTTCGTCGATCACTGTGCCAAAAATGATATTGGCTTCTGGATGAGCCTGGCTGTGAATAAGCTGCGAGGCTTTAGAAACTTCGTGAAGAGTGAGATCTCTCCCGCCGGTTATATTGATCAGGACTCCTTGAGCTCCTTCGATCGAGGTATCAACTAGAAGAGGACTGGATATTGCCTTTTGGGCAGCATCCACAGCTCTGTTTTCGCCGGATGCTAATCCTGTCCCCATGAAGGCCATACCCATGCCTTTCATGATTGATTTGACATCAGCAAAGTCCAGGTTGATCAGTCCTGGCTTGGTAATGAGATCAGAAATTCCCTGTGCTGCCTGCCGTAAGATGTCGTCAGCCATTTTGAAGGCATCCTGGATAGAAGTATCCAGGGTAACTGTCTCGAGCAGCCTTTCATTTGGTATGGAAATAACCGTGTCAACAGTAGTTTTTAATTCTGCCAGGCCTTCTTCTGCTTGCTTAGCTCTGATTCTTCCTTCAAACTGAAAGGGCAGGGTTACTATGGCAATCGCCAGAATGTCCATTTCTGAGGCGAGATTTGCCAGGACCGGGGTCGCGCCTGTCCCTGTGCCTCCGCCTAAGCCAGCGGTCAGAAAGACCATGTCTGAATCTTCAAGGACACTGACTAATTTTTCCGTATCTTCCATGGCTGCTTGTTTTCCGACATCCGGCCTTCCGCCGGATCCCAAGCCTTTTGTAAGCTGCTCTCCAATCTGGACCTTAGTCCTTGCCTTGGTGCTGTTGAGCGCTTGAAGGTCTGTATTGACTGTGATAAATTTCACTCCTTCGATTCCTGCCTCAATCATCCTGTTTATGGCATTTCCACCGCCTCCACCGATCCCAACAACTTTTATTTTGGCCCCATCATGTTCTTCTACCAAGCGAAATTTTAATTTATTTTTTGTTCCTTCACTCATTCTTACCTCCTATGCCTCTTTGAGCCACTCTTTAAATTTAACCCAAAGACTTCTTTTTCTATCCTTAGATAGAGTTTTTTCTTTCCACTGGTCATACCCGAACAGGATAAGACCAACTGAAGCGGCATAATCTGGGGTGTTGACTCTCTCTGCCAACCCTCCTATGCCGCTTGGATCGCCGCGCCGCACGGGTAAATCAAAAATTTCCTCTGCGACTTCTTCCAGTCCTTCCAGCAGCGCTGTTCCGCCTGTGATGACTATTCCAGAATTAAGAGATTTCTCGTATCCCATCCTTTTGATATCATTATCAACCAAACGGAAGATTTCCTCTGCCCGGGGTTGAATGATATCAGCTAATAACTGTCTGGATAGTATACGAGGCTTTTTCCCCCTGCCCATTGAGGGGACTTCAATAGTATCCTCCTCGTCCATGGGGGGACTGGATACACAGCCAAATTTCTTCTTTATCCTTTCTGCTTCAGGGATTGGTGTGCGGAGTCCGACAGCGATGTCATTGGTGAAATTATCTCCTCCGATCGGGATTATGGATGTGTACCACAAGCTTCCTCGTTCAAAAATGGCTACTTCCGTTGTTCCTCCGCCCATATCGATCATGCCCACTCCAAGCTCCATTTCGTCATGTGTAAGGGTAGAGCTGCTTGCTGCGATCTGGTTGAGAACAATTCGCTCGATTTCAATCCCAGCTCTTTCGATGCATGTTTTCAGGTTTTGAACAGAAGTCGTTGCGCTGGTCACGATGTGAACATTGACTTCGAGCTTTATTCCGCTCATGCCGCGTGGATCTTTTATTCCATCTTGCTCATCAACAACAAATTCTTGAGGAATAATATGAATGATCTCTCTATCAGGGGGAATGGAGACAGCCTTGGATTGGTCGATAACTCGTTCGATGTCTTCCGGGGTTATCTCTTTGTTTTTACCAGAGACAGCAACAACTCCTCTGCTGTTAAAACTTTTTATATGTGCTCCAGAAATTCCAACAAAGGCTGAATCTATTTCGACTCCTGCCATAAGCTCTGCCTCTTCCTGGGCTTTTTTGATCGCAGTTACTGTGGCTTCCAGGTTGACCACAACTCCTTTTCTAAGTCCTCTGGAGTCGGTTGTCCCTATGCCAATAATCTCGATTTTTTTATCCTCTGTGATTTCACCGATAATAGCTGCAGTTTTTTTTGTCCCTATGTCAAGTCCGACAATATAATTATTTTTAGGCATTAGTTTGCCTCCCTCTTAGGCTTGGGAATGCTTGCCCTGTACGGATTTTTCTTTGGTTTGATGATGAACCGATCAGGAAAGCGGAGATCAACATATTCGAGGTTTCCAAACTTTCCTAACCTGGCGCTGTATTTTTGGAACGTTTTGAGCTTCTGGGAAAACATATCATTGCCAAGAATGAGCTTTGTCTTTTTCTTTTTAAGTTGAACAGTAATATTTTCGTATTCACTAAGGTCCAGAACCTCAAGCTGCTCTTTCTCCGAAGGAGATAAGCTGCGAAGACATTCCCATGCTAATTTTAGTTTTTCCTTATAGTCTTTTTTAAAATTATTCGAATCGACGAGAAGGGGAAGATCTAATTTTTTTGTTGATTCGATTCTCTCGAGGTGAATACCTTCTTCGTCAATAAGATAAAGATTTTCTCTTTTCAACAGAGCGAGGGGCGTTCTATCTTTTATTTCGATCTTTAGAGTAGAGGGTAAAATTTTCCTTATACGGACCTCTTTAACCCATCTGTGAGCTGCCAACGCCTCCTGGAGATGCTCGATATCGAAAAGAAGAATATTTCCCAAGTTTAAATTCTCTAAATTTTGTTGGATTTCTTCTTTTACGTCAGGATTGCGACATACGATTATCATATCTTTTACTTCCAGATTATCCCAAGAAATCAGGAAAAGATAAGATTTCTGGACGGAATAGAAAATTCCGCCTATAAGAAGGAGATAGAAAATGATGTGCATGAATTTGATCTTCGATTTTTTCTGGACTTTTTTTGTCTTTGTTTTCTCTTTTCCTCGCTGGAACTGCATATGCTGGGAAAATAAGGGCCCTGCTCTTGCCTTCAAAGGCGGATTAAGGTAAGAAGCCACTGTTATCCTCTTCCCTCCAGGGTTTTTATGATATCCGGAATAATCTTGTAGATGTCTCCTGCTCCCAGGGCAAGAATTAAATCCCCGCTCTGAGCAACTTTGCCTACGAGCGGGGGGATATTTTTCATATTATGTTCAAAAAAAACATTTTTATGCCCGGACTGTTTGATTTCCTGATAAAGAACTCTACCCGAGACGCCAGCAATGGGTTTTTCTCCTGCCGCGTATATTTCTGTAGTGATGAGAACATCTGCGTCGGTGAAGGCTGCGGCAAAGCTTTTCAGGAGAAGAGAGAGGCGGCTGAAGCGATGTGGCTGGAAGACTACAACACGCCTTCGTCTCCAGCCTCTCTTCGCCGCCTCTAAAGTGGCCATTATTTCTGTTGGGTGATGGGCATAGTCATCGATGATCATGATATCTCGAACTTTTTTCTTTAATTCAAAACGGCGGCCGGCGCCTTTAAAACTTTCTAAAGACTGCAGGATAAGGCGCGGGGGGATATCTAAATCCAACCCGACAGCCACTGCGGCCATGGCATTGTAAATATTGTGATTGCCGGGGACGTTGAGCCTCAGCTTCCCTAATTCCTTGCCCTTCCAGTAGAGTGTAGAAGAGGTCGAGAATTTATCAAAATGTCTGTATCTGGCAAAGATATCGGCGTAGGGGGAGAATCCATAGTTGATTATTCTTCGATCAAGCGAGGGAATCAAATTTTTGAGATTTGAGTCGTCAAAGCAGAGAATTATAGGGCAATAAAACGGAACTTTGTTGGCAAAATTGATAAATGCTTTTTTGACCTCATCCACTGTCGTGTATTGATCTAAATGTTCATCATCCAGGTTCGTAAGCACAGCGATAAAAGGAGATAAATAGAGGAATGATCTGTCGCTTTCATCCGCTTCGGCTACGATGAAATCCCCATTTCCCAGTTTTCCGTGGGCGCCGATTGTGCTCAGACGGCCGCCGACGATAATGGTCGGGTCAAAGCCGCCCGATTCGAGGACCTGAGCAATCATCGAGGTAGCAGATGTTTTGCCGTGGGATCCTGCTACAGCAATTCCGTACTTCATCCGCATCAACTCTGCCAGCATTTCTGCCCTGGGAATAACGGGTATTTTGCGGCGCCTTGCTTCTTCGACTTCGACATTGTTCTTTTTTATGGCGGAAGAGATAACAACTACATCAGCCCCCTTTACTTTTTCTGCTTTATGACCGATAGATATCTTTGCTCCAAAGCGAGCGAGGCGCTGAGTCACTTCGCTCTCCTCAATATCTGTTCCTGAGATATTGTAATCCATGTTCAAGAGCACCTCTGCTATACCGCTCATGCCCGTGCCTCCGATGCCGACCATGTGGATGTTATTGAGCTTTTTGTAAACGCGTTTTACCACTGGTTCACTCCTTTAGCTACGCCTCCATAAGTTTAAAACAGAGATTCGAGATTTTCTCTGACACTTTTTCTGTTTTCAGCGGAACCAAGTTTTTTTCCATTAGGGTTATCTTGTCCTTGTTTTGCAGATAAGAAAATATTTTATCGGTAAAGATTTCGGGCGTGAATTCCTTTTCAAGAATGATCTCAGCGCCCCTTATTTTTTCCAATTCTCTGGCATTAAAATACTGGTGATTGTCCGTAGCTTGAGAAAAAGGAATCAGCAAAGATGCCTTTTGAGATGCGATAAGCTCAGCTATAGTGGTCGCTCCTGCTCGGCTTATGATTAAATCTGATTTCTGAAAATAATCGGCCATTTCAAAAAAATAGGGTGCGACGGTTACTTCATTAAACCCGTTTTGAGCGTAATTTTTTTTGACCCATTCATAATCTTTTTTTCCAGTCTGATGGAAGATTCTTAAATTCTTTATTTCTTTTTTGAGAAGAGGAAGAGAGGCTATCATGGTCTTGTTCAAGAAATGAGATCCCTGGCTTCCTCCGAAGATAAGGACTGTGAGTTTTTCCGACTTTTCCTTGGGAGAGAGATGGTAGAATGCCTCTCTTACAGGATTTCCTATAAATATTCCTTTTCCCTTGAAAGAGGGAAGAGAGCTTTTAAAAGAGACTACTGCTTGGCGCACCCAGGGAATCAGAAGGCGGTTTGTGAAACCGGGGTAAAGATTCTGTTCAAGGATAAGCGTTGGGATTTTCATCAAGGAGGCAAGAAGTACAACGGGCCCTGAACTATAACCTCCTGCTCCTATGACCAGCCCGGGTCTTAGGCGGAGGAGAATAACGAAAGATTTCAAGAAGGAGAGAGGAAGGAGAAGAAGAGATTTTACGGCTTTCAGGCCTCTTCCCTTAATTCCCTCGATTTTCAATGCGACAAAATTCACCTGATAATGCTTCATTATGTTTATTTCCACTTCCCTCCTGCTCCCGATAAAAGTCAAATGAAGAGCAGGATCTTTTTCTTTTAATTTATCTCCCACAGCTAAGGCCGGGTAAAGATGGCCCGCAGTTCCTCCGCCGCTTATGATGATTTTTTTCTCTTTCATTTTTAATTATCTGTAAGGGTTTGATTTATCAAACCACTTTTTCTTATTCGACTGGTACCCCTTCTCTGGGAGATATTGAGAAGAATGCCTATGCTGAAAAGAGTACATATGAGAGAAGACCTTCCGAAGCTGATCAGAGGAAGGGGGATGCCGGTTGGTGGACCCAAACCCAGGACAATGCTTATGTTCAGCAAAGCTTGAGAAAAGATGGCCATCGTTAGTCCTGCGGCGACAATTTGCGAAAAGAAATTGGGTGCTCTTTGGGAAATCACCAGTCCTCTCCAGAAAAAAACAAAGAAGAGAAACAGGGTGAATATGGCGCCTATAAAGCCTATCTCTTCGCCCAAAATTGCATATATGTAGTCAGTGTGAGCGCAGGGAAGAAAGAAAAGTTTTTGGGTGCTTTCTCCGATACTTACCCCGAAGAAACCTCCTGAGCCAACTGCCAGCTTTGATTGGATACTCTGGAAACCGGCGCCCTGGGGATCTTTTGCAGGCGATAAAAAGGTAAAGACTCTGTCTATTCTGTATGAAGCCTGGAAAAGATAAAAGGCAAAAAGACCCAAAAACAGGATTCCCAGGTAACTTAGGTGTTTGAACTTTACTCCCCCGATGAAGAGCATTATCGTGCAGATGATAAAGATGAGAAGGGCAGTACCGTAATCAGGCTCCTTTATGATTAAGAGGATAAACATAAAAAGAACTGTCAGGGGGAAAAGAAGGGTTTGAAATTCATTCAATTTTTCTTTTTTCCGGTTAAAATAGGAGGCAAAAAACAGGATCAGGCTGATTTTTGCCAGTTCCGATGGTTGGAACCTGAGGCCGAAGAACTGGATCCAGCGGTTTGTATTAGCCAGAGCTGGCATGAGTAAGCAGAGCACCAAGAGAGCAAAAGAGAGGATAAGAAGTCCATGGACAAAGTAAAAATTTTGGAAAAATGGCTTCCTTATGGGCATCATCAGAAAAATAAGGACTATTCCAATCCCAGCCGCGATGCTTTGGTTTATGAAGAAATAGAAAGAATTCTCATGTTTTTCACTGGCTAAAATGGCTGAAGAACTGTAAACCATAATTAGCCCCATGGCGATCATGATAAGAGTCGTGAAGAAAAGAGGCTTATCAAAGCCGTAAGGTCTGAATATTTCCATAATTTTTATGGCCTCTCTTTCCCGAGCTCTTTTTCAAGGGACAGCACTTCGCGCTTGAAAACATTGCCTCTTTCTTCAAAGTTTTGAAACATGTCAAAGCTTGTGCAGGCCGGCGCAAGAAGCACCACTTCTTGCGGTTTTGCTACTGAATAACCGAGTCTCACCGCCTCTTCGATAGAGGAGACAGTCTCCATCGGAACAATTCCCTTGAGGGTAGTTCTTATTTTTTCCCTGGCCTCGCCAAGGAGGATGATCCTTTTTACGTTTTCTTTGACAGGTTTTCTTAATTTTTTAAAATCACCTCCCTTATCCTTTCCTCCTAAGATGAGAATGATTTTTCGGTCAAAGCTCTGGATAGATTTTGAGGTAGCGTCCACGTTTGTGGCTTTGGAATCATCATAAAAATCAACTCCTCTTATAGTTGCAACTTTCTCAAGCCTGTGCTCAAGGCCTCGAAAGCTTTTGATCGGTTCTTTTATTCTGGAGGGCGGGATACCCAGGATATGACCCACCAAGGCACTGGCCATGATGTTCTCCTGGTTGTGGATTCCAAGAAGAGGAATTACAGAAGTTTTTATGAGCTTCTCCTCTACTTTGTTAGAGAGAACGATCCAATCTCCCTTAAGAAAACATCCTGGAGAAACTTTGCCGTTTCGGCTGAAGGCATAAACCTGAAATTTCCCTTCATCTTTTAACGCCCAGACCAGCGGATCATCTCGATTAAGAATAGCTATATCGCGCTCTCCCTGAGAGAGGATGAGTTTCTTTTTTGCCTCGTAATAATCTGCGAAGGAAGGATGCCAGTCCAGGTGATCCGGAGAGATGTTGAGAAGAACTGAGACAGAGACTCTGAATTCTTCGATATGCTCAAGCTGGAAGCTTGAGATTTCCGTAACATAAATATGATCGTCTTCGCTGTTATCGACAAAACTTATCAAAGGTGTTCCTATATTGCCGGCAAGGTAAGTTTTGAGTCCTCCTTCTTCCAGAATTTTTTGGGTTAATGTAGCTGTAGTGGATTTCCCGTTCGATCCGGTTATGCCCACAATTTTTCCCTTTAAGAATTTGTAGGCCAGCTCTATTTCGGAGATGATTTTTACTCCGTTCGCTCTGGCCGCTTCAAGCTCGGGGAGCCAGGGAACTCCCGGGCTGGGAACAATCAAATCAGCTTCCATGAAGGATTTTTGATCGTGCGTTCCGGCTTCTACTGCAACGCCCTTTTCCTCCCAGGACGAGATTTTTTGACCTATTTCTTCCGGCTTCTTCTTTTCGCTGACCTTCACCCGAGCTCCGTGATTGAGAAGAAAATTGCAGAGAGCTTCGCCTGTACTACCTAAGCCTACGACCAAAACTCTTTTTCCTTCCAGATTCATATTACCTCAGTTTCAGAGCGGTGAGGCTGAAGAGGGCAAAGACGATTCCAGCGATCCAGAACCGAATGACGATCTTCTCCTCAGACCATCCTATGAGCTCGAAGTGATGATGGAGAGGGGCCATCTTGAAAATTCTTTTTCCTCCGGTCAGTTTGAAGTAAAAAACTTGAAGAAGGACAGATAGTGCTTCCAGGATGAAGACTCCAGCAACCATGAAAAGAAGAAATTCTTGTTTTATCAGGATAGCGATGATACCGATGGTTCCTCCCAGAGATAATGCTCCGGCGTCTCCCATGAATATTTGGGCAGGATGGCAGTTAAACCAGAGAAAGCCTAAGCAGGCGCCGGCCATAGCTCCCGCAAACACCGTGAGTTCGGCTGCAGCAGGAACCCGGACAATATTCAGGAATTCAGACCAGTCAGCGCGGCCCACGACATAGCAAAGAATTATAAAGGCGCTGGAACTGATGAAAGTCAGACCGATAGCCAGTCCATCAAGTCCGTCAGCAAGGTTAACCGAGTTTGATGACCCTACCAGAATAAGCATAATCCAGGGGAGATAGAACCAACCAAAATAAGGAAACCATTTCTTAAAGAAAGGAAGACTCAAATGAAGGCTGAACTCCCCTGTAAAGCCAAGATAAATCAGAATAAGTCCGATGACTGCAGATATGCCAATTTGAAAAAAAAGCTTATGGCGTATGATGAGTCCTCTAGATTTTGTCCTTTTGATTTTCAGGAAATCATCCCAGAAGCCGAGAAGACCAAATAACAGCATGGTACTCATTGCCAGTCTCACATAAGTATTAGTCATATCTCCCCAGAGAAACGCAGGGATTATTGTCGCCCCGATGATAAGAATTCCTCCCATCGAGGGAGTTCCTCTTTTTTCCAGGTGAGATGCTGGTCCGTCAGGGCTGATCTCCTCTCCTATCTGGTATTTATTCAGCATCTTGATGACCCATGGGCCAAAAATAAGGCATATAAGAAAGGCTGTTATTCCGGCCAGGGCTGTTCTTACTGTGATGTAGCGGAACACATTGAAGAAAATAAAGTATTCTCTCAGCGGAACCAGAAGATAATAAAGCACGTTATTGCCTTTCCATTTTTAATCTTTCGACAATTTTTTCTATTTCTATTTTTCTTGAGCTCTTGACCAGGATAAGATCCCCTTCCTGGAGGAGAGTTAATATTTCTTCTGCAGCCTCCTTTGAAGTTTTAAAAGAGAAGATTTGGTCTGCCCGCATTCCTGATGAAAGAGCTCCTTCAGCCATATGCTGGCTAAGAATACCCACTGTTACCAGGATGTCCCATCTCGATTCTGCAACTTGTTTTCCAGCCTGAATATGGTATTCAACCTCTTTTTCTCCAAGCTCTAGCATATCGCCCAAGACCGCTATTTTTCTCTTGGAGGGGAGAGGAGTCAGCGCCTTCAAAGCTGCTTCGAGTGCTGCCGGGTTTGAGTTGTAAGAATCATCTATAAGCCTGATGTTTTTTGCTAAGCAAACGGAAGTGCCTCTATTGGATAATAGCTTGAGTGTTATTATTTGAGGGAGAATATCCTCGAAGGGGACGGATAAAGCCTTTGCTGCAGCCGAAGCTGCCAGGAAATTGTAGAGGTGGCTTTCATAGAAGAAAGGAAGACTTATTTTCTCCTCACTGTTTCCGTATCTTAGCTCGAAAGACATCCCTTCCCAGCCAACTTTTTGGATGTTCTGGGCCCGAACTTCACATTCCGCAGAAAGACCGAATAAAATCTTCTTGCCCTTCCAATCTTCTGCTATTTTTTTGACCAGGGGGTCATCTCCGTTGAGGACCGCTATTCCGTCATTTTTGGCCCCATCGAGAATCTCTTTTTTGGCTAAGGCGATCTCTTCTATGGAGTTGAAAAACTGGAGGTGAACAGGTTTGATGTTAGTTATGACAGCTATGTCTGGAGGAGCAATCTTTGTCAGAGTTTTTATTTCACCAGGAGCGGACATGGCCATCTCCAGGACTGCGACCTCATGCTTATCCGTCAGTTTAAGAAGGGAGAGAGGAAGGCCCAACTGGTTGTTAAAGTTTCCTTCAGACTTGAGGACGTTTAAATTTCGAGAAAGGAGGCGCCAGGTGAACTCTTTGGTTGTTGTTTTTCCAATGCTTCCTGTAATCCCGATCACTTTGACAGGATGCTCGGAGAGGACCTGTCCAGCGAGTTTATGGAGGGCTTCGAGAGTGTCCTTGACCTGAATCAGAGCGATGTCCTTGTCGGGAATGGTTATCTTATGGGAAATAACAGCACCTGAAGCTCCTTTCTTGACTGCTGCGGGGACAAAATCATGGCCGTTCCGGTCGGAAACTAAAGCAAAAAAGAGTTCACCCGGCTCTGTTAGACGAGAATCTATATTGAATTTATGAAATAAGAGAGAGGGCGAGCCCTGAAGGATTTTTCCCCCCATTTTTTTTGCTGTTTCGCTCAAGCGGAGATTAACCAATTTCAGGTTGACTCCTTTATTCCAAGAATGCCTCTTATGACATCGGCATCCTTGAAAGGAATGACTTTATCCTTGATGATTTGATAGTCTTCGTGTCCTTTTCCGGCAACAAGGATGTAATCTCCTTTTTCTCCATAGGAGAGAGCATGTTCGATGGCTTCTTTTCTATCTGGCAGAATTTTGTAATTCTTTGCCCCGGTTTTTTTAACACCTTTTTCTATATCTGAGATTATAGCCAGGGGATCTTCTGAACGAGGATTATCAGAGGTGAGAATGGTCCAGTCAGCAAGGTTTCCGGCAACTTCCCCCATCCTTGGTCTTTTTGTTTTGTCCCGGTCTCCACCTGCTCCGAAGATTAAAATGATGCGCTTGGGGTTAAGTTCGCGAACGGTTTCCAGTAAATTCTTGAGGGCATCGTCAGTATGGGCATAATCGACAAAGATATGGAGTCCAAGGGTATTTTTTATTTTCTCGAACCTTCCCGGTACCTCTTGAAGTGAGGCTATGCCTTCTTTTATCGCTGATACAGGTATGTTCAATGATAGAGCCACGGCAATCGAGGCCAGGGTGTTGTAGAGGTTAGGCTTGCCCAGAAGAGGCGAGGAAACAGGGAGCTCTCCTGCTGGATATTTAGCCGAAAACTCTATTCCTTTTTCGGTGAGTTTGAAATTTTCGCCTCTTATGTGGGCGCCTGGCTCGAGGCCATAGGTGACGACTCCTGAGGGAAGCTCTGATATCAGTTTTTTCCCCCAAGGATCATCGGAGTTGATTACTGCCGTTCTTTTTTTATGGTTGAGGAAGAAAAGCTTTTTTTTGGCTTCGAAATAATTTTTCATTGTGTGATGGTAGTCCAGATGGTCACCGCTTAAGTTTGTGAAAAGGGCAATATCAAATCCTATGCCCAGGACCCTCCGGAGGTCTAAGGCATGAGAGGAGACTTCAATCAAACAGTGTGTCACTCCCTGAGCAAGCATTTCCGCCAGCATTCTCTGCAAATCAGGAGCTTCGGGAGTGGTTCTTTCGGCGGAGATTTTTATACGGGCACCTCGGTAGGAGATTGTTCCGATTACCGCGGGAAGGAAATGAGATTTTTTTAGTATTTGCTCGAGCAAGTAGGTGATTGTGGTTTTTCCTTTTGTCCCTGTGATGCCGACAACTTTCATTTTTTGGGAGGGTTGAGAATAAAAATTGGCCGAGCACAGGGCGAGTGCTTCTCGGGCGTCAGAGGCTTGAAGCCAGGTTTTCTCGAAATTTTTTGGTTTGGGCTTTTCTGAAAGAAAGGCAGCGGCACCGTTGAGGAGAGCCTCATCGATAAATTCAAAGCCGTTTTTTTTCTCTCCTTTTAAAGCGGCAAATAGAAAGCCTGGCTGAACATCCTTTGAAGAGTAGGCAATTCCTTGAATTTCTTCTCTCTCGTTTCCGTTAAAGCGCACACGCGGAACTCCTTCGAGCAAGTCTTTGAGTTTCATCTTTCGACCTGCCTCAAGCGGCCCTCGGCGATAATAGTATTTAGTTGTTCCTCTTGCTTGGGAATGTGCAGATGGCGGAGAACCAGGCTGGCAATCTCCCGGAAGACAGGAGCGGCAACTTCCCCTCCGGAGTATGGACCTTTGGGTTCATCAATAACCACAACCATGGAGAGAACGGGATTGTCTGCAGGAACAAAACCGACAAAAGAGGAGGTATGAACAGTGGAGGAATAGCCGCCGATGGAAGGGTCGAATTTCTGGGTTGTTCCAGTCTTCCCGGCAACTTTATAATCTCTAATTCGGGCGGTTATCCCTGTTCCTCTTTGGACAACTTTTTGAAGAATGGAGGTTAATAATAAAGCTGTTCTTTCTGATATTATTCTTCGCCTATAAGGCTTTTCAGTCGCAATGTCAGGGGAATTCAGGATTTTTTTTACAACCTTTGGGCTGATGATAAAACCTTTGTTAGCAATAGCATTTATTGCTTGAAGCATTTGGGTTGCTGTTACTGAGATTTCGTAGCCGATGGAAAGTGAGGAGGCGGAAATGTTGGTCCAGTTGTCGAGCGGCCTGAAAATCCCCTTTTCTTCAGCAGGAAGGTCAATTCCTGTCTTTTGGCCGAAGCCAAAGGCTCTTATCGTCTTGAAGAAGATTTCTTCTCCTATTAATTGGCCGAATTGAATTGTCCCCACATTGGAAGAATGGATAATGACTTCAGGAAAAGAGAGAACTCCGAATAGTTCATGGTCTCGGATTGTCTTCCCTGCAACACGGATGAATCCTTTACTGCAGTCAAAGGAGTCGTTGAGGTTTACTTTTCTTGCTTCCAGGGCTGCTGAGGCCGTAATGATCTTAAAAGTGGAGCCGGGTTCGAAATTGTGGTGGATGGCTTTATTTCTATCGAGTAAGAGCGGCATCGGGGGAGGATTGTTCAGGTCGCCTGTGGGATAATTCGCCATAGCCAGGATTTCTCCTGATGAAGGTTGAGAAATGATAACTGTTCCCCAGCTAGCTCCGGTTTTGAGCATAGCTTTTTCCAGCTCTTTTTCTGCGTAATACTGGATGGTTTCATCTATTGTCAGGATCAGGTCTTTGCCGGCTTCTGGTTCTTTCAGGATCTCAAAGCGGTACTCTCTCTTTTTGGCGTCTCTCAGGATAAGATGTTCCCCCTTTTTCCCTTCTAATACTGAATTGTATTTGTACTCAATCCCGCTGGCTCCGATATCGTCAATGTTTACTCTTCCCAGGAGATGGGCGGCGAGCTTTCCGTGCGGATAGAACCTTTTGTTTTCCTCCAAAAAATAAATCCCGCTCAAGAAGAGTCTCCTCACTTTTTCTTCTTGTTCTGGGTCAACTTTTCTTTTTATCCAGATAAAAGAAGCATTTCTTTTTATTCTCTTATATATATTCTGAAGCTCGTTCTCGGATAAGTTTAAAATTTTCTTGAGCTTCTTTATTTTTTCGAGCTGAAGATGAGAGGGTTCGCCTTTGAAAGGAGAAAAAAAGACGGATTGGATCGGGAGGCTGCGGGCTAGAATATTACCCGTGCAGTCGTAGATCGTTCCTCTTTTGGGATGGATAGTATTCCTGTTTTGATTTTGCTCTAGAACCTCTGTTTTTAGGCGGGGATGTTCAAAAACCTGGAGCTGAAGAAGGCGAATTGTGAGCCCTACTAACCAGATCATAAAAAAAAAGCCCAGAATGATAATTCTCATTCGCGCTCTTTTCTGATAGAAAATGCTCATAAATTCTTTTTTTAAAGTTAGGGAATAAACTCATCGTAGACGAGCTGCTCTTTTTTTGGCTCGACAAGATTCAGTTCTTCTTTAGCAATTTTTTCGACTCTGTCAAGAGACAGGAGGGATGATTTTTCTGCTTGCAGTTCATCAACTTGTCTCCCCAGAGTAAGAACTTTCTCCTCGAGCTTGCCTATTTCATAACCTATTCTGATGGATTCCATCTGATGCCAGATGTAGAAAGTCAGAATAAAAATAACGATAATTGTGCAGGATACAAAAAGCATTATCTCTTTTGTGGTGTATTTTTTTCTTACCATCTAAATTCTCTCAGCCGCTCTAAGCTTGGCTGACCTTGATCTGAAATTGATGGCAATCTCCTCTTGGGAGGGAATAACGGGTTTTTTTGTCAAGATTTTAAGGAAAGGATGGGAATTGTTTGTAGCAGCGAGGTGGGCAAAAGTATGCTTGATTATCCTATCTTCTAAGGAATGAAAGGAAATCGCGGTGATATGGGCTTTTTTGGGAATTATTTGAGTGATCCTTTCTAAAAAACCGGAAAGGCTCTTTAACTCCTGGTTGATTTCAATGCGTAATGCCTGAAAGACTTTGGCAGCTGGATGAATCTTTCCTCTCTGTGGTCTCCAGCCGCAGATTCCCTCGACAATGCGGCGAAGCTGGGTTGTTGTTTCGATTTTTTCGGATTTTCTTCTTGAGACAATTTCTTTGCTGAGTCTTTTTGCCTGCCTGAGTTCGCCGTATTCTCGAAAAATTTGGGCGAGTTTGTGTTCTGAATACTTATTGATTATTTTATAAGCCGTTATTTTGTTTCGGAGGTCCATCCTCATATCGAGAGGGCCATCTTGGTTAAAGCTGAATCCCCTTTCTGGAGAATCAAGCTGAAAAGAGGAGATTCCTAAGTCCAGCAAAATTCCCCTGATGTTGGAAAATTCTATTTTAAGATCTGGGATATACCTGAAATCTGAGTGATAAAGCTTCACTCTATCTGCAAATGGATTAAGCTTCTCTTCTGCCTTAAGAAGAGACATTTCATCGATGTCGAAACCGATGAGAGAAGCCTTAGGATTTCTCTTGACTATTTCGAGGGCATGCCCGCCCAGGCCAAGAGTGCAATCCACATAAATCCCTTCTCTCTTTATATCCAGGTAATCCATAACTTCTTCTACAAGAACTGGGAGATGGCCGCTCCCGTTCATTTAGGTTTTCCTCGGGGCATGAGTTCTGCGATTTTTTCAAAATCTTCGTTTGTTAGAGGCTTCTCTTCGAGTGTTCCGTCGAGCTTATCTTTGTTCCAAATTTCTAAGTGATTGGAGAGACCGATAACTTCAACTTCATCTTCCAGTTTTGCCTTTTCTCTTAAAGTCTGGCTGACCAAGATTCGTCCTTTTGAATCGATACGAATTTGGTTTCCTTTTCTGTTAACTCGGAGCATGAATTTTCTCACCGTGGGTTGGAGGTGAAGGGCTGCCTCTTCGGAAACGCCTGACAACTCTTCCCAGACTGGGAGAGGGTAAACCTGGACGGATTCATCAGTTAGAGAAGTTATGAATATTTCTTTTCCGTATCCTTTTTCCAGAGCGAGGCGGAATTTTTCTGGTATTTTTATTCGGCCGCTTTTATCGAGCCTTACTGTGTAGCTTCCTAACAAGAAATTTCCCATTTTGTCCCGTTTTATCCCATTTGGTAAAATATAGGGGAGATATTATCTGTTGTCAAGGAAAAAATTCAAAAAAAAACCATTTATTTTTTTTGTTTTCTATATATTGTGTGAATTTCTGGATGGCTACTATATAGAGAATTTTTTTGTAGGGGCTTGATTTATCAAGCCCGCCTTTTTAAATATATCAATGAACTGAAGGGGCTTGATTCTTATGTACGAATTCTTCTTCTGTAGGGGTTTGATTCTTATGTACGTATTCTTGTGTAGGGGCTTGATTTATCAAGCCCGCCTTTTTAAATATATCAATAAACTGAACGGTTTTGATCCTTCTTATGTCTGGTTTTGATCCTTCTTATGTCTGCGTCTTATTTATCTGTACGGATTCTTCTTCTGTTGATGGGATTGTTCTTCTGTAGGGGCTTGATTTATCAAGCCCACCTTTTTGAATATATAAATAAACTGAACGGGCTTAGTTCGTCTGTAAGGATTCTTCTCCTGTAGGGGTGTGATAAATCAAGCCCCTGCAGTCAATATTGATTGCCTGAGCTATGCCCTCATTTATCTTTAAGGAGCTTTTTGGCAAGGGCATAGTCTTTTTTAGAGACAAAAATTTTTATCTCCCCCAGGCCGTCTGCGGAAAAAGGATGGACAGATTGAACCACTTTTCCTCTAAGAAGGCAGGAAATTCCGTTGCTTTCGAGAAAACTTTTAATCACATCAGCTTCTACCGGGCCCCAGACTGTATGAACTTCTTTTAGCCCTAAATCTTCTTCTGATTTTTTCTCTTTTTCTTTTATTTTATCCATTTTTTTCCTTTTTTATTCCTTTGTCATTGTGACCGAAGGATCGTGGCAATAACATGGAATGTGTCATTGCGAGCGACCAAAGGGAGCGTGGCAATCTCATAGAATAAGAATGTATTAAAAATAATTATTTTTTTGTTTGAAATAGTCAGCTAATATCTTTTGATGGTCGAAGGCAAGAGGGAAATTGATTTCCTCCTCGGTGAATATCCCGATATCCTGGGCATCATCCTGAGCTATCGGCCTCCCCTGAGCCGCGGCCACATATACTGTTGAAATCGTATGCTTCCGGGGATCTCGCTTCGGGTCCGAATAGGTGTGGAACTGACTTATTAGTTTGATATCAAGAGATGTTTCTTCCTTAGCCTCTCGAACAGCTGCTTCTTCTAAGGATTCACCGATGTCAACAAATCCTCCTGGCAGGGCCCAACCATGAGGAGGATTTTTCCTTTTAATAAGAATAATCCCTTCCTGTCCGTTCTTTTTTTTGATTTCTATGATTATATCTACTGTGGGGATTGGGCACTTGTGTTTTTTCATGATGATTCTAATTAGATTTATATTGCTGAGGACCTTTAGAGAAATACGACTGTTTGGAGCGAATTACAGTTTCAGAGCTTCTTTAATCTTGAATTTCTTTTCCAGTTTTTCTAACTTCTCGACAATGCCTCCGTATTCAAGCTCGCTGTAAGGAAGCATCGCGGCTCCGGAGAAACCTTGCCGTCTTATGGCAGTTGCTTTTTCAGATACCTGATCTCTCACATAATCCCAGTAAGGATGATCGAAGACATCAGCAGGTTCTGTAAGCTTTCCTTCTTTGACGCAAAAAGCTGCTCCGGTGACGACTGGAGGTCCGTCAAAAAAGGAGATGGTTGCATTCTGCTTACAGGGCATGAGAGGTCCGATGTGACTTCCTCTCATAAAGCCGGCTACATAATGACCGATTTGATAAGGAGCCAGCACCTCTCCAGTTGCGGGGAATTCTCCCTGAACACGGCATAAAGCCACCGGATCATCTTTCCCAGTATATTTTCCAGCGATGTTGTGGAGGCGCGTTGTGGAAATAGCTGCAGCCTGATTTCCAGTGTTCCGGGAGTAGATACTCTCGATGACATATCTTTCATTGTCCCGGAGTAAAGCTGCGATATCGTAAATTTCTTCAGGAGCGTTGAGTTCAACAATTTTATCCTTTTCAGTGTGCTCGACATCGATAATATGGAAAGTGAATCCTTCACTCATCTTAGGGCTTAAGATTAGCCCTGCGCAGTACATGGGATCAACAAAGCCTAAGTAGAAAGGAAGGTTGTAAGCACCAGGATCAGTTTTATCAGCGGCAAAAAAGAGGAAGGGCTCGTTGGGCCGCTCTTCAAATTCCATCTCGGCAACAGCAGGGCCCATTCCTTTTATGTTTCCGCTGAAGGCGTCTTTCAACAAATCCTGTCCTGCCCCATAAAGTCCTTGTTTTTTGGCAACCTCAGTCCCGGAAATAAATGCGTCCCAGGCCATTTTATGTATTTTTTCATCCGAGACGCCTCTCTCATGAGTGGATAAGATTGCGATATCGTCTCCAGTATGACTTATGAAGAAATCAATAATAAGATTCTTGCCGTTCTCCTTAATAAAGTTTTTGACTTCATCAAGAAGGGCCTGGCTGGGTGTTATATGACCGCCGATGCTGCCTATGTCTGCTTTTATGACACTAAGGGTGATTTTCATTGAAACCTCCTTATTGGCATGTATTTTTTTGGGGGAAAAATCATTCTAATTTTTTGCTCCTCAAAAGTCAACAATAAGCGGGGTCAGACTTGCAAAACTTGCATTATTTTGCCGAATTGGGGATCAGGTCTTGCTTTTTGCTTGTTTTAAAAATCTCATACAAACGCATTAAAATTTAATTGCAAGGATGATAACAACACAGATATCCCCTATCTCCAGGATGAGGATGAGATTGCCACGTTCCTTCGCCTGTTTATAAAAAGAGGGGTTGCCCGCAATGTAATGCATTGGTATAAACTGCATTTGTATGAGTAAAGGCAAAAAGCAAGACCTGCCCCCATTTGCAGTTTTCTGATATATTCTGAGTTATAGGGTAAAAGAATTACTGAAACATGAAAATATGATCAGAGGGGCCTCGAAACAAAGGCCATAACTCTCGGCTTTTTTCTTAAAATCATCCAGAAACTCTGCTCTTAGGGGTTTTACGGGTTCCGGATTGAAGAGAAGGGGGTTGATGTATCCTCCGTCTTTCTTGATTCTGTAGTCCAGATGGGGGCCGGTCGACTCCCCCGATGAACCCACGTACCCGATTTCCTGCCCTCCCTTGACTTTTCCCCCCTTTCTTATCCCTGCTGCATAACCTCTAAGATGGAGGTACATGGTTTCATACCTGTTTTTATGACGGACGCTGATCATGCGGCCTGAAGCTCCTCTCCGTCCGGCAAAAGTGACGGTTCCGTCCGCAGTCACCTGGACCGAGGTTCCGACGCTAGCCGCATAATCCACTCCGTAGTGGGGGCGGTAGACCTTGCGAATCGGATGCAGCCTCCTGCGGCTGAAGCGGGAAGTGATCCGGCTGTACCTTATCGGAGATTTCAGGAATTGTTTCCTTAAAGACTCGCCCTCAAGATCGAAATAATCCGAGCCTTTAGTGTCAGGATAGGTGTAGCGGAAAGCCAGGAATTTCCTGCCTTGATTGACAAATTCTGCAGCTAGAATATTTTCGTAGCCGATAAATTCGCCGTTAAGATATTTCTTCTCGAATATGATTTTGAACGAGTCGCCGCGGCGAAGATCAGCATAAAAATCGATATCCCAGGCAAAAAGTTCAGCAAGGTTAAGAGCCAGGATAACTCCCTCGTTTTTATCTCTTACGGCAAAGATGAGATTCTCCTCGATGATCCCCCAGATCGCCTTGACCCTTATATCATAGGGAGTTTTTTTTATTTCAGCTCCATAAGTGCCCTCTTTTTTCTTGATGTGAAGATAATTTTGCTCATCGATATCGTACTCTAAGGAAAAGAGATCTCCCTGTGGAGAGGAAAAAATTCTGAGCTCTTGGCCAGCTCTTATTTTGGCCAGGTCATAGACAGGCTTTACATCTTTTATTAATGCATGTATTTCTGTGGTGGAGAGATTGTAGGGCTTCAAAATATCTGTCAGGGTCATTCCTCTTCGGATGACTTCTTTTTTTTCTTCCAAAGGCGGGAGGACAAAAGATACTTCTTGTTGAGGAGCATCTTTTTCCTCTTCGAACAAAGGTTTTTCCTTGTGAAGGAAGGTCAGGATAATGAATAGCGAGAAAGAGAGGAATATAAACAACAAAAGATGTATGCGCCGAGTTTCCCTTTTTTTCCTATATGTCTTTATCTTGACTTGCATGAAGCATAGTTATTTTGGAGGAAGCCCTAAATAAGAAAAATAGTTTATTTCGTCCCTTTAGTCAACATTGTGGGTTGCCTAAATTACTTTAAGCGGAGTATCAGCTGACAAACAAATCCCCAGTGCAGAGGCGCGGCAATCTCATACAATAAATTGTCATTGCGAGGAGCGAAGAAGATTTCCTCGTTTGTCATTGCGAGCCCCGCAGATGATTGCTTCGCCGGTCATTGCGAGCGACCGAAGGGAGCGTGGCAATCTCATAAAAAAAGGTTGGGATTGCCGCGTCGCTGCGCTCCTCGCAATGACAATTTATTGTATGAGATTGTTGGGCTGCGAACGTAATGACAAATGTTGCCAAAGGGATAATCTATATCAATAATTTTTATTTTTATGGGTGTCCAATTTTTTTAAATAGCTTTTTACCAACATAAGCGTCAGTCCGGACAATCCTACCAGGCCGATTAGGTTTGTAAAAGCCATCATGCCATTGAATACATCACCGATAGACCAGGCCTCCTCAACCTTCATCACAGCTCCGGCGAAAATGACGAGGCAAAAAATCCAGCGGAATGGTTGCTTTATCCATGTGCCCAAGAGATATTTAAAGGAAATTTCTCCATAATAAGGAACTGTAATCAAGCTGGAATATCCGAAAAGAAGAGAGCTTGCAGCCACGATAAGGCCTCCGTACTTCGGTAAGGCGGCGTTAAAAGCAGCAGCGGTCATCGCTGTGCTGGTGATTCCTGTGTTCCAGACTCCGGTTACTAGAACTGCTAAAGCCGTAAGGGAACAGATAACGATTGTATCAATAAAAACATCTAAAGAAGCGATTAATCCTTGCCGTACAGGTTCGCTGGTTTGGGCGGTGGCATGAAAGACAGCTGCTGTTCCGGTTCCGGCTTCGTTGGAATACGCGCCTCTGGCCAGGCCGTAACGGATAGCTCGTGCTATAGTCATACCTGCCACTCCTCCTGTGATAGCTGAGGGGTTGAAGGCTCCGACGAAAATGAGGTAGAAAGCGTGGGGGAGATGAGGGGCGAAGGCTATTAAGGTAAAAAGGGCACCAAAGATGTACAAGAAGACCATAAAAGGGCTTAAAAATGTTGTCACCTTGGCTATAGATTTAATTCCTCCGACGATGACCAGCCAGGTCAGAACAGCCAAGCCAAGGCCAGAAATCCACGGTTCTAATCCCAATTGTGTCTTTAAAGCCAGGGCTATTGAGTTGGACTGAATGGAAGTGGTTGCAAAAAGAGGCTTACAGCCCATAAAGAAAGCATATATGCCTGCCAGCCAAGGGAGTTTCAATCCATCTCTTATGTAGTACATGGGACCACCCGCCACTGAGCCATCTGGAGTAATCCTCTTGAATTTCTGCCCCAAGACAGCTTCAACAAGCTTTGTGGCCATGCCGACGAAGGCAAGGATCCACATCCAGAAAACTGCTCCGGGACCGCCCATGGCGATTGCTGTGCAAACTCCAGCAATATTTCCGTTTCCAACCGTGCAGGCCAAAGAGGTGGTTAAGGCCTGGAAAGGGGTAATGTCACCCTCGCGCTCCTTTGCGGTTTCCCCAAAATCCTTCTGCCCTAGACCAAAGCGGAAAGAAAGTCCCAGACGGCGAAGCTGGACAAAGCGCAGGCGGATGGTTAGAAAAAATCCTACTCCTAAGAGGAGGATAACCGTCTGAGGACCCCAGACTATGGTGGCCAGGAAGCGGATTGTGCGATCAAATAAGTCCATATCTTTTTTTCCTATTTCAGCTTGGCGTCTAGGCTAATACGGTAATTCTTTTCCTCTGTGGCAAAAATTTTTTCCAAGATTCCTTTAAGATAAATTTATCGGTCCTTTCTTTTTTATATTTTCCTGGTTCATCCGAGAAAGCAAAAAAAACTGGCATAGAGGATTAGTTTCCTTTCAAGTCTTTTTTTTCTTCTTTTTTCTTTCGATTTCCTTTTTTACAGCAGGATGGAGCATGAAAAAGTACCAAGCGCCCAAAAGAACAAGAAGCATGATGAATCTGGAAACATCTCCTTGAATGAGAGAGTAGACAGCATAAACAAAAATAGCAAGGAGAGCAAAAAGATGAAAGAAGGAGAATATCCAGTCGAGCATTGCAGTCAGGAGAAGTTCGAAGCTCCGAAGATGACGTAATTATCAGCCAAAAAGCTAATCGTTTTCCACCCGGCGGATGGAGATAATCGTTATGGTTTCCCTCGGAACATTCGCCCGGCCGCTTTTTGTCATTATTGTAACGTTAGCTATGGCATCAACGACGTCCATGCCATTTATAACTTTTCCGAAGACAGCATACCCGTATCCTTCAGGAGTATTGTCTCTGTGATCCAGACCAGGATTGTCCACATGGTTTATAAAGAACTGGCAAGAGGCACTGTCTTTGTCAGGCATTCGAGCCATGGCAATCGTTCCTCTGTTGTTTTTTAGCTTATTCGCAGCTTCGTTCTTTATGGTAGGCTTCTCCGGTTTTGATGTAAGATCCGCGGTAAGTCCGCCACCCTGAATCATGAATCCTTTCATCACCCGGTGGAATATCGTTCCATCATAGAATTTCTCGTCCACGTAGGAGAAAAAATTCTTGACAGTTATGGGCGCTTTATCTGGATAGAGTTCAATGGTTATGTCTCCCATGCTTGTTTTCATGATTACTTTTGCATTGGTCTTGTTAGCCTGGCTTGTTGTTGCAAAGGCCAAGAGCACTCCCAATATTGAAATGATCAAAAAAAGCTTTTTTAACATGAAATCCTCCTTAATGATGTTTTACAGAATTGGCGAAATCAAGATATCATAAAAAAAGGGGACAGGCTACTTTTTTATGTAAATCAATATATTTTGTAGGGACTTGATTTATCAAGCCCACATTTTTTGAAAAATTACATGGATTTTATTAATAAAATTTTCAGAAATAATCAAGCGGTGGGCTTGATGAATCAAGCCCCTACAATCAATTCAGGTTGATCTCAATTCATATCGTCAGGTTGGCACTTAATTTTATAAGACTCCCCGACTTACACCAATTCACTCATGCTTGAGGCTGTCGACAGGATTGGCTCTAGCGGCTCTCAAGGTCTGCAGGCTTACTGTGAGCAGAGCTACTGCCAGGCCGAGCGCGGCGGAGAGAAGGAATATCCATATCTCTATGTTGGTCCGGTAGGCGAACTTTTGGAGCCATGCCTTCATGGCGAAATAGGCGATGGGCCAGGCGATGAGGTTGGCAGCTGCTATACAGTTAAGGAACTCCTGGTTGAGGAGCGCCACAATCCTGGCTGTTGACGAGCCCAGGACCTTGCGAATCCCTATCTCCTTGGTCCTCTGTTCAGCGATGAAAGAGGCAAGTCCGAAAAGGCCCAGACAGGCGATAAACACTGCCAGGGCAGCGAAGGACTTAAAGATTTTCCCCAGTCTCGCTTCACTATTGTACAGATTGTGGAAGTCCTCATCCAGAAACCTGTACTCGAAGGGATAGCCCAGGTTCATCTCGTCCCAGGTCTTTTCCAGAGAGGCCAGAGTGGCAGACACGTCGTCGGACCGTATCTTCACATACATGCGCCTCAGCCACCCGGGAAACATTTTAAATACCAGGGGCTCGATCTTATAGTGAAGGTTCTGGAAATGGGCATCCTTCATGACACCGATGATCTGGCCGTCGATATTCCAGAATCCGAACCTCTTTCCCACCACGGGTTTTTCAAGCCCCATTCGTCTTACGGCTTCCTCATTGACGATGAAGGCGGTTTCAGGATTGGTGGAATATTCCCGCGAAAAGCTCCGGCCTTCAACCAGGGGGATTTCCAAAGTCTCGATGTAATCATAATCCACGAAGTCAGCCTTGATCTCCATTTTTGCATCAGGGGGTCTTCCTTCCCACATCGGGGTGCCGGGGGAGCTCTGGATATTGGTGGGAAGAGCCATAGAGGCGGTGACGTGGAGGACATCGGGTTCTTGCAGAAACCGTTCGCAGATGGATCCGTACCTGTCGTGGAGTTCGCCGTGGATACTCAAATAGATGATGTGCTCCCGGTTAAAACCCAGATCAATGTTTCTCATGTAGGAGAGCTGGCGGGAAATTATGAGCGTTCCGATGATGAGAAAAACAGACAGCGTAAACTGGAAAATAACCAGTACCTTTCTAAACAGAGGATTGGCCCCGGATGAGCGCTCGGTACTTTTGAGGATCCGGATAGGCTGGAACGCGGATAGGAAGAGCGCCGGGTAGCTGCCGGATAAAATGCCGGTCACTAGGGCCAGGCCGATAAATCCGAGTAAGAGAATGGAGTTGTTCCACCAGCCTGAGGTGAGTTGTTTGCCAGAGAGGGTGTTGAACAGCGGAAGCAGTAACTCCAGGAGAATAAGGGCGATCACCAGGGCGAAAAGCGCTATCAGAATGGACTCGCCGAAGAACTGCCGGATAAGCTGAGACCTCTCAGCTCCTACCACTTTCCTCAGCGCGACTTCCTTAGCCCGGTTGGCTGAGCGGGCTGTGGTGAGGTTCATGAAATTGACGCAGGCGATGAGCAAAACGAACACGGCCAGGGCACTGAAGATCCAGACATATTTTATATCGCCCCTGTTTCTGAGATCATGGCCCAGGTTGGAGAAAAGGTGGATGTCGGTCAGAGGCTGGAGAGCCAGTTCATCTGTGTCCTCCTCGGTATATTTTTTGAGGTAGCTTGTGAGTTTCTGGTTGAGATTCTCGGCGGAGGCTGATTGCTCCAGCATGACATAGGTACGAAAGGAATTGAATCCCCAGTTATCCGCGTTGTCTTCCCCGATGGATTCATTGATGAGGATTTCAAAGGGGGACAGGAGGTCGAATTCAAGACTGGAATTTAGTGAATCATTGTGGATGACTCCGGTGATTATGACATCGTAAGAGTTGTTGACTGTCAGGGTTTTTCCGATGGGATCTTCCTCGTTGAAATACTTGGCCGCGGTTTTTTCCGTGAGGATGACCGAGTAGGGTTTGGATAAGACGGTTTCCGGGTCGCCTTTTACCAGAGGGAAGGAAAACATGTTGAAAAAATCAGGGTCGGCATGCCTAAATCCTGGCTCGTTAAAGCTCTTGTCTTTATAGGTGACGAGCTGTCTCTGCCAGTAGCCGAACCGGGTGGCCTTGTTGATTTCAGGAAAATCTCTTTTAAGGGCTGCGGCCATGGGAGGAGGAGTCAGCGTGCTGGTGGAATTCTTCTTCGTGGCGGATTCGTTGCGGTAAACCCGGTAAATCCGGCTGGCGTTTGTGTTGAAACGATCGAAACTCCATTCATCCGCCACCCAGAGAACGATCAGCATACAGACGGTTAGGCCTATGGCCAGGCCGGAGATATTGATGAGGGAATAACCTTTATGGCGGCGGATTGTGCGCAGGGCTGTCTTTACGTAATTCCAGACCAAGGCAGGCATGAAGCGGCCGGGGCGAAGGGGGGAGCGGCGGTTGAGCATGACGAGACGGTTTTTGTTGTATTCCGCGGCAATGCTTTCAGCTGTCCCTACTTGGGCAACAGCCTGGCGGAAAGCATCCTCTTCCGTGAGCCCTGCTTGTCTCTGGGCATTGTAGGTGTCGCGAAGGTAGAGTTCGATGTCTGCGATGAAACCGTTCTCGAACACTTCATGTTTTTGTAAGCTTTTTTTCCATTTTCTGATTTCTTTTCCCAGATCGAACATCATTCCTCCTGCTGGTTTTAATCCTCGGCGGGAATCGGCTTTGTAAGCCGGACTAATGCTTGCCAGATATTCCGCCAGCTTACAAGTTCTGATGCCAGTTCCTTACGGCCCTTCTCGGTGATGGTATAGTAGTGTCGGGGCCGGCTTTCTCCGGAGAGTTTCCATTTAGAAGTGATCAGGTCGTCCATTTCCATTCTCTGTAAGACCGGATAAAGCATCCCGTCCGTCCATTTAAGATGCCCTCCTGAAATGTCTTTAACTTTCTGGATTATGCTGTAGCCGTAATCCTCTCCTCTGGAGAGAATCGCCAGAATTATGGGCCTGGTTGATGCAGCCATCAATGTTTTTGATATCATTTTGTGCCTCATACTCGAAGATACATTCGCAATATATGTATCCATATTTCATGCCAAATGAAGGCTCCATGGGGAGCCGGGGGAATGGTAGTTCAGCGTATGGAAGGTTTGTTCATTTCTGAGACAGCGACTGTTCGATTCTGGACGGATTAGTAATAATCGTATTTTTCCTCACTTAGAGAAACCTTTTCCTTTTAAATAAGACTTTCTAAAAGGCAGACTATTATGCAGAAAGAAGAAGAGACGTGTAAGCTCCATGAGATTCTAATTCCCTAATCAGATAAACCTGAATCCTTCGAAGAAGTATTAAAAAAAATCTTCGGAAGGTTAACCGCGTTGACGACCTGCCCGGGAGCTTAAAGCTCCCGGGCAGGTGAGGTGTTTACCGAATGACTTACTTTTTGAACAACTCATGGAAATGAAACTCGATCCATTTCATGTAGGGGGCATCCCACATGTCAGTCTTCAGGTCGTCAACAGCGATGAGAACGCGGCGTTCATTCGCGAGAAAGACAACGGAATATTCGGTTGTGCCGTGGGCAACTTGTTGCAGGAGCCTTATTGCCTCGTTGAGTCCCAGGGATATGCCTTGACGGGACCATGCTTCCAGCGTGTGCATGCCCGTCTCATACCGCCGGCGGGAAGAAAAAGAGACAGGGCTTCCCAGGGAGTCATCGTGTCGATCCGGGTCGAAGCCGTAAATGAGATGGTGATTTGAGGCCATAATGTTGGTCAGATCTACAGGCCGAACGTCCGAGGGGGTTCGCATGGCAAAACCGGCGCGACCACCCTCGTAGACAAAGGCCGGCGATTTTTGACCATTGTAGGGTACTGCCCATAGGATGATCGATCCGGCTGCCGTGATACCGCCTGTTGAACATGCAAAGGGCTTCATCATCTTCAGAACGCTTTCTGGGGAAGCATCCCTGCCTTGTTTTTCCAGAATGATTCGCTGAATCCAGGAACAGGGTACGACGCCGTCGGGGACAGGTCCAGGGCCTGAGCCTCCGGCGTTTTCCATACTGTATAGGCCCTCCTCATTGATGCCCGAAATCGTACCGACAAATCCGGGCCACATGGTCGAGACCCAGCGTTTACGACCGGATTCAGAAGGATCCACCGCATAAACGAGAAAATGGCTGACCGTGACCTTCCTCACATCGCATTCCCCGTCCATGTTCCTGGCAGCGATGAGACCGCCGTTGAGTTCACTGCCTTCCGTTTGTGATCCCCAGAAGGCAAATTGGGTACAGGACGAAGGATCAGCTATCGGAAAGGCCGCTCGTCTCTCGATATAGGCATTGATGGCCAGGAGGTCGGTCCGCTTAAAATCGCGTTCCAGAGCCTCCACACGCATATCAATACCCGATGCTTGCATGCCCCTGATGACGGCATCAGACTCCTTCAGGAATTCGGATGGATAGTTGAAGTGACCCTCCAGGAAGGGGACGAAAGTGTCCTTATAACGTTTTGCCGAGCGCCAGTTATCTTCGATGATGTAGAATTCAAAAAAGTCGATGATCTGTCTTCCCACCAGATAACCATGAGCAAAACCCCTTTCCTCTGCTGTTCCCCGGAGTTGTAAGACCGGAAGCCCCCGCATCCAGCTGAGGGCCCCATGCTCAATAATTTTATCCTCCCTGGAAAAAATCGTGGGGACACGAAGCCTGAAATCGCAATCGGTCGCGTCGGATTGCGTGAGATCAATCGGATCCCATCTTCCACCAAGAATCGACGTAAACCAGCCGAACGGTTCGGGAGGATCGAATCCCACTTCACCATTTCCATCGGTATCGATAAAAGCCAGAGTTGAGTAGTGACCAGGAACTAAACCGTCAAATGTGTAACTACCTGGTTTTTCCAGCTTAAGAGTTTGGAACGGATCGACATCACCATAGATATCCGCCTTGGTGAGCCGGTGGGCCCGCCCTTCAGAGGAAACACGCAGTTTGTACAGATTGACAATGATGCTTCCTGATTGATCGCCTTCATAAATCAAACGCCCGGATATGGATCTCGTATTCGCGCTGGTTTTCCCACAGCCCAAAACAAAAAGGGATAGTACGGTTGCGATTAATTTGTGTTTTATCATCTTTCTTGTCCTCCCATGCTTAGTTACCATTTATCATCAATTAAGATCACTACAGTAGTTGTCCAATAATCTTAAATTGAATTTTAACAGTTAAGTTCGCAAAAGGGATAGGAAATTATTTTTTTGTTTGCAGCAAATCCTTCACAATTTTCTACGATTACCGTCCGCTGACGTTCTGGAATAAGAGTATCACGGTTAAAACAGCCACGTCGATGCCCACAAAATCGCAACTATTCGCGAAAAGTAGTTGAATTCTCTGAAAGGATAGGAATTTCCTTTTGCTGGTCACCACAAACTTCCCATAAATAAGTCGAATTTCCACTTGTTAACATCCCCGAACAAACATATCACTTCTTAAAAGGCAAGGGCAATTACCTGTGGGACTGATCATGTTAGTCTACGTTAGTCTGTCATTTTGCAAATGAGCTTTTTCTGTAGCCAAGTTGACGACAAAAGAAGCTTTAATCCGATTAATTTAAAAGTCGACTTTTTATTTTATCGGGTTAAAATATAAATATGATTGAGAGAAAACTGTTTAAAAATCTTAAAGATCACCTAACCCATAAAGAAATTAGCCTTATTATCGGGCCGCGTCAAGCTGGAAAAACAACCCTGATGCTATTGTTAAAAAATAAATTAGATAAGAAAAGAGAGCGAACTCTCTTTCTAAACCTTGATATTGAGGCTGATAAAAGATTCTTTAGCTCTCAAGAAACACTTATAAAAAAGATCGAGCTGGAGCTTGGGAAAAAGAAAGGTTTTGTTTTCATCGATGAAATTCAAAGAAAAGAAGACGCAGGGATTTTCCTTAAAGGTATATACGATATGAACCTGCCCTATAAATATATTGTCTCTGGTTCAGGCAGTGTTGAGTTAAAAAGAAAAATTCATGAGTCATTAGTTGGAAGGAAAAGGATATTTGAGCTCAACACGCTTTCCTTTGAAGAGTTTTTCAACTTCAAAACACAATATCGTTATAAAACAAGCTTATTAGACTTTTTTAATTTGGAAGTAGATAAAACAAGGCTTTTTTTAGATGAGTATCTACTTTTTGGCGGCTACCCGCGGGTAGTTTTAGCGGAAAATATCAGCGAAAAACAACAAGAGATCAGCGAAATTTACCAGAGCTACCTGGAAAAAGATATTGCCTATCTGCTCCATGTAAAAAAAACTGAAGCCCTATCTAACCTTGTGGGGATAATAGCGGCACAGACTGGGAGATTAATTAATTTTTCTGAATTATCTTCTCTGTTAGGAATTTCTGCCCAAACAGTTAAGGATTATCTCTGGTATCTAGAAAAGACTTTTATTTTACATAGAGTAACACCCTATTTCCACAATGTCCGTAAAGAGATTCGCAAATCACCTCTGTTTTATTTTTTCGATTTGGGCTTGAGAAATTACTCTGTTGGCAGTTTTGGCAATCTTACTATGTCAGAGATTGGATTTGTTTTCCAAAACTTGGTTTTTAATGTGGTGAGAGATAAATTGATCCATTCGCCAGCCAGAGTTCACTTTTGGAAAACCACTGATGGAGCTGAAGTTGATTTTGTGATTGACCTTAAGAGAGGACTGATACCAATAGAAGTAAAATTGGCAGCACTAAAAAAAGCAACCATTCCCAGGTCATTGAGAAGCTTCATTTCGCAGTACAATCCCCCAAAATCTTACATTATAAATATGGCATTAAAGGAAATTGTTAAAATTGAAAAAACAAAAGTCTATTTTATTCCCTTCTTTGAGTTGATGAGTTTAGATTTTACTCATTGACTCTGAAGCGCTTCCAGCCTCTTCTTCGAATCCTCAACCTCAGCTATCCCAGAGTCAGCGTCTTTCCAGAGGGTGAGGAATTTTGCTGCGCCTAATTATTGTATCTCTTTGCTTCGGATTCTATTATAACAATCCCAATGCCACGAGGATATTCTTTCCCATCTTCCTCCTTAACGAAGGAAACTGGCGTGAGTAATATCGGGAATTGGGTCTCTTGCCAAAGCACAGATGAAAAGGATAGGAATTTCCTTTTGCTGGTCACCACAAACTTCCCATAAATATGTCGAATTTCCACTTGTTAACATCCCCGAACAAACATATCGCTTCTTAAAAGGCAAGGTCAATTACCAGAAAATAGAATCAAACAGCGAAACAGCAAGCCGCAAGATAGACACCAGCTCTCAAATGAATAAGAGAGCAACCAGGGACGCATTCAGAAGTATTCGTCTTTTTCCTCGGCTGCCATCAGAAGTTCCGGCTGCGCAATTTGGGGAGGGGGAGGGCGTTCGGGTTGGAAGGAGAGTTTGAGGTGGCGGATGATTCTATCCACCACAGGATAATCAGTGATAAAAGCGATCACTTTCATCTGGTCCTAAAAAAAGGCGATACTGATACCGGGGCTGGCATGACATTCCTCCACGGCATCTATCATAAATCTAAGGGAATCGAGCTTGCCCGCTTAAGAAACGTTTGGACAAAATTCAGGTGACGCCTTATTAAGCCTTGGCTTTCTGGCGTATGCTTAGAAGAATATAGTAGACCGTCGGAGTAGCGACGAGAGAGAGTAGCACAGAAATACAGAGTGAACCGATGACGGCGATGGCCAGCGGCTTGAGCATATCTGCACCGGCGCCAATGCCGTAAGCCAGAGGAAGCATCCCAAGTGCCGCTGCCAAGGACGTCATCAAGACAGGCCGCAGCCTGCGGCGTCCCGACCGAACGAGCGCTTCGGCCAGATCAAATCCCTCTGCCAGCAAATGCTTCACGAAATCGAGCATGAGAATGCCGTTCTTGGCCACGATCCCGATGCCGATGATGGCGCCCAGGAGAGAGACGACATTCAAAGACGTCCCGGTCATCCACAGAGCCAGGACCGTCCCGAACATGGCCAGGACAGCCCCAAAGACGATCGCCACTGGCTCATAAAAAGACCCGAACTCTAAAAGGAGCACGGTGAAGACAAGAAAGATAGCCATGAGCAGGACAATAACGAGGTTCCGGAAGCTTTCCTGCTGCTGCTGGTAGAGACCTCCGTATTCGATCGTTCCCGGGGGGATGGACTTATCTCTGCTCAGTGTTTCACGAATCTCGGCCATGGCGCTCCCCATGTCGCGGCCCTCGAGCCGGGCTGTGACGGCGACATCCTGCCGCGAGTCTTCCCGACGGAGCTCAAGCTGCCCAGGCTCTTCCACGATATCGACGACCTGCGACAGCTTAACGAGCGCCCCGTCCGGAGTCCGCAACGGCAGTTCCCGAAGGCTGGCCAGCCGGTCGAGGCGGGAGGGCTCCACCTTCACCCGGATATCGACCACCCTATCGCCTTCCAGTACCGAGGAAGCCGTTCGGCCCAGCATTGCCGTATTCAGGGCCGCGGCGACGTCATCCGCGGTCAGACCGAACCGCCCCGCTTCCGCCGGGCGCACGCGGAGGCTGATCGTCGGGCCGGTATAGACCAACCCGTTAAACGTGTCTACGACGCCTGGAATTTTCTTAATCTGCTCCTCGATCTCGGGTGCCTTCTTCTTGAGCCAGGTCTGGTTGGTGGAAAACAGCTTCACTTCAATGGGTTGAGGCGCCCACATCAAATCGCCGATCAGGTCGCCCAGGATTCCTGGAAACTCCCAAGTCAGGCCGCGGAGCTCTATGTTAAACGTCCTCCGCAATTCGGAGATCACGTCCGCGGTTTTCCTCCGACGATTCCTTTTCAGCTTGACCAGAAAATCTCCGGTGTTTGGCTCGGCGATGGACAGCGCCAGCCGGGCCCCGGTGCGGCGCGAATAACTTTCCAGCTCCGGGATAGTCCGCAGAATCTTCTCCGCTTGCAGAAGCTGCCGGTGAGTCTCCGCCAGGCTCGTCCCGGGCGGGGTGAAATAATCAATGACGAACCCTCCCTCATCCATGGGCGGCAGGAATTCGCTGTCGAGCTGATTGTAGAGAAAGATCCCGGCGAGGAGCACCAGCCCGCAGGCGCCCAGCGTGCGCCAACGATGCCGAAGGGCAGCGCGCACAGCGATTTCATAGATTCGAATCACGCGGCGGAGCAGGAAGCCGGCCTGCTCCGCCTGTGGCCCGGGCTTCTCTCTCCGGCGCGGCCGGATGAGCGAGGCGGCGAGCGACGGCGTCAGGGTCACGGCCAGAAGGAGCGACATGAGCAGTGAAACAACCATGGTCAACGCCAAGGCGCGGAAAAAGACGCCGGTGATCCCTCCAAGAAAAGCCAAAGGAACAAACACGACGACCGGCGTCAGCGTCGAGCCGACCAGCGGCCGGGAGATCTCGCCGATCGCCTCTCGAATGGCCTCCATCCGTCCCAATCCGGACATCCTTTTGGTATGGATCGCTTCGACGACGACAATCGCGTCGTCGATGATCAGGCCGATGGCGGCGGCGATGCCTCCCAAGGTCATCAAATTGAAGGTGAGCCCGCTGATCTTCATGGACAGGAGCGTGGTCAGGACGGTTACGGGGATGACCATCGTCGCGACGAGCGTTGTGCTCCAATTCTTCAGAAAAAAATAAAGGATAAATACGGACAAAATCAGGCCGAATATGATCGCTTCCCATACGCTCTCGACCGAAGCGCGGACGATCTCTGACTGGTCATAGAAAAAAGCGAGCTTCATGTCCGGAGGCAATATTCGCTTCAGTTCTGCCAACTGTTTCTTGAGGGCATTGGCGATGTCCAGGGTGCTTCCGTCGGGCTGGCTGCGGACATTAAGCAAAACCGCGTTCTCTCCATCGGCCGTCACCACATTAAAGACCGGCTGGGGCCCGCGCTCGACCCGGGCGAAGTCGCGGACGCGGACCGGATGGCCGTCGACGGCCGTCACCGGGAAGTTTTCGATATCCCGGATCGAATGGACTCGACCGTCGACCGTGGTCAGATAGAGCGTATGGTTCTCTTCATGCATACCGGCCGATGCCACAAAATTGTTATTCGTTAGGGCGTCCGTAACCTGAGTAAGGGTCAGATTGGCGGCGCTCAGCAAAAGAGGATCGACTACGATGTGGTATTCGGGAGTGCGGCCGCCGACGAGGTCCACGCGGGCGACGCCGGGAATCCGCAGGAAGCGCAGCTTGAGATTATAGCGCGCCGTTTCCCAAAGCTCGGTGATGCCGCGCGTCCGGCTGGTGAGGCTGACACCGATGATCGGGAAGGCCGAAAAGGTCAACCGGAAGACAGTCGTTTCGGCGGTCGCGGGCAAAGCGTTGCGAATCTGGGAGAGCCGGCTGAGCACATAGAGCTCGGACTCGATCATCCTGACCTTCCAGGTGAAAAAGACGCTGATTTCCGCCGAACCGCGGCCTGTGGCCGAGCGGACCGTGGTCACACCCCGAATGTCCTTCATCGCCTCTTCAATAGGGCGGGTGATGGTCGCCATCATCTCGTCGGCCGGCATGACGCCGTTGTCCACGAGGATGACGACGCGGGGAAAATTCGTCTGGGGAAAGACCGACGAAGAGATATTCAAGGCCGAATAGACTCCGGCCAGACAGAGGGCGGCGCAGATGAACGCTATTGAAAGCGAATGTTGAGTAGCGAACCTGCCCAAAACTGGACTTTCACTCATGTCTCTCATTGATAATATGGATTTTGGTTGCATAAGGAACAGCATAGGCGTCTTCGGTGATGATGACCAGGCCTTCTCTCAGTCCGTCTCCAATCACTTCGACGAGCCCGCCTTCCCGCAAGCCAATTTTGACCGGTTTCCATACGGCTTTGTCATCTTCGACCAGGACAATCTTGCCGGTTTCACTTCCTACGGAATCGGCTATGACGGCGGCTTCCGGGACGACGAGGCAGCCGGCGTGTTCCTCGCAGACAATGCGGACGCTCAGGAATTGGCCCGGACGGAAGCCGGCGCCTGCAGGAACTGAGATGCGGACCGGCACTGTGTCGGTCTTCTCATCGATCTTCGAACCGATATAGACCACAGCGCCGGGGATTTTGCTGTCGGTTTCGAATTGAGCCTGCTGGCCAGCCTTGACCAACGCTGCTTCACGGTTTGGAATATTCACGGCCGCGACAAGCCGGTCGAGGTCGACAATCGCCGCCAGCACTGTGTTAAGCTCCACGGCTTCACCCGGCTCGGTATTGATCTTGACCACTGTTCCGGCGAGCGGAGCCTTGATCCTCAAAAGGGCAAGATCAATCTCGGCCGCAGCGAGTCCGCTGCGGGCATCGTTGAGCTGCTGCTCTGCTTCAAGGTAGCTCTTCTTGGATGTTCCCCCCACTGGAAGCAGCTTCTTTTGCCGCTCGAAATTCTCCTCGGCGAAAAGCAAGGCTTTTTTCGCCTTTTCATAGGCGACGTCAGCGAGGCGGCTGTCCAGTTGAAAGAGAATTGTTCCTTTAGACACTTTCTGGCCTTCAATGCACTCGATGCGGACCACGATACCCGCCACGGGCGAGGCCACTTGAGCGTCTGCCGGTGGACGTCCCAAGCCAGCAGGTTCAGGCTCTACGGACCCGTAGGCCGTGACAAAGTGATGGAGCGTCGCGCGCTGGATCTTGCCGACATGGACGGCCATGTCCGCGGCGACCTCTTCATTCTCTTCGCCCGCTTTGCGATGAACGAGTTTTATGATTATGACAGCGGCCAACACGGCCGCAGCCAGAACGACCAAAGCTATTCCTATTCGGTGCTTACTCATCTTTTCGCTCCTTTGCTTGTCCAAGGGACTTTCTTTGCGGCTCCATGAGCCAATCCTTCAGGTCGAGCGGACTCTGCATGGCGTCTTCTATCTCTCCGACAAGATTCGCATCTCGATTCTGTGGTGGCCTCCTATGTCCGGAAGAGCTTTCATTTTCGCTTTCTTGGCACCTGTCGGCGTCGGATTATATAGTTCTATTCTGATTATAACCAAGAATTCCAGATATAAGGAAAAGAGTATCCTTTATCTGTGATGAAATGAAAAAAAGGAGGTATCGCATGAAATTACTCATAACGGCGTCCGTCTTCATTTCGGCGGCCTGCCTTCTATTTTTATTTGGATGGCAGGCGCCTGTCAACCCCGCTGAGGGTCCTTACCAGTTCTCTAAAGAGATTCCGATCGGTGCAGGCGTCGACGCCAACTCGTATGATCCGGAAAGCGGCTTCGTCTTCGCATCATGCGGTGACGGCACGCTGACTGTGGTGCGCGTCGATGAAGCCGGCAAACTAAGCGTCGTCCAGACGGTGTCCACGCCACTCCGCTCCAGGACAATGACTCTCGACCCGAAGACGCACAAGCTGTATCTGTCTGCGGCAAAGTTTGAAACTCCTGCGCCCGCGCCGGAACTGAAGCCAGGCGAGAAGCGGCCGCGGCCGAAAATGGAACCCGGCTCCTTCAAAGTAGTCGTCTATGAAATGAAATAGGCGAAAATCTGATAAGCACGATTTAGCGGGCTATCTGAATCTCAGCTTTATCTGAACAATCTCCGGCACGCTGGCAGTTCGCATCGAAGGTCCCCAGGTGCCTACCCCGCATGAAACATAATACTGGGTCTTCCCCTTGCGCAGATATCCCCAGTTATCCTCATAGAAGAATTTGTTAATCAGGTTAAGAGGGAACAATTGCCCATTATGGGTATGCCCAGAGAGCTGCAGGTCGATGCCATTCTGCTCCGCTTCTTCAAGGTGAACAGGCTGGTGGTCCAGGAGAATGAGCGGAAGTTGAGAGTCAACGCTCTCTAAAATTTTGGCTAAGGGTTTGCGCCTTTCGCCAAATTGTCGCGCAGTCAGGTCTTTCCGGCCGATGACATAAAAGGAATTGCCAACCTTGACGGCTTCATCCATCAACACCATAACCTTCCCTTGCCGAAGATAAGCCAAATTTCTTTCAAGGCCTCCATAGTACTCATGATTGCCGGTGGCAGAGAACACGCCGTATCGAGCCTGGAGTTTCTGCAGGACTGCGGCCATTTTCTTTGCCTCTGGCGGAGATATATCCTCATCCGCAATATCGCCTGGCATAAGGACAAGGTCTGGCTTAAGCTCGTTGATTCTCTCCACAATTTTCTCAAGGCGTGAGCTCCGGACAATCGTTCCCAGATGAATGTCTGAGACAAGGACAATGTTTAAAGCGCGGACCTCGCCAGCGGACTTGTCAACAGCCAAATCTAAAGTTCGCACCCGTAGATACAGGGCGTTGACGATTCCGCCGACGACAATCATCAGAGCGGTAACTCCCACAGCGAAAAAAGCAATTTGCCCTGCCTTTTGAGCATGCTCAGTAATTCGAGAAGGGAAGTAATGCAAAAATTTATTCCCCAGGCGGACTATATCAACAAACAAAACAAGGAGCAGCAAATGGACCATCAGGGCAAGATAAAAAGCGCCGATGAAGATAAAAATTTCTGTTAAACGGCTTCGGTGAAGGCGCTCTGCAAAGCGAGCAGCCGGGTAAGACAAAACCAGAAAAAGAAAGATTGCCAGGAAAATATATCGCAGTGTTCCCATCCCTGAGAGAGCTTGCCAACCGCGCCTAAAAATATAGAAATTTATCAAGGAATATATGGAGAGTGCAATTAACAGAAAAATAATCATACTTGAAGTTCTCATCGCTAAAATCTCTATCTCTTCATTAGTTCATCAATATAACATAATCTAGGCTCAATGAATAAACTACATATTTCGGCCGGTATCAGCGAGATTGGCTTTGTCGACGGGGAATACGTCCTTCCATTGTGAGACGGTTTGGCCATCTGCCGAAACGACGAGAAACACAAAAAGGGCTAGAATGCGCAACTCAATCGTTCTTCCTCTCATGAGCACCTCCTCATTTTCCTTTAAGGTTTTCGATAACAGAATAACAACTATTCGTCTTCATAAGGGTCTTTTATTTGGCCATCAGAAATTATCATTAATCCTATATTTCCCAATGCTGAAAAAGCCATTTTGGTTCTGTTCAGGAATGAAGATAAATCCGTCATCCGATAATATGCTGCTATCAATTGAAAGGATAGGAATTTCCTTTTGCCGGTCACCACAAACTTCCCATAAATAAGTCGAATTTCCACTTGCTAACATCCCCGAACAAACATATCACTTCTTAAAAGGCAAGGTCAATTACCAGAAAATAGAATCAAACATAACATGCCCCTATGTGAAAGCAGGAAGAAAAAGTTGGGTATGACGAATCAAGCCCCTACAGAATCAAAAGGTGGGCTTGATAAACCAAGCCCCTACAATATTATGTTGTTATTTTTGGCAGGAAGGGGCTGAGGCTGATCAATATTTTGTAAGATGAAACTTCTGCCCAGCCGGTGATCTCCTCTGCCGTAATTTTCTCTTTTCCCTGATTGCCGAGGAGAACGACTTCATCTCCAGGAGAAACGGGCGTGTTTCCTTCCAGAAGGGCAGCGCAGTGGTTGGCAGTAATAGCAGCAATCAGAGGAAATCTTATTCCCTTGATTAAAACAAAACCCTTATTGACGACATGGTGAGGATAGCCGTCTGAATAGCCTACAGGAATAATGGCGATTTTTTCCATCTTTTGGGCGGTGTATTTTCGGTGGTAGGATACAGAATCTCCAGGATGGAGAGTTTTAACGTCCACAACTCGGCATTTAAGCTGAAGAACAGGCTTAAGGGCGAGCCTGTCTTCCTTCTGAGTTTTCTCCGAAGGGTAGTAACCATAAAGTGCTATCCCGGGCCTCACCATGTCGAGATGGGAAGAAGGCAAGTCCAGAACACCATCACTGCTTGCAGCATGTTTAAGGCCTAAAGAAATCCCTTCCTTTTCTGCTTGTTTGCAAAGGTGCATAAATCGCTTGAGCTGTTCCTTGTCAAATTCGTCATCTTCGGTTAAGGCTGTCGAGATTCCCTCCACTAAAACTCCCTTCAGCGAAGATACAGTTTTAATATAAGGAAGAGCATCTCTGTAGGAAATTCCCATTCTTGCCATGCCTGTATCCACATGGATATGGACTTTGGCCCGCTTTCCAAGCTTAAGGGCAGCCTCGCTGAGGCTTGAGACATTTTTGTTAAACACGGATTGAGAGATATTGTTCTGGACGATTATCTCAGCATCCCCGCTGCTGAAAGGACCAAAATTTAGGATAGGAGTAGAAACTCCCTTTTCTCTCAGCAAAAGGGCTTCCTGCAGTTTACCTACCATAAGATGATCAATGCCGGTCTTTTCCAGGTGTCTTCCTATCTCGACTAATCCATGACCGTAAGCATTAGCTTTTATTACAGCCATTACAGGCACTTTAGCTACCTTCCTTACCTGGCTCAGGTTCCAGGTCATGTTTGCCAGGTTTAGTTCAATCCACGGATCACAGGTTTGCTGCGCAGCCGATGTTCCCCGAGATTTTAGAAGAGTTCTCCGCCTATCTAAGGCGTGAGCATAAAGAGATGTTGAGCCTATTCCTGAGATGAACAAAAAATTTCTTCTTGATATTTTCGACATTTTCTACTCCTCGAGAAGAATAACTACCCAGAAAGAACCTCTTGGAAATTTGAGATTTTTTCCGAAGAGAATTCCTATCCCTATTCTTGTAAAATCGATAAAATTGTTTTCTATTCTTACTTTTAGTCCCTCGGGAAAAAGGGTGGGGTTTTTTGTTACATAGGAGATTATTGTTGAGCCCTCAAATCTCGGTAAGCCTATTGATGTAGTATTCATCTGCTTGAAGGTTATTTTTAATGCTTTCTCTGCATTGGCAGAGAGTCCTTTATCCTCTATCAAGGAGGCAAGTCCTTTGTTTTCTCTTGTATTATTTATAGTGCGGAAGACAATCTCCTTAAGATCTTTATTACTCCTTGACTTATACTCACTTTCAGGGAAGAGGAGTAGAGTAATAAAATAAGCGCCTCCAGGGGATTTTTCATTTCGGCTAAAATCAATCCCTAAACCCGCAGTCTCATAATACTTATCTAAAAGTTTATCTTTGTACTTAGAATAAAGATGTTCAAAGTAAGGAGTTCTCGTATAAAAAAGGTGGGTTTCTCCAAAATGAGAGGGTATGGGGGGAGGAGACCTATCTTTAGCTTTATTTAATGAGCATTGTTGAGCAAATCTATTAGCTTCTGCTAAGAACAAAATAGCAGGAAGAGAATTCACTCGTCTTATCCTATTTATATTCTCTTCGACTTCCGCTTCTGCCTCTATTCTCCCCTTGGGTGCCAGGGCTCGGATGAAATCCTGAGTAACGTAATATCCCTTATCCTTTTTGAAGAATACTCCAATTCCTAATTCATCAAAGTCCGGATCCACAACATTTGCTCTGTGCCCGGGACTGTCCATGAAACCTTGGTGGATGAACTCAGATATAAACGTTTGGCTGTAAGCTACGTTCTCTCCATTT
>Ga0307378_10001243_pt1 | contig 41871 bp, 38 predicted proteins | sample UN1MG_FD_202238 | JGI IMG/M metagenome (GOLD analysis project Ga0307378, IMG submission 202238) | Soil microbial communities from Risofladan, Vaasa, Finland - UN-1 | ecosystem: Environmental > Terrestrial > Soil > Coastal area > Acid sulfate soil | place: Finland: Risofladan, Vaasa | collected...
TGCGCGGGTCGCGCCGCTTGGGCTTCCGGCGCCCCGATGTCTGTCGCTGCTCGACCGACCGCTGCATATTTTCCTTCGTCCCGCATTTCTAGGCGAGCAACCCGGCGGGTGCCGGACGCGCTGCCAAGATCAAAGTCGATTCTCCCTTAGCCATAGGGCTCACGCTCGGAAACCTCAAGAGGGCGTCATGGTAGACGGTGAAGAACAAAACATGTACATTGGCGTTCAGGGCCCTGGCCTGTGGACAGGACCGGTGTCATCCGGATGCTGCCTGGAAGCGAAGGGCTTCCGGGGGCTAGAGTGCCCGCAAAGGGCATACGTGTCGCACACCCGCGGGGAGGTCGAAATATGGCCGGATCGGTCAACAAAGTCATTCTTATCGGTAATCTCGGTGCCGATCCTGAAATCCGCCATACGCAAGATGGCCGGCCCGTCGTCAATCTGCGCATCGCCACCAGCGATAGCTGGCGCGACAAGGCGACCGGCGAGCGGCGCGAGCGCACCGAGTGGCATCGCGTCGTGATCTTCAGCGAGGGCCTGGCCAAGATCGCCGAGCAATATCTGAAGAAGGGCTCCAAGGTTTATCTCGAAGGCCAACTGCAAACCCGCAAATGGGAAGACCAGCAGGGCCAGGAGCGCTATTCCACCGAGGTTGTGCTCCAAGGCTTCAACTCCACGCTCACCATGCTCGACGGCCGGCGTGACGGCGAGGGCGCGAGCGGCGGCGGCGACTTTGGCCGTTCGAAGCCATTGGCGAGCAGCGGGGCCAGCAGTGGCGGCGGCGGTTCCTTCAACAAAGAACTCGACGACGAGATCCCGTTCTAGCGGCGGTTCACGCCAAGTGCCGCACGAGGTGTGGCGCCATGCCGCGCTGCGGTCCGACCGCGCAGGCGCCCGTTTGGCGCGTGCGCGGGAGGCGGTTTGACAGCGATTCTGGTGGCTGCGCAGGGGCTTGACTCAAGCCCTTTTTCGAGGGCGCGCGGGGGGCGGTTTCGCGTCCCATAACATATTGAAAAACAAGTAATAATCATCCGTCCTGCGGATGCTTTGAATGTTGCGGTCTCCGCGCCAAATCAGCTATAGAAAGAGAACTCCAGGAGCGCTCCGGACTCGCGATTGAGAGGCTGTTTTTCCTCTCGCGGCGGGCGGCGTTTATCCGGCGTCTGACGATCTCTTACTAAGGCTTTCACCTTCATTGGCTGACGAAGATAACACCGAGGTCGAGGGCCCAACTCCCTCTGACATTAGACCCGTCTCGCTCATCGACGAGATGAAGCGGTCCTATCTCGATTATGCCATGAGCGTGATCGTGTCCCGTGCGCTGCCCGACGTGCGCGACGGGCTCAAACCCGTGCATCGCCGCATTCTGTTTTCGATGCGCGAGAACAATTACACGCCGGACAAGCCGTACAACAAGTCGGCGCGCGTCACCGGCGACACCATGGGTAAGTACCATCCCCACGGCAACCAGGCGATTTACGACGCGCTGGTGCGCCTGGCGCAGGACTTCTCCATGCGCCTGCCGCTCATCGACGGGCAGGGCAATTTCGGCTCCGTCGACGGCGATCCGCCGGCCGCCGAGCGCTACACCGAGGTGCGCCTGGCGAAGCCCGCCATGGCGCTGCTCGACGACCTCGAGAACGACACGGTCGACTTCCAGCCGAACTATGACGGCCGCGAGAAAGAGCCGGTCGTGTTGCCGGCCAAGTTTCCCAATCTTCTGGTCAACGGCGCCGGCGGCATCGCCGTCGGCATGGCTACCAACATCCCGCCGCACAATCTCGGCGAGGTGGTCGACGCCTGCGTCGCCTATCTCGACAATCCGGCGATCGACGTCGCCGAGCTGATCGAGATCGTGCCCGGTCCCGACTTCCCGACCGGCGGTCTGATTCTCGGACGCACCGGCATCCGCTCGGCCTATCACAAGGGCCGCGGCTCGGTGCTCATGCGCGGCAAGGTCCATAACGAGACGGTGCGCAAGGAGCGCGAGGCGCTCGTCATCACCGAGATTCCGTATCAGGTAAACAAGGCGTCGATGGTCGAGAAGATCGCCGAGCTGGTGCGCGAGAAGCGCATCGAAGGCATCGCCGACATTCGCGACGAGTCGGACCGCGAGGGTATGCGCGTTGTCATCGAGCTCAAGCGCGACGCCATGGCCGACGTGGTGCTGAACCAGCTTTACCGCTTCTCGCCGCTGCAGAGCACGTTCGGCTGCAACATGGTGGCGCTGAACGGCGGCCGGCCGGAGATCATGAACCTCAAGGACATGATCCGCGCCTTCACCGATTTCCGCGAGGAGGTGGTCGGGCGCAGGCTCAAACATCTCCTGCGCAAGGCGCGCGACCGCGCCCATGTCCTGGTCGGCCTGGCCATCGCCGTGGCCAATATCGATGAGGTGATCGCGCTGATCCGCAAAGCGCCGGACCCGGCCACGGCGCGCGAGCAATTGATGGCCCGCGACTGGCCGGCGATGGACGTGGTGGCCTTGGTCGAGCTGATCGCCGATCCGCGCCACAAGGTCTCCGCGCAAGGCACCTATCGTCTTTCCGAGGAGCAGGCCCGCGCCATTCTCGAATTGCGCCTGCAACGGCTGACCGCGCTCGGCCGCGACGAGATCGGTGACGAGCTGAAAGGCTTGGGCGACCAGATCGCCGAATATCTTGAAATCCTGCGCTCACGCGCCCGCATCATCGGCATCGTCACGGACGAACTCACGGCCCTCAAGGCCGAGTTTGGCACGCCGCGGCGCACCGAGATCCTGGAGATGGTCGGCGAGGTCGAGGACGAGGATCTCATCCAGCGCGAGGACATGGTCGTTACCGTGTCCCATAAGGGCTACATCAAGCGCGTGCCGCTGTCGGCCTATCGCGCCCAGCGCCGTGGCGGTAAGGGCCGCGCCGGCATGGCCACGCGCGACGAGGATTTCGTCACCCGCATCTTCATTGCCAACACCCATACGCCGGTGCTGTTCTTCTCCTCGCGCGGCATGGCTTACAAGATGAAAGTGTGGCGGTTGCCGCTGGCCGCACCGCAAGCGCGCGGTAAGGCCATGGTCAATCTCCTACCGCTCGGCAAGGACGAGATCATCACCTCCATCCTGCCGCTGCCCGAGGACGAGAAATCCTGGAGCAAGCTCGACGTGATGTTCGCCACCAATTACGGCAGCGTCCGCCGCAACAAGCTGTCCGACTTCATCGAGGTCCGCCAGAACGGCAAGATCGCCATGAAACTCGCCGAGGGCGACCGCATCATCGGCGTGCAGGTGTGCAGCGTGCAAGACGACGTGCTGCTCACCGCGCGCGGTGGCCAGGCCATCCGCTTCCCCGTCGAAGATGTCCGCGTGTTCAAGGGACGCGAGTCGTCCGGCGTGCGCGGCATCAAGCTCGGCAAGGGCGACGAGGTGATCTCCATGGCCATCCTCACTCATGTCGAGGCGGAAGCCTCCGAGCGCGCGGCTTATGTGCGTCAGGCCAATATCGTTCGCCGGGGCGGTGCCGACATCGAGCCGGACATCGAGCCGGAAGCGGAGGGCGTGGAGTCCGTCGTCCTCACCCCGGAACGTTATGCCGAGCTCGGGGCGCATGAGGAGTTCGTGCTCACCGTGTCGGAGAACGGCTACGGCAAGCGCTCATCCGCTTACGAATACCGGGTGTCCGGGCGCGGCGGCAAAGGCATCATCGGCATGGTGGTCAATCAACGCAACGGCAAGCTGATCGCGTCGTTCCCCGCCGACGACAGCGACCAGATCATGCTGGTCACCGACCGCGGCCAGCTCATCCGCGTGCCCATCGAGGGCATCAGCATCGTCGGCCGCTCGAGCCAAGGCGTCATCGTGTTCGACACGGCCGAGGACGAGCGCGTGGTCTCCGTCGAGCATATTCCCGACGAGAGCGGCAGCGGCGCCGAGGTGGAAGTTGACGAAGGCGACGGGGGCGACAGTCCTGATGCCGATGACGCCACCGATGACGAGCCGGCACCCGAAGCGTAGGGGGCGGCTTTACCGGCACCGAACGGCTTACCGACTGCGTCCGGCCCGCGTGTCGCCGTAAAGCGCCATGAGCGATTTCGCTGCGGGCGTGCGCGCGGCCAGCGCCTCGAAATCGCGAATGAGTGCCCGGCGCCGGTCGGGATGGCTGAGCAGGCCGCTCGCCCGCAAGCGAGACATGGTCCGCGACAGGGTGTCGGCGTTGAGCCCGAGATAATCGGCCATATCGGTGCGACTGAGCGGCATCTCGAACTCGATGCCGCCGCAGGGGGCGGCCACGCCCGTGCGCAAGGCCAGTTCCAGCAAGAAGGTGGCGACCCGCTGCTGGCAGTCGAAGCGGCCGACCGCCGCCATATGGATGGAGCGCCGCGCTGTCTGCCTGGCCGCCGCATCGTCGAAAAACCGGCCTAGCTCCGGATCGTCGGCTGCCAGCGCAAGGAAATTGCTCCAGCGCAGGCGCAATACCTCGCCGGCGCTGACCGCCGAGAGATGCGCGGCGGCATGCGGCGGCGCGAAGTCCGAGCGCAGCACATCGCCTGGATAGAGCAGGCCGACAACCTGGCGCAGATCCTCGGGCAGGGTGACATCGACCATGAGGGCCCCCGACTGCACGATGAACAGCGCCTCGTTGCCCTCCAGGGTGAGCGAGATGGTCTGGCCGCGCCGGGTGCGCACGATGGCGGCATGAGCGGCCAGCGCCGCCGGAATCGCCTCGCCGGCGGGTGCGGTCCTGTCTGATGCGGCGCCAGTCAGACCGGTCGGATTACGTGTCTTCAAGCTGGATGTCATGACCAAGGGTTGCCCCCCCGCGGCGCAGTGCAAAGCCGGCAGCGCGAATGCTGCCATTGAAAGACAAGCTGTCCGTCGGCGGGCCCGCGCGCGCCTTGATATCGATCAATCCGGAATGGGCCGCGACACCGTGTCCGCGCCACCACGCCTGTCCGCAACGGTATGACTTAAATCAATAAAAACCGTTGCGCCGCCGCAACAGTTGTCTCGCGATGTGTCGCGGGCTGACCTCGGTCAGCCGCACCGGTCGATCGGTGCTGGAGCCGCGCGGCGCAACTGCCCAAGACTGAGAACATAAGATTTGCGCACAAGGCCGCATGGGGACGTCATGGCCCGCGCGCGGCGACAGGGGACTGCAGACATGAGAAAATTTGCGACAGGGGTGATGGCGGGGCTTGCGATGGCGGCCGGCGTGGCGGGGATGTCCTTGCCGGCGGCGGCGGGCGACGACCATGGGAATTTTATGGTCCGGGCGCTGGTGACGGGGGTTAATCCCGACACCGACGCTTCGGTGTTTGCCGGCGGCGCGCGCATTCCCGGCGCCAATGCCGATGTCAGCGATGAGATCATACCCGCGCTGACCTTGAGCTACTTCTTCACCGACAATCTGGCGGTCGAGCTGTTCTGCTGCTTCGCCCAGCACGATCTCGATGCCAAAGGCTCCATCGCCGGCCTCGGCGAGATTGCCGATACCTGGATCTTCCCGCCGGCCCTGACGGCCCAATACCACTTCACCGGCATGGGGGCATGGAAGCCCTATGTCGGCGCGGGCGTGCAATATATTGCCTTCTTCGACGAGGGTACCGGCCAGAACCGGCTCGGCGCGTCCAGCGTCACCATCGACGATGCCTTCGGCTTTACCCTGCAGGCGGGCCTCGACTACTCCCTCGGCAATGGCTGGTACGCTAACGCCGACGTGAAGAAGACCTGGCTCAATACGGAAGTCTCGTGGAACGGCACGGGCGTGCACGCTGACGCCGATCTCGATCCGTGGATCTTTTCCGCCGGTGTCGGCTATCGCTTCAATCTGAGCGACATCTTCGGACATGGCGCGAAAACCGCCTCAATACCGATGAAGTAATAAAATGAGTTGGGGTGGGAAGGGCTCGGCATCGCCGGGCCCTTTTTCCGTTTGGGGCCGTCCTTTGCCCATCCTGCTTGCCCACGGCCTTCGCCAGTCGCCCAATCGCCAATCGCCCTTGCCCCTGAAGCCGCCGCGCGGCTAGAAGGAGCTCTGAGGCGCTTTAAGGCCTGCCATCCATCCTGGATGACGCACGGGCCCGGCGCATGGAGTGCGGCGGCATGCGCGTTGGTCTCTATCCCGGCAGCTTCGACCCCGTCACCCTCGGGCATGTGGATATCGTGCGCCGGGCGGTCCATCTCGTCGACCGGCTGGTGATCGCCGTCGGCACCCATCACGACAAGCATCCGCTCTTCTCCGCTGAGGAGCGCGTCAAACTCGCGACCGACGTCCTAGCTCCCGTGGCGGCGGAGATTGGCCTTGGCCTCGACGTAACCACCTATGACAGCCTGACCGTGGAGGCGGCCAAGAATGCCTACGCGACCGTCATCATTCGGGGCTTACGCGATGCCGGCGACTTCGACTACGAGATGCAGATGGCCGGCATGAACGGCGCCCTTGCGCCGGAGATCGAGACAGTGTTTCTGGCCTCGTCGCCGGGCACGCGCCATATCGCGGCGAGCCTTGTCCGTCAGATCGCCGCAATGGGCGGCGATGTTTCGACCTTCGTGCCGCCCGTCGTCGTGGCGGCCCTCAAGCAGAAATTCACCGCATAATCGTTCAAAACTCGCGAGGAAACCCCATGACAATCAGGGCCATCGTCCTATTCACCGCCGCGTTGCTGTTCGGCGCCGTGAGCGCGCAAGCTCCGGCCAACGCGGCCAATCTCGGCGACCCGTCGTCGCTGAACGAGAAGGCGCCCGCCGTCTATAAAGCGAAGTTCGACACCTCCAAGGGCACTTTCGTCATCGAGGTGCATCGCGACTGGGCGCCCAACGGCGCTGACCGCTTCTACAATCTGGTGAAGAACGGCTACTACAATGATGTGCGCTTCTTCCGCGTCATCTCCGGCTTCATGGTGCAATTCGGCATCAGCGGTAATCCAGACCTCTCCGCCGTATGGCGTGAGGCCCGCATCCCCGACGATGCGGTGAAAGAGAGCAATCAGCGCGGATATGTGAGCTTCGCCACCGCCGGCCCCGGCACGCGCACCACGCAAGTCTTCATCAATTTCGGCAACAACGCCGGTCTCGACGGCCAGGGCTTCTCGCCCTTCGGTCAGGTCGTGTCGGGCATGGACGTGGTCGACGCGCTCTACAATGGCTATGGCGAGGGCGCGCCGAGTGGCCGCGGTCCCGCCCAGGGGCGCATGCAGACGGAAGGCAATGCCTATCTCCTCACCGACTTTCCCAAGCTCGACTACATCAAGAAGGCCACCATCGAGCAGTAATCACCCGACAACGCGAAAAGGAGGCCACTCATGGCAACCCCCGAAGACACCCTCATCCTGGAGACGAGCAAGGGCAACGTCGTGGTCGAGCTGCGGCCCGACCTGGCGCCCAATCACGTGGCCCGCATCAAAAAGCTCGTGCGTCAGGGCTTCTACGACGGCGTGCCGTTCCATCGCGTCATCGAGGGCTTCATGGCCCAGACCGGCGACCCTACCGGCACCGGCACGGGCGGCTCGGGCAAGACGCTCGCCGCCGAGTTCAACGCCGAACCGCACACGCGCGGCGCGGTCTCCATGGCCCGGGCGCAATCGCCCGATTCCGCCGACAGCCAGTTCTTCATCGTGTTCGATGACGCGAGCTTCCTCAACGGAAAATACACGGTGTGGGGCCGCGTGATCGAAGGCATGGACAATGTCGATCAGATCAATCGCGGCGAGCCGCCGGCGAGCCCGGACAAGATCGCGTCGGCGAAGATCGCGGCGGACGCCTAAGACCGAAGATGCAAAGGGGAATGCCTATGTGGTTGCCGGGACTTCTGTTCACGGTGGTTGCGCTTGTCGCCGGCGGGATGATCGCTTTGCAGGCGCCCATCAACGCCGAAGCGGCAACGCGCCTTGGGCACCCCATCTCCGCTGCCACCATGTCGTTCTGCGTAGGCACGATCGCATTGATCGCGCTCACGCTTCTATTCGCCCGGGGCAGCACCAATCTCGGCGCGCTTCAGAGCATGCCGCTCTATATGCTGCTTGGCGGCGGCCTGCTCGGGGCGGTTTATGTCACCGTCAACCTCGTGTTGGCGCCCAAGATCGGCGTGGCGGCGATCATGGCGCTCGGCATCGCCGGGCAGCTGGTCACGGCGCTGCTACTCGACCGCTTCGGCATGTTCGAGCTGATGGAGCGCGAGTTGAGCGTCGGCCGCATCGGTGGCGTGGCCCTGGTGCTGGTCGGCGCGCTCATGGTGCGGCTGCTCTAGCCGCTGATATCGTTGCGTACCGATCTTTTCGATTTTGATCTGCCCGAGGCGCTGATCGCACTCCGGCCGGCCAGCCCCCGCGACGCGGCGCGGCTGCTCACGGTCGCTCCTCATGCACGGGAACACCTCGCCGATCATGTGATGACCGATCTGCCGGCGTTGTTGGCGCCGGGCGACGCGCTCGTGTTCAACGACACCCGCGTCATCCCCGCGGCCCTAAAGGGTGTGCGGAAACGGGGCGAGGCGGCGGCGCAAATCTCGGTCAACTTGACGGAGCGTCTGGACGAGTCGCGCTGGCAGGCTCTCGCGCGCCCGGCCAAGCGGTTGGAGCCCGGCGACCGCATTCAGTTCGGCGATCCCGGCGATGCCTGTGCCTTGGGTGCGCTCGACGCCACGGTGGAGGCGAGGGGGCCTGACGGCGCAGTGACGTTGCGCTTCGATCTTAGCGGTCCGGCCCTGCACGATGCCATCGAGATTGCGGGCGCCATGCCGCTCCCGCCTTACATCGCCGCGCGCCGTCCTGCCGATGCCCAGGACCGCAGCGATTATCAAACCACATTCGCGCGGGAGGAGGGGGCCGTGGCCGCGCCTACCGCCGGGCTCCACTTCACCGACGCCCTGATGGACGCACTCGAGGCGCGCGGCGTCTCGCGCCATTTCGTGACCCTGCACGTGGGCCCGGGCACGTTCCTGCCGGTGCGCGGGAACGACACCGAAAGCCATAAGATGCATGCGGAGCATGGCGTGGTCGAAACCTCCGTGGCGTTCGCCTTGAATGCGGTAAAGGCGCGCGGCAACAGGATCGTTGCGGTCGGCACCACCTCGCTGCGCCTGCTGGAGAGTGCCGCCGACGCGTTCGGCACGTTGAAGCCGTTCTCAGGCGAGACCGACATCTTCATTACGCCCGGCTACCGGTTTCGCTTCGTCGATCGCCTGTTGACCAATTTCCACCTGCCGCGCTCTACCTTGTTCATGCTTGTCGCCGCCTTCTCGGGGTTAGAGACCATGCAGCGCGCCTATGCCCATGCCATCCAAGAGCGCTACCGCTTCTATTCCTATGGCGATGCCTGCCTGCTCGACCGCGCGAGGCATGCGGATGACTAAGCTGTTTTCGTTTGAGTTGAAGGCGCAAGACGGGGGCGCACGGACCGGCGCCATCACCACGCCGCGCGGCGTGACCCGCACGCCGGCTTTCATGCCGGTCGGCACCGGCGCCACGGTGAAAGCCATGTTCCCCGAGGACGTCGCCGCCACCGGCGCCGACATCATTCTGGGCAACACCTATCATCTGATGCTGCGTCCCGGCGCCGAGCGCGTGGCCAAGCTCGGCGGCCTGCATAAATTCATGCATTGGGACAAGCCCATCCTCACCGATAGCGGCGGCTATCAGGTGATGTCGCTCGCCAAGCTCCGCCGCATCACCGAGGACGGGGTCACCTTCCAGTCCCATCTCGACGGCGCCACCATTCACCTCACGCCGGAGCGCGCCATCGAGGTGCAATGCCTGCTCGGCGCCGACATTCAGATGGTGCTCGACGAATGCACGCCGTTTCCCGCCACCCGCAATGAGGCCAAGGCGTCGCTCGATCTGTCCATGCGCTGGGCGCAGCGGTCCAAGGTGGCGTTCGAGCGTATGAGTGCGCCGGGCCAGGCCTTGTTCGGCATCGTCCAGGGCAGCACCTATCCGGACTTGCGCGAGCAATCCGCCCGCGCGCTCATGGAGATCGGCTTTCCCGGCTATGCGGTTGGCGGGCTTGCCGTGGGCGAAGGCCAGCAATCCATGTTCGACATGGTCGAAGTGACCACGGCGATCCTCCCGCAAGATCGGCCGCGCTATCTCATGGGCGTCGGCACCCCGGAAGATCTGCTGGGCGCCATTGCCCGCGGCATTGACATGTTCGACTGTGTGATGCCGACCCGCTCGGGCCGCCACTGCCAGGCGTTCACTTGGGCCGGCAAGCTCAATCTCCGCAACGCCCGCTTTGCCGAGGATACGAGCCCGCTCGACGCGGAAAGCCAATGCCCCGCCGCGAAGTTTGAGCGCGCCTATCTGCATCATCTGGTGAAGTCCGGCGAGACCCTGGGGGCCATGCTGCTGAGCTACAACAATGTGCAATTCTACCAGGAGCTCATGGCGCGCTCGCGCGAGGCGATAGCGCAAGGCCGCTTCGCTGCTTTTGCCGACGACGTACGCCGTCGCTATCAATCATCCGGCGAAGACGGGGATTGACCCGCGTCATTCCGGCGAACGCCGGAATCCAGAAAAGACTCGCATTTTGTGCTGGATACCGGCTTTCGCCGGTATGACGAAAGCTATTGCGGGCCGACTTCGGAGGCGGGGCCGGATTTGGCCGCGCCCAGCGTCCTGCGTTCCCGCGCGAACAGATAGAGCCCGGCCAGGATCACGATGGCGCCGCCGGCCAATGTCCACTCCGTGGGTACGTCGCCGAACACCAAGAAGCCGGCGAACGACATCCAGATGAGCCCGAGATAGATATAGGGCGCCAGCACGGGTGCCGGCGCGTGCCGGTGCGCCAGGATCAGCAGCCAATGGCCGAGCCCGCCCCAGACGCCGAGCGTGGCGAACAAAAACCACAGGAACAGGCTGTCCGGCGACTCCCAGGCGGCAAGCGCGAATGGCGTCATGACCAGCACGCCGACGAGTGGCGTATAGGTCTGTGTCACCGACGGCGGGTCGAAGGCGGCGAGATAGCGGGTGGCGATGTTGTATAGGGCGTAACCGACCGTCGCCCCGAGCACCAGAAGCATGGCCCAATGGAACGAGCCGATGCCGGGATGCATGACCACCAGCACGCCAACGAACCCGGCGGCGATGGCCACCACGCGATGCCAGCCGATCCATTCGCCGAGCAGCGGTCCGGCCAAGGCGGCGACGAGAAGCGGCGTGAGAAAGAAGATCGTCACGTTCTGGTCGAGCTGCAGATATTTGAGCGCGAAGAAATTGAGCGCCGTGGTGAGGATCATGAAGCAGGAGCGGACGATCTGGATAAGCGGCTTGGCCGACCGCAGCGACGGGCGAAGCGCGAATGGCCAAAGCACCACGGCGCTGAACACAACGTGACCGGCGAATCGCAGCCAGGTGATTTGCGGCACCGGGACGCCCCTCGTGTCCGCCAGATATTTGGCCGTGGCGTCGAGGGCGGCGAAGCACACCGTCGCCAGCGCCATCAAGCCGATTGCCACCAGCCTTTGGCGCGCCGCGACGTTATGGGCGGTGAGATCGGCGTCCGAGGCGGAGCGGGCAGTCATTGCCCTATGTGCACCAATGTTTGCGCGAGCGCCATCCACCGATAAAAGGGGGAGCCGCATTTTGAGGAGAACAGCGTGGCTGACATTCGCGCCATGTGCGCCATAGGCCTTAGCGGGCAACTCGGCCTGAACGGCCGGCTCCCATGGGAGGGGAACAAGGAGCGGGAGTTTGTCGCCGACGTCGCCCGATTCTTCGAGGTGACACGCGGTCACGTCATCATTGCCGGGCCGGCCACCATCGGCTCGATCCCGGCCTTCGCCTATGAGGACCGCACCATCTGCGAGATCCGCTCGACCCACCACCCGGAAGAGGTGCTGGGCTGGTTTCCCGACCGCGTGGTCTATGTGGGCGGCGGCCCGCCGGTCTGGGACGTCTATGCCCCTTATATTCGTCACTGGGACATCAACCGGCTGCCCTATGACGGGGAGGCCGACCGCTGGTTCGATCCCGCCTGGCTTGTGGCGACGGGGAACGGGGACTGAGGTCACGGTAAACTTCCCGCGACGACTACCGGAATCGCCGCATTTCGCCTATATTGCACCTGCGAAAAGGTGTTTCGCCTTGGAACAGTGAAGGCTAACATTTGCGCGAAGCAGAGCCGGGGAGCGGGGCAGTTTCCGGTTTGCCGCCGATAAACCAAAATTTTCCGCCAAACTTTTACGATTGTCCCGCGCTGACGGCTCGTAAGGAGATCGCCATAGCTGCCGCCGAACAAGAGTTCTCCGCCGAGCAGGTCGGCTGGCGCTTCGCGCTTGGCACCGTGATCCTGGTCGGCGCCTATAGCGCTTGGCCGATGATTCCCTTCGTGGTGGCCGCCGATATCGATCCCGGCCTTAAGGCGGGACTGTCGGGACTCTTGGGTGCGACGCCCTTCTTGTCGAAATTCATCGCGCTCGCCGTGATGGGCCGCCCCGCCTATTATTTTCTGAAGCGCACGGTCTACGACCGCATCCGCCGCAAGACCCAGCGCGAGAGCGCCTAGGTTCGCGCACCGTCTGGCCACGGCATCGCCTTAGTTCGCACTTTGAGCCTTTCTTCGGAACCTCTTCCGAACGCTTGCGTTTTTAAGCGTGAAAGGAGCACTCAATGCTGAAATCCATTCTCGTTGCGGCAGGCCTTTCGCTCGCCGCTGTCTCCATTGCCGGTGCCGTGACACCGGTTGCGAAGCCTGGCGTTTCAACGTCGGATGTGGTGCAGGTCAAGAAGCACTGGAACGATAACGACTGGCGCTGGGGCAAGAAGAAGCACTGGCGTGGCGATGACCATTACGGCCGCCACTATCGCCACCATCCCCCGCGTGGCTGGAATCGCTACGACCGCAGGCCGTGGGGCTGGCAGAGGCGCGGCTGCATCACCGTCGGTCCGGTCTGGTACTGCCCGTAAGACGGTGGCCGGACGCATTTGACTGAAATAGGGCTGGCGCCTTGAGGCGCCGGCTCTATTGCGTTGCAGCCCTGGCAATGCAGAACCCAGACACCGAAAAATCGGACACTGAAAATCGGACAATAAGAACCCCCGGCCGGGTAAACCCGACCGGGGTTGGCATTTGCCGGAGAGATAGATCTTAAAGGGCTATCTCGTCGTCAATTTAGCCGAGCTTGAGCGGCTCCATAACGACGGCCTTCTCGTGGTGGCCGAAGCAGCCGCCAAGACCGATGGTTGCCGAGATAATGATGGCGCAAGCAATAAACAGACGCATTGGTTGGTCCCCCGTTTCTTTCTGTCGATTCTGTCAAAGACTATATCGGCGTTTGCCGAGAAAAGCTGTGACTTCTGGGTCACGGTTTGACCCAAAAAAGCACATGGACCCCGAAATGCCGGTGTCCTCCCGGATCGCGTTTTTGGGGGCTAGAAAGGCCCAAGCGAGGCCGCCATGCCGGCGAGGCGGCCGTCGCTTGAAAGAAACCAAAGACGTGATTTTTGAATGGTGAGCCCGGTGGGACTCGAACCCACGACCCTCTGATTAAAAGTCAGATGCTCTACCGGCTGAGCTACAGGCTCTTGATGCGACCATATGGGCCGCTACGCCGGACAGGTCAACAACACAAGGCCGCTCTCACGCTCCGCCGTGTGCCCAGGGGCCGCAAATCGCCGTCGCGATTCCCGGCCGCATTCAGTAAGGTCGCGCCCAATCCGGGGAACGGGACGGGGGGATCATCCATGGCCAGCAAAGACGTAAAGCGAGGACTCGCGTGCCATTGGCCGCGATTCCTCCTCATCATTCCTTTCCTGCTGGTCGCTTGGGTGCCGTTCTACAACCGCCTCGAGCCGACGCTCGGCGACATTCCCTTCTTCTATTGGTACCAGCTCGCCGCGATTCTCCTCGGCGCGGGCGTGGCCATCACCGTCTACCTGCTGGAAGAATGGATCACGCCGACGACGGAGCAAGGATCCACGGACCCCGATAGCGGAATCGATGCGTCCGGCACGCCGGGGGACATCCTTTGACCTTCAACGTCACCGCGGCCAGCGTCTTCGTGGCGCTGTTCGGGCTCGTCACCTGGCTCGGCTTCGTGGCCGCGCGCTGGCGCAAAGCCGACCTCAACCAGCTGCACGAATGGGGCCTCGGCGGCCGGCGCTTCGGAACGGTGGTCACCTGGTTCCTGCTCGGCGGCGATCTCTACACGGCCTACACGTTCATCGCCGTACCGGCGCTCGTCTATGGGGCCGGGGCCATGGGCTTCTTCGCCGTGCCCTATACGATCCTGATCTACCCCATCTTGTTTCTGATTTTTCCGCGGCTGTGGAAGATCGCGCACGAGTGCGGTCACGTGACGGCCGCCGATTATGTGCGCGACCGGTTCGACAGCCGCTACCTCGCGCTCGCCGTGGCGCTCACCGGCATCGTGGCGACCATGCCCTATATCGCCCTGCAGCTTGTCGGCATGGAAGTGGTCATCGGCGCGCTCGGCTTCCCGGCCGGAGGCTGGACCGGTCATCTGCCGCTCATCATCGCTTTCATCGTGCTGGCCGCCTTCACCTATACCAGCGGCTTGCGGGCGCCGGCGCTGATCGCCGTGGTGAAGGACATGCTGATTTTCGTCACCATCTTCGCCGCCATCGTCATCATTCCCGCGAAGCTCGGCGGTTACGGCGCAATCTTCGCCAGCGTGCCGCCGGAGAAGCTCACGCTGACGCCGCCGTCAGGCGACAGTTTCGGCAGCTATAGCGCCTATATCACTCTGGCGCTCGGCTCGGCGCTGGCGCTGTTCCTCTATCCGCACTCCATGACGGGCATCTTGAGCGCGTCGAGCGGCAAGGTCATCCGTCGCAACGCCGCGGCGCTGTCGGCCTATTCCTTCGTGCTGGGGCTGATCGCGCTGCTCGGTTACATGGCCATCGCCGCCGGCGTCGATAAGAACTCGCTCTATGCGGAAGGCTTCGCCCAGCATGGCGCCAACTTCGCCGTGCCGGCGCTGTTCCTCGACTCGTTTTCCTCGTGGTTCGTGGGCGTGGCCTTCGCGGCCATCGCTATCGGCGCGCTGGTGCCGGCGGCGATCATGTCGATCGCCTGCGCCAACCTGTTCACGCGCAATCTCTACAAGGAATTCTGGAAGCCGGACTGTACCGATGCCGAAGAGGCGCGCATGGCCAAGATCGTCTCGCTGGTCGTCAAGATCGGCGCGGTGGTGTTCATTCTGCTGATCCCGAAGGCCTACGCTATCCAGCTTCAATTGCTCGGCGGCATTTGGATCATCCAGCTCCTGCCGCCGATCGTGCTCGGCCTTTTCACGCGCGCCTTCAACGCCCAAGCGCTGCTTGTAGGATGGGCCGCCGGCACCGCCATCGGCACCTATATGGCGGCCGCGCAGGGCTTTGTGTCCTCCGTCTACCCGCTCGAGATCTTCGGCGTCACGGCGCCCGGCTATGCCGCGCTGTACTCCGTCCTGGTGAACTTCCTCGTGGCTGCGGCGTTGAGCCCGCTGTTCGATCGGCTGGCGTGGCGCGGGGCGGCGCCTTGAAAGCGCTGATCCTGGGGGGCAGATCGGGTCCCGTTGATCTCGACCGGACTGCGATTCGCCGATAGGTTGCTTATATCGTGCCGATTTCGACGCGAGAAGGAGGGACTCAACATGGCTAGTCACAGCCAGGGAAGCCGGACATTTCTCGCCATCGTCCTTGGCGGCATTGTGATCGCCTTCGTGATCGCGGCCTACCTAATGTCGGGGGACGACAGCGAGACGAGCGTCAAGATGGACGAACCCGCAGCCGAGACGCCTGCGGCAGCACCTGCCGGAGAGGCGGTGGAGCCGATGGAGGCGGATGCGCCGCCCGAGGAGATGCCGACACAAGACGTCACGCCGCCGGATGAGATGTCCGAGGAGCCGATGGACGACGCCATGCCCGAGGACTCTATGCCGGAGGACGGCATGACGGACGACACCGCGCCGCCCGACGACATGACCGACGAGGCGCCGGACGAAAGCATGCCGGAAGACGCTCCGGACGAGTCGGCGCCCGAGGATCCGTCTCCCGACGCAGCGAACCCATAGTCGCGACAAGGAACGAGCCGGCCCGGCCCCAGACGAACGGCTTGGCCGTCTCGACATTGCGTTGGCTGAGAGTGGGTGCGTGGTCCGCGCCACGGCCGGAAAAATTGAGCCGGGCGGCGCGAAGCTCGGAGATCGAGGGGCTGATAGGCATGGCCAAACCGTAGGCATCTGGTCAAAAAAGAAGAGCCCCGGCGCGGGGAGTGCCAGGGCTCGTACGCAATACACAGAACGCACTACCTGCCCAGACCGAAACTGAGCATAAATGGAGAATGCCTGCGGCCTATGGCAGTTCTGTGACGATTCCTTGTCAGTATCTTTATTAGCAACAAGGATTTGCGGGCCTGCTCTCACCCTCTTGGCGAAAAACGCGCAAGCGCGCGATGGAGACTTGCGCGATTGTGTCCACGCCGAATTCTCCCTAAACCCAGGAGTCTTGTGCGCCGGCGTCGCCCATGCACAATGCTCGAAAGTTTCGCACAATGGCGGTGGCGTGAGGATTTCAGATGCGGTGGCGCGGCCAGAGAGAAAGTCAGAATGTCGAGGACCGGCGCGGCGAGCGCCGCGGCTTCGGATTTCCGTTTCCGGGGCGCGGCAGCGGCGGCGTGCGCTTTCCGAGCGGCGGCGGCTCCGCCGGGCGGAGCGGCGGCATCGGTATCGTCGGCCTGCTGATTATTCTCGGCCTCATGCTATTCTTCGGCCTCGATCCCTCCGTGCTCATGCAAGGTGGCGCGCCTGGCGGTGGAGCCGGAGGCGGATTCCCTGATATTCGCCTGCCGCAGCAGAGGCCCGACGTGACCAGGCCTCCGGCGCCCGGTGGACAGGGCGCCGATATTCAGCGGCCCGGCAACGCCAGCGCCGACGAGCTCAAAAGCTTCGTGGCCGTGGTTCTCGGTACCACCGAGGACGCTTGGACGCAGACTTTTGCGCAGTTCGGACAGCGCTACCGGGAGCCGACGCTCGTCTTGTTCGACGGCTATGTGCGCTCGGCCTGCGGCACCGGCATGTCGGCCATGGGACCGTTCTACTGCCCCGGCGACGAGAAGGTGTATATCGACCTCGACTTCTATCGTGAGTTGCGAAACCGCTTCCGTGCCCCCGGCGACTTCGCGCAAGCCTATGTCGTCGCCCATGAGGTCGGCCACCATGTGCAGAAGCTGCTCGGCATCGCCGACAAGGTCGAGGCCGCGCGGCGGCGCGTGAGCACCAAGGAGGGCAACGCGCTTCAGGTCCGCATGGAGTTGCAGGCCGATTGCCTCGCCGGCGTGTGGGCCCATCAAATGCAGGCGGATAAGGGGCTTATCGAGCCGGGCGATATCGATGAGGCGCTGGGCGCGGCAAGCGCCATCGGCGATGACCGTATCCAGAAGCAGACGCAAGGCTACGTGGTGCCGGATTCGTTCACCCACGGTTCCTCGACCCAACGTGTCCGCTGGTTCCGCCGCGGCTACGAGAACGGAACCTTGCAGGTCTGCGATACGTTCAACACCGACAAGCTGTGACATTTGTTCAGGCGAACCGCTAGCCGAGAACAAGCCGGCCGCGATTGGTGCGCGCGCGCGGGTTCGCGGGTATATTTCGTCTATAGGCGGATTCGGAAAAGCGGCGGGGGCCTGTTTCGTGTCGGCTCTAAGAGGGCTGTTGGCGAGCCTCGGTTTCCTCCTGCTTCTGCTGAGCACGGATGTCGCGTTATGCGCCGATGAGGTCATCACCCTCGGCGCCGCCGTCTCTCTCATCGGGAAATATGCGCTGAACGGCGCCAACACCCAGAACGGCTACGATCTTGCCGTGCGCCAGATCAACGCGCAGGGGGGCGTCCGGATCGGCCGCACGCCCTACCGGCTTGAAATCCGCTATTACGACGATGAATCCAAGCCCGCGCGTGCCGCCGAGCTTGTCGAGCGGCTGATCCAGCAAGACGGCGTGAAGTTTCTCCTCGGGCCCTACAGCTCAGGGCTGACCAAGGCCATTTTGCCGATCATCGAGCGCCACAGGAGTCCGATGGTCGAGGCGAACGGAGGGGAGCGCGAACTGTTCACCAAGGGGTACCACTACATCTTCGCCGTGCTGTCGACCTCCGACCAGTATCTGACGCCGGCTATCGATCTCGCTGCCGCGAACGCCTCCAAGCTCGGCAAGACACCGCAGGAGCTGCGGCTTGCCATCGCCACCGAAGACGAGCCGTTCGCGCAGGACGTGTGCGCCGGCGTGCTTGCCGCCGCGGAACGCCTCGGCATCAACTGCGTGATCGACGACCAACTTCCGCCCGAGCTCGACACCATGGCGGTGACGCTGACCAATGTGAAAGCGCTCAAGCCCGATATTCTTGTGGTCTCCGGCCGTGAGAAGGGGGCGCTCACCGCTGTCACCCAGCTCGAGGCGCTGCGCCAGCCGTCCCGGTGATCGCGCTCACCCATTGCGACTCCGCGCAACTCCACAAGAAGATGCCGAAAGCGTCGCAGCATGTGTTCTGCGCCCATCAATGGCACCCCTCCCTCGATCACAAGGGCAAGCTGTTAGGGTCGGCGGCAGGCTTCGCCAAGCGTTTTGAGGAGGTCTACGGCTTCGAGGCGCCGTATCAGGCGGCCCAGTCGGCCGCCGCGGTGGAGGTCTTTGCTGACGCTTTCACCCGCGCCCAGAGCCTCGATCCGGAAAAGGTCCGCGACGCCATTGCCGCTACCGATCTTCGAACCTTCTACGGACCGATCAAGTTCGACGCCACGGGCAAGAATATCGCCAAGCCGATGATCCTGACCCAGATTGTCGACGGCGAATATGTCGTGGTTTCACCCGTGAAATGGGCCACGGCGAAGCCGGTCATTCCCCGCCCGCATCATTGAACCGCCGACAGCGCGCTTCCGCTTGTAAGCGCGGCGATCCAGACAGCGACGGCAGTGTCTCGGCGGTCGGCCGGCGATAGCGCCAGCGGGTTACAGCGCGTCGCCCGCATAGACCGTGGCCGCGCACGGCCGGTCGGCCTTCTTGAACAGGCTGCAAGCGCCCTCGGCGTCCTGGGCGTTGGCGAAGGGCCCGGCGATCAGCCGCCACTTCTTATCCGGCGCGAGCACGCGGCGCGGCTGCAGGCCGGCGACGAGGGCGGCGTGGTTGGTCAGGAACTCGCGCCACAGCGGCCGCAACTGGTCGCGCTGGCCCACGGTGCCGATCTCGATGCCGTAGCGGGTCGACCCGTCATTGGCGGCAGGCGGCAGGGTGACGGGATCGAACGCGGCAATTTCCGCCGGGGCAGCGGGCTCCGGCTCGGGCTGCGATGCGGCGCTACTCACGGGATCAGGCTCCGGCTCAGGCTCCATCGGCGCGGCGGCGACGGCCGGCGGATCCACGACCACGGGCGCGTCCACGGTGACGGGCGGTTTTGGCGCCGCGACGACCGGTTCCGGTACGGCCGGTTCGGGCGCTGGCGGTGTGGCCACCACCATCGGCGGCGGCGCCTCGGGCTCCGGCGCGGCCGGCTCGGCCTCAACGACTTCGGTCTCGACCTCGGTGTCCTCCACCACGACCTCTTCGGCCGGCGCTTCCGGTTCTGGCTCGGGCTCGGCGGCGGGCGGAGGCGGTGGCTCCGGGAGCGCCGTTACCGGCGGGACATAGTCCTCGGCCGCCTGCAACCGGGTACCGATCGCCTCCATTTGCTCCGACAGCGCCTGCAACGACTCCTTCAGCCTTGCGGTGTCGCCGGCGCTGAGAGGGCCGTCTCCGGTTGGGATCTCCCGTGCGCCGCCGGCAAGCGCGCTGAACTGCAAAGCGGATGGATCCGTGAGCAGGGTGAAGAGATAAAGGCCCGAACAGCCGGCCAGCAGGATCCATAACGTGGCGAAGACGCCTCGCGCCATACTCCGCGCACCAGACCGGCGACTTCTAGCGACCATGGGGATTCGAGCCTCCGGATACGAGATTTAAGCCTAAAAGCGACGCGATTAGGGCATGGGGCAGATCGTCCTGCCGCTCGGGTGGGAGATTACTCACTCTGTCCGCACGGTCAATTTCTGCGTAAGCCATTTGCTGCGAGCTGGGCTGTGGCCCTCGGGGCTGGTTTGGACTAGACACTGCGGCCTTAGGAGATGTCGGTCACGGCGAATCAGTTTCCGGCCCGGACTAGACGCAGCGATGATAACGGCATGACGTACATGTAATGACCCATCCTTCGGCTCTCGCCATCGTCCTTGCCGCCGGCAAGGGCACGCGCATGAAATCGGCACTGCCCAAAGTGCTGCACCGCATCGCGGGCCTGCCCATGCTGGCCCATGTGCTGCGGGCGGCCCATGCGGCGGGCATCGGGCGATCCAGCGTCGTCGTCGGCCCAGGCATGGATGAGGTAGGCCAAGCCGCACTTGCCATCGACCCCAAGCTCCAAGTCTTCGTTCAACCCGAACAGCTCGGCACCGCCGACGCGGTCAAGGCTGCGGCTCCCGTCTATGAAGGTTTCGCCGGGCACGTTCTGGTACTCTATGGCGACACGCCGCTTCTCCGCACCGAGACGCTGAAGGTCGTCTTGGGCGAACTCGACGCCGGCGCCGACGTGGTGGTGATCGGCTTCGAGGCGGACGACCCTACGGGCTATGGCCGCTTGCTGTTCGACTCTCATGGTCGGCTTGCGGGCATTCGCGAGGAAAAGGATGCCACTGCCGCGGAGCGGGCGCTGGCAATCTGCAACTCCGGCATCATGGCGTTCCGCACGAGTGAGACGCTTGCCTCGCTCATCGGCCAGATCGGCAACGACAACGCCAAGGGCGAGTTCTATCTGACCGACGCCGTGGCGTTGGCACGCAAAGCCGAACTGCAAGCCCGCGTGGTCCTATCGAATCCGGAAGAGGTTCTCGGCGTGAACGCGCGCGCCGAGCTCGCGACCGCCGAAGCGGTGATGCAGCGGCGCCTGCGAAACGCGGTCATGGCCGGCGGCGCCACTCTGGTCGCGCCGGACACGGTGTTCTTCAGCCATGACACGCAAGTGGGCCAAGACGTGGTGATCGAGCCCAACGTGGTGATCGGTCCCGGTGTCACCATCGACGACGGCGCCACCATCCTGGGCTTCTGCCATATCGAGAACGCCACGATCGGTCCCGGCGCCACGGTCGGGCCGTTCGCGCGGCTCAGACCCGGTGCGGCACTCGCCAAAAACTCTAAAGTCGGCAACTTCGTCGAGATCAAGCAGTCGGAAATTGCCGAGGGCGCCAAGATTAACCATCTCACCTACATTGGTAATACCAGCGTCGGGCCGGGCGCTAACGTCGGTGCCGGCACCATCACCTGTAACTATGATGGCTTCGCCAAGCACAAGACCGAGATCGGCGCCGGCGCTTTCATCGGCTCCAACACGTCGCTGGTGGCCCCGGTGAAGATCGGCGACGGCGCCTATGTCGGCTCCGGCAGCGTGATCACCAAGGACGTTCCGGCGGATGCATTGTCGGTCGCACGCCCGCCGCAAGAGACGCGGGAGAGCTGGGCCGCCAAGGTGCGGGCGCGACGCACGCGCGACAAGTCCAAGTAGCCGCGTCCAAGGAGCCGCGCGCCACACCGACGCCACGCAATAAAGGGACATAGCTCGTGAATTGCGACGGAGCGCTCGTGCATTTAGGCAAGAAACAGGGTTCGAGGGAGTAGGGGACGATGTGCGGGATTGTTGGCGTTCTCGGTAAGGGACCGGTCGCGGAGAAGCTCGTCGATGCGCTGAAGCGCCTCGAATATCGCGGCTACGATTCCGCTGGGGTCGCCACGCTGGAGAACGGCCGGCTGGAACGGCGGCGGGCCCAAGGCAAGCTGGTCAATCTCGAACAGCTTCTCAAAGTCCAGCCGCTCCAAGGCGACACCGGCATCGGCCACACGCGCTGGGCCACCCATGGCAAGCCGAGCGAGGCCAACGCCCACCCGCACATGACCGACGACGTCTCGGTCGTCCATAACGGCATCATCGAGAATTTCCGCGAGCTCAAGGCCGAGCTGATGGCGGAAGGCGTACCGTTTTCCAGCGACACCGACACCGAGGTCATCGCCCATCTGATCACCCGCGAGCTGCGGGCTGGCAAAGACCCCATTGCCGCCGTCTACCACACGCTGAGCCAACTTCAGGGCGCGTTCGCGCTCGCCATGATCTTCCGCGGTTACGACAATCTGGTTGTCGCGGCGCGCCAGGGCAGCCCGCTCGCCATCGGCTATGGCGACGGCGAGATGTATGTGGGCTCCGACGCCATTGCGCTGGCGCCGTTCACCGACCGTATTTCCTATCTCGAAGATGGCGATTGGGCCGTTATCACCCGCGAGGGCATCGCCATCCGCGATCGCACGGGCGCCGCGGTCGAGCGCCCGATCGCCCGGTCGCTCGCCGCCGGCCTGATGGTCGACAAGGGCACCTATCGCCATTTCATGGCCAAGGAAATTCACGAGCAGCCGGAAGTCGTCGGCCATACGCTGGCGCACTATCTCAATCTGGCGACCTATAGCGTGGACTTGCCGGCGCTGCCTTTCGATTTCGCCAGCGTGACCCGCCTGTCGCTGTCAGCCTGCGGCACCGCCTTCTATGCCTGTCTCGTCGCCAAATATTGGTTCGAGCGCTGGGCCAAGCTGCCCGTCGACATCGATATCGCAAGCGAGTTCCGCTATCGCGAGACCACCATGGCGCCGGGCGGGGCGGCGCTGTTCGTCTCCCAGTCGGGCGAGACCGCCGACACGCTGGCCTCGCTGCGCTATTGCCGGGAGCAGCGCCAACATGTGCTGTCCATCGTCAACGTCCAGGAATCCTCGATCGCCCGGGAGTCCGATGGCGTGCTGCCGACGCTCGGCGGCCCCGAGATCGGGGTGGCCTCGACCAAGGCCTTCACCTGCCAGCTCACGGTTCTGGCCTGTCTCGCCATTGCGGCCGGCAAGGCGCGCGGCGTGATTGGGCCGGACCTCGAGGCGGAGCTCGTCAAGGCGCTGGTCGAGGTGCCGCGCCACATGGCAACCATGCTGCGCGACGAGACGCCTTACGAAACGCTCGCTCATGGTCTGTCCAAGGCGCGTGACGTGCTCTATCTCGGCCGCGGCTCGAGCTACCCGATCGCGCTCGAAGGTGCGCTCAAGCTGAAAGAGATTTCCTACATTCACGCCGAGGGCTACGCCGCCGGCGAGCTGAAGCACGGGCCGATCGCACTGATCGACGAGGAAGTGCCCGTCATCGTCATCGCGCCCCGCGACGACCTCTTCGACAAGACCGTCTCCAACATGCAAGAGGTGGCGGCGCGCGACGGACAGATCATCCTGATCAGCGATGCCGACCCGGCCAGCACGGGCTGCGCGGTGCAAACCATGTTGCCGGTGCCGACCGTCCACCCCTTCGTGACGCCGCTCGTCTATGCTGTGCCGGTGCAGCTCATAGCCTATCACACCGCAGTCTTCATGGGCACCGACGTCGACCAGCCGCGAAACCTCGCTAAATCCGTGACTGTGGAATAGGCTACAGCCTCGGATTTGCCTGAATTCTTTGCTTGAGCAAGACCATGGCGGATCATCGGAAGACCTTCCGGCCGCGCCGTCTTGCTTTTGACGGGCGCTCACTTCCGCGCGGACGCCGTCTCGGCGCCGCGCTGGCGTTGCTTGGCGCGCTGACTACGGCCCAAATCCTGGAGTCCGGCCCGGCTCTGGCCCAGGAGGCGGGCCTCAAGAGCGGCGTCGCCTCGCTCACCGCCGGCAAATACGACGCCGCGGTGCGTCAGCTCTCCGCCACGATCAACGATGAGAATGCCACGCCTGGCCAGGCCGCTAAGGCATTGTATTTGCGCGGCATTGCCTATCGCAAGCTCGGCCAGCAAGGCGCCGCCATCGCCGATCTCGGGGCTGCCCTGTGGCTGGGGCTGCCGGCCGCGGACAAAGTGAGGGCGCTGGTCAATAAGGGGCTCGCGTATAAGGCGGCGGGCCTCTCCAGCCAGGGCGACGCGGCCATAGCGCAAGCCAGAAGCGCGTCGAGCTCAAGCGCCGTCGACAAGGTGATCGCCGAGGACAGCGGGGGCGGCGGCGTGGCCAGTGCCGATCCCGGCACCTTCAATACCGAGGTCAGCAGCGGCGGCGGCGAATCCGCCTCGTCGGGCGAGAGTGTCTGGAGCCGGCTGGTGCCGAGTTTTGGCGGCTCGAGCAGTTCGCCGCCGCCCGCGCCTGCGCCGACACCGTCGGCGCCGACGGAGACGGCCGCCGCGCCGCCGCCGACCGCCGGTTGGGGGGCGTCCGTGAGCGACGAAACGGCCACCCAGAGCAGCGGCAGCGGTGTGAGCCGCTGGTTCGGTTCGCTCACGGGCGATAGCGCGCCCGCCGCGACCAGCCCTGGGCCGGCCGCCACGACAACCGCACCGCCCCGAACGACGACAGCCGAACGCACGGCGGCGGCGCCGACTCCGGCCCCACCGTCGGCCTCCAGCTGGGCGGCCAATACGGAGACCACAAAGGTCGCGTCGGAGAGTTCAGGCAGCGGGCTCGGCCGTTGGTTCGGCGGCGGTTCGTCGGAGTCCGCGCCCGCGCCCGCAGCGACGCCCCAAGCCAGCGGCGGCGGCTACCGCGTGCAACTGGCCAATAGCCGCTCGCAAGCTGAAGCCCAAGCCCTGTGGAAGCGGGTATCGAAATCGAACCGGCAGCTGGCGAGCGCCGCGCCGCAGATCGACACGGTTGATATCGGCAGCTTCGGCACCTTTTACAGCCTCAAGATTGGGCCCTTCGCCACCGAGGCGGAAGGCACCAAGCTGTGCAACGCGTTGAAGCGGGGCGGCACGGATTGTTCCGTTGTTTCGCCCGACGGGCCGTAAGCGGCGGAAAGCGCACTTGCCAGCGCGCCCGCATTCGGCCATGCCTCACAAAACAGGCAGACATCGTGACCGTCCCCGTTTCTCCTTCATTTTACAGAGCCGCATGACCGCCAAAGACCCCGAGACGCAAGACTCCAAGCCGACGCAAGAGACGCGAGACCCGCTCGAGGACCAGCTCGGTCTGTTCGGCGCTCTCGAGCCGACCTCGTCGCATATCGGCGCGCGGCTGCGCGGCTATTTCCTGACTGGCCTGATCATCGTCGGGCCGGTCGCCATCACCGTCTACGTGGTCTGGTGGTTCATCAATCTGGTCGACGGCTGGGTGAAGCCGCTCATTCCGCAGTCCTATCTCCCTGAGACCTATCTGCCGGTCAATGTCCCGGGCGTCGGCCTGATCGTCGGCATCTTGGCGCTCATGCTGATCGGCGCGCTCGCCGCCAATCTGTTTGGCCGCACCATCGTCAGCTATGGCGAGATGATGCTCGACCGCATGCCGGTGGTGCGCGGCGTCTACCGGCTGCTGAAGCAGATTTTCACCACGATCTTTTCCAAGTCCGGCACTGGGTTCAAGCGCGTGGGTCTCATCGAGTTTCCCCGGCGCGGCCTTTATGCCGTGGTGTTCGTCTCCGGCGAGCCGCCGGCGGAAGTGATGGACAAGCTTGGCAACGGCGAGAAGCTCATGACGGTGTTCATGCCGAACGCGCCGAACCCGACGACGGGCTTCGTGCTGTTCATGCCGGCCAAGGACGTCACCGTGCTCGACATGTCCATCGACGATGGCGCCAAGCTGGTCATCTCTGCCGGCCTTGTCGCGCCCCAGCAAGACCAGCTCAAGACCCTCGCCGACGACGCCAAGGCGCCGAAACCGGTGCCCGAGGAAGAGCCCGTCGTCTAGCCCGCCCACATCAGGCGGATCGCATCGTCGCGCTCGAACAAATACAGCATGAGACGAAGGGCCTCGGCGTCCTTGCCCGTGAGATCGGGATCGCGGGCGAGCCTGAGCCGCGCCTCGTCGCGCGCGGCCTCCAGCAATTCGCGATGCTCCGGCAGGATGGCGATACGGAACGCTGGCAGCCCGCTCTGCCGTGTTCCCAGTACCTCGCCGCCGCCTCTGAGCCGCAGATCCTCCTCGGCGATGACGAAGCCGTCCTCGGTGCTGCGCATCACGTTGAGCCGGTCGCGCGCCGTCTCGCCGAGCGGCTGTCGGTAGAGCAAAACGCATGACGACTCCGCGGCGCCACGGCCGACCCGGCCGCGCAGCTGATGGAGCTGGGCGAGGCCGAAGCGCTCGGCATGCTCGATGATCATGATGGTCGCGTTCGGCACGTCGACGCCGACCTCGATCACCGTGGTCGACACCAGGACGGAGAGCGCGCCGGCGGCGAACTGCGCCATGACGGCGTCTTTCTCCTTGCCGGACAATCTCCCATGCACGAGGCCGACCTTATCGCCGAACAGCGCGCGCAGCGCCGTGTAGCGTTCCTCGGCGGCCGCGACATCCAGCACTTCGGACTCGGCGACGAGCGGGCACACCCAATAAACTTGCGCACCGGCGGCCACCGCGCGGTCAACGCCGCCGATGACCTCATCGAGTCGTTCCAGGGGCACCGTGCGGGTGACGATGGGCTTGCGGCCCGGCGGCTTCTCGTTGAGACGGGTCACGTCCATGTCGCCATAGCTGGTGAGCAGCAGCGTGCGCGGGATCGGCGTCGCCGTCATCACCAGCAGCTCGGCGCCGGTCCCAGGCCCTTTGGCCTGCAGCGCCAGCCGCTGATGCACGCCGAAGCGGTGCTGCTCGTCGATGACCACAAGGGCGAGATCGCGGAACTGAATGGACTCCTGAAACAGCGCATGGGTGCCGATGAGAATGTCGATGTCGCCCTCTTTCAGCGCCTGCAAGATGGTGTCGCGTTCGCGGCCACGTTCCCGGCCGGTGAGCAGCGCCACCCGCAAGCCCGCGGGCGCGGCGAAACTGCTGATCGTGGCGAGATGCTGGCGGGCCAGGAGTTCGGTCGGCGCCATGAGCGCGGCTTGGGCGCCGGACTCGATCGCATAGGTCATGGCGAGCAGGGCCACCACCGTCTTGCCGCTACCCACATCGCCTTGCAGCAGACGCAGCATGCGGTTGGGACTGGCGAGGTCGGCGTCGATTTCGGCCAGGGCCCGGTCTTGCGCGCCCGTCAGCGCGAAGGGCAGGGCGTCGTGGATGCTCTTCCGCAATTGGCCTCGGACGGGCAAAGGCCGTCCGGCGCGCTTCTTGAGGCGTTGGCGGATGATGGCGAGCGCCAGTTGATTGGCCAGAAGCTCGTCATAGGCGAGCCGTGCCCGCGCCGGCGCCCTAAGCAGCAGGTCGTCGGGCCCTTGCGGTGCGTGGAGCCGGGCAATCGCCTCGCCAAACGACGGCCAGGCATTCTTGGTGACAAACCCGGCGTCGATCCACTCCGGCACGGCGGGAAGTTGCTTCAAGGCGCCATCGACGGCCTTGCGGACGGTATTGTTGGAGAGCCCCGCGGCCAGGGCATAGACCGGCTCGATCTCCGGCAGATCGCCGGCACTCTCCGCTGCCGCCACGTAATCGGGGTGGGGCATTTGCAGTAAGCCGTCATAGGCTTCGAGCTTGCCGGAGATCACCCGTTTGCTGCCCTCTGGCAGCAGGCGCTGCAGATAGGACGGATCGGCCTTGAAATAGATCAGCTCGAGCGCGCCCGAGTCGTCCTCGACCAGAATGCGGTAAGGCGCCCGCTTGCCTTTGCGTCCGCCGCCGGGCCGGTGCTCGGTCACCGTCACCTCCAGCGTGGCCAGCTCTCCGACTCGGGCATCGGCGATTCGCGGGATGAGGGTCCGGTCGACGAGTCCCACCGGCAAATGCCACAACAGATCGACGGCCCTGGCATGGGCCCCCTGATGGCGGGGGGCCACGAGTTTGTTCAATAGCGTCTCGATACGCGGTCCGACGCCTTTCAGGGCGCGGGCGGAGGCGAATAGGGGGGCGAGAGAGGGCGGGCGCATGGACGCAGTCTACCGTGCCCAGCGGGCGGCGCCCTTGACATCGATAGGGCCGCTCGCTCTAACCCACGACTTAGCACTGAAAGCAAGGATCATGACGAGTGATCTTGGAATGCGCCGCCGCCGGGCGCTTTGGCGGGCGACTCATCGAGGGTCCAGGGAGATGGACTATCTGCTCGGCCAGTTCACCGAGCAAGCGATCGACAGCATGAACGCCGATGATATTGCCGTATTGGAGCGCCTGATCGAGGCGCCCGACCCGCAGATCGAGTTGTGCCTCTACGAGGGCTACTCGTTGGGCGAGCGGGATCTCGATGCGCTCATGGACCGCATGCGTCACTTCCATGGCCTGCCTAAGGCCGGCTAAGCTGGCGATCCTCCGATGAGTTCTGCGTCCAAGCTCCCCGTCAAACTGCCCTCGCTGCCGGTCGACCGGCTGTTGAAAGCCCCGCGCATGATTGCCAGCGGGGTGCCGGAAGGCCTCGATGCGCTTCTGCTTGGCGAGCTGGCGCGGCATGCCGGTGCGCCGGTTCTGCATGTAGCCCGCGACGGCAATCGCCTCGCCACGCTCGAGGAGGCCATTGCCTTCTTCGCGTCCGACGTGCGGGTGCTGAGTTTTCCCGCCTGGGACAGCGTGCCTTATGACCGGGTGGCCCCGAATGCGGAGACCATTGCCAGCCGCATCGAAACACTCTCCGAACTGACGGAACGCGGTGCGGGCGACCAGACGCCGCTGGTGCTGCTGACCTCGGTCAACGCCGTCCTGCAACGCGTGCCGCCGCCGGCTTTCATCGCCGGGTCGAGCCTCAAGCTCAAAGCCGGCAATGTCATGAGCATGCAGGCGCAGATCGAGCGCCTCGAGGCGTCCGGCTATGGCCGCGCCGGCACGGTGACCGATCCCGGCCAATATGCGGTGCGCGGCGGCATCCTCGATCTGTTTCCGCCCGGCGGCCAGCCGGTCCGCCTCGACTTCTTCGGCGACACGCTTGAATCGATCCGCAGCTTCGATCCCGAAACCCAGCGGACCGAAGCGCGCTTGGACGCGGTTTATTTTCTGCCCATGAGCGAGGTGGCCCTGACGCCCGAGGTCCGCAGCGCCTTTCGCCAGCGCTATGTGGAACTGTTCGGCGCCGTGAAGGGCGACGACCCGCTCTATGAAGCGGTCTCGGCGGGGCATCAGCATCAGGGCATGGAGCATTGGCTGCCGCTGTTCCACGACAAGCTCGCCACGCTGTTCGACTATCTGCCCGGCGCGGTGGTGACGCTAGATCCGCTCACCGACGATGCCCGCAAGGACCGTCTGGAGCAGATCGCCGATCACTACGAGGCGCGGGCCGACGCCCTCGAGCGCAAGGCCTTCGGCGCTCCGACATACCACCCGGTGCCGGCGGACAGCATGTTCCTGACCGAAACCGAGTGGCAGGACACGCTCGCCGAACGCCAGGTGGTCGCCCTGGACACGTTCGAGCGGCCGGAAGGTGACGGCGCCAATATCGTCTCTTTCGGCGGACGGCAAGGCCGCACCTTCTCGGTCGAGCGCCAGACCGAGGGCGCCAATGTGTTCGACGCCGTGGTGGCGCATGCCAAACGCCTGGTCGGCGAGCAGAGAATCGTGATCGTCGCCTGCTGGAGCCTCGGCGCCCGCGAAAGACTGGCAACATTGCTGGCCGAGCACGGTGTCGGCGACGCGGTGCGGGTGGAGAGTTTCGCCGACGCCGTGGCCGCGCCGCCCGGCGCGACCTCGGTGGCGGTGCTGCCGCTGGAACGCGGCTTCGAAGCACCGGGCATTGCCGTCATCGGCGAGCAGGACATTCTCGGCGACCGGCTCGTGCGCAAATCCCGCGTCAAGAAGGGCAGCGATGCGCTCACCGAGGCGGCGAGCCTGACCGTCGGCGACCTGGTCGTGCATGCCGATCACGGCATTGGCCGTTTCGTCGGACTATCTACCATCGAGGCGGCGGGCGAGCCCCATGACTGCCTCGAGCTTCATTATGCCGGCGGCGACAAGCTTTATCTGCCGGTGGAGAATATCGAGCTTCTGACTCGCTATGGCTCCGACGAGCCCAGTGTGCAGCTCGACCGGCTCGGCGGCGTCGCCTGGCAGTCCCGCAAAGCCAAGCTCAAGAAGCGCATCCTCGAAATGGCCGAGAAGCTGATCAAGGTGGCGGCCATGCGCGAGCTGCGCACCGCCCCGGTGCTCAGTCCGCCGGACGGCACCTATGACGAATTCGCGGCAGGCTTTCCATACGAGGAAACCGAAGACCAGGTCACGAGCATCAACGCCGTGCTCGAGGATCTCGCCAGCGGCCGTCCCATGGACAGGCTGGTCTGCGGCGATGTGGGCTTCGGCAAGACAGAGGTGGCGTTGCGCGCCAGCCTCATCGCCGTGCGCGCCGGCAAGCAGGTCGCCGTGGTGGTGCCGACCACGCTGCTCGCGCGCCAGCATTTCCATACCTTCACCGAGCGTTTTCGCGGCTTCCCGGTGAAAGTCGCGCAGGCCTCGCGCCTGGTGACGGCCAAGGACCTCGCCGAGGTCAAGAAGGCTCTGAAGGACGGCGATATCGACATCGTCATCGGCACCCATGCGCTGCTCGGCAAGGCGATTGAGTTCGCCGATCTCGGCCTGCTGATTGTCGACGAGGAGCAGCATTTCGGCGTGAAGCACAAAGAGCGCCTGAAGGAGATGCGCGAGGACGTGCATGTGCTGACGCTCACCGCGACGCCGATCCCGCGCACGCTGCAACTGGCGCTGTCCGGCGTGCGCGAGCTGTCGCTGATCTCCACCCCGCCGGTCGACCGGCTGGCGGTCCGCACCTATGTGACGCCGTTCGATCCCATGACCTTGCGCGAAGCCTTGCTGCGCGAGCGTTTCCGTGGCGGGCAGACCTTTTTCGTGGTGCCGCGCATCTCCGATCTCGACGAGGCCGCGGCCTTCCTCCAAGAGCATGCGCCGGAATTGAAGGTCGCGCGCGCCCACGGCCAGATGCCGCCGAGCGAACTCGACCAGGTGATGAACGCGTTCTACGACCGCAAATACGACGTGCTGCTGTCGACCACGATCGTGGAGTCCGGTCTCGATATTCCCTCGGCCAATACGCTGATTGTCTATCGCGCCGACATGTTCGGCCTGGCACAGCTCTATCAATTGCGCGGCCGGGTCGGCCGCTCGAAGATCCGCGCCTATGCCTATTTCGCCATCCCCGCCGACGGGCGCCTGACGCCTGCGGCCGAGAAGCGTCTCAAGGTGCTGCAATCCCTCGACAAGCTGGGCGCCGGCTTCATCCTGGCGAGCCACGATCTCGATATCAGAGGCGCCGGCAATCTTCTAGGCGAGGAACAGTCGGGCCACATCCGCGAGGTGGGCTTCGAGCTTTACCAGTCGATGCTGGAAGAGGCCGTCGCTACGCTCAAGGGCGGGGACGAGTCAATCGAGGATCAATGGTCGCCGCGCATCAATCTCGGCACGTCGGTTCTCATTCCGGAGCCGTATGTGCCGGATCTGCAAGTGCGCCTGGGTCTGTACCGCCGCTTGTCGACGGTGGTTGCGCATGAGGCCATCGAGGGCTTTGCCGCGGAGCTGATCGACCGCTTCGGCCCGCTGCCCGAAGAGGTGCGCCATTTGCTCAACGTGGTCGAAATCAAGGGGCTGTGTCGCCAGGCCGGTATCGAGCAGATCGATGCGGGGCCGAAGGGCGCGGTCATCGCGTTCCGCAATAACAGCTTCGCCAACCCGGAAGGTCTGATCGCGTTCCTCGGCGAGGCGGGCAAGCAGGTGAAGCTGCAGCCCGACCATCGGCTGATCTACTACGCGAACTGGCCGGACCCTGAGGACCGGCTGTCGGGCACGCGCGATTTGCTGAAGCGGCTCGCCAAGATCGCCGGCGACGTGAAGCAGGCGGCTTAGTTACACCTGCGCCAAGATCTCGTCGCGCCGGATGCGGCCTTGCGCGTTGCGCGGGATGTCGCGCACCACCAAGAGCTTGTCGGGGAATTTGTAAGGCGACACGCCGCGTTCCATGAGGAAGCGGTGCAACGCTTCCAGCGACACCGGCGCGTTGGGTGAGGGCGCCACGGCCGCGAAGATGCGGTCGCCGACGATCGGATCCGGCAGCACGAAGCACGCGGCATCGAGAAACCCAGGATACGCCTGATAAAGACCGTCGAGCTCTGACGCGGCGAGGGTGAAGCCGCCGTGATGGATCAGCTCCGGATCGCGCTTCACGCGCAAATGTCCGGTCCCTTCGGCTTGCCCCCACAACCCCGTGGCGACGAAGCCGTCATCGTCGCGGGCCACCGGACCGTTCGAGCGGCCCTGCGGCACCACGGGGCCGCGCAGCAAAAGCGCGTGCGGGTCGTCGGCGGCAAGCTTCGTCTCCACAAACACGGTGCCGCCGCCATCCTCGCCGAGATGCACCGGCCCAAGCGGCAGCGCGGCGCGGTCCGCTATCGGTGCGGGCCGCAGCACAAGGCTCGCGAGGTCCCCGAGCGGGTAGAGATCGAACACGGGCCGGCTCAGGTTTTCCGCCGCCATGTGGTTCAGCGGTGCTCTCGGATCGGCAAGTTCCGCGGGCGACCAGACGCGGCCGATGCGGCGGAGCTTGCATTGCGGGTCTCTCAGCAAGCCGTCCGCGCCGAGCTCGGCGAGAATGGTGGACGGCAGCGCCGTCACCGTGGCTTCCGAGGTGAGGATCTGCCGCACGAAAATGCCGTAGTCGAAAGGGTGATGCTGCACGAGGGCCGCGCCGCCGATCAGCCACGGGGCGAGACCCAGCGCCACGCCGACTGGGCCGGTGAGGGGATAGGCGTTGAGGATCACGTCGCTGCGGTCGAGCCCGAGTGACAGCACGACCATCGCCCCTTGCGCCAGGATCTCGTCCTCGTAGCGAAACAGGGGCACGAGCGGCGCGTCCGCCCGTGCCGTGAAAGTGATAAGCGCGGGACCGCTATGGGCGCGCGGCTTGACCGTATCCCGCGACAGGCGTCCGGCGGCGATCACCTCGTCGAGGGAGGCCACCCCGTCGGGTAGATCGCGGCCGAAGCCGAGCACGAAGCGCACCGAGAGCCGCGTGGCGGCGACGTCGCGCAACGTCTCCGCGGGCGTGTCTTTGGTAAACTGCGAGATCCCGAGCAACGCCTTCGGCTCCAGGGCGTCGCAAACCCGGGCGAGCTCCAGGGACCGCCACAACATGGGAACCGCGGCGACGGTGAGACCGGCCCGCCAGGCGCCGAGCAGCGCCAGCGGCGCCTCGATAAAATTGGGCAGCTGCAGGACGATCCTGTCGCCGCGCTCAAGCCCGAGCTCGACGAAGAAGGCCGCGAGCGCGTCCACGGCGGCATCCGCCTCGCCATAGGTCAGTGCACGCGGGGCCGTGGCGGTGAGCATCTGCCGGTTGGGCGGATCGCTTAACGCGGGCGCGTCGGGCTTCTGCTGCGCACGGCGCCGTAACAGCCCCTCGGCGGTAATCGCGGCGCTATCCTCTTGCGTCTCGGGGACTGCGAGCGTGCTCATGGCGTAAAGCTCATGGGCTGACGGCGTGCCGGGTGTTGCCGGTGCCGGCCTGATCAGACGGGTCGAGCCACCAAGTGTCGATCTGATAGCCGTAGAGCGGAGTTTTATGGGGCCGCTTGAGCGCACGCCAATGGGCGACCCATTGCCGTGGCAGATGGAATAGCGGCACCACATAGTCGCCGGACAGCAGCACGCGGTCGAGCGCGCGCACCGCCGACACGAAGCTCGAACGGTCCTTGGCCGAAACCATCGCGGCGATCATGGCGTCGACGGCTTCGCTGTTGACGCCCGGATAGTTGAATGAGCCTTCGGTCACGGCGGCCTCGCTGCCCCAGCGGAACGACTGTTCATTCCCCGGCGAAAGCGACACGGCCCAGAAATTCTGGATCATGTCGAAGTCGTAAGTCTGCTTGCGCCGCTGATATTGAGCAGAGTCAACCTGCCGGATTCGAGCCTCGATGCCCACCTGTCTCAAGGCGCGCGCATAGGTGAGGAGAAGCCTCTCTTGCGCCCTAGTGGCGGCGAGGATCTCAAAGGTAAAGGGCTCGCCGGTTGCCGTATTGACGAGCGCCCCGTCCTTCAACCGATTGCCGGCCTCCTCTAAAAGCTTCAGCGCCTCGACGCGGCCCTTGCGGTTCTGTCCCGTGTCGTCGCTGGCGGGAAAGGCGAAGCTGCCGTCCATGATCGCGGGCTTCACCGCGCCGGGGAAGGGCGCCAGCAACGCGCGTTCGGTGGCATCCGCTGGACGGCCATGGGAGGACAGCTCGGAACGGACGAAATAGCTTTCGGTGCGCGCATATTGGTTGTGATAAAGGGCGCGGTTCACCCATTCGAAGTCGAACAACTTGATGAGCGCCTGGCGCACGCGCGGATCGGCGAAAATGGCCTTACGCGTGTTGAAGGCCAGCGCCGACATGCCGGCGGGCGTCTCGACCGGCAGGGACTCCTTGACCACGCGGCCCTCGTTGAGGGCAGGGAAGTCGTAGCCTTCGGTCCACCGGGTCGGATCGTCCTCGTTGCGCAGCTGCACCAGCCCCGATTTGAACGCCTCGAACATGCTGCCCGCGTCCCGGTAATAGTCGAAGCGGATCTCGTCGAAATTATACTGGCCCCGATTGACCGGCAAGTCGCGGCCCCAATAGTTCGGGTCGCGCTTATAGGTGACGCTCTTGCCCGGATCCACCTTGTCGAGGACGTAAGGCCCGCTGCCGATCGGCGCCTCGAGTGTGGTCTTTTCGAATGTCTCGGGCGTCAACAGGTGATGGGGCAAGACCGGCATCAGGCCCATGATCAGCGGCATCTCCCGGTCGCCCGTGTGGTCGAAGGTAAAGCGCACCTTGCGGTCGCCGGTCTTCTCCACCTTCGCCACCTTCTTGTAATAGGAGCGGTGGTTCGGCCGTCCGTGATCGCGCAACACCTGATGCGAGAAGATCACATCCTCGACGGTGATCGGCGTGCCTTCGGAAAACTTGGCGTCGGGGTTCAAGGTGAACTCCACGAAGCTCCGGTCGGCCGGCGTCTCGACGGCCTCGGCGATCAAACCGTAAAGGGTGAAGGGCTCGTCATAGGCCCGCGCCATCAGGCTCTCATAGAGATACTCGCGCACGCCTTCCGCCGAGACGCCTCTAACGATCAAGGGGTTCAGGCTGTCGAAGGAGCCCCGCACCGCGAAGGTCGCCTGGCCGCCTTTGGGCGCATCCGGGTTGGCGTAGCGGAAATGGGTAAAGTCCGGGGCCTCGCGCGGGGTGCCATGCATGGCAAGACCCGGCACAGGCTCGGCCTCGCCACTGCCGGGAAACAGGACAAGCCCCAGCGTGAGAAGCAAAATTGGGGCTTTCAACGACGACCCGGCATGGCTATAGATGCCCACGCAATTCACCATGAGATTAAGGGTAACATCCCTGGAAGCATAATCCGACGCCGCAAGCTATCTCCCCCCTAACGAAAAAGGTTAGAACTGTGGAGGGCGCGGCCAAGAAACTCCCCTAGTCGTGGTTTAAAGCCACGTCTACGCCGCATTTCGGGTATTGATCCGAGTACAAGGGAGCGGGCACGGGGTACTTCTGGCAGGCCTGAGCCAGTCCGCAAATAAGAGGAAAGGTTGATTGATGTTCTGGTCCAAGGATCGATGGAACACGCTGAGCCGCAGCGCGGGTCGTTGGATGCTGGGTGCGGGCGCAGCTGCGCTTGTCCTCGCTATCGCAGCGCCCGTGTCTTTGGCGCAACAGGCCCAGCCGAAATCCACGGCGGCTCCGAAGACGTCAGCCCCGCCGGCCGCGACGCCGACCCCCGGCCAGGTGCCTGACGATGCCTGGGTGAAGCTTTGCATGAAGAACGAGCAAAGCGCCAACAAGGAAATCTGCCTGATCAACCATGAGGGCCTCGAGCCCAACACCGGCATGGTTCTCATTGCCGCCGCCGTGCGCAAGGCGGAAGGCGAGGACAAGCAGCAGCTCCTCATCAGGGTGCCGACCGCCTATGCGCTGGTGATTCCGGCCGGCGTGCAGATCCGCATCGACGAGGAGCAGCCGATCCAGCTGCAATACTCGCTCTGCTTCCCGACCAGCTGCCAAGTGCAGATGGAGTTGACCGACGAGCTCTACAACAAGATGCGCTCCGGCAAGCAGATGGTCGTGGCCGCGATGAATATTCAGCAGAAGACCATGGGCTTCCCCGTGCCGCTGACCGGGTTCAGCAAGGCCTATGACGGCCCGCCAGTCGACAACGCCAAATATGAGGAGCAGCGCCGTCAGTTGATGGAGATGTTCCGCAAGCGTCAGGCCGAGCTCGCCGCCAAGGCGAAGCAGGGACAGGCAGCTGGCGCCGCAGCACCCGCCGCGCCGGGCAATGCGACCGCCCAGCAGAAGGCGCCGCCGCCCACGCCCTAACGCTGGCATCACAGCGACGAAATCGAAAAGGCCGCGCCGGGATCACCGGGGCGGTCTTTTTTCATGTCTGGAAGCCCTTAGGCGGCTAGTGCTCTTGCAAGAAGCGGAAGCGGAACACGCCCTCCCGCAAATCCTCGAACAGCTCCGGCACCTGCGGATGGCGCAGCGGTTCGTCGGAGGCATCGGGTTCGAGATTCTGCTCCGACACATAGGCTATGTATTCGGTGTCGGCGTTCTCGGCGAGCAGGTGGTAGTAAGGCTGATCTTTCTGCGGCCGGACATCCTGGGGAATGGAGGCGTACCACTCCTCGGTGTTGGAGAATGTCGGATCGACGTCGAAGATCACACCGCGAAACGGATAGAGCCGGTGGCGCACCACCTGGCCAATCTGAAATCTGGCATTGCGGATAGTAGACATTACAACGTTACCCTATCCCCGAGTCTTTGCTCGATAAGATCGCGACCTGCGGAGACTGTCAACGCAGATAACGCCACGGTTACGACCAGCGCCGGTTGGACCACATGAACTGCTCGGGCGCTTCGCGAATCCACACTTCGAAATGCCGCTGGATGGCGGCGGTGATCGAGCGGATGTCTTCCGCCTGATTGGCGGTGCGCGGAATGCGCAGCTCGTTGACGTTGACGTCGAAACAGGCGCGGTTGCCGATGCGCACGCAACGGCCGATCCAGATGCGCGCGCCGACGCGGCGCGCGATCATGGCGGCGATCGGCATGCTCTTGGCCGGATAGCCGAAGAACGGCACCTCGATGCCGTTGGCGTCATAGAGATCGGAGATGAATCCGAGACGGCCGCCCTGACGCACGTAGTCCATGATGAGGCGGGCGGTCTTGTGGGTCTCGTCCTGCCCCGCCGTCCGGCCGCGGCCAAACAACCCGCCGGGATAAAGAGACTCACGCTGGACGCGCAGATAGCGGTCGACGTAGGGGTTCTTGACCTGCCGGTAAACGCCGGCCGGGTTCACGCCCGCGAGCGTCACCGGCCACATGCCGATCTCCCAATTGCCCATATGCATGGTGACGATCAGCGCCGGGCCCATCTTGTTCTTGTAGCGGCCGATCCAGTGACCGTTGGTGACATGGAGCCGGCCCGGGTCCTTCAGGATGCGGTCGATATTCATGGTCTCGACCATGACGCGTCCGAGATTGTCCCAGGCGGCAACCGCGATGCGCTGGCGCTCCTCTTGCGTCTTCTCAGGGAAGGCGCGCGCGAGATTGGCCAGCGCACGCTTATGCCGCCGGTTGCGCTTGCCGAGCGCGCGCCAGAAGAACGCCGAGATATCGCCGGCAAGGTCGATCGGCAGCAGACGCACCAGCCCGATGAGAAACCGCAAGCCGGCATATTCGAGCCGGTAGCGCATATCGAGGTCAAAGGGCAGGTTGAAGCTGTTGGCCACAGAGGCTTCCTTCTATTGGGTTTTTTGGCTGGCGCGGGCCCTGGTGCAGCCCCTCCTCATGACCAAACTGACGGGAGGCGTCAAGCGCCCAAAGCGCGGTGCGAACCGCGAAAATTCAGCGTCATCGCGTCAGGGATCAAGCCGCCGGCCGCATCAGGCTCGGCAGCGCCGCAGGCGGGGCGAGGCCTGCGCGCATAACCATGCGCCGCAACGGCGCCAATGCGTTGAGGCCATGCAGCACAAGCCCGCGAGCGGCCTGGACCGGCATAAGCCCGGTCAGCAGGGACCGGTTCAGCAGATCCACGCCGACCGTGCGCGAAAGCACATCGAGCTGGCGGGCGCGGGCGTAAGATGACAGCACCGTCGCGCCGCCCGTATCCTGTCCCCGGCGCAACGCCGCGGCGACGCAGTCGGCCAGCGCCGCGGCATCGCGCAAACCGAGATTGAGGCCTTGCGCGCCGATCGGCGGCAGGATGTGCGCCGCTTCGCCGATCAGCGCCGTGCGGTTGGCGGCAAGCTGCTTGGCCGTCAGACCGGCAACGGGAAACTGCGCGCGCGCGCCGACCGCGGTAATCTCGCCGAGCGCATCGCCGAGGCGGCTCTGCAGCAGGGCGGCGAAGGCCGCGTCGTCGCTCGCCATGACGTCCTCGATCTCCGCCGACGTGCCCACCCAGATGAGGCTCGACAGGAGTGGGTCAGGCATCGGCACCGTGGTGACCGAACCGGACTCTTTGTGCAGTTCGGTCGACACGCCGTCATGGGGCCGCGTGTGGCGGAAACTGGTGGCAATGGCGCCTTGATCGTAGCCCCATTCGCTCACCGCGATACCGGCGGCGATGCGGCAGACAGAGCGCCGGCCGTCGGCGCCGGCCACGAGCCGCGCGGTGACGGCGCGGCCCCCGCTCAAAGTGAGATGCGCTTCGCGGCCGTCGAGCCGGATAGCTTCGACGCTTGAAGGGATGACGGCGGGCAGCACGGCCTGCGCCCGGGCGTAGAGCGCTTCGACCAAGGTCGTGTTGGCGATGTTGTAGCCGAAAGCCTCGAGCCCGAGCTCGCGGGCCTCGAACGTGATATCCGGCGACCGGAACAGACTGCGCGAAGCATCGATGATGCGAATGACTTTGAGCGGCGCGGCATGCGGCACGAGGGTCTCCCACACCTGCAATCGCTTTATGAAATCGACCGAGCTGGTGAGCAGCGCCGCGGTCCTGGTCTCCGGACGTGCCGTGGCCGCCTTGGGCGGCGGCGGTCCGATCAGCGCGACCTGCGCGCCGACATGAGAAAGCGCCAGCGCTGCCGCGATCCCGGCCGGACCGGCGCCAACGACGGCGACATCGAAGCGCATGTCGGCGGTATTGAGGTCGTTCATGGGTCGTCTATTGTCCATTGAGCCTCGTCCGGACGTTAAGGTAGCCCGGTTTGCGGGTCGCCGCCATGGCGGTGGGAGGACGACCTTGTTTGTGAGATTAGCCTCGGTCTTCGCGCTCGCCGCCGTCGTGGGCGCATCCGTGCTGGTGCCATCCCAGTCGCTCGCGGCGGACAAAGGCCCAACCGTATTCGCCGCCGCCAGCTTGAAAAATGCTCTCGATTCCGTCGCCGCCGGCTGGGAACAGGATACCGGCAATAAGGCGGTGATCTCCTATGCCGCCACATCGGCGTTGGCCAAACAGATCGAGCAGGGTGCCGAGGCCGACATCTTCATCTCCGCCGACCAGGCCTGGATGAACTATGTCGCCGAACGCGGTCTGATCGACCCTGAGACCCGCTTCGATCTTCTCGCCAACCGGCTGGTGCTCATCGCGCCGAAGGACTCTGATCTCACGGTCACCATCGGGCCGGACTTTCCGCTCGCCGATCTTCTGGGAGAAGGGCGCCTGGCCATCGCCGGCGTCGACGCGGTCCCGGCGGGGAAATACGGCAAGGCGGCGCTTCAAAGCTTGGGGGTCTGGGACGGGGTTGAGGACCGGCTGGCCCAGGCGGAGAATGTCCGTGCCGCGCTCCGGCTCGTGTCGCGCGGGGAGACTCCGCTCGGCATCGTCTACGCCAGCGACGCCAAAGCGGATCCCGATGTGAAGATCCTCGGCATGTTCCCCGAGGACAGCCATCCGCCCATCATCTATTCGGCCGCCAAGCTCAGCCGCTCCGAAGCGCCGGAGGCCGATGGTTTTCTGGCCTATCTGCGCACGCCCCAAGCAAGCCGTCGATTCGAGGCAAACGGCTTCGCAGCGCTTCGTTCCAGCGCGCCTTAGTGGCCGCCCGGCACCCCGCTCGAAGCGGGCCAGATTGCCGCAGATCGCGCAAAGCGTGAATCCAGGGGACGAGGCGCCGAACCTCATTTCTCCTGTCTGGCCAGAGCCCTAGAGTGAGATCTCGGGCGGTGGGGCCCCAGTCCAAGTGTCATCTTCAATCTGAGCGTGTCGTGGCCAAACGGCAACAGTGAGCCGCGAAATCCCCATCGTCGTCTGACTGTCACAAGCGCGTCATTGCCCAGGAAATAGAACGTTAAGGGTCAGCCGTGGGAACGCGGCCGAACGAATTACAACAGCGGACAAAGAATTCTCCTAACCGACTGAGCTGATTAACAAAACACAAACCGTTAACAGAGTGGAGAAGGGGTCATGATCGGGGGACTACGGAAATCTAGCGTTTGTTTGCTCGCCGGGGCGAGCGCGCTTGGCATTATGGCTTTTGGTGGCACCGCTGCCAAAGCCGCAGACACAGCACAGCTCGAGGCTCAAATGCGGGCCATGCAGGCTCAGATGAGAGAGCTGCAGCGCCAAGTGAACGAGGCAAAATCTGACGCCGCCGCTGCCAAGGGCAGCCACGGCGACAGTCTCGACCTCAAGGTCAAATGGAAAGGCGCGCCGGAGCTGTCCAGCTCCGACGGCAAATTCAAGTTCAAGGTTCGTGGCCGCATCTTGGTCGACTACGACGGCATCAATCAGGACCGTTCGGTCACCGGCGACCACGACATCGGTGCCGTTGAGCTGCGCCGCGCCCGTCTCGGCGTGGAAGGCACCGTCTTCTATGACTGGAAGTACAAGTTTGAAGTCGACTTCGCCGGCGACGGAACGGCCGTCAAGGACGCCTATGTAGCTTACGCCAACTGGGCGCCTTGGGAGAAGTCGGAAATCCGCTTCGGTAATCAGTTTGTCTACAACTCTCTTGAAGAGCTGACGAGCTCGCGCTTCATCACCTTCATGGAGCGGGCAGCGTTCACCGAAGCCTTCTTCCTCGATCGTCAGATCGGTGCCGGCGTCGTTGCCGGTACTGACCATTGGTCGTTCCAAACGGGCTATTACGGCGCCGAGAGTGGCGATCAGGGTTCCTTCAGCGACGACACCACGGCCTTCTCGGTTCGCGGTACCGTCGCCCCGATCAACAATGACACCACCGTCGTCCATTTGGGCGCGAGCTATCGTCATCGCGATGCTGGCACGCTGAGGGACACGGATGCGGCTGAACTGTTCCGCTACCGCGCCCGCGGCGCGGACCTGCATCTTGCGGACCGCTTCGTCGCAACACCGCATGTTGGCGACTCCGACGATATGTTCGTCCTCGAAGGTGCCTTGGTTTGGAAGTCCTTCTCGGTGCAAGGCGAGTATGCGCAGCTCGAGACGGAAATCCCGACCAGCATCGCAACTGTGAACCCCACGTACAACGGCTGGTATGTCGACGCGAGCTGGTACATCACCGGCGAAATGCGGAACTACGAAGCTGACGAAGGTGTGTTCGGCCGTACCAAGGTGAAGAACCCGGTGTATGGCGGAAGCGGTGGCTGGGGCGCTTGGCAGATTGCCGGTCGTTACGACACGATCGACCTCAGCGACAAGGCTGCGGCCATCACTGCCTCGACTGCTCCGAATGCTGTCACCTGCACCGATTGCGGCGAGCAGAAGACCTGGCTCCTTGGCGTCAATTGGTGGCTCACGGACTACACGGCTCTCAAGCTGCAGGTCAGCCAGTCCGAAATCGATGGCGGTGCCAACAACGGCGCCACGATCGAAGGTGTTGGCCTCCGCGCTCAGGTCGATTGGTAAGCCAGCCTAGAAGATCGAACGAAAGAACGACCCCTTTCGCCAGACTGCCGCCGCCCCTGTCCCGGGGCGGCGGCTTTTTCGTGTAGCACCAGGGGAACGGTCTGCTCTTCGATCTCCGGGGCCTGGTCCCGGCACAGATAAAAATGGCTCATCGCGGCAGGCCGCTGCGCTGAGCCTTTGCTTTGACAGCGACGCCTCGGCCGCGCGCCAGCTGCATAGCGACGCTCGATTTCAGGCCCGACTTGCTCTAAGC